>Ga0073934_10010885_pt1 | contig 11164 bp, 6 predicted proteins | sample LarsenN4metaG_FD_76834 | JGI IMG/M metagenome (GOLD analysis project Ga0073934, IMG submission 76834) | Hot spring sediment bacterial and archeal communities from British Columbia, Canada, to study Microbial Dark Matter (Phase II) - Larsen... ...
GCAAGGATGCCTGCGCTCCCAGGAGAGGAGTCTTTCAGACGGCTCGTGCGACGCGAGAGAAATAATGAGAACAGCGCAGTTGGAAGAAGCCTGCCTACTGCCTACTGCCTACTGCCTACTGCCTTCTGCCTACTGCCTTCTGCCTTCTGTTCTCTGAGGAGTCATTCATGTCGTCAGCGACGACGCGAGAGAAATAATGAAAAGCCTGGGGGTAGTAGTTTCCTTGTCTGCTTACTTTCTAGGTAGTGCAACCTGAGCAGGCAAGGATGAGAGGCGCTCCCAGGGCATCTTCTGAGGAGTTCTTCAGGTCGATTGTGCGACGCGAGAGAAATAATGAAAAGCCTGGGGGCACCATCTGGGGGACACTAGTTTCCTTGCCTGCCTTGCCAGGTAGTGCAAGGCTGAGCAGGCAAGGCAGCGCCACCCTCTCTCGTCGCGGCGCTCCCAGAGCAGTTTCTGAGGAGAATAGTTGATCATGGATAGGCGGCATAAGAGTAATTTACTATTGGGGTTTCACCACAGTCTTTTCTTCTCTCTGTCTCTGTTGTTAATCCAGGTGGTAGTTGTCGCGCAGGCTCCCGCTACCGGCAAAGGCAAGCTATCGGGCAAGGTTGTTTTCGCCGGCAACGGCAAACCGGCTCCTGATGTGCGAGTCAGGCTAACGGCAGAGAAAGGAGTAGGTCAGCAGAGTGTAATGACGGATGAGAGTGGAGCATTCTCCTTTGTCAACCTCAAGTCAGGCAACTATCAACTGAATGTTTGGAGCCCCGGCTTTGTACCGGATGTGGAGCCGGAGCATAGCAACAGAATCCTCCTCGAAGAGGGGGAAGAGCGAAGGGGAATTGTTATCAGATTGATTAAAGGAGGGGTGATAACAGGCAGACCGCTTGATGAGGATGATGAGCCGGTGAGTTCTGTCAGGGTTTCAGCTATAGCTGTAATAGGCGGTGAGATGTTGGAAGGAGGGGCCAATACGCAGCCTCCGGGCGCGTACACAGATGATCGAGGCATCTACCGCATCTTCGGCATACCCCCAGGCCGCTACCGTATAGTCGCTAATGCCAGCAAGTCTTATTTCAATCGCAGCACTATCGGCCTGATAGCCACTTACTATCCTGGCGCCGCTTTCATCTCTCAAGCTGCTGAGATAGAAATTGCTGCCGGGCAGGTCATTGAGGGGCTGGATTTCAAGCTGCTCAATCGCAAAGGCTTTACTGTTTCTGGGCTAGTATCGCGCAAAGATAAGTCAATTCCCCTGGCAAATACTTTTGTGATTATTCCAGAGAAAGGGAGCAGCAGGGGTTCATCACGAACTTATACAACCGATGGGCAGGGGCGCTATAGATTCGATGGTCTGCCGACGGGCGAATACGATATTTACGCAGAGCCGAGGCGGGAGAGCGATCTTCTCAACGAAGGCAAAACAATAGTCATTGAATCGACAGACCTGGTGAATGTTGATTTTGAGCTAACGACCGGGGCAACACTATCAGGCAGCATCAAGATGCGCGATGGCAAAAAGCCGGAGAGAATGCAGGATTCCCGGATGTATGTTCTTCCGTATGAGACGCGCTACCGCAGCTACTATCCCTATACTATGTGGCCGAGAATGATCAACCTCCGACAACAGCTTCATTATCGGAGGTGTTCCAGACGCTGAGGTGCAGCTTGTGATTCAGCCGAGTAACCCTGATTACTATGTGTTCTCAATACTTCGCGGCGAAGAAGAACTCGCTGCCGCCAAACTCGACGTTGCGGCAGGCAAGCATATCAGCAATATAACAATAGTCCTTTCAGATGGAGCAGCCGGTCTGGAAGGAGTAGTGAAGAACAAAGATTCACAGAAGGTAGCCGGTGGTGTAAGCATCACTCTCTTGCCTGTGGACGATGACAAGCGAGAAGCTGCGCTCTACAACTACACGATGCAAAGCGATTCAGCGGGCAAGTACAAAGTTACCGGCATTGCTCCTGGGAGATACTACCTGATAGTAGGGGAGAGACCGCCTCTTCCACGAGAAGAAGAATTGATAGCAGTGAGATCGACCACCGGTTCAGCCATCGAGCAGTACCTGGAAGAGCGCAAGGAGAAGGCCATCCGCGTTGAGTTCAAGCGCGGGGAGAAGAAGGTAGTTGATCTATTCTCCCCATAAGGCAGGAATTGAGATTTCGCGCTTCAGCACGATGTGCGGCCCTAGCCCCCTTCTTTGTCCAGAAGAAATTGCCCGGCTCGCCGCCGCAGCCGCAGCAGTCTCAAGCCACTGCTGGGCGGCAATCGCTGCTGCTGTCCGCAGCAGCGGACAAATTTTTTGAGAACCCCTGATAAAAAAGGGAGGCGGTAAGTTCAAGCTTCTGCTTGACAGTTTTAGAGGGTTTGATATGGTATTTGGAGGCTTTCTTCATTTTTTTCAGTTGTGGCAACGATAGCACGACTGGTTGTAACTGCAACCAATCGGCATTCATCCTCTGAAGGGAAGTCAGGGGACTTCTGCCGAAGGTTGTTAAAACCATCCTCTCGATTTTAAGGAATAAAGGTGGAGGATTAGAGATCAATTCAGAGATAGCTATGAACACCGGCAACGAGACCCTTTTTGAAGCGTTCTTAAATAAGCACGACAGTGATGCGTGGGCGAAGGCCATTACAACTCTTTTGCCATTTATTCATGAAGTAGACAAGACGGCCACGCAAATCTGGTTTGCCTTCTTTCCCCTTGCGCTTGCGCAAGCATTGCAGGAGGCCGAGGACCTCCCTAAACTGGCGTACAAACTGCAGCTGATGGGCAGGTATCAACTCAAGGACCAGATAGACTCTTCGCATGAATTCCTCTACGGCCATCGCTACTGGCCGGAAGTCAAGCGGGCGGTGATCGAGCATGCGACCTCCAGCAGGCCCCCTGCCAGCCTTGAGCTGGCTGCGCACGTACGCGAGGTTGCAAGCTCGGTTGCCAGGAGCGTGAGAGTTGAAGAGCCTCTGCTGGTGGGGATTACTGCAGTCGCATTTATGACCTTGCAGCAGGTTGGCCTGACAGCTTTCAAAGCGTCGCCGGGCGATATTAAACTCAACTCGAAGATTGCCGCGCGATCGCCGGAGCAGATTTTGAAAGCGCGGGCCAAAGATGATAGCCAGGGCCTGCTAGGCTTTCTCAAAGGGATCAGGAAAGAGTATACGATCACATTCAATGAGAGCGATGACAGCGCGAAGTTCAAGTTGATCAATTCGCAGCACCTGACGACAGCGGCGGCCAATGACAAACGGCCTTACCACTTGCGCGATTCGCGCTGCCAGGCGGGAGAGGGGCCCATCCCGGTTCAATGTCGCTCCGCTGCTTGCGGGACGTGCTGGGTTGGCATCTTAGGCGGCGCAGAGAAACTCTCCGAAGTTACTTCGCTTGAAGCGCGCAGGATTAAAGATTTCGGTTACATTGACACAGATGAGCCGAAGCCGCTCATTCGCCTGGCTTGCATGGCGCAGGCTTTCGGCGCAGTGTCAATTGTCATCCCGCCCTGGAATGGAGTATTCGGCAAGTTTCTCCGCGATCGTGCGCAGTTTGCCAAAGCCGGTAATGCTTCAGGCGTAAGCTCAAAATAGCTTGCTATTATGCTGCGATTGTCTGGCCAATGCTTCGGGCGTGGGCCCGAAATAGCTTACTATTGACCTAAGTGTGTAATGTAAGGTGTTCGTATAGAGCGAAAACTTTTCTCTAATTTGCAACATTAGCTTACGTCTGCCTGAGCGCGGAAAGTCCCTTGATGATCATCGCATGTCTTGTCGCTGATTGATCAACTGCCTGCTATAGACATCAAGAAAAAGATTATGCCAGATTCGGGCGCCCAGCGCCCTCAAAACGAGTTGTTTTTAAGACAGTTTTGAGTCGTACATTCACTCTTGATGGGAATAAGGGAGGACACCATCAAAACGAGTTGTTTTTAAGACAGTTTTGAGTCGTACATTCACTCTTGATGGGAATAAGGGAGGACACCATCAAAAGGATTATCTCAACGCAGAGATATATTCTCCGCCCTATCTATTCAATGGGCCCCGACCGACAATTAACTCTGCTCCATCAAGCGTAGATTATGGGCAGACTTTCTTTATTGAGACGCCGGATAGCAGCCGCATCGCATCCGGGATGGGCCTTATTGGGCGAGATAGCAGAATCTCGGCCCTCTATTTTGTCCTGGCGCCCTGGCCGCTTGCTGCTGCTGATCTGATCGAGTAGTGGGAATGCAACTCCAGCTGCATCTCTATTTTGTCCTGGCGCCCTGGCCGCTTGCTGCTGCCTTGAGCCGCTCTTCCTTTTGCATCTCGACCATGCGCGCTACATCTGCCAGCAGCTTCCTGGCGTCGTAAACGATTCCATCTTTGATCGTCCACTTTATCCCGCCGACCCGCTCGGCCTTGCCCGTCTTGTCATTGAGTTTGACCGCCCCGGTCCCATAAAGCACTTTCAGGTTCTCAAGCGGGTTCTGATCGACTATCACCAGATCGGCCAGCAGGCCCGGCCTCACTACGCCAAACTCAATCGGCTTTCCCTTCGGCTCGTGCAGTGTCAGCGCCCCGTTCATTGTAGCCGCCTGGATGACTTCCAGCGGATGGAAGCCGGCTTCCTGAAGCAGTTCCAGCTCCTGAATATAACCGAAGCCATAGGTGCTGTAGATGAATCCGGCGTCGGAGCCGGTGGTGACCCTTCCACCCATCTTCTTGTAATCGTTCACCAGCCGGAACCAGACCTGATAAAAGTTTCTCCAGGCCACTTCATCCCAGGTCGTCCAGTAGTACCAGTAGGAGCCGTGATTGCTGCGGCTGGGCTCATAGAAGTCCATCAATGACGGGAGCGTATACTTGTCATGCCAGTCGGCATTGCGCGCGCGCATAACATCTCGACTGGCAGAATAGATCGTAAGCGTCGGATCGAATGTCGTTCCCAGCTTCAGGTGCTCTTTTAGATAAGCTTTCCACTCATCGCTGCCCGGCGGATGGATCTTGTCCCACAGCCGCGCCACCTGGCCGAAGCGGTGTTGCTCGTCACTTTGGTTATGGTCTGCTGGCCAGGGCTGCACTACGTAGTCTTTGAGCAGCGCCTCGAAGTGGCCGTAGAAATGAGTCACTGTGCCCAGCCCCAGCCGAGCCGCATCCAGCGCATTCATCTGAGCGACGCCGGTCTGCGCAAGATGGGCCGTCGAGCCGAGCCCTAGCTTCCTGGCTTCGTCAAGCAGCGCTGCCATTATCTCAGGCCGATGCGCCCCCAGCTTCAAACCGTCTACGCCATTCTGAGCTGCCCAGCGAACCCACTCGCGCGCTGCTTCGGGCGTGTCGATGGGGCCCCTATCCCAGCCGCTTCCGGGGCGCTGGTAGTTGAAGATGCGAGGGGCAACAATCTCGTTGCGGGCGCTGCGCTCCTTCTCCTTGACCGAGAACTGATTCGAGCCGAGCGGCACGCCGCGGACAGTGGTCACTCCATGAGCCATCCATAATTTGTAAGGATATTCTGCATCAGGGTTCTTGGGCCTTCCTCCGGCATGCACGTGCATATCGACAAATCCCGGCAGCACGTACATGCCGGTGGCGTCGATTTCGTGATCGGCCGATTGCGGCTGGCGGTTGGGCCTGAGCGGGAGGCCGGGCGTGCCGGCGCTGCGGATCGAGCGAATTCGATTATTTTCGATCACGATGTCAACGGGGCCCTGGGGAGGCGCTCCGGTTCCATCGATCAAGATAGCGCCGCGAATGACCAGAGTCTTGAAGGGGCCCTGGCCTTCATCAGACCTCCGGTTCGGCGCGGGATTGATCTGCGGCGGAGGCGGCGCTTCTTGTCCTGATATGCCGATGGCGGGAATCAGGCTGCCGATCAGCGCCAGAGCCGGTATGATCGCTGTTTTGATGATCAATTGTGTCCTTATCATTGTTGATCCTCCATTCAAGTCGAATTGCGAAGCATTGACTTATTCGGCGATTCCTAGCTGTTGCCGTTTTTGCGTTGGCGACAAAAACGGCAACAGTATAGAGCCTCTAGAAACGATATTCCAGCTTGAACTGCAATATGCGACGGCCAAAGAAGGTGCCTGTGATGCGACCGAAATTGGTCGATGTGATTGTCTGATCGCCAAAGGACCAGGTTGGATGATTGAAGATGTTGGACGCATCCATGCGCAGTTCCACCGACTGGCGCTCGTTTATCTTGGTAATCTTGCTCACTGCGAAATCCAGATTGAACACCCAGGGGCCGGAGAACATAAACCGCTGCAATGTCCCCAGGGTCCCTGCGCCGGGCTGGAAGAACACTTGCCCGGCAAATGGCGCAGAGCCGTCGGGAGCTACAGCTCGTCCATCCGGCCCGATTGCCGATGCCGGCACGAAGTACGGCCCGGTAGGAGTCATCCGGACCTTGAAGAACTCTTTGAATTGCTCGCCCGTCAGGCTGGTATTCGCAGTGTTATTTCCGGAGCGGCCGGAGCGGTTGAGCGTCCCGCGCCCACTCACGACAGAGAAAGGGGTCCCCGATTGCGTGGTAGTGATGCCTGATAGCTTCCAGCCGGTGAGCAGCCGTTCCAGCGGCTTCACATTAAACCAGCGCCCGGCGCCGCTTGGCAGGTCATAAACGAAATTAGCTTTGATCTGGTGAGTCAGATCGAATGGCGCGCGGGCGCGCTCAATACTCGGTTGTTTGATGTCCAGAAGAGGCTCGAACCGGGTCTGCCCCGTGCCCTCGGAGTTGGACAGCACTTTAGAAAACGCATAGTTCGCCTGGAAAGTCAGACCGTTCTGCAAGCGGCGATGGATATCGATCTGTAAAGCGTTGTAGGTGGAGTGGCTGTAATTGACCAGCAGATTGGCAGACACGCCGAATGGGTTGGGGAAGAAATTGATCGACCGATTCAGCCCCTGAGTCTGGTAAGTGAAAGCCAGCTCGCCTACTTGCCCCTGATCAATCAGATTGCGTATGGTAGAGTTGTTAAGGCGGCCCCCCTCGCCTAGCTGTGGGAAGATCGTCAGAGGTTGGCTGCCCGGGATGCTGGAATTGAAATTAGGATCGAACACTCCTGTCCTTGCGCGAGCCAGATTGCCGTTGTTTTGCGCTCGCAGAAAATCCGTTAAAAAGCCGTTCTCTACGACAATCACCTGATTGAGATCGAAGCTGCGGAACAGTTGCGTCCCATGATTGCCTACATAACGAATGTCGATAATCATGTCCTTCCACTCATGTTGAATGCCGAAGTTCCACTGCTGCACATAAGGCATACGCAGGTTCGGGACAGCCATAGCGAAGCTGGATTGCGTATTCAGCCTGAAGTTGTCCTCGAACGTGCGGGGAACTTTGAAGGTCGGCGGCGTGATCGCTGGCAGGCCCGCGCTGACGCGACCTCTCAAACCGGTAGCGCTTACACTCTGGGACAACCCGGCGTTGGCGATGGCGCCCTCGGCTGATCTGATGAATTCATCGTTGACAAAGTGGATGCTATAACCGGCCCGCAGAGCCGTCTTGCCTTCACCAAATGGGTCCCAGGCGATGCCCACATTGGGACGGCGCCAGAAGGATCAACAACCGATCCGCTCAAGCGACCGGTTACTTGAGCCAGAATCATGTCGGTCAGCATAAGGTGACCGGCCAGCACGATGAGCATTAGCAATGTAGATTTATTTAAGCCTCTCATCTTTTCTCCTCCTTGGTTCTACTCTGTTGAGTTAAAAATCGATCTTGGTTGGTGAAAGGCAAAATGCGGAAGAGTCAGTGCATAGTCGCAAATATGGTCTTTAAGAAAAACGTTTTCCGGTTCCGCGAGGCCCGCGCGCCCTCAGAATAACTCGCTTTGAGGGCCCCTGGCGAGCGGAGCCAAGAGACTATTTTTCTTAAAAAGCTATAGCCTTTCGTCCTGTCATCTTCCTCTTCCTCTTTCGCCTACCCTTTGGCTTGATCTTTCACCGGACTGCTCCCTCTCTCTGTTTAGCTCGACCAGATCGACGCTCGAAGGCGCTTCGCCGAGCAGATGGCGGCAGAAGTAATCGGCTCGGATCCAGAAAAAGTAATCGGCTGCGTCGCCAAACCCGTGGCGCTTGCCGGGAAAGATGAACATGTCGAATCGCTTATTGGCTTTGATCAATGCGTCGGCTACTCTGAGTGTATTGGCCATGTGCACGTTGTCATCCATATCGCCGGTCACGAGCAAGAGGCGCCCTTTGAGGTTCTTGGCGATTTCTGAGTTCTTCTCGATGCTGTACTCGAACTTCACTTCGCCGTTCTTATCGACCACCTCTTTAACTCCGTGGTGCTTCTCGCTCCAGGCGCGGTTGTAGATGTTATTCTCGTGATTGCCGGAAGAAGAAACAGCGACTTTGAAGAAATCAGGATAGACCAGCATCGCGGCCGTAGACATAAAACCGCCGCCAGAATGGCCGTAGATGCCGACCCGATTGATGTCTATGAACGGGTGACGGCGGGCCAACTGTTCAATTGCTGCCTTCTTATCGGCCAGCCCATAATCGCGCAGATTGCCGTAGCCGTAGTTGTGATACCATTTCGACCGCTGCGGATGGCCGCCGCGATTGCCCACTTCAATGACGATAAAGCCAAACTGGGCGAGCGCCACATTGGCACTGCGCGGAGAGAAGGTCTTGGTCACACTCTCGGTCTGCGGGCCGGGATAGACATAAGCAATAATGGGGTACTTCTTCGCCGGATCGAAATCAAATGGCTTGTACATAACGCCGTAGAGGTCCGTCACGCCATCATCGGCTTTGACCTTGAACAATTCGGGGAATTTGTATCCGGCCTCCAGGAGCGCCGTCAGATCCGTCGTCTCAAGCTCCATGAGCAGATTGCCTGCGGTATCGTAGAGCGCCGATCTGGGGGCACAGTTGACCCGAGAGGAATTATCCACAAAATACTTGCCTGAATCCGACACGCTAACCGCATGCGCAGCGTCTCCCGGATTGAGCAGCTTGATGCCGTTGCCGTCGAGGTTAGCGCTATAGAAATGGGGATAGTAGGGGTCCTCTCCAGCTTCGCGTCCATTGGCGGTGATGTACATCGTTCGGCTCTTTTCGTCGATCGCTTCGATGCTATCGCAGACAAACTCGCCTGACGTGATCTGATTCTTGAGCGCGCCGTTGCCGTCGTAGAGATAGTAGTGGCCCCAGCCATCGCGCTCGGACCAGTGAATCAGCTCTTGCCCGTTCTTTATCAGTCGCAACGGCTTGGTTTCGATGTAAGTATTCATTCGCTCTTCAATGAGCGTCTTCACTTCGCCCGTCTCTGCGTTGGCAACGCAAACATCGACTTTATGCATATCGCGGCTGGTGCGGGTGAAGTAGAGTTTATCAGAAGTATCGCTCAGCCATTTAGGCTCGATCCCTGGGGCCCCTCCTCGCGTCTGCTGTTGCTGCTGCTCCTGCTCTCGCTCGATCATCCGCTCCTGCTCTCGCTCTCGCGCCGAGATGCGGGCAGTCGAGATAGAGAGGGTTTGATCCTTGAATCTATCCGCATTGACCTTGACTCTCGCTCTGGTTTCGCGGTCGAAGATCAGTATCTCAGCTTGTGGAACATTGGCTTCGCCGGGCATGGCGTAGCGATAGGTTTCCAGCGTCGGGCGCGGCTGGGCGAGCGAATTGATGACCCAGAGATCGGCGACTTTGCGCTGATCCTGTCTGATGACCGCGAATTTGCGCGAGTCTTTCGACCAGTAGATGGTAATAGGGGGAACGCGCGGATCTCTCTTCTCCCGCTCTCTTCTCCTGGCCACTTCTCTCTTCTCTTCTTCATTCAACCGGCGGGCATAGCTGTAGTGCTCTTCGCCATCGGTAGTGATCTGCGTTTCGACAATGCTGGGGTCATCTTCCTTCTTCTGAGCTTTGGCATAATTTTCCGCGTTCATCATAAAGAGGTTGTGGCCGCGGGCGAAGACAACGGTCTGTTCATCCGGCGACTCAGATGCCCAGCGAGGTTTCCTGGGAGATTGATAATCGGCCAGCAGCGTGAGCTTGCCGGTAGCCAGTTCATATTCAAAATAGAGGGGCCTGGTCCTGGATGGGGTTTCTCGCCCTCCCGCTGCGCCGCCTTCCTGCTCCTGGTCGCCCCTTTCTCTGGCCTGCTCGGTTTGCTGATCCGCTTTCTTCACTCCAGGGATGTCGGCATCTCTGGGGACCTGAATCTCGAACTGAAAGGCAGTGTCTTTCTTGGTGAACTTCACCGTTCTGATTGGCAGATGTTGAGCATCGTAGGGGATGCGGGTGATGGATGTCAGCATCGCTGCCATTTTGGCGTTGTCGAATAAGGGGGCCTTGGTTTTGCGCATAGGGTCTATCAGGTAGAATTGCCGGCCCTGACTGGTTTCATAGCTATACCAGAATCGGTCGCTCAGTTCCAACCAGTGCGGCGTCACAGAAGTATCGAAGACCAATTTGCCGATCTTCTGCGCAGTCCAGCGGGCCGCCAGTTCATAATTGGGCTTTGGCGACTGATTGTCCTGGGCCAGGGCCCCTATCGGTGGAACAGATGGAAACAGCAGAACAAGACACAACACAAGAATAGAGCGCCTTTGAGTGGGGCGCTTGAAGTTGAATTCGAGATGGCTTTTCATAGATGGCTTCTCCTCGGAAAATGTACAGCAACCGGTCAGGTTGCCAACGGACGCGCACTGTCAGCAACCTGACCGGTTGCTGTACATCGCGCGCATTTTCATCATTTCAGGGTGTCGCGCAAGCAACAGGAAAAACTCCTCAGAAAAGGTACAGTAACCTGTTAGGTTGCTGCCTGGTGCGCACTATCAGCAAGGCTGACCGCCACGGCTGTACATCACATTTTCATCATTTCAGGGCGTCGTCGAAGACAACATGAAAGACTCCTCAGAAAATGCCCTGGGAGCGCCGCGACGCCGGGAGGGTGCCCCGCCTTGCCTGTTCAGCCTTGCACTACCTGGCAAGTAAGCGGACAAGGAAACTAGTGCCCCCAGGCTTTTCATTATTTCTCTCGCGTCGTCGCTGACGACATGAACGACTCCTCAGAGAACAGAAGGCAGAAGGCAGAAGGCAGTAGGCAGGCTTCTTCCAACTGCGCTGTTCTCATTATTTCTCTCGCGTCGCACGAGCCGTCTGAAAGACTCCTCTCCTGGGAGCGCAGGCATCCTTGCCTGCTCAGGTTGCCCTACCTAGCAAGGCGGGCAGGCAAGGAAA
>Ga0073934_10010886_pt1 | contig 11164 bp, 12 predicted proteins | sample LarsenN4metaG_FD_76834 | JGI IMG/M metagenome (GOLD analysis project Ga0073934, IMG submission 76834) | Hot spring sediment bacterial and archeal communities from British Columbia, Canada, to study Microbial Dark Matter (Phase II) - Larsen... ...
ATGCCCTGCCGCAGGTACGCCTCGAACTGGCCCGCTGCCTCAACGCCTGCCATCCGGCGCTCACCCGCTCGCTGGGCCTCTTTACCCAGTTCGGTTCGTGGGTGGGGGCCGACCGCGACGGCAACCCCTCGGTAACGGCGATGGTCACCTGGCAGACCGCCTGCTACCAGCGGGGGGCGGTCCTCGGTCGCACCCTCGAACGGCTCGCCGTGCTGCGCGACCGGCTCAGCCTCGCCGAGGTCAATCCGCCCCAGGAACTGCTCCACGCCCTCGAACGCGACGCCCGCGACCTGCCGGAGGTCTACGAGCAGTGCGGCATCCGCTACCTGCAGGAGCCCTTCCGCCTCAAGATCGCCTACATCGAGGCCCGGCTTGAGCGCGCCCGCGAGCGCAACCGCTGGCTCGCCGAGCACGGTCCCCAGCGCCTCAGCCAGCCTGACGATGGCTCCTGGAAGCACTACTACCGCCACGCCCATGAACTCTTGGCCGAACTCACCCTCGTGCAACGCTCGCTGCGCGAACTGGGGATCACCTGCCAGGCCCTCGAAGACCTGATCGTCCAGGTGCAGGTGTTCGGCTTCCACCTCGCCCACCTCGACATCCGCCAGGATAGCTCCCGCCATGCCGAGACCTTTACTGAGATCTGCAGCCGCCTGCGCCTGACGAAACACTCCTACGACACGATGGAGGAGCCGGAACGCCTCGCCTGGCTGGTGGGCGAACTGGGCACCCTGCGGCCGATCATCCCGGCGGAGTTGCCCTTCAGCGCCCGCACCGACGAGACGATCCAGACGTTCCGGATGATTCGCCGTCTGCAAAAAGAGTTCGGCCAGGAGATCTGCTGCACTTACATCATCTCGATGAGCAAGCAGGCGAGCGACCTCCTGGAGGTGCTGTTGCTCGCCAAGGAGGCGGGGCTCTTCGACCCGGCCACCGGCACCGGCAGCCTGATGGTCGTGCCGCTCTTCGAGACGATCGAAGACCTCAAAAACGCCGGGGCGGTGCTCGAAGCTCTGTTTTCGCTGCCGCTCTACCGCTGCTACCTCACCTGCCACGGCAACCTGCAGGAGGTGATGCTCGGCTACTCCGACTCCAACAAAGATTCCGGCTTTCTGTCGAGCAACTGGGAGATCTTCAAGGCCCAGCAGAATATTCAGCAGGTGGCCGCCAGTTACGGTGTCCAGCTGCGCATCTTCCACGGCCGCGGCGGGTCGGTGGGCCGTGGCGGCGGGCCAGCCTACCAGGCGATACTGGCCCAACCCACCGGCACGGTGAGTGGCCGCATCAAGATCACCGAGCAGGGCGAAGTGCTCGCCTCCAAGTACTCGGTCCCGGAACTCGCCGCCTTCAACATCGAAACGGTGGTGGCTGCCGTGCTACAGGCGAGCCTGCTGCCCTCCTGCCCGCCCGGGCGCTCCAACTGGGAGCTGCGCATGCAGGAACTCTCCGATGTCGCCCGCCGCGCCTATCGGGCCCTCATCTACGAGCAGGAAGGGTTCCTGGAGTTCTACTACCACGTCACCCCGATCGAAGAGATCAGCCAGCTGCAGATCTCAAGCCGTCCGGCCCGCCGCGACGGCCGCCGCGACTTCAGTAGCCTGCGGGCGATCCCCTGGGTGTTCTCGTGGACCCAGTGCCGCTTTCTGCTGCCCGCCTGGTACGGGGTCGGCACGGCCCTCGCCGGTTTCATCGCCGAGCACCCCGAGCGCCATCTGGCCGAGCTGCGCTCGATGTACAAGCAGTGGCCCTTCTTCCGCACGGTGATCTCGAAGGTGGAGATGACCCTGGCCAAGGCCGACCTCGAAGTGGCCCGCCACTACGTCGACGAACTGCTGCCCCCGCACCTGGCTGCGGTCGGGGAACGAATCTTCGCCCAGATCCAGGCCGAGATGGAGCGCACCTGCGGCGCCGTGCGCCAGATCACCGGCTACGACCAGCTCCTCGACGACAACCCCGCCCTGCAGCGCTCGATCGCCCTGCGCAACGCCTCGATCACGCCGCTCGGCTACCTGCAGGTCGCCCTGCTCAAACACCTGCGCTCGCTGGAGCGCGCCGGCGGCCACACCCGCAACGAGATGCTGCGCGGCGCCCTGCTCACCATCAACGGCATCGCCGCCGGGATGCGCAATACCGGCTAGGACGGTAGCCTTTGCTACACTTGGAGGCGTTGTCCGGGTGGCTTCGATGACCGACTACTTCATTCCTGAGCGGCTGCGCGACCGCATCGTGCTGCACGTTGCCCGCAACTACGCGCACCTGCCGCGCCTTTCGACGGCGCTCTTGCTCGGGGTCCACGGACCCAAGGGGCAGGGCAAGTCGTTCATGGTCGACCAGACCCTGCGCGCACTCGGGGCCAACGTGATTGCGATTGCCTCGTCGGAGCTGGAGAGCCCCGACGCCGGCGAGCCGGCGCGGCTCATCCGCCTGCGCTACCGGGAGGCGGCCGAACTGGTGCGGGTGCGCGGTCGGGTGGCGGTGATCGTCATCCACGACATCGACGCCGGGGCGGGCTACTGGAACAGCTCGACCCAGTACACGGTCAACACCCAGCTGGTCAACGCCGCCCTGATGGCGATTGCCGACAACCCGACCAACGTGCAGCTGCCGGGTAGCTACGACCCGAAGCCCCTGCCGCGCATCCCGATCGTGGTGACCGGCAACGACTTCTCGAAGCTCTACGCGCCGCTCACCCGCGACGGGCGGATGCAGAAGTTTTACTGGGAGCCCACCCAGGTAGAAAAACTGGAGATCCTGGTGCGCCTGTTTGCTGAGGACGCCATGACCCGCTACGACATCGAACGGCTGCTCCAGCGCTTCGGCGACCAGCCCATCGACTTTTTCGCGGCGATTCGCGCCCGCGCCTACGACGAAATGCTGCTCGGCCAGGTCAAAACCTGGGGCTTCGAGAACATCAGCCGCTACCTGGTGAACCACGGCGGCGACCCGCCCCGCTTCGAGGGCATCCACCTCAGCCTCGATCGCTGCCTGCGCTGGGGGGAAGAGCTGGTGGCCGAGCAGAAGGCGCTGGCCACCGGCCTGGTCGACGCCTACAGCAGAAGATAACCCCCGGCGGTTTGCCGGGGGTCCAGGGTGCAGGTCTGTCTGCGTCTTGTGTGCGTCTTATTTGCGTCTTATTTGCGCAGGCGATAGGTGATGCGGCCCTTGGTCAGGTCGTAGGGGGTGAGTTCGACCTTGACCCGGTCGCCGGGCAGGATCTTGATGTAGTTGCGGCGGATCTTGCCGGAGATGTGGGCAAGAATGTTGATGCCGTTTTCCAGTTCTACCCGGAACATGGCGTTGGGCAGCGATTCGGTGATCGTGCCTTCCATTTCGATGACGTCTTGTTTGGCCAATGGTCGCTCCTTGTCTTGGGTGGTCGTGTGGGTGTGGATCAGACCCGCGAGCGGTCGGTGAGGATCTCGTAGCCGTCGTGGGTGACCAGGACGGTGTGCTCGAACTGGGCCGAGAGCGAGTTGTCGATGGTGACTACGGTCCAGCGGTCGCTCAGCAGGCGGGTGGCGTAGTGGCCCGCGTTGACCATCGGTTCGATCGCCAGGGTCATCCCCGCCTTCAGCTTCGGATCGGGCAGTTCGCGGGTGCGGAAGTGGGGCACCTGGGGGTCTTCGTGCAGGTTGCGCCCGACGCCGTGGCCGACGTACTGGCGCACCACCGAAAAGCCGCAATGTTCGACGTAGTCCTGGATGGCCCCGGAGATCTGCTGCAGGTGCACGCCGTGGCGCACCTCGGCGATGCCCTTATAGAGGGCCGCTTCGGTGACGGCGATGAGCCTACGGGCTTCCTCGGCGAGCGGTTCGATGCCGACGGTGATGCAGGAATCACCGTGCCAGCCGTCGTAGATGACGCCGAAGTCGACCTTCAGGACATCCCCTTCCTGGAGCCGCCGCCTGGGGCTGGGGATGCCGTGGACGACCTCGTTGTTGACCGACGTGCAGATACAGGCCGGGAACCCGTAGTAACCCTTGAAGGCAGGCACGACGCCGAAGTCGGCGCAGCGCTTCTCGGCATGTGCGTCGAGTTGGGCGGTGCTTACCCCGGGACGGGCCATCGCCATCAGTTCGTTGAGGACGATCGCGACGATCCTTCCCGCCTCGCGCATCTTGGCGATCTCTCGAGTGGTCTTGATCTCGAGCAGGGCCATAAATCTCCTTCGCAAGTCAATAGACACGCCTTCTCCATTCTGACATCCCGACCGTGATCCCCGAAGGGCCGCAAGACAGCGAGGTCCCCATTTCCCTGCCGCCCGCACAGACAGGCGGGCAGGTCCGCTTCGCTTCGAGTGCACCTCGACACCAAAGCCAGGCATGGCAGCGGCCCTCTGATCATCAGTCTGTGAACGAATATTGTAGGCCAGCGATGACAGAAAATCCGTGTATTTTCAACCCGCTTTGAATCCTGTTGTTGCCCTGGATTTCACAGCATTGCACTCTTGATTTACCTGTCGTTTTCGGCAGAAAAAACACCAGAACAAGCACGGCACGCAGGCAAACTTCGGGCGGTGCAGCCTTCGCCGACGCTGCCGTGCCGGTTCTTCGTTCAAAATTCTTTACACCTTCGTGGTGCGGGTAAGCGCTCTCGGCCCGGCATCCTTTGGCAAAATGCAGAAGAGTCTAAGGAGCAACCAGGATGGAACCCCTTTCGCTGATGCTGCGCGAAGGCACGCGCTCGGCGCACACGATGGCGGAGAATGTTGGTTTCGTGAAGTGTTTCCTGAAGGGGACGGTGGAAAAGAGTTCGTACCGTCAACTGCTGGCAAACTTCTACTTCATCTACGGTGCGATGGAAGCGGCCCTGGAGCGGCACCGGGATCATCCGGTGCTCTCCGGACTGTACTTTCCGGTGCTGTACCGGCGGGAGTCCCTCGAACGCGATCTGCGCTACTACTTCGGGGTGCGCTGGTCGGAGCAGGTGACGATGACGGCTGCTGCCCACCGCTACGTGGCGCGCATCGAAGAGCTGGCCAACACCGCCCCCGAACTGCTCGTCGCCCACTCCTACACCCGCTACCTGGGTGACCTCTCGGGCGGTCAGATCCTCAAGGAGATCGCCGAGCGGGCCATGGGCCTCAGCGACGGCGAGGGAACGGCGTTCTATCACTTCGAGGCGATCCCCGACGCCAAGGCCTTCAAACAGCAGTACCGCCAGGCCCTCGATGGCCTGCCGGTCGACGAAGCCACCGCCCGGCGGATCACCGAGGAGGCCATCGACTCCTTCCGGCTCAATATGCAGCTTTTTGAGGAACTCGAAGGCAGCCTGATCCGCGCCATTGGGCAGATGCTGTTCAACTCGCTGACCCGGCGGCGCCAGCGGGCGCCGCGCAACGTGATAGCGGCCTCCGAGTAGCGCTGTCGCGTAGTTCCACGCAGGGGAGGGAGCGCGCCGTGGGGCACATCTAAGAGCAGCCCGCTGCGATCTGCACTATGGTTCTCTCCCCCCATCTGGCACCGCTCGCCGCCCTTGCCGCCCGCCTGGGCGCCCTGTTTGCCCGCAGTTGCTGGCGCACGCTGCACGTCGAGGTCGAGCACCGCGCCTTCGTCGCCCGTCATCTGCGCGAACACGGCATCGACGTCGCCGTGCGCCGCGGTGCGCTCGCGGCCCGCCTGCGGCCGGGGCGCGAGCAGAGCGACCTGTTCCTCGTCGAATTCGTCGAATTCATGGTCAACTCCCCAGCCTCCCTGCAGGGGCAGTGGCTCGAATTCTGCCTGGGCCTCACCCCCCTGGGCCGCTGAGCACGGCCTCCCCTACACTGGGCTGTATGGCCAACTGGGTAACTACCTGCCTCGTGCTGGTGAGCGCCTACATCGTCGCCGCACTGCTGGAGACGGCGTCACTGCTGCAGTTCACCGGCCACCTGCAGGGACAACGGCTCTGCGAGTACTACGGCTTTGCCGCCTGCGCCTGTCTGGCGCTGGTGGTGGGTGCCCGCGCCTGGCCGCGCCTCGGCCAGTGGCGCCGGGGGCTGGGGCTGGCCGCCTTCGGTTTTGCCGTCGCCCACACGCTGCTCGCCTACGAGCACGTGTTCGGTGGTCGCCTCGAAGGCATCGAATTCTTGCCCGACACCGAGCGCTGGGCCACCTGGGTGGGTCTGGCCGCACTGTTGCTGCTGGTGCCCCTGGCGCTCACCAGTTCCAACTTCTGGGTGCGGCGGCTGGGGCGGCGGCGCTGGGGCCGCCTGCACAGGCTGGTCTTCCCGGCGGCGCTTTTGGCTGTCGGCCACGCCCTCTGGCTGGGGGCGAGTGGTGTCGGCGGTCAGCTGCTGGTGGTGGCCCTGGCCGTCGCTGCGCTGGTTGCCCGGTTGCGTCCGACCGTGCCGCTGCCTGGAGAACGCCATGCCGAACACTAGACGATCGCTGCTCGTTGCCCTCGCCCTCCTGCTGGTGAGTAGTTGCGCCGAGAACCCGCAGACCACCTCGGTCGACAACGTCCAGATCGGCGGCGAATTGAAGGTCGGTGCCACCCAGTCGGTCACCCTGCCGCCCAGCCAGTACCAGCGCCTGCACATCCGCCCGGCCCCCGGCGCCCAACTGCGCCTCGTGGTCACCGCCACCGCGGGTGCTAGCCCCCTGTCGTTGAGTCTCTACCCGATGGTGGCCGGTGAGGCAGCCGACTCCTACAGCCAGCCGGGCTCCGATTTTGCCCTCAAGCCGTTCCAGCGCACCGGTGTGCCGCCCCTCGATGCCAGCGTGCGCGTGCCGAACACCTGGGCCCCCCGTGATGTCGTCGTCCTCGAACTCAAGAATCTCGGGGCGGCAGTCGCCGAACTGGCCGTGCGACTCGAAATGTGAACTTTTGAAATAATTCCGTAATCCACTGAACAGAATGACCGGGCAGTTGGGTGCCCCGGCCAAGATCAGTATTCCCTCGGAAGCTCTGCGGTCCCTACGGATAGGGGAGAAGAAATAAATTGCTTGACCGTTTAGTGCTGCAATTGCGCTCAGCTCAAGGCGGGCCGAGTAAATTGCATTACTGATTTCCTGTGGGGAAAACCACCGAGGTCCTGCGGTGCCCCGCAAAGCGGTTTTGGGGCGATGGGCGGCCGATCGAAGGTCAGCAGATTCACGATGGTGGCCTGGGTGAAAGTTTTGAATAATCGACATCAAAGAATCACATCCGAATGTACGGAGATTACGCGTTTATGAACGCCCAGCCGACCAAGCAGGACTCGATGGATCTTCTGGCTACCTACAGCCGCCGACCCTCCACTCAGTTGCGTAACCGTCTGGTCGAGCAGAACCTGGGTCTGGTGCGCAAAGTGGCGCATCAGGTGGGCAGCCGCTGCAGCGAGCCGTTCGAGGATCTGGTGCAGGTGGGCACCATCGGCCTGATCCGGGCGATCGAGCGCTTCGAACTGCAGCGCGGCTACTCGTTCAGCTCGTTTGCGGTCCCGTACATTCGCGGCGAAATGCAGCACTACCTGCGCGACAAAGGCTCGTCGGTGCGCACCCCCCGCCGCTACGCCGAGATGAACCGCAAGGGTCGCCAGATCATCCAGCAGTACAGCCAGGAGCGCGGTTGCACCCCCTCCGACGATTACGTGGCAAGAGCCCTCGAGATCAGCGTCGAGGAGTGGCGCGAGGTGAAACTGGCCGAGCGCAACAAGTCGCTTTTGAGCCTCGACGGCTCGCTCGGCAACAGCGACGACGAAAACCTCTCCCTGGGTGCTCTGCTTCCCGACAAGCGCTACCAGAGCTTCCGCCTTGCCGAAGAAGAGCGTCTGCACCTCGAACAGGCCCTCGCCAAGCTCGAAAACACCACCCGCAAGATCCTCGAATTCGTCTTCTTTCACGACATGACCCAGACCGAGGTGGCCCGGCGGATGGGCCTCTCGCCGATGACCGTCTCGCGGCGCACCAAGAAGGGTCTCCGTCAGATGTGGGACATCCTGGAGACCAGCGAAGCGCACTGAGCCTGAGCCCTTTCGGAACGTGATTCAACATGATTCGCTTGCGCCGGTGGTGGGGAGAACCCGCCACCGGCGCAGTGCGTAGGCCGCGTTTGTCTGCGCCACTGGCGCACGGCTCACTGGGCGAGCGTTGTCAGCAAACAGCGGCGTTGCGGACGACCCGCTACAATGGCGCTCCAAACGGTCTTGAGACCTGGCAGCCATGAAATTGCAGTGGGTTCTCTTCGGCTTTCTCGTTTGGGCCTTGCCTGCTGTTGCCCAGGCACCGACTCGTCCACCGTTGCCGCGTCCGCAGTTGAATCTTGCCGTGGATGAGCGTGCGAGCGTCGAGATCCGCCAAGAAGTGGCCAAGAGCCTGCGCCTGCCCGATCTCGATACCGACGCCACCGTCTTCATCCGTGCCACCGTGCTCCTGAGCGGGGCGATCGTCGATCCTGACGTTCGCATCTACGGGGTGGAGGGCGAACAGGAGAAGCGCCTGCGCAGGAGCGTCGAGGAGGCCATTGGCCGCACCGTCGGCTCCACGGCGCCCGGAAGGGTCGAGTTTTGGGTGACTGCCCGCACCAGCCCCTGGATCGACCGCTGCCTGCCGCTGCGGGTCTACGTTCCCGAAACGATGGAGGACAGCCCCGAACCGGTGCCGCCCTCGACCGTGACGGCCCTTCAGCGGGGGATCGAGCGCTGGAATCGGCTCGTCGAGTTGGCAGCCGAGCACGAGAGCGCAGTTGCGCGCAAAGCTCCCTTCGCGTTGGTTGACGATCCTGCCCGGGCCGATGTGGTCGTTCAGACCTACGAAGACTACGCCGACAACGCGGTCTATCTGGTCGATGAGCACGCCAATCAGGCGATTCTGCACGTGCCGGTCAAGCGGTTGCGGGGCGGTGTGGCGATGAGCGGCTCGCACTGGTTGCACCCGGAGGCGGTCACCCAGCAGACGATGCTGCAACTGGGGCGATTGTTTGGCATCGCCCCGGCCGGTGCACCGCCGACCGCCGATCCGTGCATTGCCGTCGCGAGCACCGGCCTTGCCACCGACCTGCACGACGCCGCCCAGTTCCGCGCACTGGTCAGCAGTGCGCAACTGGACGCGGCCCTCAAAAACTTGCGCACGCGCACCTGCGGGGGTGGCTCTACTGCGGCGAGCGATACCCGTTAGCGCGCTGCGACGGTTGCGACGAAGTTCTCGATGATGCGCAGGCCGGTGGCTGCAGACTTCTCGGGGTGGAACTGGACGGCCCAGAGGCAATCGCGGGCGATCGCCGCGGTGAAGCGCTGGCTGCCGTGCAGACAGGAAGCGGCACGGTCGGCCGCCTCCGCCGGATCGACGTAGAACGAGTGCACGAAGTAGACCCAGCTGCCGGGAGCCAGCCCTCGCCAGAGGGGGCAGTCGAGCTGATCGAACTCCAGCCGGTTCCAGCCCATGTGGGGAATGGTGAGTCCCGGCTCGTCACTGAAGCGGCGTACCCGACCGGGCAACAGACCGAGGCCGGGCTCGCGGCCCTCCTCCGACGACTCGAAGAGCACCTGCAGCCCGAGGCAGATACCGAGCAACGGGCGACGGGCGGCGACGAGGTCGGCGAGGGGCTGCACAAGGCCGAGGGCGCGCAGGCGGGTGACCGCGGCATCGAAGGCGCCCACGCCCGGGAGCACGACGCCGTCGGCGGCGGCGAGCAGGTGGGCGTCGGTGGTGAGGACAACCTCAGCGCCGGTGGCTTCCAGAGCCTTGTGCGCCGAGTGGAGGTTGCCGACGCCGGAGTCGACCAGGGCAATCTTGGGCATCAGGTGTTTCTGGAATGTCCTGCACCATTTTAAGGGGTGGGGGGAAAGACCCGGGCGCGCAGTGTGCGGCAGGTGGCGAGCAATGCGGTGAGGGTGGGCCAGTCGGCGGTGGCAACGGTGTGCTCCAGGCGGGCCAGGGCCTTCTGGTAGCTGGCCAGTTCGGCAAGGACGGCCTGGCGGTTGAACTCGGCCATCGCCGCCCCCAGTTCCGGGTTGCCGCCGCCGACGCGGGTCGTGTCGAAGAATCCGGAACTGGCGAGGGCGGCGCCGTCAGGATCGTCGCCGAGGTTGAGCAACAGGGCGGCGCTCACCAGCACCGGCAGGTGACTGATGCGGGCGACGGCCCGGTCGTGCACCTCCGGGGCCATCTCGATCGGCTGCGCCTGGAGGTCGTCTACCAGGGAGCGCACACAGGCGAGCGCCGTCGGGTCGGTGGCTGCGGTGGGGGTGAGCACGTAGGGACGGCCAATGAACAGGCCGGGGTGCGCGGCGTCGATGCCCTGCTCGGCGCTGCCCGCCATCGGGTGCCCGCCCACGAAGCGCGGCCACAGCGATGCGGCGAGGGGCACGACCATGCCCTTGACCGAGGCGACATCGGTGACGATCGTGGCCGGGTCGAGCACCGCCTTCAGCGCTTCCAGGCTGGCGGCCAGGGCACCGATCGGGGTACACACGAAGACCACCTCGGCCTCGGCAAGCAGGCCGAGATCGGTTCCGCCCCAATCGACAGCACCGAGGGCTACGGCTTTCTCGGCGGAGGCGGCCTGACGGGTGACCCCAACAACGCGATGGCCCCGGGCACGCAGGTCATATCCCAGCGAACCGCCGATGAGACCGAGGCCCAAAATCCCCAGGCGCAAATGAACCAGCCTCTTTTTCTATCTGCGTTTCAAGCTTAAGACATTCAGAAAAAAAGCAGAATGGCAAGTGCTCACTTCTAGAATGATTCTAACTTCGGCTGAGCAGATGGAAAATCTACACGAAAAGATAGAGGGGTTGCATGAAAAGCTTGACCAGCTGCAGTTGTCGCTGCAATTGCTGCCCGAGCAAATTGCCCAGGTGCTGCGCAGCCCCTCTGTAAATGCCGCCCCGCCCCCGGCTCTGTTCAAAGATGTGCTGCCGGAAGAGGAGGAGACGGTTTCCCGGCCACCTTCCTCGAATGGCCGCATGCTGTCCCCGGAAGCTCAGATCCAGCGCCTCACCGCCCAGTTGACTGCCGCCTACAACCGCATCGCCGCCCTCGAAGAGCAGTTGATGTCCCGTCGCAGCAGTTACTGAGGGCGATACTCCAAATGCGAACCCGACCAGGAATTCACCCGGTCGGGTTCGCGCCTTGGGGAGAAACACTCCCCGTTCGGCGATGCACACTGGATGCACACTACTGGACCAGACGCGCCTTCGGCAGCTTGGCAGCTTTGCCCTGGGCATTGGGATTGACCGGACGGCGCAACATGCGCGCCAGCG
>Ga0073934_10010887_pt1 | contig 11164 bp, 8 predicted proteins | sample LarsenN4metaG_FD_76834 | JGI IMG/M metagenome (GOLD analysis project Ga0073934, IMG submission 76834) | Hot spring sediment bacterial and archeal communities from British Columbia, Canada, to study Microbial Dark Matter (Phase II) - Larsen... ...
CGGAACGTTTTCATTATCGCCCGCCGGGTCGTCAGTCGCGGTCTCCACCATCGCCCGGCCAAGCTCGCTCAGGCTTTCGACCCGCGGCACCAGGGGGCGGAGCTCCGGGAACATCCTGCCGAATTTACCTGTCGGCGAAGACTGGCCGGGCGGCTGGTTCTCGTCGGTGCGGGGATAGAATCCGTGACCCCTGCTTCTACCCGTAGCGTGTTTGCCCACATCAATCGTATCTGGCATGACGGTCGCCTTCCTTTCCTGTCGGTTTTGCGGCGAACCCCGGGGGATGTGATGGCGCGTTCGAAGACGAATATCCCGCGCAGCCCCCGATTATACTCCATAGCTGATCTCAGATTGTTATTTGCTACCCTTCGAATCAGGGGATGCGAAGATCGATCACTTCTTCAAAGGTCAAAGGATGCGCCACTCGCAGAAAAGCGCCCAGTCCCGGGATGCCGCTCCAGGGCTCGTCGTTGGACTCGAGGACGATCAGCAGCTGTAGCCGCCCGTCGAGTTCGTGAATCCAGGCGCGCGATTGCTTCGCCCTGTCGGTGTCGATAAGCCACGGGCGAATCACGTCATTGCAAAACGCGAGAAACTGAGTCTTCATATCGGGCTTTATGTCGTACACCTTGACTTGCAGAGAGGTCTGCAAACGAAGGCTTTCTGGGCTGGCCATATTAGCTCTCCTTACACAGTGATCTTTTCTTCATTACTTTTTTTGGGTGCCGTGTTGCCGTGGATGCGGCGAGTGATGTAGAATACGCCTATCGTTGCTTCCAATGACCGCACGGCACCGGGAAACGCCATCGCTATGTTTTTCCTAGCGCGGTCAATCATAGCCGAAAAGCATTTTTATAGTAATTAAAGTGCGAGTAAATTTTAGCTAAAGACCGCTAAAATACCGCGTGATTGGTGCAGTCATATGAAAAAACGATCTCCCTTGATTTATGAATTTGGGCCGTATCGCCTCGATATGGCCGAGTGCCGTCTGTCGCGTCTTGGCAAGGAGGTGACGCTACGACCAAAACTGTTCGACCTGCTTGCAGTGCTTGTCGAGCATCGCGGGCAGATGCTTGAGAAAGACGACTTAATACATTCCGTATGGTCCGAAACAGCCGTGGAAGACAATAACCTCACGGTCAGCATCAACGCTTTGCGTCGCGCCCTCGGAGAGGATAATTACATCGAAACGGTTTCGCGCCGTGGTTATCGCTTCGCCGCCGAGGTAAAAGTGACATCGGGCGAAACCGCTACCGATATGGCAGTGCCGTCCGCTTTTGTTGACCTGGAGCCGCCGGGGGGCGCAATCCCTTTGCATTCGCATCTCTATCTTGCGCGGGATACCGACAAACAGTTCTATACCGCGATGGCCAGGGGCGACAGCATCGTGCTCATAAAAGGCGCGCGACAGGTCGGCAAAACATCGCTGCTCGCGCGGGGGTTGCAGAAGGCTCGCGAAGAAGGCGTCGCGGTCGTATTGACCGATTTCCAGCACCTCACGGCCACGGCATTCGAAACGGTCGAGAAGTTCTTGCTCACCCTGGCCGAGCTGATCGCTGACCAACTCGAATTGCCGACCCTCCCGCATCATACCTGGAACGATTTCATCAGTCCGAGCAGCAACTTCGAACGATATATGAGACGCGAGGTGTTGACCAGAGTTCCTTCATCGCTGGTCTGGGGACTGGACGAAGCCGACCGATTGTTCAACTTCGATTTCGCGAGCGAAATCTTCGGGTTGTTCCGCTCGTGGCATAATCTGCGCGCCCTCGATCCGTCAGGACCATGGCATCGTCTGACTCTTGCGCTTGCGTACGCCACCGAAGCTCATCTGTTCATAACCGATCTCAATCAATCACCGTTCAACGTCGGCACTCGGCTGGCATTAGAAGATTTCACGCCGGACCAGGTCGCAGAGATGAATCGCCGCTACGGAGGACCATTACGAAACGAAGTCCAGACGAGACGGTTCTACGAACTCGTCGGCGGTCACCCCTACCTGACGCAACGCGGGCTGTACGAGATAGTCACTCGCGGAATCGACCTCGCGGCAGTCGAAGAGCAGGCCGATCAGGACGAGGGGGTGTTCGGCGACCACCTTCGGAGAATGTGGGTGTCGCTCGAACGCGACGCTTCGCTGTGCGAGGGGCTGCATCTCGTCCTTCGCGGACAGCCGGGAATCACGCTGACGCACTTCTATCGGCTGCGTAGCGCGGGAGTGTTATCCGGCGTCTCCCCCCAGGACGCAAGACCACGTTGCGAGCTTTATGCGCGCTTCTTGAAGAGACGCCTGACATGAAGTCAGTCGAGATCGATTTCACCCCGCGCTTTTACGTCGTCGGCGGAACGATGCGCCACGACGCGCCGTCTTATGTGGAAAGGAGCGCAGACAACGAGCTGTTCGACGCGCTGATGCGCGGCGAGTTCTGTTTTGTATTGACGGCGCGTCAAATGGGCAAATCATCGCTCATGACTCGTACGGCGGCGCGTCTGAGAGATGCGGGCATCGGCGTCGCTGTACTCGACTTGACCTCGATCGGGCAGAATCTCACCGTCGAGCAATGGTACGGCGGCCTGCTCGTACAGATCGGGCAGCGGACGGGATTGGAAGACGAGTTGATCGAATTCTGGACCTCGCATCCGCTGATCGGCCCGATGCAACGGTGTATGAGCGCGATCCAGACCATCCTACTGCCCCGCTACCCGGAACGTCTGGCGATCTTCGTCGACGAGATTGACGCCGTGCGGAGCTTGCCCTTTTCGACCGATGAATTTTTCGCCGGCATCCGCGAATGCTACAACAAGCGGAGCGAGAACGCGGAGATGGAGCGTGTGACTTTTTGCCTGTCAGGGGTCGCAACACCCTCCGACCTGATCCGCGACACTCGCACGACGCCTTTCAATATAGGGCGTCGGATCGAGCTGCACGATTTCACAGAGAAGGAAGCCGCGCTGCTCGGGCGCGGGTTGGGGCGAGAGGAGAAACAGGGTGCGGCGATCATCAAGCGAGTCCTGTATTGGACGGGCGGACATCCTTACCTGACGCAGCGGCTGTGCCAGGCCGTCGCCGAGGATGGAAGCGTCGAGAGGGATTCGGACGTGGATAATATGTGCGAAGAGCTGTTTCTATCCCGGCGCGCGCAGGAGCGCGATGATAATCTGCTCTTCGTGCGCGAGCGTTTGCTACGCAGCGACGTAGATATAACCGGCCTCCTCGAGATATATGCCGGGGTCAGAAGTCACAAGGCCGTTCGCGATAACGAGTCCAACCCCCTCGTGAGTATTCTACGTCTATCCGGCATCACACGTAGCGAAGCCGGAGAGCTCAAAGTGCGTAATCGCATCTATGCGAGAGTTTTCGACGAGTCGTGGATCAGGGCAAATATGCCTGATGCCGAGGTGCGAAGACAGCGCGCGGCGTTCCGGCGCGGCGTATGGCGGACGGCCATCGCCAGCGCATTGATTCTGGCCCTCGTCGGCTGGCTCGCCATGACGGCCATCAAGCAGCGCAACCGCGCGGAACGCCAGGCCGAGGACTACCGGGACTTGCTGTACTACGCGGATATGAAACTCGTGCAGCAGGAGTGGGAGAATGCCCACGTAGATCGTGTCGAAGAGATACTCAAACGTCACATAAGCGAGACTGACGGTAAAGATTTGCGCGGGTTCGAATGGTACTGGTTTTGGACCCTCGCGCATGGCGAGGCCATCCGGCTGGAAGAAGATTTCCAGGTCGCAAGCGTGACCTTCTTATCTGACGGCAAAACCCTGGCCGCGGGCGAAGTCTTACGCGCGAAGGCGGAGGGGAACGATGAATACCTTATCAAGCTTTATGATTTGATTTCAAGACGCGACGTCTTTTCGTTCCGCGTCCCGGCAGGAAGGAATTTCGACCTTGTCATCTTCTCACCCGATAGCCAAATGGTTGCAGTCGATGCCCCGGATAACGCCGTCACCTTATGGGATGTGCGCGCAGGGCGACAGGTCGGCGTCTTCGAAGGGCATGCGAGCACGATAAGGACCATTGCTTTCTCACGGGACGGAGAGCGACTGGCGACCGGGGACCTGGATGGAGTCGTGCGGTTGTGGGATATAAAATCGCGCGAATCCAGGATCATTCTCAATGACTCGCAACGCTGGATCAGGTGGGCCGCTTTCTCGCCGGACGGGCGTTTGCTTGTGACAACCGACGAGTCGCACCTCGTCCGAGTGTGGGATGTCGCCAGCGGGCGAGAACTCCGGCCTTTTGCAAATAACGGGAGCGCGCTGGTGAGGGCATGGTTCTTCCCCGACGGCAATAGATTATTGACAACGTCAATAGACGGGAGACTGCACATCTGGGATGTCCGCACAAAAAGAATAGTGGCGACGCTGACCGGCCATACCGGTCACACCACGTCGATCTCATTCTCTCCCGATAGGAAATTATTGGCGACGGCCAACTATGATCGCACCGTCAAGCTATGGGACCTTGCGACCGGGAAGGATTACTCGACGATACGAGGTCACGGCTCGGCGGTCCGCTCGCTCGCCTGGTCGGCAGACGGCAAGTATCTCGTTACCGCCAGCACCGACACCACGATCAAGATATGGGATATGACCCACAGGCGCGAGCCGATCATCCGGACCGAGCCGGTCAAGTCTTACCTGGCAACGACCTTCACTACCGATGATGAACTCATTGGCTTTGGCATTACGAAGGGTTTACAGGCAAAGTTGTGGAACCTTTCCACCGGCAAGGAGCTGGCTAATATCGAGGAAGCCGGAGACAAGCTCTTATGCGCCGCTTTTTCACGCGATAATAGGCACCTGGCCACCGGCGGGATCAATAACCTGATCAAGCTCTGGGAGGTCCCTACGGGAAAATTGATCAGGACCTTCAATGGCCACACGGATTACATCTACGGGGTCGCCTTCTCGCCCGACAACAAACTGCTCATATCCGGCGGCAAAGACCGCGCGCTGATATTGTGGGAAGTCGATAGCGGACGGAGGCTGGGTTCGCTCAAAGACGAAGTGGACAACTCCTATCGCGCCGTTTTTTCGGATGACGGCAAAATGATAGCCTCAGCCTGTAGGGACGGCAGCGTGATTCTTTGGGACGTGGCGACGAGAACTACCTTGAGGCCATTCGTAGGGCATACGAACACGGTCACGGCCATCGCTTTTTCGCATGACGGCCGACGATTGGTGACAGGCGGGCAGGACAACACGGTCAGGTTGTGGGATGTAGCCACGGGCAGAGAGCTTAGAATGCTAGGCCAGTCCGATTACGTCCAGCGCATGGTCTTCACTCCGGATGACCGGCGCTTGATAACAGGTGGAGTGGAAGGCTCAATAAAATTATGGGACTTAAACACCGGGCAAGAGCTAATGACCTTGAAGAGCCATGCTGGCGAAGTTACGTCGGTAACACTCTCGACGGACGGCCTGAGCCTTGCCTCCAGTAGCACAGACGGCACGCTGAGGCTATGGCGCGCCGAAACAGCTCACCCGTTTGAGAAGTCTCCTTGATTTATCCGTCTTGTTTAAGAAAGTGAGACTCATCCCTCGACTGTTCCGTCTAATCTCTCGCGGTTATCTTTTTGAGCAATTCCTCTTGAGACTTGAGCGATTCGTACAGCCGTTTCAGCTCGCCGGTCCCTATAACGGTGATAGCCTGCCATATCTCGTGAAAAGACCCTGTGAGACGGCGGCCCGCGAACTGAGCCGCGCGCTCGTCGGCGACCACGAGAAACGGGCGCGAGCGTTGCGCGTCGTAGGCGTGCTTGAGCCGGGTGAGCGCGCTATCTACAGACCCCGCGATCTGGACTTCGAATACGTGGCTGAGTCGCGGGGCCGCGGGGCTGTCGCGCCAGACGACGTCGTAGTATTCGAATTCGGACTCGGCGAAGCGGCCGAGCATCTCGCCGATCTCCACGAGAAGCTGCTGGGCCTGTTTGTGCGAAAGCTCGCGCGGCATTTCATCCGGCGACGGGCGTGGCGCGACGCGCAGCGCTTCCTGCTCTATGCGGCGGCGACCGACAGGCTTGAGCGCCCATATCAACCGTTCGCGGCGGATCTCGCCCTTCTCTTCGAGCTGGCGTGCGGCGCGCTGGACGAGGTTGCGCCAGCGGCTGCGCCCCGACCCCGTGCGCTCTTCTATGTCTTCGGCGGTCAGTTGCGGAAAATACCTGACGAGCCGTTCATAGAGGTAGCGTGGCTGATCGCTGCCGCCCGCGGCTTCGAGCTCCTGCAATATGGGAAGTTCGATGCGAACCGCTTCGGGAAAGGCCATAGCACCGGTTGCGGAAACAAAAGTGTTGCTCGCCCGCATTCTAGTCGAGCGGCGCGCGGCTGGCAACCGGCGGCGGGCCGCAATTTTAGTAACCGCCCGGCGGCGGCTGTCGTCTTTATAACCGGGGCCGGAAATTAAGCCCTGAATAAGGTTCTTTGGCAATTAGCTTTGCGATCGGGGGCAGGGTGGTTGATGAAAAAGGAGAACAAAGCTAACGTTAATACGTTTATCAGGCTGAAACCTAAGTCGAAGTCAACCACATTCGAGCCGGCCACGGCGCGAAAAAGTAAGCAGCGGGACCGGAGAGGCGTTTGCGGGGCGACCATAAGAGTCATATCGAGGCCGACGAACGCGGCGCGCGCGCAGCCGCCCGTTCAGTCGTGACGAGCGCCTCTATGGAAGAAGGCGACCGGGCCGAGCTCCATAATCCGGGCGAAGAAGGACTATCGGTCAAGGCCGACCCCGACCCTCCCCTGACCGTCCAGGAGCATGGGGCGAAGGCAGACGAGGACGACCTGATAAAGCGGAGCCTCGAAGGCGATCAGGAGGCGTTCGAGGTGCTTGTACGCCGCTACAGCCCCCGGGTCTTCAACATCATCGGCAGCTTTTTTCGCCGCCGCGATATGGTCGAAGACATTGCGCAGGAGGTGTTCGCGCGGTCTTACTTTTCGCTCTCCAGCTTCACGCTCGGACGGTCATTCGAAGCCTGGGTCGCGAAGATCGCCGTAAACGCCTGCTACGACCACCTGAGGGCGCAGCGCCGCCGCATCGAATACCAGATGCCGCGCACCGCCGAACAGGAAGGCGAATGGCTCGAGCTCCAGATGCTCGATGTCGCGCGAGGCCGGCATTCGAGCGTCGAACGCCAGCGTGAGGCCGCCGACATATCGGACCGGCTGCTGGCAAAGCTCGAAGCCGAAGACAGGCTCGTGCTCGTGCTTATGGACAGGGACGGGTACTCTGTCAAAGAGATCTCCGAGCTGACGGGGTGGGGTCAATCGAAGATAAAAGTCCGCGCCTTCCGGGCGCGGCGGACGCTGAGGGCCGAGATGAAGAGGCTGTTGATCAGCGCCGAACGGAAACAGAGGAGTGGAAAATGAACGAGCGAACACAGATCCATTGCCGAGAAGTTCGCAAACATTTCAGGGCGATTTCAGGCCGCGACGCGGCGAGCGCCCTGCGCCTGAAGGCCGCCGAGCGCCACATCGAAACCTGCGACGGCTGCGCCCGCGAGTACAGGATATTCACATTGAGCCGCGCCGTCCTCGATCTCGCGGCGTCGCCCGACCCGGTGAGGCCCGACGACGCCTTCTTCAAGGGGCTGCGGGCGCGGATCGAGCGCGGTCCCGAATCGATAGGGCAGCGACAGGGGCCGGCAGCCGACGAGTCATGGTCCGGGGCGCTGTGGCTGACAGCCCGCCAGCTCCTGCCCGCCATGGCTATGCTGCTGGCTTTGATCATAGGGGCGACGCTGTTGTGGAACCGCGCCTCGACTACTACAAACCAGATGGCGCTAAGGCCCGGCGACCGCATCCTGTTCAACGACATATACGATTATCCCGCGCCGACACAGGATGACGTGCTGGAGAGTCTCGTGGCGGTGGAGGAAAAAGAGAATGGACAGTAGGACCTCTAATCAGACAAAGGCGCGGCTGCTGGTGCTTGCCGTCTTCGTGATAGGATTTGCGGCGGGCGCGCTCTCCATGAATCTCTACCAGAGCGCAGGCGGCCCGGAAAAAAACGGGCCTACGAAGGTCAGGTGGGGGAACCCGCCCGATCACATCGTCGAGAAGATGAAGGTGAAGCTCAACCTGACGCCGGAGCAGCAGGAGAGCATAAGAACGATCCTCAGCGAGACCTTCGAGCAGTACAACGCCATACGCGAAGAGATAAACCCGAAGATCAGGCCGCGGTTCGACGCCGCGAGGCAGCAGGGGCGCGAGCGGATACGCGCGGTGCTCACGCCCGAACAGTTGCCTATATTCGAAGAGATGGTCAAGGAACAGGACCGACAGCGCGAAGAAGAACGCAAGCGAAGATAATGGATAAAACAGGGAAGATGATACCACCGATGAACGCCGATATAAGAGTATCCGTGTTTATCGGTGTTCATCGGTCGGGGAACCCGCTTGCGGGTCGTGTGGTTGCTTTCTCTACTTCTAGAAGACCGGAAGAACTTAAACCATGAAGAAGACGATTGCCGCAACGCTCACTCTGCTCCTGCTTTTAGCGAACCTCAGCGGGGTCGCATACGCCCAGGGCGCTACGGAATTGCGCGGGACTGTTCTGGACGAGACACGCGCATACATACCCGCCGTACAGGTGGTGCTCGAAGACGAGCAAGGCAAGAGATACACGGCTCAGACCGACGAGCAGGGCCGGTACCGATTCGCCGGACTCAAGCCCGGACTCTACACGATAACGGTCGAGACGGAAGGCTTCGCCAAATTCAGCGAGCCGATCGACCTGACTCAAAAACGCGCGACGCCCTTCGACATCACGCTCAAGGTCTTCATCAGCGAGCAGCTCGAAGTCAAAAACGACGCGCCGGGCATCTCCGCCGACCCGGACCAGAACCTCACGGCCGTCACCCTTAAGTCGGAAGACCTCGAAGCGCTGCCCGACGACCCGGACGAGCTGCTTCAAACGCTCCGCCAGATGGCCGGGGCCAGCGGCGACGAGGCCTCGATCTACGTCGGCGGATTCCGCGAGCGAGGTCGCATACCTCCCAAGGAAGCGATACAGATGATCCGCATCAACTCGAACCCGTTCTCGGCAGAGTTCTCCGAGATCGGCTTCAGCCGCATAGAGATCGTCACCAAGCCCGGGTCGGACACTTTTCACGGCGGCTTCCGGTTCAATTTCAACGACGAGTCGCTGAACGCGCGCAACACGTTCGCGCCTTTCCGCGCGCCGTTGCAGGTACGCAGCTACGGCGGCAATTTCAGCGGCCCCGTAATCCGCAACCGCTGGGGCTTCTTCATGAATGTGGACCGCCGCGTCACGGACGAGAACGAGGTCGTCAACGCCACCGTGCTCGATGACGTCACGTTGCAGCCCGAAGGGTTCGTGGCCACCGTGCTCACCCCGTCCCGCAATTTCAATTTCGACATCCGCACCGACTACCTCGCCACGAAGAAACACACCCTCGGCTTCGGCTACCGATATAACGAGAACAAGCAGGAGAACCTCGGCATCGGCACGTTCGACCTGCCCGAGCGCGGCTTCAACCGCTCGAACCACGAGCACACGCTGAGGCTGTCGCTCACCTCTATAGTCACCGAGCACGCGGTAAACGAGATGCGCCTTCAACTGAGCCGCCGCACTACGAATGCCCGCGCGCTCACGGAGGAGACGGCGATCATCGTGCCCGACGCGTTCAACGAGGGCGGCAACCAGGGGTCGCTCTTCTCGGACAACTCGAACGAGAACCTCGATCTCACAAACAACCTGACATACACGTACAAAAAGCACACCATCAAGGCGGGCCTGCGCGCCGAGGCCGAGCAGCTCAAGTACCTCAACCGCTCGAATTTCGGCGGCACGTTTACCTTCGGCTCGGACTTCGAGCGGGACGCGAACGGCAACATCATCGACACGGACGGCAACGTTGTCACGGCCCCGTTTGGAATTCCCATCAGCCCGCTTGAAAGCTACAGGCGGACGACGCTTGGGCTTGCGGGCTACCGTCCGGTCCAGTTTTCGATCAACCAGGGCGACCCGTTTGTAGGGTTCTCGCAGTGGGAGATGGGCGCTTTCATCCAGGACGACTGGCGGGCCTCTCAACGGCTGACGCTCTCTTACGGGCTCCGCTACGAAGCCCAGACGCAGCTTCAGGACAAGATCAACTTTGCGCCGAGGTTCGGAGTTGCCTGGGTCCCTGATAAGAAGAACCGGAGCACGATCCGGGCGGGCGCGGGCATATTCTACAACTATCTCAATTCGAACATCACCTTCGACACGCTTAGAAATGACGGCGAGCGACAGCAGCAATTCGTCATCCCATCGCCGATCTTCTACCCGAACGTCCCGACCGACCTGAGCGACGCGACTCTCCGCCAGCCGACGATCCGGTTGAAGGCCGAGGACCTTATAGCGCCGTATTCGATCAACACAACGGTGAGCTACGAGCGGCAACTGCCCTGGAAGATGTTCGGCTCGGTCGCTTATTCGTGGTTCAGGGGCGTGCATCTGCTGAGGCTCAGAAACATCAACGCGCCTCAGCCCGGACCGGAGGGGCCGTCCGGGCCGCAGATCAGGCCCTTCCCTGATAAAGGGCCGATGTACCAGTACGAGTCTACGGGACTCTCGAACCGGCACGAGATAAGGTTTTCGGCGAGGTCGAACATCAGCCGCACCCTGACCCTGTTTGCCAACTACACCCTCGGCTCGACGCGCAGCGACACGGACGGCAACAGCACGATACCCGTGAACTCTTACGACTTCACGGGCGAGTACGGGCGGTCGAGCCAGGACGTGCGTCATCAAGTCTTCGTCGGCGGCTCGTTCACGCTCCCGTGGAACGTGCGCGTAAGCCCGTTCTTCAACGCAAACTCGGGCAGGCCGTTTAACATCACCACCGGGCGCGACAACAACCGCGATACGACGATCAACGACCGGCCCGCATTCGCCAGCGCCGGCGATCCGGGCGCGATAGTCACTCCGTTCGGGATATTCAACCCGAACCCGCTGCCGGGCGACGAGATCGTCCCGCGCAACTACGGCCAGGGACCCGGATTCTGGAACGTGAATATGAGCGTCTCGAAGACGTTCGGGTTCGGGACCGCTTCGGGCAACTTCCCAGGCCAGGCGGCGAACCGCGCGGGTCAGCAGCAGCAGGGCCAGGACCAGCGGGCGCAAGCGCAGAACCAGCGCGGCCAGCGCGGC
>Ga0073934_10010888_pt1 | contig 11164 bp, 10 predicted proteins | sample LarsenN4metaG_FD_76834 | JGI IMG/M metagenome (GOLD analysis project Ga0073934, IMG submission 76834) | Hot spring sediment bacterial and archeal communities from British Columbia, Canada, to study Microbial Dark Matter (Phase II) - Larsen... ...
ACTCCTGACCCCTGACTCCTGACCCCTGACTCCTGACCCCTGACTCCTGACCCCTGACTCCTGACCCCTGACTCCAGACCAATAATGTCCCTTCTCAAGCTCCAAGGCGGAACGGTTTACGACCCGACGAATGGCGTCGATGGTGAAGTGCGCGATATCTGGTGCCTTGACGGAAAAATCGTTGCGCCGCCGACCGACCCGAATGAAGTCCCCAGTCGCGTGCTGGATTGCCAGGGCACGGTTGTGATGGCGGGCGGCGTGGACATGCATGCTCATATTGCCGGGCCGAAGGTCAACGTCGCGCGAAAGATGCGGCCCGAAGACAAACGACATGCGCCGGTTGTGCGGCGGACGCCGCTCACTCGCTCTGGAACGACCGGCAGCGTGCCGAGCACGTTTGCGACTGGCTACCTGTACGCGGGACTGGGCTATACGACGGCGTACGATGCCGCCATTCCACCGCTGGGGGCACGACATGCGCACGAGGAATTTCATGACACGCCGGTGATCGACAAGGGTTTTTTCGTTCTCTTCGGCAACAATCACTACGTCTTGCGTCAGGTCGCGGCAAACGAACCGGAGAAGCTTCGTGCCTTCGTCGCATGGCTGCTCCATGCGGCAAAGGGTTACGGCATCAAGCTGGTCAATCCCGGCGGCGTCGAGGTCTGGAAGGAGGGCGGCGGCAATGTTCACTCCCTCGACGACACTGTCGAGATGTTCCATTGCACACCGCGGCAAATCATCACGGCACTCGCACAAACGGCGATGGACCTCGGCCTGCCGCACCCCGTGCATATCCACTGCAACAATCTCGGCCTTCCAGGAAATTGGACTACCACGCTCGAAACGATGAAAGCGCTTGATGGCCGGCGGGCGCATCTGACGCATATTCAATTCCACAGTTACGGCGGCGGGCCGGACGACCAGGGCACTTTTTGCTCGCATGTGCCGCAACTGGCCGACTACGTGAACTCGCATCCAAATCTGACCGTCGACGTCGGCCAGGTGCTTTTCGGCGAAACCACGTCGATGACGGGCGACGGCCCGCTCGGTTATTACCTGCACAAGGTTACTGGCAGCAAGTGGTTCAACGGCGATACCGAAATGGAAGCCGGCTGCGGCATCGTCCCGATCCGCTACAAGGACAAGAGTTTCGTCCATGCGCTGCAGTGGGCGATCGGGCTTGAATGGTATCTGCTGGTCGACGATCCTTGGCGCGTCGCCATGAGCACCGATCACCCGAACGGCGGTTCGTTCCAGGCCTACCCGCAAATCGTGCAACTCCTGATGGACCGGACGTTTCGGCAAGAAATGCTGAAACGAGTTCACCCCCGGGTCCTGGAGCGATGCACGCTGAAAGACCTCGACCGTGAATACTCGCTTTACGAAATCGCGATCATTACGCGCGCCGGGCCCGCACGCATGCTGGGGCTGAAGAATAAGGGTCATCTCGGAATCGGGGCCGATGCCGACATTACGGTGTATACGCCGAACGCCGACAAGCGGGCGATGTTCGAGTTGCCCCGCTACGTAATCAAAGCCGGCCGCCTCGTGGTGGAACATGGCGAAATCCGTGAGGACTGTTTCGGCCGCACGCTGTATGTGGCGCCTCGGTACGACGACGGCGTCCTGCCGGACGTCGAGAAGTGGTTCGAAGACAATTACACGATCCAATTCGCCAACTACCCGGTGGACGAGAGCTATCTGAGTCACGGCGGCACTGTGGTACAATGCGGGAAATAAGTGAACTCGAGGTGGGACATGGCAGAACTCGGAAAAGGCACACCGTTTCCTTGGCCGGAGCACTTTCAGAAGAATCGCGCCCGATTTCCAGCCGAGGAACTGTGGAAATATGCGGGCCAGCAGATCGCGTGGAATTGGGATGGGACCAAAATCGTCGCAGCGGGGCGGACCTACGACGAGTTGTTTCAGACTCTCGAAGCGATGAAGGTTGACCTCAGCAAGGTCATTATTGATTACGTTGAAGAACCAGGAGTATCGTACGTCGGGGGCTTATGCGATTCCGATACTTGAGCTTGCCGACGCCAAATCCCGTCGTCGGATTACAGGGCCGAACCGGCCGACCAAGGCCAATAATTCCTTTTTCACTTCTCGGCCCTCAAGGAACGATCGTGAGTGAAGCGCTGGTTGACACCGGGGCAGACGACACGGTTTTTCCAGAAGTTATTGCCCAATCAGCCGGGATTGATCTCGCTGGAGCGCCCAGTGCAACGATGGCCGGCATTGCAAGCCGACCGCAAGTGATTCGTTATGCGTATGTCACGCTGCGGCTGACCGACGGAGCGGAGTTCCGCGAGTGGCCTTCGTGGGTTGGGTTTACCTCCGCGCGGCTCATTCGTCCTATTTTCGGCTTTGCCGGCTTCCTGCAGTTCTTCACCGCGACTTTCCATGGCGATCGCGAAGAAGTTGAATTGACGGTCAATCCACTGTACCCGGGCACTTGAATCATGAAACTCATCCTCGCCATTATTCAGCCGCAGAAGCTGGAAGCCGTAAAAGAAGCGCTGGCTCGCGTCGAAGTGTTTCGGCTCACAATCGTCGATGTCCAGGGTTTCGGCCGGCAAAAAGGACACTCCGAAGTCTATCGCGGCCATGAATTGACGGTGAATTTGCTTCGAAAGGTGCAGTTGCAGATCGCGGTCAATGAAGACTTTGTCGAGCCAACCGTCAATGCGATCATGGAAGCGGGACGCACCGGGCCGGAAGGCCGCATCGGCGACGGCAAAATCTTCATCCTGCCGCTCGAGGATTGCATTCGCATTCGAACCGGCGAACGCGGCCCCGAAGCGATTTGAAACCAAACAACGAATCGAGTGATTGCCATGTCGAACCCGAATCAACCTCTCGTGCTGATGTTATCGGATGACTTGATTTTCAACAGCCGCGTCATGGGCACGGCGAAAGATCTGGGCGCGATCGTGCGGACGGCCCGAAATGCAGAAACGCTGTTGAAGCTTGCCGGCGAGTCGGCGCCCGCCTGCGTGATTGTCGATCTCGCCAATTCGGGTCTACGAATCGGCGAAGTGGCGCGTGATCTCAAGCAATTGCAGCCGGCGCCGAAAGTAATCGCGTATGGCTCGCACGTGGATGTTGCCGGGTTGCAGGCCGCCCGCGATGCGGGTTGCGACCTTGTGCTGCCGCGCAGCCAATTCGTTGCCAATCTCCCCGGCGATCTGGCGCGGTGGCTCGAGCCAACGCAATGAACTTACTGGCTCGTTCCGTCCTCGCGAAGGCGTCGGCCGGTAAGCTTGACAAACACATCCTCCAGGCTGACGTGGCGCGTCGTCAGGCGTGACAAAACCAGGCTGCGTTTTTGCAAGAGCTCCATGAGCGCCGGGATGGCGACGTGGGGGGCCGTTACTGCCAGGCAGTAGTCTCCATTGGCGATTTGGATGTCGGCCAGGGTTGGCACTTCCCGCAGGACTTCCGGCGAACAGGTTTGCCCGTCCAGCAGTGCAAACTCGATATGATGTTCGCCGCCCAGCGAGGCGATGAGTTCCGCCGGCGAGCCGAGCGCGATCACCTTGCCGTGATCGACGATCGCCACACGGTCGCAGAGTCGTTCCGCCTCGTCCATGTAATGCGTGGTCAACAAGACGGTTCGCTTTTGTTGCCGGAATTGGGCAAGGATGTCCCACAACTGGCGGCGCGATTGCGGGTCCAGGCCGGTGGTCGGTTCGTCCAAAAACAACAAGTCCGGATCGCCCACCAGCGCGCAGGCCACGGCGAGACGTTGCTTTTGTCCGCCGGACAACTTGCCGACCAGCGCTCGCGCTTTTTCGGTCAGCCCGACTTGTTCGAGCACGGTGTCGGGTTCGAGCCCTTTGGCGTAAAAACTGCGAAACAACCGGAGCGTTTCTCGACAAGTCAGCTTTTCCGAAAGCCGGGTTTCTTGCAGCGTGATGCCGATGCGTTGGCGCAGTCGGTTGTCGTCGACTCCCCAGCGCGAACCGAGGATCTCGATGTCGCCGGAAGTCGGAGCGAGCAGGCCCTCGAGAATCTCAATCGTCGTGGTTTTGCCGGCGCCGTTGGGTCCGAGCAAGCCGAAGCATTCGCCGGTGCGAATCTCCAGGTCCAGTCCGTTGACCGCGTCGATCGGCCCGGTTCGGCTGGAATAGCGCTTGCGCAGGTTCGAGCAACGGATTGCCGGAGTCATCTTGGATCTCGTAATTTCTCGCTTTTGCGGAGGCAACGGTTACAATAGCGGCGACACCGATCGATGGCGCTGTGGAGAATTTCGATTCATGAGAAAGCTGCTTTGCCTTGCGTTGCTCTTCGCGTTTTCTGTGCCGGCACTGGCTCAGGAGAGCGCCAATCCCAATCAGAAGTACAAGCTCCGCGTCCTGCTTCGTTGCGGCGCGCATAACTGGCTAAGCGATCAGTTCCGCGAGGATCTCCGCGGCAATCTTGCGTCCACGCTGCAGGACGCGCTCGGCGAGATGGCCGAAGTCGAAGTGCTCGATTTGAAGAAGACCCCGGAGGCGCAATGGGAAAAGTGGTGGCGGGAAGTCGATGCCAAAGGATTGGCGGCGCTGGACTCGATCAGCGAACCCACGGGCGACAAAACGCATTTTTTGCGAATTGATTTTCGAAATGGCCGCTACGAACTGCAGGGCCGGCAAATGGATGGCTCGACCGGCATCGCCAGTCCGCTGCGCCGCGAACAGACCGACGACCGCGCGTTTGTCGTCCGGTTGGCCGGTCAGATGATCGCCCACGATTTCGGCATCGTCGGCTTTGTGGAAGGGGCCGGCGACAACGTCTCCCTCGCGTTCAAAGCCGGTTCGCTGTCGCCGCAGCTTTCCCGATGGGTGCAAAAAGGCGACGTATTTGCACTCGTGCGCATGTCGGCCTCGCGAGGCGGCGCGGTCAAAGGCATCGTGGAGCCGGATTCCTACGTGCAGGTCATGCAGGAAGCCGCTGCCGGCAAGGCGCCGGCAAAGCTGGCGTATCGCAGCCGATTCAACCCGTTGACCCAGCAAGGCGGCGCCGGCTTTCGCTGCGTGAAACTGCCGACGAGTTCGGGGCCGCTGCGGCTGAGAATCCTGGACGAAAAAGGCCAGCCGCATTCCAAGGCGCTGCAGATCCGCGTACATTCCGAGTCGTTTCAGACCGGCGAATCGCCGGAGGAAGAAGTCGTTTCGCCGGATGCGGCCGGCATGTTCGTCTCGCGCCGCGCCTATCAAAACATGGCCTACGTCCGCGTCGTGACCGGCGCGAGCCAGTTGGCGCGTTTGCCCGTCGCGATTTTCGAGGACCGACCGGCCGTCGTTTCGTTGAAGATCGACGCGGCGGCGGAGGAACTCGGCCAGTTGCTCGAAGCGAAACGGAATTTGCTGCAACTGCACAACGAAGCGCTGCTCGTACAATTGGAACGGCTCAAAGAAACCTCCACATTGATGGGCAAGGATAAGTTGGAAGAGGCCCTGAACCACGCCAAGGTCAGCCGCCGCACGCTGGAACAGGACGTCGAGCGGCTCAACTCACAAACCGAATCGCTCAAAAAGGAGATCGGTTCGCATCCGATTTCGCTGGCCGAGTGCGCGCAATACGTCGAAGCGTTTGCCGTGCGCAAGAGCACATTGAACCGTTTGATCTTCGACCTGCAGCAAGCGGTTGATGTCAAGAACGATCCGGCTCGCGTCGAGCAGGAACGCAAGTTGAAGTCGCTCTACGCCAATGCCCAGTTGCACGAGACGAACTTCGACCTCGATGAAGCGATCAAGGTCTACGAGCAAATTCAAAAGGAGTTCGGCGCCCAGCCGCAAATCACCAAGCGGCTGGAACAACTCAAGACCGAATGGGCGATCAAGGATGATGCTCATCGTGCCGCCCGCGAGTTCATTTACAAGGAATGGGTGAAGATCAAGACAGCGGCCGAGACCGAGGCAAAGCTGCCCAAGGCCAAGGACGCATTGGCCACGCTGCAAAAAGCGGGGGATCAACTGACCATCTACAAACTGCGGCACGCATTGCCGGAACTCGCGAAGGCGCTGACCGACGAGATTCAGCAGCTTTCCCAGGCCGAGAATCTCGACGAAAAGGAAAAGAAGGAAAAGCAGGACAAGCTGAAGAAGTTCGTCGAAGAATTCGACAAGTTCACGCAGTCCGTGGATGCGGCCCTGGCGAAGAAGGGTGGATAACGTGGCCGGATTTCGCAGAACGGGCTTTTGCTCCTTCTGCGAAATCCGCGATTCGAGCGTATTTCAGTTTCGTGTAGGACCGGAATGCTGGCGAATTCCACGAGATAGAAATCGCGCTTAGCGGCGATTGGTCGGGCGGATCATGATGTAGCCGCCGTTGGGGCCGGGAACGGCGCCGCGCACCAGGATCAGGTGCTTGTCGGCGTCGATCTGCACGACCTTCAAGTGCCGGACCGTAACGCGCTCGTTGCCGTAGCGGCCTGCCATGCGAATGCCCTTTTTCGGCCGGCCGCTGCCGCGGTTGCTGGCGTTCGATGCAATGGAACCACGCTGCCGCGAACCTTTCTTCACGCCGTGGCTATGCCGCAAACCGCCGAAGTTGTGTCGCTTGATCACACCGGCCGTGCCGCGGCCCTTGGACCTGGCGATCACATCCACGAACGGTATGTCCTTGAACAACTCGGCCACGGTCAGTGTCGCGCCGACTGTCTGGGTCGGGGCAGCATCGAGGCGAAATTCTTTGATCAGCCGCTTCGGTTCGCAATTGGCCTTCGGGGCCAGTGCGATTCCCTTCGCTCGACGTTTCGATTCCATGTCGGCCGAGACATGGCCGCGTTCGGCTCTCGTTGCATTCCGTCGTGGTTTGTCGCGATAACCGATCTGAATCGCGTGGTAGCCGTCTTTTTCCGGCGTACGAATCTGCAGAACCGGGCACGGCCCGACTTGCAGCACGGTGACGGGAGTGGCTTCTCCCTTGTCGTCGAAGACTTGCGTCATTCCGACTTTTGTTCCGAGCAACCCCAAGGGCATGGCGGAATCCTCAAGAAAGCCGGGCGGTTCGGGCGCAACGAGCGCCGGAACACCGGCGGAACGGAAAATGTACTTATACGTGCAGAACGTAAAAGGAAAAGAGGAGCGATGATACGATTACGTAACGGCTGAATCGCTCAAACCGACCACTCTTCGTGCACTCGAATCGAAAAGTTTGCAGCGTAATGCGTGCTCGTACATGCATAAACGTGCACAGTCTGATTTACTTCATCGCGTGGTCGCTTGGTTTGACGCCGGGTTTGAAGCCGCCGGTGCGGAAAGGCCGCGTTTCGTATTTGCCGACCAGATCGACAACGGACTTGGCGCCGATTTGCTCCTCCATGCCCAGTGCCCAGTAGCAGGCATTCACGAGCAGCCGGCGCAATCCTTCGCTTTCGAAATCCTGTGAAGCGCCCATCGTGGTCGTGAAAACTCGCGCGGTTTTCCCGGGCTCGGTTGCGAACGACTTGGTCCAAGCAACCGGCATCATCGGGTCGTTCTTTTTTCCTTTTACCGGCGGCGTGTCCGGCGTCAGTCCGCTGACGACCTGGCCGAGCACCAGCGGATCGCAGTCTTTCAGCGGCAGGTTGACCGTATAAACGTCGGTCGGTCCGTAAATGTCGCCGTTCATGATTCCGCGCAGAATTGCGTGATTCTCCTTGCCCGGTGCGATCAGTCCCCTGGTGCCCTCGGTGCCATGTTTGCCGTGATGATTGACCCAGGTTTCGCCAAGGACCTGCTTGCCGAATCCGCCCGGCCAGTCTTTGCTGCGCCAGTCATATTTGCCATATGTGCCTTTGCCGCCGTTCGCGAATGCATGCGTGGCGGTGCGCAGGCCGACGATCGGCTTGCCGGCCTCGACGTACTCCGCGATATGCTTCATCTGTTCATCGGGCAAATTGCGAAAACGCAAAAAGACCACCATCAGATCGGCGGTTTTGAGCGCTTCGAGGCCGGGGATGTTGTCGTTTTGATTCGGGTTGATGGCGCCGGTCTTCTTGTCGATGGCGAAGAGTACGGTGCACTTGAAGCCGTGATGCTTCGCGAGGATCTTGCCAAGCTGAGGCAAGGTTTCTTCCGAGCGATATTCCTCATCGCCGCTGACGAGGACGATGTGCTTGCCCTTGCCGGGCCCGTCAAAGCCGTCGTAGACCACCCACGCGTCATCGGCATGGACAAATGATCCGACGATCAACAGAACCATGCCAAATGCAAACCGCTTCATGGGGCACCTCGGTCGTATCCGTCTCTTATTGGTTGTTGCTCATCCTACGCCTTCGACCGCTAGCGAAAAGCCGGACGGCCCAGTCGCTGCGAAGAGCGCCTGGGCCGTCCGTTATCGTTAAGCCGTTCGTTCGATCAGAACGGCAGGAAAGGGTAAAGGTTGTAGTTGGACAGAATGATCGGCGGAAAGACCGGCGCCCCGCGATTGAGGCCGCGATTGGCGACCAGGAATTCCAGGGCGAACCGGTATCGGCCATAGGCCGTCGCTTTGCCGATCAGCATGCCGACTTCGGCCGGCGTGGCGTTGCGGCCGAGCACGTCGAGAAATAACTTCCGGATGAAGTTCGACATGTTGTAGCCGGACTTCCGGTAATATTCGTCGCTGGAGATGATGTTTGCCTGGACTTCTTCATGCGTCTTGCCGCTACGCAGCTGGGCGGTAATGAGCAACACTTCACGCTGCGTGGGCAGGCGGTTCAGATAGAGGCGCACCCATTGGTTCGCCATTTTTTCATAGTACGTTTCCTGCGGAAACGGGTTGCGGCGATGGTTGTGCATCGACGGATATTGAGCCGATGCGAAGGCCGGCAGCAAGCCGATCGTGAGAACTGCACCGAGTAGGATTCGCTTCCACATGGTCGTGTCCCCGGCGAAGGGTCCAAGGTCTGTTCTGTAATTACAACGCACGATTCGTGCCGGCTTGCGCGGATATTCCGCTCGCGAACCCGGCTTTCCCTGGACTCGTCTCACAAATAGTCTGAATCTAATCGAGAACCGAAATTTTGCGACCTGCCGGGGAGATCATGCCGGGGTATCATCCAAAATCGATCGAGGCGAAGTGGCAGCAGTATTGGGAAACCCACCAGACTTTTGCAACTCCGGACCAGCCAGCTCGTTCGGACGCCAAGAAGTACTACATCCTCGACATGTTTCCGTACCCATCGGGCGCCGGCCTGCATGTCGGACATCCCGAAGGCTACACCGCGACGGACATCCTCGCCCGTTATCGCCGGATGTGCGGCTGGCATGTCTTGCATCCCATGGGGTGGGACGCGTTCGGCTTGCCGGCCGAACAGTACGCCATCGAGACCGGCACGCATCCGGCAACGACGACGCAAAAGAACATCGACACCTTTCGCCGGCAAATCAAGATGCTCGGTTTCAGCTACGACTGGAACCGCGAAGTCGATACCACCGATCCGAATTACGTGAAATGGACGCAATGGATTTTTCTCGTTCTTTACGACACGTGGTACGACTCGGAGAAAAAAAAAGGACGCCCGATCAGCGACTTGCCGATTCCTGCCGAAGTCGCCGCTCGCGGCGACGCGCACGTACGCCTTTATCAGGATCAACATCGCCTCGCCTATCAAGCCGAGATTCCTGTCAACTGGTGTCCGGCGCTCGGCACGGTGCTGGCGAATGAAGAGATTATCGACGGCAAATCGGAACGCGGCGGTCATCCTGTCGTTCGCATGCCGCTGCGGCAATGGATGCTCCGAATTACGGCGTATGCCGAACGCTTGCTCAACGACCTCGAACTCGTGGATTGGTCCGACGCCATCAAGGAAATGCAACGCAACTGGATCGGCCGCAGCGAAGGCGCGGAGGTCGATTTTCAGATTGTTCGTAGTGACCCGCCGTCTGAAGGCGGTCAATACAAACAGAACACCATCCGCGTCTACACCACGCGGCCGGACACCTTGTTCGGCGCCACGTACATGGTGCTCGCGCCCGAGCACGAGTTGGTGGATCAGATCACCACGCCGGAGCAGCGCGCTGCGGTCAAGGCCTATCAGCAGGCGGCGGCTCGCAAGAGCGACCTGGAGCGCACCGAACTTGCCAAGGAAAAGACCGGCGTATTCACCGGCGCTTATGCCCTCAACCCGGTGAATCAGAAACCGATTCCGGTCTGGATTGCAGACTACGTACTGGCGAGTTACGGCACCGGCGCCATCATGGCGGTGCCGGGACAGGATGAACGCGACTGGGAATTCGCCGAGGTCTACAATCTGCCGATTATTCGCACGGTCCAGCCGCCCGATGGTTGGCAGGGCAAGGCATATCTCGAAGACGGGCCCGCCATCAATAGCGGGTTCCTCGATGGATTGCACGTTGCCGAGGCCAAGAAAAAGATGATCGACTGGCTCGAGGAAAAAGGTCTCGGCCAGCGGAAAGTGAATTACAAGCTCCGCGACTGGCTTTTCAGCCGGCAACGCTACTGGGGCGAGCCGTTTCCGATCTTGCACGAAGTCGACGACCAGGGCCAACCGACCGGCGCCGTGCGTGCGCTGGAGTTAAAGGATTTGCCGTTGCGCTTGCCGGACCTGGAGGATTTCAAACCGAGCGGCAAGCCGGAGCCGCCGCTGGGCAAGGCAACCGACTGGGTCAATGTCACGCTCGACGGCAAGAAGTACAAGCGGGAAACCAACACGATGCCGCAATGGGCGGGGTCATGCTGGTATTACATCCGGTATCTGGATTCGAAAAACGACCGGCAGTTTTGCACTCCCGAAAAGGCACGATACTGGCTGCCGGTCGATCTCTACGTCGGTGGGGCCGAGCACGCCGTTTTGCATCTGCTCTACTCGCGATTCTGGCACAAGGTGCTGTATGATCGCGGCTACGTGCATTGCCCGGAGCCGTTCCAGCGGCTGGTCAATCAGGGCATGATCCTGGGCGAGATGGAGTTTACCGCTTTCCGAGAGAGCGGCCGCTGGGTCTCGGCGGTGAAAGACCCGCCCGAGTCCTGGGAGCGAGTGCGTCTCGATGAGGAGAAGGTAGAAAAGCGCGGCGACTTTTTCGTGCTGAAAGACCAGCCGGATACGCGGGTCGATGCAGCCTCGTACAAGATGTCAAAAAGCCGCGGCAATGTCATCAACCCCGACGATGTCGTGCAGAAATATGGCGCCGATAGCTTGCGGCTTTACGAGATGTTCATGGGACCGCTCGAAGCGGTCAAGCCC
>Ga0073934_10010889_pt1 | contig 11163 bp, 11 predicted proteins | sample LarsenN4metaG_FD_76834 | JGI IMG/M metagenome (GOLD analysis project Ga0073934, IMG submission 76834) | Hot spring sediment bacterial and archeal communities from British Columbia, Canada, to study Microbial Dark Matter (Phase II) - Larsen... ...
CGATTTCCTCGGTTCCACCCTGCAAAGAACAGTCTTGAGTTCAGCTTCAGTGGTCTCAAAACAGCTTTGTTGTATAAGTTACGAGAAATGGAGGGACCTCTGCGACCTCGGCAGACCGCTGACTTAGCGGCGAGCTACCAAGAGGCTATTGTGCAGGTCTTGACCACAAAGGCCTTCGCTGCCCTCAAACAGTCGAATCTCGCTGCACTTGCTGTCGTGGGAGGCGTCTCGGCTAATTCACGACTGAGAGCCGTACTGAGCGAACGTGCGGCATGTGAAGGCATTCGTCTATCGCTGCCGCCTCTCGAGTATTGCACCGACAATGCTGCCATGATCGCCTCAGCGGGACGCCAGTTGTTGATGAACGGAGGACGACCATATTCAGATCTTGATATCAGCCCCGCTGAGAGATTCGTGACGATTCATGAAAAAACCGAGCACACATTGATTTCTTCAAGGGATAAGGAGAAAGCCCATTCCTGATATCCGAGGTCAGATCACAGGACTACGCTCCAGTCAGGTCTCGTCGATTGAGCGACTCTACCGACGTCGTGTCTCATCCGACCAGGTCATGAGCCCTGAGCTCGCAAAGGCAATGGCCCAGCTGACTATTGAGATCCGTCGCCCGATTGGTGTGTTGTTGACGCGAAGAGGACAAGTTCAGGAAGTGATCGTGGGAACGGACTTGACGTTGTCTTCAACAACGTTGACCTTGTTCCGTGCGGGTGCGCGATCGCTCCGAGGTTTGAGATTCATTCGTACGCAACTGCACGATCAGCCATTAAATCAGGAGGTGCTGACGGACCTCGCCTTTTTACGGCTTGATCTTATCGGCCTCCTCTCCGTTACGGAGGATGGCCGACCAGGCAATCTGTATGTCGCTCATCTGTTGGCACCCAATTCGACTGGTCAATTGTTCAAAGTGCTCCCGGCGGTTCCGTTCCACAATCTGACGATGATGTTCGACCAGTTCATCGAAGAGCTTGATGCGGACCTCCAGCAGGCGCGAGCACATTATGCGGTAGAGAGTGGTAAGGAATCGGCGATACTTGTGAGCGCCTCTGTCAAAAGTCGGTCTGAGCAGGAAGAGCGTTTAGCCGAATTGGCGGAGCTGGCCACCTCCGCCGACGTGACGGTGGTCGACCGTGTCGTACAAAGAACGGCGGACGGGCATCAGCGATATCTTTTGGGAAGTGGCAAGATGAAGGATGTCCTGATTCAGACGCTTCATCGGGGTGCCGACATGGTGATCTTCGATCAAACGTTGTCGCCGGCTCAACTACGGGCCATTTCAGAGATGACTGATATTAAAGTGATTGACCGGACGCAACTGATCCTGGATATCTTTGCGCGCCGAGCCCACAGCCGTGAAGGCAAAGTACAAGTGGAACTCGCGCAGTTACGGTACCTACTTCCACGATTATCAGGAAAGGGTGCCCAACTCTCGCGCCTAGGTGGCGGGATCGGTACTCGGGGGCCGGGCGAAACCAAACTCGAAACAGACCGTCGCCGTGTACGTGACCGCATCACGCATTTAGAGCGGGAACTGAAACAGTTCGGACGCCAGCAAGACCAACGGCGGTCCAGGCGAGATCGGCACAGACTCCCCGTCGTTTCTCTTGTGGGCTATACGAACGCCGGTAAGTCGACATTGCTCAATGTGCTGACGAACAGCCAGGTGTCAGCTCAAAACAGGTTGTTTGAAACCCTGGACACGACGAGCCGACGTCTGCGGTTTCCAGAGGATCGCGAAGTCATCATCACCGATACTGTGGGGTTTATCCGGGATCTTCCCCAAGAACTGGTCGGCGCCTTTCGGACAACACTCGAAGAGCTACGAGAGGCTGACCTTCTCCTGCATGTGGTCGATGGCAGTGCCGCCGATATCGATGTTCAAATCACGGCCGTCGTCGCGATTCTTGAGGAGTTGCGTTTGAATGCGATACCGAGATTGCTCGTGTTTAATAAGTGTGACCAGCTGTCCCCTCAGCGCGTCGAGTTGCTCTGCCGACGTTACGGAGCCATTGGCATTTCGGCACTCCAGCCGGCCACGCTTCATCCTCTTCTTGCTCGACTGGAAGCGCATGTGAGAGTTCTGTCAATCGGTGAACATCAGACTGCCGGCCTACCGCAGGACGAGGCACTGGTGCTTGCATCTCGTCAGTAAACCTTTGCACAATCGGGCCGCCATGAAGAAAGCCAACCGTGCGAGGGCACAGCCCGCTCCAGACCGTCCGGCGCGAATTGCCAGGAGTCTCCGTCAGGCCATGCCGGTGGCTCGTGTGGAACTCACGTATCGTTCTCCATGGGAGCTGCTGGTCGCTACGATTCTATCAGCCCAGTGCACAGATCAGCGGGTGAATCAGGTGACCCCCATTCTATTCAAGCGATATCCAACACCTCAGGCCATGGCAAAGGCGACGACGGCTGAATTGGAACCCCTGATTAGATCGATGGGCTTTTATAAGAGTAAAGCGAAAAACTTGATCGGCTGTGCTCAAGTCATTACGACGCGGTTCAAGGGGCAAGTCCCCGATACGATGGAAGAACTCACCTCGATACCAGGTGTCGGGAGAAAGACGGCAAATGTGCTCCTAGGGGCCGCATTTGGAAAACCTGGTGTGGTCGTCGACACACATGTGAAACGGGTGGCTCATCGGCTGGCCTTGACCCATTCCAGTGAGCCCGAGCAAATCGAGCGCGATCTGCAATCGGTCTATCCGCAAACCCAGTGGACAGAAGTGTCCCAACGATTGCTCCTCCATGGCCGATATGTCTGCCTTGCACGGAGGCCTCGCTGCTTGGCTTGCCCGATCTACGATGTGTGCGAATGGGAAGGAAAGCTCCAGAAATGATTAAAAGCATGACAGGCTTTGGACGGCGACAGGGAACATGGTCCGATGGAACAGTCAGCGTTGAAGTGAGATCGGTTAACCATCGTTTCCTTGAAACTTCCATTCGCCTGCCGAAGTCGATGAGTGGGCTTGAGGAACGCTTCAAGAAGGCGATCCAGCAATATTGTGTACGGGGAAGAGTCGATCTGACAGTATTGCTGCAGGGGAGTCGAGGAAGCACTCGCGCAGTGCAACTTGACGTTGGACTAGCGAAACAGTACCATCAGGCCCTTCGTTCACTTCAACGCACGCTGAAACTTAAGGGATCCATTGACATCGGACTCGTGGTGGGGTTTCGAGATATCCTCACGCTGGCTGAGCAGCCGACAGACGATCCTAAGCTCACAAAAGTGGTGGAGAAACTGGGGCTGCTCGCCGTGTCGGATATGGCGAAGATGCGGGAGAAAGAGGGGGCCTTGCTTGGACAAGATATCCTGGCTCGACTTGATCACGTCCGTGAATGCAAGAGTGCGATATTGTCCCGTGCCCCCCTTATTGCGCAGGAAGCCTTCGACCGTATGAAGCAACGAGTAGAGAAGTTGTTGGCAGACTCGGTCCCGGACCTCCCTCGGCTCAATCAGGAGTTGGCCCTGTATGCCGATCGGTGCGACATTACGGAAGAATTGGTCAGACTAGATACGCATATGATACAGTTTGAGCGTGCGTTCCAAGACACCGAGCCGGCGGGTAAGACATTGGATTTTCTTCTTCAGGAGATGGGCCGGGAAGTCAATACCATTGGGTCGAAAGCCAATGACGGAGCGATCAGGGCCGATGTCGTGCGAATAAAAGCTGAGCTTGAACGTGTGCGTGAGCAGATACAGAATGTCGAATGAGCATCGCGATGACCGCAAGTAATCACCTTCCGGGTGTGGCGGGGAATCGGCCAGTTCCTGAACGCCGCGGAATTCTGTACATCATTTCAGCCCCTTCAGGAGCAGGGAAGACGACCCTGTGTAAACAGGTCGTGGCGTCGGTCTCCGGGCTGTGGCATTCGGTATCATGCACGACAAGAAAACCACGCCCGGGAGAAGAGCACGGACGTGAATACTTCTTTCTCGACGAGAAAGTATTTCACGATATGGTTGCGAGAAATGAGTTCTTGGAATACGCACACGTCTATTCCAATTGGTACGGAACACCGAGGAAGCCTTTAATGGATAAGATGGAGCAAGGCATCGATGTCTTGCTGGAGATCGATGTCCAAGGTGCGCTCCAGATAAAAAAGAAATTCGGCGATGCCGTCTATATCTTCATCCTCCCTCCATCGATGGACGTACTGCGTGCACGACTCCAAGGTCGGGGATCGGACTCTCCGGAGGAGATTGTCCGTCGATTGCAAAAGGTGAAAGAAGAAGTCTGGTGTTTCAGAGAATACTATTACATTGTCCGCAACGATGATCTGACGCAATCTCTCCATGAGCTGCAAAGCATTTTCGTTGCAGAACGGCTGAAAACCAAACGCATGGACATGCATTGGCTTGAGCAAAGCTTTATTCTTGAGAAAGATGCAAAATTGGCGGAAAGAGAACCGTCAACCACTTTATAGCCAGGAGCAAGACCTATTATGATCGACATGCTGAGTTTGTTGCCGCAATACACGTCGAATGAATTTGATTCCCGTCACCGCTTGGTGATTGTCGCCTCACAGCGGGCGAAGCATTTGACGCAAGGTGCTAAACCGGTCGCGCCCTCTCGCTTCACAAAAGAAACAACCATCGCCCTTGACGAGGTGCTGAGAGGTCATGTCAAGTTTTTGACCGGCAAGGAGGCGCGAGAGGCGATGAAGGAAGCTAAACGGGGGAAAGAGGGTGAAACCGAGCGCATTGCAATGATGACTGGAGAGGACGCCCGCGAAATCAAGAAGGAGCTGAGTGTGTACGTCGATGATACGGCGCAGCCGACGGCGGCCCCGACTGAGGAGTAAGCATTGGACGAAGCACAATTACCGACACATCTATGGGGCAAACATCTTGCCCTTGGGGTCACTGGAACCATCGCCGCGTATAAGGCGGTCGGCTTGCTTCGAGCCCTTTCGCGCGAAGGTGCCACCGTGTCGGTGGTCATGACTCAGGCTGCCACGAAATTTGTGACTCCCCTTACGTTTGAAGTTCTCTCTGGAAGACGGGTCACCTCGGATCTTTTCGAATCTCACGAAGAGATGGCCCATCTCACCGTCCCAGGACAAGCCCATGCGATTATTGTAGCGCCGGCTACGGCGAATTTTCTGGCAAAGGCGGCGCTTGGTCTGGCGGATGATCTGTTGAGCACGATGCTGCTGAATGCTCGTTGTCCCGTGATTGTCGCTCCTGCCATGGACGGGGATATGTGGACACATCCAGCGGTCGTTCAACATGTTCAGGTGCTCCGAGCTCGTGGTGTCGTTGTGCTTGACCCTGAAGTCGGTCCACTGGCTTCAGGACAAGTCGCGCAAGGGAGGCTTCCAGCAGAGTCGAGAATCTTGGATGCCGTACATATGGCCCTGATCTCTCAGCGGGATTGGCGAGGACAGAGGGTGCTAGTATCCGCGGGTCCGACTCAAGAACCCATTGACCCGGTTCGTTTTATTTCCAACCGTTCCTCCGGGAAGATGGGGTATGCCATTGCAGAAGCCGCACGGGATCGAGGTGCTGAAGTTATCCTCGTGACAGGACCTTCCGCTCTGATGCCTCCTCCAGGGGTCACCACGATTTCGGTCAGCACAGCGAGCGAGATGAGCGACGCGTTGAGTCGGCATTTCCCTTCCTCTACGGTTCTGGTCATGGCTGCCGCGGTCGCGGACTTTCGTCCCAAAATGCCGGTGACGCAAAAGCTTAAGAAACAGGGAAAATCTGAGCTCGTACTCGAGCTTGAAGCCACTCCCGACATTCTCGCGATGTTGTCTGCGCGTCGGACATCACAAATTGTGGTCGGTTTCGCAGCAGAAACCGAACACATGTTGTCTCATGCAAAAGACAAGTTGAGCAAGAAAGGGCTGGATCTCATCGTCGCGAACGATGTCACACAAGCAGGAGGTGGGTTCGGCAGTGACGACAATGCGGTCGTCATTCTTTCGGCCACGGGCAAACAGAAAATATTAGGTCTGATGCCCAAGCGCCGTCTGGCCGACGAAATTCTGACCGCCGTGCAGGAACTGTGTCTGATCTCACCTCGTCGTGAGTCCTTGGTGGAGTGACCGAGCTTATGGCGCCGGGCTCAAAGAAAGCGGATAATGCTGCAGAGATTGATCGACTGGCCTTAGCGTTCGCTAAGGAGCCAGGGTCCAAGGTATTCATCCCTCTTGCAGATGAATACGGCAAGGCCGGCATGTGGGAAGAGGCCGTGGCCGTTCTTGAAGATGGGTTGAAGACGTATCCAGGTTTCATCACGGCCATGGTGGCGTTAGGTCGCGCCTATGAGCAGATGAACCAACCGGTTAAGGCCAAAGCCATTCTCGAAGAAGCCATAAAATTAAGCCCCGATAATCTTCGTGCGCATCGAACATTGGCCAAGCTCTATGCGGCTCATGGGGCCAAAGAAGCGGCCATCCGGTCATGTGATGTCATTTTGTCCATCCATCCATACGACCAAGAAGCCCTGGCTCTTCGTGCCGGGCTCGTCGACGTATCGACGGCTCATGGAGCAGCGCAATCGCAAAAACAATTGCATGAGAAACCGGTGAAGACTGCAAGCCTTGCTTCGGATGGTCATCGAGGCGCGGGCATGACAACCGCCTTAGATGATGCGACACTAGCACCGAAAGATGAAACTCATGGGTTGTCTAGGGACATACCTCATTTAGAAGAAAGGTCTGTTCCTACAACCGGTTCCATAACCCATGCCTCACAAAAAACAAAAAGGTCGATGATTGCACAGCTTGAGCAGTGGCTCAACTCCGTCCAGATGCGTCGACGAAATCCCCAAGTTTCTTCTCCATTCCACTCCTGAACTGAACTTCCTCATGACTTCAACGGTTTGACCCCCTGCGAGTGGACTGCTAGAATGCCGCCCTTAGTATAGTGGTTCAGACGGGGGTAGGGGGGGAGGTACGGCACGCGACATGCCGCGTATCCTGGTCCTGCACGGACCCAATCTTAACCTGTTGGGCAGTCGGGAGGCGTCCATTTATGGAACGGCGACCCTTGAGACGATCAATGCGTCGCTGATGAAGCTGGGCACTGAACTTGGAGCTGAACTTGTTATTCGCCAGTCGAATCTTGAAGGGGAATTGGTGAACTGGATTCAAGAAGCACGAGGCGGCTATCACGGCATTATCATCAATCCGGCGGCTTATACTCACACCAGCATCGCAATGCGCGATGCCTTGGCAGCCGTTGATTTACCGACCATCGAGGTCCATCTATCAAACATCTATCGGCGCGAAGAATTCAGGAGACATTCATATGTGTCAGGAGTCGCATTGGCGCAAATCTCCGGGTTCGGTGCCATCGGGTATCTCTTGGCATTGCGAGGATTATACGAGCACATATCTGCTACTGGATCCAAGAAGTCCTCTGGCGGAAGTGCTTCAGTAAGTGATAGGAAGGCAGACGCGCATTGAAGGTGTCACCAGGGCGGTTGTTTTCTTAACTAGAAGGGAGTGGCGAGTGATTTCTACGGTGGATTTTCGTAGCGGTGTCCGTTTGATGGTCGAGGGTGAGCCCTTTTATATCGTCGAGTTTCAGCACGTAAAGCCTGGCAAAGGCGGTGCCTTCGTCCGTACGAAGTTGAAAAGTTATCTGTCTGGAAATGTGTTGGACCGAACGTTTCGCTCAGGAGAACGGTTTGAAGAGCCCGATTTGGAAGAGCGCAACATGCAGTTCCTCTACGCGTCCGGAGATTCCTATACCCTGATGGATACTGAGACGTACGAGCAATTGACGTTTGAGAGAAGTCAGTTGGGAGAAAATGCCGATTTGTTGAAAGAAAACATGGTCGTCAAGATCCTTATTTACGAGCATCGTCCGATTGCCGTCGAGTTGCCGAACTTCATTGAGCTCAAAGTCGTCGATGCGGAGCCTGGTGTACGAGGTGATACGGCGTCCGGAGGAACCAAGCCGGCGATTGTGGAAACGGGGGCAACGATCAAAGTTCCGCTCTATTTGGAGGTCGGCACCGTCATCCGAATCGATACTCGCACCAGATCCTATGTGGAGCGTGTTCGGTGAGCCGTCGATCTGTTCATTCAAAGACCAGAACGCGTCGCATTGTCCTTCCACAGACTGCGAACGAGACCGGTCATGAGGTTTCATTGACAGGGGGGTCCACCAAGCAAATTCAGGAACTCATCGATCTGCTTCGGCGTAACAATTTGACCGAGCTTGAGTTTGAGCGACAAGGCGTCCGTATCCGCGTCCGCCATGAGCTCGGAGCCAGACCGTTCTCGACTTCGGTGCAAGAGTCTGTTCCCATCACGCCTCAACAGCCGATGCACTCCGCCTCAGTCACGCCATCAGTGTCGGACCCCGGCACAGGTTTTGTAACGGTCACTTCCCCCATCGTCGGCACGTTTTACCGATCTCCATCGCCCGACGCCGATCCGTACGTTGAAGAGGGGGATTCTGTGAAGAAGGGCCAAGTGCTGTGCATCGTCGAAGCGATGAAGCTCATGAACGAAATTGAGTCGGAAGTGGATGGTCGCCTTGTCAAGATCTTGGTGGAAAACACAAAGTCAGTGGAATATGGTCAGGCACTGTTTCTTATCGATCCCAAAGCCGCTTCATAGGTCATTCTAAAGGCTGTCCTCGCCATCGTATCGGAGCCGAGACGTGTTTAAGAAAGTTCTGGTTGCCAATCGCGGAGAAATCGCGCTGCGAGTGATCCGCGCTTGTAAGGAACTTGGCATCAAAACCGTAGCCATTCATTCTGAAGCGGATGCGCTCGCAATGCACGTTCGAGCGGCCGACGAAAAGGTGTGTGTTGGGCCGGCCGAATCAGCACTCAGTTACCGAAATATTCCCAACGTTTTGAGTGCTGCGGAGATTACGGGAGCCGACGCTATCCATCCGGGGTACGGATTTTTGTCGGAGAACGCTCATTTTGCAGAAGTTTGCGAGTCAATCGGCATTAAGTTTATCGGACCGAGCTCCGAAAATATCGCCATGATGGGGGATAAGGCGAAGGCCCGTGAAATCGTGGCGAAGCGAGGCCTTCCGGTAACACCCGGGAGTCCAGGCGAATTGCGCAGCGAGGAGGATGCGTTGCAGGCGGCTCAGAAGATCGGCTTTCCCGTCATCATCAAAGCGACGGCTGGAGGCGGGGGGCGAGGCATGCGTGTCGTCAACAAGGCCGAAGACCTGGGTCGAGCCTTTCAGGCTGCTCAGGCTGAAGCGAAATCGACCTTTGGCAACGACGGTGTGTATCTCGAGCGCTACTTTCTCGAACCGCGTCATATCGAGGTGCAGGTTTTGGCCGATCAATACGGGCGGGTGGTCCATCTTGGAGAACGAGACTGTTCAATTCAACGGCGGCATCAAAAATTGGTAGAGGAAACTCCATCCCCGGTGGTCGATGATAAATTGCGACGGGAAATCGGTCGAGTCGCTGTGGAAGCGGTGAAAGCTGCGCATTACCGAAATGTGGGCACCGTTGAGTTTTTACTCGACAAAGATCGCCAGTTTTATTTCATGGAAGTCAATACCCGTATCCAGGTGGAACACCCGATCACCGAAATGGTGACCGGCGTCGATTTGATCAAGGAACAGATCCGTCTGGCCGCCGGTCAACCGCTTTCCATTCGGCAACAAGATGTTTTGCTCACCGGTCACAGCCTGGAGTGTCGCATTAATGCTGAAGATCCGGAAAAGTTTACGCCTTCTCCGGGAACGATCACCAAATACAGCCCGCCTGGGGGTTTTGGGGTGCGGGTCGACTCGGCTATGGAGACGGGTTCGGTCGTCGTGCCGTACTACGATTCGATGATTGCGAAGTTGATCACTCACGGACGTGACCGGCAGGAGTCGATGGCTCGTATGAGACGCGCGCTGAGCGAATTCGTGATCGAAGGCATCAAAACCACCATCCCGCTTCACAGCCGAATTCTTGATGATCCCGACTTCCAAAAAGGTCATGTGTCGACAACGTTCCTGGAACGATTCTTGGCAAGCTAAGTCTCGGATTTCTCCATCCAAAAAATAGTCTTTTGGGCCCGTCTCCATCGAGCGCTCTCATTACTTGGTAAGCGTACGGGCTCATGGTAAGCTCAACAGAGCGTCCTCCGCTTCAAGCGGGGGAGAGGTGCATCCCCTATCGGCTTCCTGATAGGATACAGCGGGCGCTCAAGGTATTGAGTACACAATATATGCGACGTATCGGCCTCATAATTGGTATCGCGGCGATAGGAATTGCAATCGGTGGCTATGTGTTTTTCAATGGAGAACGCAAACCCCCTATTCGATACCGGACGGCAGTGGTCGAACGGGGTCAGCTTGTGTCCGTCGTCAGCGCGACGGGAACCATCAATCCGGTTGTATCTGTTCAAGTCGGTACGCAAGTTTCAGGGATGATCAAAAGTCTCCACGCCGATTTCAATTCTCGGGTGAAGGCCGGGGATACGGTGGCGATCATTGATCCTGAACCGTTCAAGGCTCGTCGAGAACAGGCTGCCAGCAATCTGGAGATGGCACGCTCGAACGTTGCACGCTCCAAAGCTGACTTGGCTCAGCGAAAGCGTGAATTGGACCGAGTACAATCGTTATTGCCGCAACAGTTTGTGTCGCAAAACGACGTCGATGTGGCGCTCACAAATTTCCAAAGCGCGGAGGCACAGTTGCGGGTTGCCGAGGCGCAGGTCAAGCAGGCCGAGGCCGCATTGAATGCGGCTGAGCTGGAGCTGAAATATACCGTCATTCGGTCGCCTGTGGACGGTATTGTCGTTGCGCGCAACGTCGAGGTCGGACAGACGGTGGCGGCCAGCTTTTCGACGCCTAATTTGTTTCTGATCGCTCTCGATCTCACCAAAATGCAAGTGGATACCAATGTGAGTGAGTCGGATATTGGGGGGATGGTGGAAGGTAGGGATGCGGTTTTCACAGTGGATGCCTATCCAGGTGAGTCTTTCGCGGGTGTCATCAGGCAGGTACGGCTTGCCCCCATGAGCGTCCAAAATGTCGTGACTTACAATGTCGTCGTCGGCGTGGAGAACCCGGATTTACGCTTAAAACCCGGTATGACCGCGAATGTTTCGATTGTCGTGGCTCAAAGAGACGACGTACTCAAAGTTCCCAATGCCGCCCTGCGCTTCATGCCCCCAAAAGGTGAGGAAAACCGTCAGGGAGGCGATGGACAAGCA
>Ga0073934_10010891_pt1 | contig 11162 bp, 9 predicted proteins | sample LarsenN4metaG_FD_76834 | JGI IMG/M metagenome (GOLD analysis project Ga0073934, IMG submission 76834) | Hot spring sediment bacterial and archeal communities from British Columbia, Canada, to study Microbial Dark Matter (Phase II) - Larsen... ...
ATCCGTTCCTCCATTTCTTTTACCCCCAGCATATCCCACGTCTCAAACAGGCCGGCTTCATGCATGAAGCCCAAGCGGACCGCGTCGTCAATCGGCTTCACGGTATCGGCGACTTCGGGGATGATGGAGGAAGCATACTGGAAGCCTTGATAGGTAAGCGCCTTGACCAGATGGACCGCCTTGTCATCCGCTGCTAAAAGCACCTTAAGCCGTTCCCCTAACCCTTCGACATCTTTCGCCGCCTTGACCGAGTCGAAGCGGGGCCTGGTTGGTGGAACGTGCTCGAGCGTTTCCAAATCCAGCGGCCAGAATTGTTTCGTGCCATCCTCGCCACGCACTTCTTTGTAGAAACCAATTTTTGTTTTGTTGCCGAGCCACTTGCGTTCCAGCATGGTGCTCATCAACCTGTTAGGCGCTTCGGCTTTGAGATATTCCTGTCCCAATTTATCGTGCGAAATCAGCGGAGCCAGATTGCGCGCGACGTGATCCCACACATCGAGCCCCACCAGATCGATCAAGCGGAACGTGGCGGTCTTCGGCCGTCCCATGAGCGGACCGGTGATAGCATCTACTTCGTCGACCGTGTAACCATTTTTGAGGATGAAATCCATGCCGAATGCGCCCGTGCCGAACGCAACCCGGTTGCCGATAAAGTTTGGTGTGTCTTTGCACAGCACGATACCTTTGCCCAACCGACATTCACCAAACCATGAAAAGAACTCAACAACTTCTTGATTCGTGTCTTCTGTGGGAATAATTTCCAATAACTTCAAGTAGCGCGGTGGATTGAAGAAATGTGTCCCAAGGAAATGTTTTTTGAAGCCCTGCGAGCGTCCCTTGGCAATGGCTTTGACAGGAATGCCCGATGTATTGGTTGTGACAATTCCATTGGGCTTACGCACTTCATCGATACGCGCCATCAAATCCTGCTTGATCTTGAGGTTCTCGACGATCGCTTCGCAGACCCAGTCCGCTTCTGCGACCGCGCCGAAATCATTTTCGAAATTGCCAAGCTTGACCAGGGTCTTCAGGTCGGAAGACATCAGATTGGCAGGCCTGGCTTTGAGGCATCGCTCCCAGCCTTCGTCTACGATCTTATTACGTGCGGCTTGATCCTCTGCCTGAGCATCTTTTGGAACGATATCCAGCAACGTGACAGGAACGCCCGCGTTTGCCAGATGCGCCGCAATCGCCGCGCCCATTGTCCCTGAGCCGATGACCACTGCCTTGTGAATGTGATATTTCATGATTACTTGTTCTCCTCGGTGGTCGAGTATTCCGAGCCGCTGTATGGCGAGGAATGTATCGAGACCACAAGTTCCAAGTTTATGTTTTCTGGTCATTGGTGGTCTCGATATGCCGGACGAACACGGCTACTCGACCACCGTGCCCTCACCTCAATTCCTTCCCGCTATACCCCAAAATCTGTCTCGCCACCACCAGACGGTTGATCTGCCCGGTACCCTCGTAAATATCGGTGATCTTGGCGTCACGGAACCATTTCTCGGCAAGGAACTCGCGGCTGTAACCCAGCGGACCCAGCAGCTCGACTACCTTTTGTGTGATTTTGGTACACACATCGCCGGCCTTGACCTTGCTCATCGACGCTTCCAGCGCATTCCCCTTTTTGTTATCTGCCATCCACACGGCCTTGACCACCATCAGCCAGGCGGACTTGAGCATGATCTCCATATCGATGACTTCGCGCTCGAGGTTGGTCAGTTTCTGACGCGGCAATCCATAGCGGATCTGCACTCCGTTCTCCGTGAGTTTTTCTTTCAGGAACTCAAGCGCCGCTCTTGCCACACCGACACCCGACGCGGCGACGAGGGGCCGTGTCGCGTCAAAGGTGGCCATCGCGCCTTTGAAGCCGGAGGTCGTTTTCTCGACCGTCGCGCTCCCCAAAATATGATCGAACGGGACACGCGCGTCGACCAGGGAGATCGCGGCCGTGTCGCTACACCGAATTCCCATCTTGCGTTCCAGCTTGGTAATTTTTACGCCAGGCGTACCCCCTTCCACAACAAAGGCCCGCATCCCTGCGCGCCCCGCGGAGGGATCGATCGTCGCCCAAACAACGATAAAGCCTCTACCCAGTTTTTCATACTCGGTAAATGACTTATCACCGCCAGTAACAAAAATCTTTTCGCCGTTGAGCACCCACTCATTGGTTTTCTCATCCAAAACCGCGCGCGTGCGAATAGCAGAGTTGTCAGAGCCGGCGCCAGCTTCTGTGATACTCATCGCAGCGAAGGTCGGTTTTTCATCGTTGAACCGCGCCAGGAATTTTGCCTTTTGTTCGGGCGACCCTGCCGCAAAGATGGCCGCCGCGCCGAGCCCGCCGCCGGGCAAGCAATGATACATACCTACATCACCCCAGCATAACGCTTCGATCTGCGCCGCGAGCATCTGATATCCGATCGGCGGACGTTTTTCTCCCTCTTCGCTTTTCTTTCCATTTTCACGCGGGGCCAGCCCACTGCCTCCTGCCGCTTTTATCGCCATATGCATAAACTCGATATAGTCCCACGGGATTTCATGCTCATTCTCATCAAAAAAACGCGAACGCGGACGCATCATTTCTTCCGCGACAGTTTTCAACACGAACTGCATCTGCGTAATCGGTTTAGGAGTTTCAAATTCGATGGACATAAGATCTCCTTTCATGTCATTGCGAGCCGTAGGCGAAGCAATCTCCAGTCACATAGCGCAACTCCTTTTAGGAGGAGATTGCTTCGGGTCATGACCCTCGCAATGACATCAAATCATCGCCATTCCCGTAAACATCGCGAAGCCGCGGCCATTTCGCATCCACATTTCCACGGGATGCTCACGGATGTATCCATGCCCACCCAGGATCTGCACGGCCCGGTCGGTAACTGTCATGGCCATATCGGCTGCGCCGGTAGCTGCAAGATAGGCTTCTCTCCATGCGTCTTCGCGGCCGGTATCTATTTTCCAGGCGGCTTCCCAGGTGAGCAGACGGATCGCTTCGATCTCCGTCCGCATTTCAGCGAGCATGAAGGCGATGGCCTGCTTCTGCGCAATCTTGACCCCGAAGGCTTCGCGCTCTTTAGCATAATCACGTGAATACTCAAACGCGGCATTCGCCACGCCAACGGCCATCGCAGCAGTGGCAAGCTGCATCGAAGCAAGAACAGGTTCGAAATCATGACCTGACGCGCCACCCAGTCGATTTGACACAGGAACTTTTACATTTTCTAAATGGACGCGGTAAAGCGGCAATGCATTCAAGCTCATGAGCTTTTCACGCTCATCACTGACCGTTAATCCTGCCGAATCTTTCGGGACGATAAAGCCTTGAGTCCCGCCATCCAGGCTCGCATACACAAGAATAGATTTGGCATCCCTCGCAAACGGGACAAAGGCTTTCTCCCCTTTCAGCACATATTCTTCACCTTCCAGCGTTGCAGTCGTCTTGAGCGCGTTGGGATCGAAGTCAAACACGTACTCAATGAGCGCCGCCGTGTACGGACTCCATTCACCTTCGATCACCTTAGGCAAATAGGTTTGCTTTTGCTTCTCGCTGCCCACCAGCAAAATCGGCATCGCAAACAGCGAGGGGGTCAGCACAGCCAGCGTACCCGCCAGATCACCAAACGCCATTTCCTCCGCGGCCAGCACACCTGTGACAGCGCTCCTCTCCCCGAACCCACCATAGGCTTCAGGAATGGATGCTTGCAGCAGACCAATCTCCCACCCCTTGCCGACCACTTTCTCTGGCAGTACGCCGCCCTCTTCGGCTTCATGCGCGGCGGCGCGCAGATCATTGATGGCGTATTTCCCCACCGCTTCAACGAGCATTTGCTGCTCTTCCGTCGGTTCAAACGAATACATAGGCCCTCTCCTTTCGAGCTAAAGTACACAGGTAGACAGGTACACAAGTAAACGAGGGAGTGTGTCTATATGTGTACATGTGTACTTGTATATGTGCCAAGCTTTCTCCCAAGCTCTTCCAGAATCATGTTCTCTTCTCTCAACCTCCGATAATGGGCAGGCTTACCCCGCTCCATTTCATGGGAATTGATGATTTCGATCAGGCCATGTTCATAGAGATATTCAATGTACGCGCCTGTCTTTTCGATGATGAGTAACTGGTTATATCCACCGGTTTCGCCATAGACAGCAGTACTGACTTCTGCAACGGTAAGCGCCTCGCTTAGCGCGTGGACGGCCCTGCTCATGCGGCGGATAATATTTTGTTTCGTCGCTTCGATCTGCGCAGGGAGATCTGTGATCACATCATTGTGACCGTTGAAGATAAGCCGCCCGCCCGTTGACCACTGCTGAAGCCGAGCGAGGGATTCCAGGTAATGATCGAGTCCACTATGGGGGCTGATCGATTCGGGCGCGAGATGTGGAGTCACACCCTCCACAACCATGTCCCCACAGAAGATGACATCATCCAGGCGGATCGCAACATGACCCGCACAATGTCCGGGTAAATGGATCAACTCAAACGGCCCCACGTGCATTTCCACAGCTTGGTAGGTAAAATCCACAGGAACCGATTGGTAAATGGCTTTGCTAAAACGGTAGATGCTGAGGAGCTGGTCGCGCGTCTCTTCCGCGAGACCGCTGTCGGCTAAGAAAGAGCCGAGGCGGCCTCCAATGAACGCCAACCTGGCTTCGTGATGCGCAACCGTCTGAAGATCCAGTTCGTGGACACCGATCTGCGCATTTGTGACCGGACGCAGCTTCGAGAGGCCGCCAAAATGATCGATGTGAGCGTGTGTCAAAAAAATGTGTGTGAGATCTGCGGGTCGAAGCCCTGCCTGTTGCAGACCTGCTGACAAATTTTCGTGAGAGCTATCGATGCCTGAGCCACTGTCTATCAAGATACAGTATTCCTCTTTCTGGATAAGGTATACATATGCCCAGAAATTGGGAAACGCTTCGAGCGGGAGGCGATAGATCTTTGCTCCGCCTGACGTTTCAAAAGCTGCAAAGGTCGCCTGTTCACTCATTTGAGTAAGCCATTCAAAAGTAAATTCGAATAATGGTCGGCGATCTCATGGATTTCCAACGGACCTTCGGGCCGATACCAGGTGATCGTCCAGTTCAAGATACCCAGGATGGCCCGTGTGGTCAGCGCGGGATCATCACACTTGAAAAGCTTTGCCGCCACCCCTTCTTCCAAAACGGTCCGCCACAGGGCTTCAAACTTGTCACGGTTCGGTACGTGACGCGCATGTTGTTTGCGTTCTAAGGAACGATGCTCAAATAACAACACGGAGGAGAGATCGGTGTTCTCTGCCAGGATCTGCAAATAGGCACGGATCATCTGCTGCAATTTCTTATCGGCCGGAATAGCCTGAGTACTGATCATGGAGATACGTTCAAGCAGCAGTTCAAGGGCGCGGTCAAGCAGCGCAAGCAGAATCTCCTGCTTCGATGAAACATGGTGGTACAGGCTTGCTTTTTGCAGACTGACCGCTTTGGCAATATCCTGCATCGAGGCGCCATGGAATCCCTTCTGGCGAAAGACCTGTGCTGCGGCTTCGAGGATGTCTTCTCTGGTCATCATGTTCTCCCTACCGAACGGTTGGTAGGGACATAATATCAAACTTGAGCGGTGAAGTCAATAGCAAATCAAGAATCCCTTCTCTGGAGTAGGGTTGTCCCCCAGCGATTCGATTAAGCTTCTTGTGAAAAAAATGCTATAATGAATTTATGGAAACGAATGAAACCACACCTGAAATCGTTCGCCCTCCTAATCCTGAGGAAGCCCCCACAACGCAAGAAGCGGAACGCCGTCAAAGGAATATCGTAACGATCATTATCGTTGGTATTGTGGCTCTCCTGATTCTGTTGGGAGTAGCTATTTTCTTTTTGCTCCAACCCGCCACACCCACTGACCGAATCCGTGACGTCTTCATTATTGTCGTCGCACTGGAGTCTCTGGTGATTGGCGTTGCCCTCATTGTCCTCATCGTTCAACTGGCAAGCCTCATTAATCTGTTACAAAATGAAGTGCGCCCCATTCTGACCGCCACCAGTGAAACGGTCAATAATTTGCGCGGCACCGTCGAATTCCTCGGTGAAAATGCCGTCGAGCCGGTCATCAAACTTAATGGCTATCTAGCAGGCATGTACCGCGTGATAGAATTAATGGGCATCAAGAAGAAATAAGCAAGGAATTTTCTTCAGAGCCATCTTCGAATTTTGCAGAGATCATCTTCCGGGAAGATGGTACCTGTAGAATTTGGGATGTAAATTCAAAAACATAATCTCAAATTGTTTGCTAACCAGAAGGAGGTTACTATGTCTGACCGTGACGAGTTTGGGGCCTTTCTCGTAGGCTTCATCGTTGGCGGGCTCTCCGGAGCCGTCGTGGCGTTATTGTTTGCTCCCCAGTCCGGTGAGGAGACCCGGGCCCTGATCAAGGATAAATCCATTGAGCTGCGTGATCGGGCTCAGATGAGCGCAGAGGAAGCCATCGCTCGCGCTGAAGCTGTGGCCGCGGATGCACGTGCCCGTGCCGATGAGCTTGCAAAGCAGCTGCGCGACCGTGGCCAGGTGGTGGTCGATGATGTGCGTGAGCGCGGCAAGAGCGCCATGGAAGCGGTCCGCCGAACCACCAAGAAGTCTGACGAAACCAGCGAAACGACAGCTGCTTAATCATTATTCAATAACCAAAGGGTTTGACCGGCCGCGTCAAACCCTTATTTTTTTGTCCTGGAGATTAGCTCGTCCACAGGATTGCTTCGCTGATGAAAACACTGCTGCGGTTCTTTTTCCGGCTGCTTTATCATCAATTCGCGTTTACCTACGACCTGGTCGCGGCGAGCGTTTCGTTCAACCGTTGGAAGAGCTGGGTCATGAGTGTGATGCCGTTTATCGAAGGAACGCGCATCCTGGAGATGGGTCATGGTCCCGGCCATTTGCAGCGGATCCTGCGCACGCTTCGACAGGGCTCAGGGCCAGGCCGAAACCTGACAGTCGTTGGAATCGATGAATCGGCCCAGATGGGCCATCTCGCGAAACGCAATCTGAGGCGTGGAATTGTTTCTAACCTGGCAATCACCTCACTTTCCCCGAATTCACTCCCGCCTCGTAATGCCTACACGCAAATCAACTTAACTCGTGGATTAGCGCAAGCCCTCCCCTTTCCAGAGGAAGCATTTGATACGATTGTCGCGACGTTTCCAACGGAATATATTACGGACCCCGCCACGCTCGCCGAAGTAAAGAGATGCCTGGCTCGCGGAGGCAGGCTTGTGGTCTTGCCTGTGGCGCTGCCCAAGAATCCTTTTTTAGATTGGCTCTTCCGGGTGACTCACCAAAGCCCGGCGGAGGCCCTGGAAATTGTTCAATCCAAACTCCAAGAACCATTTGTGGAAGCGGGTTTCATCACGGAAATTAAGACGCTGGATGTGAAATCAGGAACACTATTGATCGTACTGGGGACAAAAGAAGCGCACGAATTCTCACAGAAACACCCAAAGATAAATCAGCGCTAATCTGTGTAATCCGTGGCAAAAATAGTAGATGTCCGAACTCTGTCCAAACCTCGGCTAAAAGATGACCTGATTATTTGTTCCGCTGTGCTTTAACAAGGGGATCAATCTATTTCAAGATCTGAAACAGATTGCTGTAATCATCTGTCCACAGCTTTAGATTCGTCGAGTAGCCACTCAAATTAATTGCGTGGTCTTGAATGGCAGAAGCTGCCAGAGCATCAGGATCGCGGGAGAGCAAAATCCAGTGGGAGGCATAGCCGCCGTTTGCATCTCCAGCATAATTGACTCGCACCATGTTTAAATGATGATACTCTGCCAATTTCCAGAAGACAGGCTGAAGATCGAGATGCAGGTTTGTGATGTGAGCAGCGATGATGCCATCTGAGGCAAGATGCTCAAGATACAGGGCAAAGGCTTCTCGGGTCAGCAAATGGACCGGGATCGAATCACTGCTGAATGTATCCAGGATCAGCACATCGAAACTTTGAAGATCCCCTTGAGCCAGCTCACGCTCCAATGAGATGCGCGCATCACCGAGAACCGTTGAGATGCTTGCAGGGCTGTCTTGAAGAAATGAAAAGTAATTTCCCTGTCCCTGCGCAAGTTCCGTCACAACGGGGTTTATCTCATAGAGGCGATAGAGATCAGAGGGCCGTCCGTAGGACGCGAGGGTTCCCACGCCCAGACCAAGCAAGCCAACGCGCATGGGCTCGCCACTTCCATACTTTCTGTGATTCAAGATCGTCAGCCCGGCACCTCCCTCCGGTACATAATAGGTTGTGGGGACATCGCGCATTTGAGGGTCGATGAATTGAAGTCCATGCACAGTAATTCCATGTAACATGACATAAGCCATTTCCGTTGAGCCGTCCGGAACAAGTGCGCGCACACGGACCACCCCATAAAAATTCCGTCTGGAAAAAAACGCGTTCGAAAAATACGTGCTGAGCACTGCCAGCATCACCGTAACGAGTACGAATACAGTGAGAACAAAGCGAGCGCGCTCACGCAGGCTCTTTCGTTCATTCGAGGAAACTTTATTTGGGCGCCGGAAGGTAAGCAGAATTGCAATGGTCATAGCAAGGCCCACAAAAAACTCCCAATAGCCGTTAAAAATCAGCGGGGCGATCAGGCTGACAAATATTCCGCCCAAAGCTCCACCAATGGAAACCATCAGGTAGAACATCGTCAGATGGGAGGCAGCAGGTCGCAAACGATACAACTCTCCATGACAAAGCATGCAGGCGGCAAAAAGCAAGAGGCAGTAAGCCAGGATCTGCCAGTACACATGCAAAATCGTGGCGTTGAGCATCACAAACACAGTCAGTGCGCCAGAGAGCAGAAACAAGATTGTGTAGAAGCCACGGTTGTAGCCGTGCTCGCCTGAGAACGTCAGGATAAACGAAACCAGGTAGAGCGCAAGCGGCAGTACCCACAAAAACGGAATCACAGCCACTTCCTGCGTAATCTGATTCGTTACAGATAACAGGAACAGAGAGGCGGTTGCGCTGAGGGCGACCCAGAGCGACATCAGTGCGAAAGAGAGGCGCTCTGCCGATGAAACGGGATCAGCTGTCTGCCTTGCTCTCAGCCCTGTCGAAGTGTGCGCAGAATCGGTTGCTTGTCGGAGTTGTGCGATGGCAATCCAGGCTGCCAGAATTCCGAAGATCATAAATCCACTCGCCCAGATCCACCCCTGTGAGTGAAGAGAGAAAGTTGGTTCGATCAGAATCGGATATGCGAGCAATCCCAGCAGGGATCCAAGATTTGATAACGCATAAAGCCGCGCGTAGGAGCGTCCAGCAGCGACACGGGTAAACCAGGCTTGCATGAGCGGTCCGTTCGACGCAAGAATGAAATAAGGCAAGCCGACTGAAACAAGCAGCAGTTTGAAAATGTCGAGGATTGGTGAACCGGTCGTAGCAGGCTTCCAGCTTGCATCTGGTGTGATGGGTGATTCCCAAATCAATGAAAACAAAATGAGAAGCAATATGGTCGATGCGATCAGCGTAGCATGAATCACGGCTTGTCTGCGAGCTTTCACGCGCCCAATGAGCCAGTACGCGTATGCATAACCGCCGGTGAGCAGGACCTGGAAAAACAGCATGAGGGTTGACCAGACTGCCGGTGTCCCACCAAACCAGGGGAGAATAAATTTGCCGATCATCGGCTGGATCTGAAAAATTAAAAAGGCTGAGAGGAAGATGCTGACTGCGAAGATGAACATAAGACCCTGTGAATTGTCTCCATTTTACAGCAACCAGGAGCAAATTGGGATCAACGACAGCTTTTGCGCTTTGCCACTACTATCTTTTTTGATACCGTGCTCAGATGCGTACCAATGGGCCTTTTCGAGGATGAAAATCAAAAATATAATGAGGTTAAGTTTAGCAAGTAATTTAACTCATGTAACGAACGTCTTATTTACAGGAGAGTAGAAATGGAGAAGAAACCTGCTTTAGAACTGACGCTAGTACAGGATTTTGTCGGAAAATCTCACGCCGACCTTGAGGGTGTAAGGGAATTATTGATGCAAGAACCCGCTCTCATCAACAGCGCCTGGGATTGGGGCGGCGGAGATTGGGAAACGGGGCTGGGCGCGGCGGCCCATATGGGCAGGAGAGATATTGCAACGTACTTACTCGAAAACGGTGCGCGTCTTGACCTGTTCGCGGCTGCCATGCTGGGAAATTTTGCTATTGTAAAAGCCACCCTGGAGACATATCCAGACGCGCTCGATACCCCCGGACCACATGGCATTCCTTTGATTGCCCATGCCCAGGCTGGTGGCCGTGAAGCGATCCAGGTCTATGAGTATTTGAAGTCGCTTTCGAGCCAGAAAATCGAAAGTCATAACTAAAGTTCTCGGAGTAAGCTAGTAAAGTAAAGGCCCAGCCTAAGGCTGGGCTTTTGCGTCCACTTTGGTATAAGCAATGTCTGAAGCGCTCGCTAATACTCTATTTCAACACCGGGGTATTCCTGCTAAATGATTACCTATAATGGATCAAACTCAACTTTGACTACCTGGGACCACTTACTTGCAGCATTGAAACCAAATGGCCGCATCTGAAATCTCTCCAATTTTCTCTTTTCCACCCGGGCACCGATCTGGGTATGGAAAATTTTCAGTTACGCACTCAGTGCAAGCATTGACCTGCGGACATACTTCGCGGATGTCTGAAGCGGTTTTATTTTCCGCCTTACATGTTTGATATTCAGCACAAGCTGAACATATTTCCGGGTTATAAAGATCTACTCGCCAGGCCACTCCCCCAGCATTTTTGCATTCTTCAAATGTAACCTTTCGAGAACTGTCAGGCTTTAGATAAAAGATGGCGAATCCAATGCCTGCAATCAGGAGTCCTATCACGAGAAGGGGAATGATTTGTTTTTTCATCGATGTGCTGCTTTGTTATTCTCAGTCTTCAATCAAAGGGCATGCGTTAGCTGGCGAGTAGAATGACTGGTGCTCGCCACAGGAAATTATATGATTAAACATGAAATTTTAGAGCGCATACCTCGCTCGCCGGCTCGCGCCCGGGGAGGGAACCTGGATTTACTTGATCACATTCCAAACGAGAGGCAGCGACGAAAGATTTTATTAATGTGATAGGATTAATAAATCGAATTTACGATCAATCGAATTGATAACCTGAATTCAAGGTAGGGATGCGCTCA
>Ga0073934_10010892_pt1 | contig 11161 bp, 7 predicted proteins | sample LarsenN4metaG_FD_76834 | JGI IMG/M metagenome (GOLD analysis project Ga0073934, IMG submission 76834) | Hot spring sediment bacterial and archeal communities from British Columbia, Canada, to study Microbial Dark Matter (Phase II) - Larsen... ...
CCCCGGATGGCGGCCGTGTGCGGGGAGATGCCCGTGGGCAGGCCCGTGCGCGTGGGCGGCTGGACGCTGGCCTCCCCCACGCCCATCGGCGCGCTCATGATCGTGTCGCTGGACGGGAGGCCGCTGGCGACGTCCCGGCACTGGGTGGCGAAGATGGTGAGCCGTGCTGCCAACACCGGGGAGGCGCTGGCCGCCGCTCCCCGTGGCGCGCCCGGGCGGTTTCGGCTCAGCGCCGTTGGGGGACCTCCCATCCGCACCTTCGGGGAGCCGTCCCCGAGCCCGCTGGTGCTCCGGCGCGGCGACCGGGAGGTCCTGCGCCTTGGCCTGCGCAATGGCACGTGGGAGCTGGTGGCGCGCGGGGACACGGCCACGCTGGCCTGCGACACTCCGGGGATCGCCGGCCGCGTTCTTGGCCGCACTGTGCGCACCGGCTCCGGACCGGTGGTGGTCGGACCCGGTCCCCGCGGCAGGCCGATCTCCGGGGAGTCCGCGGCTCCCGACAGGGGCTGAGCACCCGGGACGCGCGGCACCACGACAGACTGAGGAGCCGTTGCGACGAGGAGGTGACGGCGACGTCTGGCGGGATCTTCACCTCCTGCCCCTGCACTCCCAACTTGGAGCAGACGGGTCGAGGAACGCCCAGCTCGGTCAGGCGGTCGTAGGCGCCCTTCACTCCCAACGGGGAGCAGACGGGTCCCCGGCGGGTGAGTCTGCAGTTGCGCCCAGCTCCCCCCCGGGAGCAAAGCGCGCGCAAGCCACGGCGCTCCGGGGGTAGAATCCGCTGTCGCCTCGCCCGCCGCCACACCCTGAAGAACCCTGGAGCATCCATGGAGCCCTTCCGTGCCTGTTTCGCCTGCGCGCTCGCCCTGCTGCTCGCCGGCCCCGCCCTTGGGCAGGGCAGCGTCCTCCCTCTTCCCGAGGAGAAGCCCATCCTGGGCGCCACCATGCCCGCCCTGTCCCCGGACGGCAAGGTCCTCGCCTTCACGTACCAGGGGGACCTCTGGACGGTGCATTCCGAGGGCGGCCGCGCCCGCAGGCTCACCGTCCACGACGCCCACGACGCCTACGCCCGCTGGTCCCCCGACGGCCGCTGGATCGTGTTCGCCTCCAACCGCTACAACAGCAGCGGCGCGGGCGGGTCCTACGCCCTGAACTACGACCTCTTCGTCATCCCCTCCACGGGCGGGCAGGCGCGGAGGCTCACCTTCTACACGGAGAGCGAGTTTCCGGGCGACTGGTCCCGCGACGGGAGGCAGATCCTGTTCTACTCGCGCCGCGGAACCACCTACTGGCAGGAGTACGCCATCGACGTGCACACGGGCGTGGTGCGCACCCTGGTCCGGGACGACATGCACCTGCGCTATGGCGTCTTCTCGCCGGATGGCAGTACGATCGCTTACTGCCGCGGGGGAGGGACTGCCGTCTGGTGGCGCCCCAAGTACCGCGGCTCCGCCAACATGGAGATCTGGACGCGGCACATGGCCACCGGCCGCATGACCCGCGTCACCGACTACGAGGGCACCGACCTGTGGCCCCTCTATTCGGCCGACGGCCGCACCCTGTACTACGTCACCGACCGCCTCACCCCCGGCGTGCCGAATCTCGTGGCGGCCCCGGCCGGCGGCGGCAAGCCCCGCCTGGTGACCCAGCACAAGGAAGGCGCCGTCCGATTCCCCCACATCGCGCTGGACGGCAGCACGCTGGCCTACGAGCACGGGGGGCGCCTCTACACGATTCCAGCCGTGGGCGGGCAGCCGCGCCGGATTGACATCCTGGCGGCCACCGACGAGAAGCAGAACAGCGTGGTGCGGGTGAGCCAGGCCAGCGGGCTCACGGAGCTGGAGGCCTCGCCGGACGGCAAGACGCTGGCCCTGGGATTCCGCGGCGAAATCTGGACGCTCCCCGCGGACAAGGGAGGCGATGCCAGGCGGCTCGTCTCCAATCCCGCCAATGACTACGACTTCTGGTGGTCCCCCGATGGAGCCCGGCTGGCCTTCGTCTCCGACCGCAGCGGCAACTTCGACATCTATGTGGCCGACGTGAAGACGCGCGAGGTGAAGCAGGTCTCCACAGATCCCAGCGATGAGAGCTCGCCCAAGTGGTCCCCGGACGGCAAGTCCATCGGCTTCGTGCGCAGCGGCCGGCAGGGCGGCATCTACGCGGTGCCGGCAGACGGCTCGGGACCGCCCGTGCGCGTGGCCGCCTCCGACGGGAACAACCTCTTCGGCACCGGGATCCTGGGCTGGTCCTGGTCCCCGGACAGCAGGTGGATCGCCTTCTCGCGCCGGGATCCAACGGACACGCGGGACATCTGGATCGTCCCGGCCGGCGGCGGCAAGGCGGTGAACGTCACCTACTGGCCGGGCAGCAACACCGAGCCGGAGTGGACGTCCGACGGGAAGCACCTCCTCTTTCTCTCCAGCCGGGACCGGGAGTCCGGGATGGACCTCTACTCCCTGCCGCTTCAGAAGGAACGGGAGGAGGACGACGAGACGCCGGCCAGGCCCGAAGAGAAGAAGGACGAGAAGGCGCCCGTCGAGGTGAAGATCGAATGGGACGACATCGAGAACCGGGCGAAGCGGCTGACCACCCAGGGCTGCGGGGCCTATCAGATCACGCCGGACGGCCGCAACGCCATCTATCTGGCGGCCGTGGGCGGCCCTCCGGAGTACTGGTCGGTCCCGGTAAAGGGCGGGTCGCCCAGACGGCTCACCAGCACCGGGGAAGGCACTGGCGTGCCCCGGTTCAGCCGGGATTCCTCGAAGTTCTGGGCGCTGGGCTCCGGGGGCACGATCAAGTCCATCCCCACGGCGGGCGGGCAGGCGTCGCAGCTGGCCTTTAGGGTCCGCATGGAGGTGGACCGTCGGTCCGAGCTGGCCCAGGCCTTCAATGAGTTCTGGCGCCGCTACAACGTGGGGTTCTACGACCCTGGCATGCATGGAGTGGACTGGTCCCGTGTCCGCTCCCAGTACGAGCCGCTGCTCGCCTCCGTGGGATGCAAGGAGGACTTCTGGATGCTCCTTTCGGCCATGGTGGGCGAGCTGAACGCCTCCCACAGCGAGGTCTCTCCCGCGAACGGGCAGCCGGGTCCCGCCGTGGCGGAGCTGGGGATCATCTTCGATGAGACGCACACCGGCCCGGGCATCCGAGTGGCGGGCTTCCTCCCTCGTGGGCCCAACGACGACCTGGGGCCCAAGGTCAAGCCCGGCGAGTACATCCTCCAGATCGACGGAGAGGACGTTTCCTACGGGGAGTCCATGTGGGCGCCCCTGCTGGACAAGGCGGGCAGGACCGTGGAGCTGCTGGTGAACGACAGGCCCTCCCGCGAAGGAGCCCGGACCGTCAAGATCAAGCCCATCACCGGCGCCGCCCGGGCCGATCTGGAGTATGAGCAGCGCGTGCGCGCGGCCCGTGAGCAGACGGAGCACCTCTCCGGCGGCCGGCTGGCCTACATCCACATCCGCGCCATGGACCGGCCCTCCCTGGGGCGCCTGGAGCGCGAGCTGTGGGGCAAGGCCCGGGAGAAGGACGGCCTGGTGCTGGACATCCGCAACAACGGCGGCGGCAACACGCACGACGACATCCTGGCCCAGATCAGCCGGAGGGCCTACGGCTACACGCAGCCGCGCGACGCCCCACGCACCACGCAGCCCGTGCGCCACTGGGACAAGCCCATCGTGCTCCTCATCAACCAGAACGCGGTCTCCGACGCCGAGATCTTCACGGACGGGTTCCGCCAGCTCAAGCTGGGGCGGATCGTGGGCGTGGAGACTCCCGGCTACGTGATCGGCACCTACAGCGGCACGCTGCAGGACGGGACGTCCTACCGGATTCCCATGTGGGGCTGGTTTGACCTGAAGGGCGAGAACATGGAGAATCGGGGCGTGAAGCCTGACGTGGTGGTGGAGAACACGCCGGAGGAGCTGGCCGCCGGGAAGGACCGCCAGCTCCAGACGGCGGTGGAGCTGCTCCTCAAGGACTTGGAGCGGAGGAAGTGACCAGCGCGCACGGCGTGGAAACGGAACTGCCATGGGAACAGCCAAGTTGGTCTCCGCTTGCCTTCTGGCACTGGGTGGGCTGCACCCGGCCACGGCGCTCGCCGACCGGCCGGACCGCTGGAAGGACCCGAAGCCGAATCTGCCCGACATCTCCGTGCGGTTCATCGAGCGGATCCCCCGCTTTCCCGGCACGCGGATGGCCTATCGGCGAATCGACGAGAAGCCCGATGGGATCAGGGGCGACGGACTGCCCGCCCGCGTGGCGAATCCGAGCCAGCAGAAGTGGCCCCGACCGGGCCAGACGGTCACGTTCATCGCCCGCATCCGCAATGCCGGTCCGGTGGAGACGCCCCGGTTCGACTGGCACTGGTTGATCGACGGGCGTGACGTCCGGTCGGGCTGGGACGATCCCCTTCAGCCCGGCGAGGAGCGCGCCTACAGGGTCGCCTGGAAGTGGCGGACGGGCCGGCACCATGTGGCGTTCGAGGCCAACCGCAACCGGAAGTTCGCCGAGATCACCCACAAGAACAACTCCGTGGTTGACGCCACCGATGCCCTGGCCTTCCACTTCTTCGTCCAGCCGCGCGTATGGGCTTGGTTTCAGGGGGTGAAGAACGGACTGGACTCCTACTCCTGGGACGACTGGGCGCAGCTGCAAGTGCGGGAGATGAACCGGGAGTTCCGCGACGAGATCCATCCGGCCACGCCGGAGGGGATCACCGTGCGCGTCCGCCTGGACCGGATCACGCTCCTTCCCGAGGACTTCAAGGACCCAGGCGGCACCCACGCGCCGGAGGACAACGTGTCGGGCCACCAGGACGGAGTGTGGGGATTCACCAACGGCCTCCTGGACAAGAACGCCGAGGGGAAGAACTTCTACGAGGCCAATCCTCAGTGGCTGCTGGGCCCAGAGTGGCCCCTCCACCACGAGCTGGGCCACCAGCTCGGCCAGCCGGACTACTACCTGCTCCCGGTGGTGAAAGAGCGGAACGCCGCCCTGCCGGGGGTGGAGTATTCCCCGCCCGGGTGGTTCCAGGACCAGATGATGTTCAGCGGCAACCACTCCCACGACCACAACATCGGCCGCGGGCACGGCACCTGGGACTCAGGCTACCGGTTCTGGGGCGAGCACGCGGCCCGGGCACTCAACCGGGACCGCACGGTGCGGCGGGGGTTCTTCGGCACGTTCCTCATCGACGTGCCACGCGTGAATCGCTTCGTCTTTCTGGACGAGCGGAACCGGCCGATTCCCGGTGCCCGGGTGGCGCTGCACGCCGCCATCTCCCGGGAGTATGGGAACGCCCGGTTCGACGCGAAGCCGGACTTCACAGGGGTGACCGATTCCCAAGGGGCCTGGACGCTGGACCGCCCGCCGTACCGGGTCATTCTGAACTGGACCAGCAATGGTGCACTCCTCTTTGTGGTGCAGCCGCGGGAGGGTCCCAGGCGGGCGGGGTTCCTGAACATCACGGACTTCAACCTGGCCTTCTGGCGCGGCCAAACCCGGCAGGCGACGCTCCACGTGGCGACTCGCCCGGTTCCGACACGAGACTGAGGCGATGCTCAGCTGCCGCCAGGGCCCGGGCCCGGAAGAGGAACGGATCTCGGGGCCAGCCACCGCGTTGTTCTGAGCGCGCTGCCATCCGCGCGGCTCACGATGAATGCCAGCTCGGGACCGAGCGGGCTCGTGCGGCGTTCGACCCGCAGGAACGCGGCCTCCGCCGCATCAATGCCGAGCTCGCGCGCAGCGGCAGAGCCGGGTTGAAGGGCAGGACGCAGATCGGGGACAGGCACGCCCCGGGATGATCGAAGCTGGCTAAGGACGAGTGGGCGCGAGCGCGCGAGGCGGAACAGGTCGCGCAACTCCGCCATGCGGCTCAGAATGGCCGTCTCCGCACCGAGCGTTTGCAGCTGTTCGTCTGTGAGGGTGCCGGCGACCTCCGCGAGAAACGGCAGGCTCGGAATCCCGCCGCTTCTGGCGAGCTCGCCCCTCAATCGCTTGCGCACGGTCCAGGGCACGAGGCCCTCGGCTGCCTGGAACCACCCTGCGTCGGCTACGAGCACCACTCCACGCCGCGTCTTGATCAGGTATTCGAACGGTCGGTTCGCGAGCGTCTCCAGGCAGGCACGAAGGGATTGCCCAGTCGGGTCGCCGGGGTCCCGGCGCAAACGGCTTCCGGCGGTTGGCGGCGGGAGCCTGGCGACCACCGCGACACCTGCGCCGGCTGACACCTCGGCGAGGCGAGTGATCACATCGTGGCCGACCGTGGCCAAGGGTGTGGATGGCCGCGTCAACTGCGAATCCTTGATCGCTGTGATGGGCCGGTCCCCGGGGAGCATCCAGGCGTCCATCAGCCGGTGACGCGCCTCCCGTTCGAGAGGACGGCCGCCCGCATAGCCGTACGCCCCCAAGCCCTCAAGGTCTATGAACAGGCAGGGTGCGTTGCCAGACCCTGGGTTGCGGACGTAGAACGTGACCGAGCCGGGTTCCGGCACCAAGATCTTCTGCCCGGTTGCCGGCTCGATGCGATATGCCTTCGCCCGGTCCCACTGCTGCCGCACGAACAAGCGTGACTCTTCGCTAAGCCGGGCAACCGGAACCGCAACTCCGCGCGGTTTGCCGCGGAGCACCTGGCGCCGCTCATCCGCCGTGAAGAGCTCCCCGAACATGCGCATCCCGGCGAGGATTCGCTCGCTGCTGGCGAGACGGCGGGGCACGGTCGCGTCGTGCCGGAAGCGTCCGCGCAACGTCTGCTCCAGGTGCGCGGGCCGTGCCTCCGCCGGGAGGCTGCCTGCTTCGATCAGCGCATCTGCCTGCTCCTCGAAGAGAGCCTGCACGTCTCCCCGGATCCGCTGCGCGAATCGGCGCGCCGCGAGGGGCTGATGAAGCACATATCGTCGCTCGGCACCGCTTCCAGAGCTTCGCCAGGCCCACTCGGCGTTGCGGTGGCTCAGCAACGCCCAGAGCGACTCCATCAGGCCGGCCACCGTGACGTCACGGGCGAAGACGGCTACCTCCGGGTCTGATGCGCCGTCGCCGGCATCCGCGGCGCACACGACCCCTGATTGCGACGAGACCCGCTCGAGGAGTTCACCGATGCACGCCCGTGTGAGCGAGAGCGAGATCCGGCGCGACAATCGGGGATCAGAGGCCGCCAACCTGGCGGCGCTGACCGGTTCGCGAGCCCCGTGCGCAACGGCTCCCGTCTGAGCCAGGACGAGGCATATTGCCGCGGCAAGGGCGAGCATCCCGCGGCTAGCCCACGGCGACAAAGAAGCCCTTCCAAATCTCGTAGTCGTGCCCGCGGGTCTTGGGCGGTGTCGACTCAGGGAGCTTGGTGGCAGTGATCTTGGACCGTGCATAGGCCTGATAGGACCCTTCACCGAGGCTGCGGCTGCCCTTCAGCGAGCCCGGCGGCCCGCCGCCTGTGCCCTGGGCCCTGCGCTCCCAGTGTCCGTCCATGTCGAATCTGATGTTCTGGCCGCCGATGTCGTGGTCGATAGGATCCTCACCACCCAGCGAGTTCAGATTGGAGAGCTTCATGATCCACTGCGCGAAGCACTCCCAATCCTCGTAGGCATCGACTTCGACGTAGTGGTCCGAGGTCTCGAAATCCACGACGACCACACCGCCCTGTTCGTTGAGCAGGTAGTAGAGCCAGTTCGGCTTCAGGAGCGTGGCGTCGGCGAAGGCCGTCCAAGGGAGCTCCGCGTGGGCGGACCGCAGCACCCCCAAGGAGAGCGAGCCGACGAGCATGACCAAGCTGGCGCACCGACCTATGCTGCTTCGCATGGGCGTCTCCTGTGGCTCGGACCGCCACCGCCTGGCTGCGTGGCGGTCGAGCAATTTACGGCTCGATTGTACTCTCTCTCTCTCTCTCTCTATGTCAAGCGGCCTGATCCGGTTTTCCGGCTCTTCTAATGGGAGCATGCAGCCCGGGCTGCGGGCCGAGCTGCGCGTCCGCAGAGGATCCGGAACCGTGATGGGAACGACGCCGATTCTGGCACCAGGGGTATGTCCTGCTGGCGCACTCCGTGGCTGGACCGGACCATCTCGCAGCTTTGCGTGCCCAGACTCCTCAGGGGTGCTCGGAACCACTCCGTAGTCTCCGCCCACTTGGACATCTCCCGGGAGTATGGCAGCGCCCGGTTCGACGCGCAGCCGGACTTCGCGGGCGTGACGGATTCCGAGGGCGCGTGGACGCTGGAGCGGTCCCCCTGCCGCGTGATCCTGAACTGGACCAGCAACGGGGCCCTGCAGTTCGTCGTGCAGCCGAAGGACGGGGTGAAGCGGGTGGGATTCCTCAACATCACGGACTTCAACCTGCCGGGGGCACGCCGTCATCCCAGCCGGCGTGCCTAGGGATTCCTCAACATCACGGACTTCAACCTGGCCTTCTGGCGCGGCCACACCATGACGGCAACGCATCATGTTCCCACGCGCACCCCCCCCGCCGATCCCGGGGCGTCGCGCGCCAGGCCCAGGAACCCCCGCTCAGCGCGGAGCCTGTCCGGACCGTCTCCCTAGCTGGAGGCGGCCTTTGGAGCGCGGGAGCTTGCTCCCGCTTTCTCCAGGCCAGCCCAGGCGTCCCCGCATCCTTTGGGGCGATGAACCGCCCGCCTGAGGGGTGCCCCGCGCCAGCGGCCCTCCGGGCCGAAACGCTGGCTTTGGAGTGCGGGAGCTTGCTCCCGCTTTCTCCAGACCTGCCCGGCAACACCGCACCGTCTCGGCCGACGAACCGCCCGCCCGAGGGGCGCTCCGCTCTCCCTGGCGAGCGCAGCGAGCGGGCAGCGAGAGGGGCCGGGGGAGTGGGCCGGTCATCCAGGGTCCGGCGCATCAGGGGACGCGGGCCAGGCTTGCCGCGAGCTGGTCGGGCAGGAGGCGAGTTCCGAGGAAGAAGGGGCCGAACTCTCCGTACTTGGCCGAGACCTCGTCGAACCGCATCTCGTAGACCAGCTTCTTGATCGCCAGGGCATCCCGGGCGAAGAGGGTGATTCCCCACTCCCAGTCGTCCAGCCCTGTGGAGCCCGTTATCATCTGCTGGACCCGGTCGGCGTACTTGCGGCCGGTGGCGCCGTGCTCGCGCATCATGCGGCGGCGCTCCTCGAAGTCCGCGGCGTACCAGTTCACCGATTCCCCACGGCGCTTGTTCATGGGGTAGAAGCAGACATAGGGCATGTCGGGGATCGCGGGAAAGAGTCGGCGGCGCACGAAGGGCTGCTGCATGAGCGCTTCCACATCCTCCGTGCCGCCCCGGGCGTAGGCTTCGTAGAGGCTCAGCTCGGTGACAGAGAGGTAGGAGTAAGGCTGGGTCGTGAAGTCCGCGAGGCGGGTCTGTTCGAACGCGCGCTCCAGGGCGGAGAGCTCCTCCAGGGTGGGCCGGAGGTGCAGCAGCATCAGGTCGGCCTTGTGTCCGAGGATGGCAAAGGCGGCGGAGGCGCCCGTTCCAGTGCGGGCGGCCCCTTCCACGGAGGCCAAATGCTCCGCGGCCTCGCGGCAGGCCGCCGTCCGCTCGTCCTCCGACAGGGCCTTCCAGCGCTCCCAGTCCAGCCGGCGGAAGTCGTGCAGGGCGAACCATCCCTCCAGGGTTCCGGGGGATTCAGCCATGGGTCGTTCTCCTTGGGGGCGCGCGCCGGGGCAGGAACGCCGGCTGCGCGGCGCGTGAGCGGACACGGACTGGCGGATTATAGCGCGATTCAGGGGAAGGGGGTGCGCGCGCGTCAGCGGGGCGCCACGGCCAGCGCCCCGGCGACCGCGGCGGAACTCACCTTCGCCAGGGGGGCGAGACCCCGGACCGACCAGTACCGCAGGGTTCGGTCGGCGACGGCTGCCACCAGGACGGATCCGTCCGCGCTCCAGGCCAGAGCCGTGGCCGCGCGCTGGCAGGACGCCTCCGCGGCCGGAGTGAATGAGGAGGCCCCTATTTCCACCACTCGAAGGCGCCCCTCTGTGGAGCAGGTGGCCAGGAGGCGGCCGTCGGGGCTCACGGCTGCGGCGGAGAGGGCCCGGTCGCCCGTCCTCCCGCGGGCGGCCACGGCGTAGTCGCCGGAGCGCCAGGCTTTCAGGGTGCCGTCAATCGCCGCGGCCACCAGCTGCCCCGCATGGGACCATCCCAGCCCGGCCACAGGCTCCTCGTTCACGATGGTGCCCGCCAGCATGCCGTCGGCGGTCCACACCTGGATGAGCCGGTCGTTTCCCGCCGAGGCCAGGAGGCGTCCGTCGGGGCTCCAGGCCAGGGCGCGCACGGGCTGGCTGTGGCCAGGCAGGGCCTTCACCAGGCGGCCGGTCGCGGCATTCCAGATCTTCACGAAGTGATCCGCGCCGCCGGTGGCCAGCAGCGCGCCGCTGGGACTCAGATGCAGGCAGGCCACGCTTCCGGCATGGGCGTCCAGGGAGGTCTCCAGCAGGCCGTCCTCGGCGTTCCAGAACTTGACGGTCTTGTCCTCGCCGCCGGAGACGATCTGCCGGCCGTCACGGGTGACGGCCAGGGCGAGCACGGCCCCGTCGTGTGCGAGGAAGCTGGCGGCCTGTCGGCCGGCCCGGTCCCAGACTCGGATCATCTGGTCGGCGCCGCCGGTGACGACGACGGGGAGCGCCGCCTGGGCGCCCGCACGTGCGGCGGCCGCCAGGAGGAGTCCCAGAAGCAGAGCACGCCACGTGCCGCACAGCGCTGTCGGATTCAGAACGTGCATGAGGACAGGACGCGGGCACGCCTCTGTGCCCGCGGACCTCCGCGGAGGATTGCTCACCGGGTTAGACCCCGGAGGCCGCCGGTTGTGACAGCGGCTGCAGGGCACGGCCGGCCGGGATCAGGCGGCGGCCGTCTCCCGGTCCAGATAGAAGTCGTTGGCGTAGAGGTCCGCGATTCGGTCCAGCTCGGTGGAGGTGAGCGGCGGCGTGTCGGCCGCGACCGCGAACTCCCGGAGCTGCGCCTCCTCGTAGATGTTGGGCAGGACGGATGCGATGCAGGGCTCCGCGAGGATGAACTGGATGGCCGCCTGTCCCAGCGTGCGCTCGCCGGAAGCCGTCAGGAAGTCCAGCTTCTGGATCTTCTTGAGCCCATCCAGGAGCCAGCGCTTGCGGGCCGCGTCGTCGGGGACGCGATGCCTTCGGTGGTCCCCGGGGGCGAACTGGGTCTGCTCGGTGTATCGCCCCTCCAGGA
>Ga0073934_10010893_pt1 | contig 11160 bp, 10 predicted proteins | sample LarsenN4metaG_FD_76834 | JGI IMG/M metagenome (GOLD analysis project Ga0073934, IMG submission 76834) | Hot spring sediment bacterial and archeal communities from British Columbia, Canada, to study Microbial Dark Matter (Phase II) - Larsen... ...
CGCGCCAACATGCGCCGGCTCTGGGGCACGCCCGGTGCCCGTGTGGACGCCGAACTCGACGAACTCTGGGAAATGACCGCGCGCGACAACGGCAAGCTCGCCATCGGCTGGTTGTCCCATTACCTCGAGGAGCGCCGCTGGATACACCGTGACCGCTGGGCGGCCGCGATACGCGCGTTCGACGCGCCTGCGCATGTGCTCTGGGGCGACCGCGATCCGGTCGGCATTCCCGCGATTGCGGAAAAGCTCGCCAGGGAATTGCCGCAGGCGACTCTCACCTGGCTGCCCGGCGTCGGGCATTACCCGATGCTGGAAGCACCGGAGGCGTTCGCGGCGGCGGCCATGGGGTTCTTCACGCGCAGCGCCGGCGCGCGCGGCCGCTGACGCCGTTCAGTCGGCGTCCGGCGCAACGAACGCGTCCAGCACGTCATTCAGGAAGCGCAGGCCGGCGGCGGTGCAGGCCAGGCGCCCGGGCTCGTCCTGCAGCAGCCCGCGTGCGCGCAAGCCGGCGCAGGCGTCGCTGATCGCGGCGGCCGGCAGCCCGGTGCGTGCGGTGAACAGCGCGGCATCAACGCCTGCGGTCAGCCGCAGCGCGTTCAGCATGAACTCGAACGGCAGCTCGGCGGTGTCAACCGTTGCGGACTCGCTGGTGTACGGATTGCCTGTGTTGACGCCGATGCGCGAAGCCGCCTGCAGGTAGTCCCTGGGCAGCCGTGTCTTGCGGTAGCGCAGCACGCGGCCGTCGGGTTGCGTGACCTTGCCGTGCGCGCCGGCACCGAGTGCAAGGTAGTCGCCGAATTCCCAGTAGTTGCGGTTGTGCCGGCATTGCATGCCCGGCCTCGCAAAGGCGCTGATCTCGTAGCGCATGAACCCGGCGGCAGCAAGGCGCGCGAAGCCGGCGTCCTCGATGTCGGCGAGGGTGTCGTCATCCGGCAACGCCGGGCGTTGCGTGTAGAAGACCGTGTTCGGCTCCAGCGTCAGCTGGTACCAGCTGAGGTGCGCAGGTTGCAGCGCGATCGCTTGCTCCAGATCGCGCAGTGCGCCTTCCGGCGTTTGCAGCGGCAGCCCGTGCATCAGGTCGAGGTTGAAATTGTCGAAGCCCGCCGTGCGCGCCGCATCGGCTGCGCGCAGCGCCTCGGCGCGGCCGTGGATTCGGCCGAGTGCCTGCAGGTGATGCGCATCAAAGCTCTGCACGCCAATCGACAGGCGGTTGATTCCGAGCGCGCGGTAATCGCGGAATTTCCGTTGCTCGACGGTGCCGGGATTGGCTTCCAGCGTGATCTCCGCGTCGTCGGCAAACCGCAATGACTCGCGCAGGCCGTTGAACATGCGTTCGTATGCCGAGGCGGAAAACAGTGACGGTGTGCCGCCGCCGATGAATACGCTGCAGATCTCGCGCCCGGCCAGCGCGGGTTGCCAGCGCAGATCCCGCGCAAGATCGTCCAGCACGGCATCGACGTAAGCCCGTTCTGGCAGGGCAGCGCCTGCTTCGTGCGAGTTGAAGTCGCAATACGGACACTTGCGTACGCACCAGGGTACGTGGACGTACAGCGCGAGCGGGATCGTCATGTCGTCTGCTTTCATGTGTGTGGACTGCCTGTGTTCAGGCGCGGCAAGGTCGAGGTACCAGGCGGATACACTTCAATCGGAACGCCATGGTGCCACCAACAGGGGCACCGCCCGGCGGCAAGCCTGTAAAATCAGCCATCGATTGATTGCAGCCGGTCCTGGCACCGTCGCCAGGCAGGGGATAAGTCATGCACCCGACGCTTGAGTCGGCAAAGACGCTCGTCAACAACCGGCAGTACGCTGAAGCACGGGTGGAGCTGGAATCGCTCGCCCGGTCCGCCGACGCACCACCTGAGGTTTTCGCCTTGCTCGCGCGTGCTTTGCACCGTACGCATGGAAGTGAAGCATCGCTCGCTGCGCTGGCGGCGGGCAGGCAACGCCAAGGCGATCAACTGCCCCTGCAGCTTGCAGAGGCAACGCTACAGTACGAGAGTGGCGCAACCGAGGAAGCGATCGCGGCCTTGCAGCGCATTTGCCGGGACAACCCGCAGCGCCTGAATGCGCGCACCATCCTGGCCGGGTGGCTTGCGAAGGCGCGACGCCACGACGAGGTCTTCGAGTTGCTCGACGGGCGCTCCGGCAGACGCAATGCGCCAGCGACGCTCCGGATGTGGATGTCCGCTGGTTTGCGCGCGGGGAGATTTTCCGGCAACGAGAAAGAACTGGCTGCCATCAGGAAGGGTGCTGCAGGTGACGAATCCCGTCTGCAACTGGCGTGGCTGGCGGTGTTTTCCGCAGCAGGGGGCGGCGGCACACCGCCGACACTGTCCACACCGCTGTCTGCGGAAGCGTTGCGGGACTGCAGGCAATACCTGCTTGCCCTTGCGGGCAGCACGACTGCCGATGCGGTACGGATTTTCATGCAGCACTTGCGGGCCTTTGACCCCGGCATGGACGAGTTCGCGGAGACGACCCTGCTGGCCCTCTTCAATGCACCCGACGTTACCGTCGAGCGGCAGGAGATACTGGCGCTGAGCGCGGCCGTGGAGGTCCACGAGCGCCGCGCAAAGGATTTCACCGATGTGCTTTCCATTTACAAGGCACCGCCGGAATGCAACGACGCACTGGTGCGCGCGGCGGAACGCATTACCGATCCGGCCTTCCGGGCATTGCGTTCACTCGACATCGTCGAGTTCCTCATCAGCCTGGGTGATGCCGGGCGTGCGCGGGCGTTGCTCAGGTCCGTGAGCGTTTCCAGCCTGAATCGGTCTGGCCGCTTGCGTGTACGCAGCCTCTCCGCACTCCTGGGTGAGCCGGAACCAGCCGGGCTCGACGTCAACGGCATCATTGAACCCGATGCCGTTTACGAAGACGGCCTCGTTCGCCACTTCCGGTTTGGCAAAGAACGCTGCGTGATCTGGTTTGACAGCGTGCTGGCTACGCGGGAAGCGAACCGGCAGCAGCAATGGCTGGCGATCTGGAAAAAACACGGAGTTTCCGTCCTGGCGGTTCAGGATCCGCTGCGTCTGGCATCCATGGGCGGGTTCGGGCGCCATTTCGGCAATCGACCGGCTGCCGAAGAAGCGCTGAAGCTGATCCTCGCGAACCATGACTACAAGCAACTGCTCACCAGCGGCGCATCACTCGGCGGATCGTCCGCATTGCTGTATGGCATACGCATGCAGGCAACAGGCTTTCTGTTGTATGCCGGGATGACGCATTTGCCGCCCGTGGACGAACTCTCGGCTGCATTCGGGTTGCTCATCCTTCACCGGATGCGCCATTCCATGAACATTGAGTTCGATGACATCGTGACCCTTCTGGAAGCGCACCCGAACCCGGGGATGGTGATACACCAGCACTACGGCACAGGCAACGCGATAGACAACGAACAGGCACGGCACATTGCGCATCTGCCTGGCGTGAGGCTGTTTCCGGGCGATCACGGCCGCCACGATGTGCAGGGCTGGCTGCTTGAGCAAGGCCTGCTTGAAGATGCGATCGCAGGTTTTGTCGCAGACTTGCCGCCGCCGGGTGGCGCTGACTGATCAACCCCGATTGCGCAGGCGATCCGCCAGCTGCAACAGCGCTTGCCCGCGATGGCTCAACTGGTTCTTCCGCTCCGGGGGCAGTTCCGCCGACGTGCAATTTTCGCCCGCCACCCAGAACAGCGGGTCATACCCAAAGCCATTGCTGCCGCGTGGCGCATCGAGAATCACGCCTTCCCAGGTGCCTTGCGCAATCACGGGCACCGGGTCCTGCGCGTGGCGCATGAACACCAGCAAACACTGGAAGCGGGCGCTGGCCTTGCGAATGCCACGCGCGGAAAGCTCTGCGAGCAGCTTCTTGTTGTTCGCAGCGTCGTCCGCATCCGCGCCGGCGAAGCGCGCGCTGTAGATGCCGGGCGCACCGTCCAGAGCATCCACTTCCAGGCCGGAGTCGTCGGCAATCGCGGGCAAGCCGGTGTGCTGCGCAGCATGACGTGCCTTGATGATGGCGTTCTCGACAAACGAGAGGCCGGTTTCCTCTGCATCCGGCACCGCCAGCTCGCTTTGTGAAACAACATGGAAACCGAGTGGCTGCAGCACCTGCTGCATCTCGCGCAGCTTGCCCTTGTTGCCGGAGGCCAGAACGATGCGGGTGTCGGCGTTGTTCATGAGCGTCCTCGTGGCGGGATCGGTGCGGCGTCGCGGGGTTGCAGGCTGCGCATGGCGGCACGCGCCACCGCGGTCAGCGGCGCGTCAGGCGGTAGATCGCAATCTCGCCGAGCAGGTTCGGCATGGATTGCATCAGCGCGCCCTGCTTGTGGTTGCCGTCGGCCACCAGCCGGTCCAGTACGCGCCAGCCGTTGTCGCGGCAGAGCACCTCGAAATCGCGGAAGGTGCACAGGTGGATGTTCGGCGTGTCGTACCACTGGTGCGGCAGGCTCTTGCTCACCGGCATGCGCCCGAGCAGCGCCACCTGCAGGCGCGGGCGCCAGTGGCCGAAGTTCGGGAAGGTGACGATGGCTTCGCGGCCGACGCGCAGCATTTCGGCGATGACCAGGTTCGGCCGGTGCAGTGCCTGCAGCGCCTGCGTCATGACCACGGTGTCGAAACTGCCGTCGTCGAAGTTGCGCAGGCCGTCGTCGATGTTCTGCTCGATCACGTTGACGCCGCGCGCGATGCAGGCGCGGATTTCCTCGTGGCCGATCTCGATGCCGTAGCCGAAGGCGCGGCGGCTGTCGCGCAGGTGCGCCAGCAGCGCGCCGTCGCCGCAGCCGAGGTCCAGCACGCGCGAACCCGGCGCGATCCATTCGGAAATGAGCAGGTGTTCGGCGCGCATCAGGCGGCTCCCGGCAGCGTGCGCGGCGCACGGATCTCGTTGGCGATGCGGTCCATGTAGGCGCGGAACAGCGCGGTGTAGCGCGGGATGTCCAGCAGGAACGAATCGTGGCCCTGCGGCGCGTCGATGTCCGCGTAACAGACGTTCTTGCCGTTCTTCAGCAACGCGTTGACGATTTCGCGCGAGCGCTCCGGCGAGAAGCGCCAGTCGGTGGTGAACGAGGCCACGAAGAACGACGCCTTGGCGCCGGCCAGCGCTTTCACCAGGTCGTCGCCGAAATCGCGCGCCGGGTCGAAGTAGTCGAGCGCCTTGGTCATCAGCAGGTAGGTGTTGGCGTCGAAGAACGAGGAGAACTGTTCACCCTGGTGGCGCAGGTAGCTCTCCACCTGGAACTCGACGTCGAAGCCGTACTTGAACTGGCCGCTGCGCAGGTCGCGGCCGAACTTCAGCTTCATCGCCTCGTCACTGAGGTAGGTGATGTGGCCGACCATGCGCGCGAGGATCAGGCCCTGCTTCGGCACGGTGTCGTGCGCGTAGTAGTGGCCGTTGTGGAAGCCCGGGTCGTGCAGGATGGCCTGCCGCGCCACTTCGTTGAAACCGATGTTCTGCGCCGAGAGCTTCGGTGCCGAGGCGATCACCAGCGCATGCCGCACGCGGTCGGGGAAGTCGATGGACCACTGCAGCGCCTGCATGCCGCCGAGGCTGCCGCCGACGACGGCCGCCCACTGCCGGATGCCGAGGCGGTCCGCGAGGCGTGCCTGCGATTGCACCCAGTCCTTCACCGTCACCAGCGGAAAATCCGAGCCCCAGGGGCGCTGGGTTTCCGGGTTGACGGAGGTCGGGCCGGTGGAGCCGTAGCAACTGCCGAGGTTGTTCGGGCAGACCACGAAGAAGTCGTTGGTGTCGATGGCCTTGCCCGGGCCGATGCAGGCGTCCCACCAGCCCGGCTTGCGGTCGTTTTCGGCGTGGAAGCCGGCGGCGTGATGGCTGCCGGAGAGCGCGTGGCACACCAGCACCGCGTTGGAGGCATCGGCGTTCAGCGTGCCGTAGGTTTCATAGACCAGGTCGTATTGCGCCAGCGTGCGGTTGCAGGCCAGCGCGAGCGGCGTATCGAAATGCGCAGTCTGCGGCACGACGACACCGACCGAGCCGGTGGCCCGGGAAGCAGCGTTGGCGGGGGCGTCGGACATGGGTGTCTGGACTCGCGGATGGGGAAGGCCGGAAGGCGGCCTGATGGCCGCGCGATTATAGGCGGGCTGTCACCGGCGGCTGTAGTGCGGGCGGCCCGGCGCCGCCGCGCCTCAGCCGAGCGTGACGATGCGGTCCGCGACTTTCTGTGGCGCCGGCCGCTTCAGCACCGCGAGGCTGTAGTCCAGCATCTGGTACTGCTGCTGCAGCTCCGCCAGCATGCGTGCCGCTTCCTCCAGGCGTTGCTGCCCGGTCTGCCCCGCCTGCGAGAGTTTCGCCAGTTGCTGCATCTGCTCGCCGAGCAGGTTGCGCCGTGCCACCGCTTTCTGGATCACCGGGTTGAGCGCGTCCTTGCACCAGTGCTGCGCGTTGTGGCCGGCCGCGACGTAGATGTCGCGGGCCTTTTCCGCGAGCGCATTGAAGAAGCGCACCGCCTCCTTGCCCTGGCCGGACGCCAGTTTGGTCAGGCGCAGCTGGTAACGGCCGGACTGCGTGTGCAGTTGCTCGAGGGCCTCCAGCTGGTCCCTGACGGAAAACGCCGGCACGCGCATGTCCGTCACCAGGCCCTCGGCGCGGCACTCAAGGTAGAACTGGCCGATGTCGCGGGCCATGACCTGCGCTTCGCTGTCGAGTTTCTGGATGTCCTGCTCCAGCGCCGCAAAGAACTGGTCGATGGCCTCGTTGACGCTGCTGCCGGTCCAGCTCTTCTCCAGTTGCGTGCGCGTGGCGTTGAAGTGCTCGCGCAGGCGGTCTGCCGCCACGCAGGACAGCAGCACCGGCAGGCGGTTCTCCACCAGCGCGCGGCCGCTCTTCAGCACGATCTGCGCGCGCTGGAAGAATTGCTGCTCCTGCTTGGTCTTGCGCGTCAGCGCGATCAGCTCGGTCTGCGAGTCGGCGATGTTCTCCGACAGGCTCTTCTGTTGCTCGCTCATCGCCTCCACACGTGCGCCGATGGCATCGCGGGCATCCTGGATGAGCCCGTACAGCGAGCGCACCAGCGTCGCCTGGATGAGCTTTTCCTTCTCGGCGATGATGCCGCCGGCGATGAGGTCCTCGAGCTGGTCGAGGCTGGAGCGCGTGAGCAGCGCCGCGTCGCGGTCGATCTTCGCGCGCAGGCCCATCTTGGCGGAAAGCGCGATCACCTTGTCGAGCTCGACGCCGAGCTGCTGCGCCGAAAGCCGGCGGATCTTCTCGATGGACTGCGCGACGTGCGCCTCGCCCTCGATGTCGTCCCAGACCAGGTCGATCTTGTTGATGACCACGAACAGGCCCTTGTGCAGGCGGCCGCCGAGGTGGGAGACGTGCTCCTTCCAGATCTCCAGGTCCGTCGCGGTGACGCCGGTGTCGGCGCTGAGCATGAAGATGATCGCCTGCGCGTCCGGCAGCAGGCTCAAGGTCAGTTCCGGCTCGTAGCCGAGCGCGTTCAGCCCGGGCGTGTCGACGATGTTCAGCCCTTCCTGCAGCAGCGGGTGGCGGAAGGAAATCAGCGCATGGCGCCAGGCCGGGATGCTGAAGCGGTCGCCGGCGGCCGGTTCCAGCGCGCTGACATCGAAGCCGTATTTCGCGGCGATCTCGGCACTGACCACCTTGGTGGCTGCCACCTCGGAAAACGCGCGCGCCATCGACTCCGGGTCGTTCGGGTCGAGGTCGATGTGCTTCCACTTGTCAGGCAGGCGCTTGAAGCTGTCGATGCTGACGTTGCTGGCGCGCGTTTCCACCGGCAGCAGGCGGATGTAGGACTTGTCGAGGCGGCGGTCGTAGAACAGTTCCGTCGGGCACATGGTGGTGCGGCCGATGGTGGAAGGCAGCACGCGGCGGCCGTACTGCGAGAAGAACAGCGCGTTGATCAGTTCCGTCTTGCCGCGCGAGAACTCGCCGGCGAAGGCGACGGTGATCTGGTCCGAGACGAGTTGCTGCAGCGTGTCCTCGATCTGCTGCTTCAGGTCGTCGGTCATCAGGTTGTGTTCGGTCAGCCAGTTCCGGAAGCGCACGGCCTCGCGGATGATGTCTTTCTTCCACTGGTTGAACGCCAGCACCTGGCGGGTGAACTGCGCTTCAGACACGTCCTGTACTCCCGTCGCTGCCCTGCGGCGGACGCGGCGGAATGCCGAGCCCGTCGGGCAGCGTGCGCGGCGCGCCGATGCGCACCGTCTTGTGGCGACTGCCGTCGCCGGATTCCACCGTCACCGCGGACTTCGGCACGCCGAACTGCTTGCCGAGGAACTTCCGCAGTGCCTCGTTGGCCTCGCCGTCCACCGGCGGCGCGGCCACCCGGACTTTTAACGCATCGCCGTGCTGGCCGGCAATCTCGTCGCGGCTGGCGCGCGGTTGTGCGTGGATGCGCAGCACGAGGTCATTGCCGTCCCAGCGCGCGGCGTCCATGCGGCGCGGCTCAGAGCATCCAGCCCGGCACGCCGGCGCCGGCGGCGAGCGCCGGCACCAGGTAGGCGCGGATGACGTGGATGAGGAACATCACGATGATCGGCGAGAAGTCGAGGCCGCCCATCGGCGGCAACAGGCGGCGTGCCGGCCCGAGTACCGGTTCGGTGATGCTCCAGGTCAGTTGCGCGGCCGGGTTGCGGCCATCCGGCGCGACGAAACTCAGGATCACCACGACGATGATCAGCACGAAGTAGAACATCGCCAGCTGGTCGATCAGGGAAATGCCGGCGGCGGCGATCATCATGATCGCGCCGGGCACCTGGCCGATGGCCACCTGCGACACCAGCGCGATGGCGATCATCTTCAGCGCGATGATGGCCAGAAAGGTGGTGATGTCGAGCCCGTGCCAGGCGCCGAGCGTGCGGCGCAGCGGGTCGAGGAACGATGTCACGCGCACGATGGCCTGCGACAGCGGGTTGTAGAAATCCGCACGCGTGAGCTGCAGCAGCAGCCGCAGCAACAGCAGGAACATCAGGATGTCGAACACCATGCGGATGAAGTCGGTGCCGATGCCGGTGAGCGCGTTCATGTCTGCATCCACTCCGTCAGGGATTCGTTGGGGGCGGCTCAGCCGGCCAGTTCGCGCGAGCGGTCGCGTGCCGCCAGCAGGGCGGCCAGGAAGGTGTCGCGCAACTGCCGCGATTCCATCACGTTCAGCGCCGCCTGCGTGGTGCCGCCGGGGCTGGTGACCTTGCGCCGCAATTCGCCCGGCTCGTCGTCGCTGGTGACGGCCATCTGCGCGGCGCCGAGCGCGGTCTGCAGCGTGAGCTGGCGGGCGAGCCTTTCGTCCAGGCCCATGGCGCGGCCGGCGGCGATCATCGCCTCCATCACCAGGAAGAAGTAGGCCGGGCCCGAGCCGGACAGGGCAGTGACCGCATCGAGCTGCTCCTCGCTGTCCAGCCACAGCGCGATGCCGACGGCGTCGAGCATGGCCTTGGCCAGCACGCGCTGCGACTCGGACACCTCGGCGCTGGCGAACATGCCGGTGGCGCCGGACTGCACCAGCGCCGGCGTGTTCGGCATGCAACGCACGACGGCGGTGCCGGCGCCCAGCCAGCCCTGGATCCTGGCGATGGGGGTGCCGGCGGCGATCGACACCACCAGCGGCGAAGGCCGGCGGGCCTGCACCACCGGCGCGAGCGCCTGGCACACCTCGGCCATCTGCTGCGGCTTCACCGCCAGCAGGATCACGTCGGCGTCACGCGCGGCGTCGCTGTTCGATCCGGTGACGTTGACGCCGTACTGGCCGGCCAGCATCTGCAGGCGCTCGGCACTGATGTCGGCGAGCGTCAGCCGGCCGGCGCTGAAGCCGCGCGCCAGCATGCCGCCGACGAGGCTGCTGGCCATGTTGCCGGCGCCGATGAAGGCGATGCGGGCGGAAGTCTGGTCGGTCATGGGTGTCCGTGCTCGCGGGAAGAAATGGGGGTGGACGGGCGTTGCCTGCCGGCCCGTTCAGGCCGGCTTGCCGGGCCGCGGGCCGAACAGCGCGGTGCCGATGCGCACCCAGGTCGCGCCGTGCGCAATGGCCTGGGTGAAGTCGTCGGACATGCCCATGGACAGGGCGTCCGGCGGTGGCTGCGCCGCGCCGGGGCCGCCGGCAAGGCCCGGTATCGTAACGACTAATTCCTGCAGCGTCGTGGCGAGGCGTGCGTAGGCGTTGCCCGGTCCGTCGTCCTGGCCGGGACGTGGAATGGTCATCAGGCCCCTAAGGCGCAGGCGAGGCAGCGCCAGCACCGCCGCTGCCAGGGCCGCCACGGCGTCCGGCGCCACGCCCGACTTGGTGTCCTCGCTGTCGATGTTCACCTGGATGCAGACGTTGAGCGGCGGCAGCGCGGCCGGCCGTTGCTCGTGCAGCCGGCGGGCGATCTTCTCGCGGTCGAGGCTGTGCACCCAGTCGAAGTGCTCCGCGACCTCGCGCGTCTTGTTCGACTGCAGCGGCCCGATCAGGTGCCAGGCCAGCGGCAGGTCGCGCAGCTGCGCCATCTTCGCGAGCGCCTCCTGCACGTAGTTCTCGCCGAAGTCGCGCTGCCCGAGCGCCGCCAGCGCGCGGATCTCGGCGGCGCTGCGCGTCTTGCTGACCGCCAGCAGGCGGCAGGCGTCGGCGGGCCGGCCGGCCGCCAGGCAGGCGCGACGGATCTGTTCCTGGACGAGGCTGAGGCGGGATTCGGGCTGGGGCATCCGGTTGAAGGTGCAGGTGGGTCAGGTTAATGTCGGGGGCTTGTTCGCATCTACGAACAACGCCTGAAAGAACAACAGATTACAGCACGCCCGCCCGCGCAGGGCCGGCCCAGAAGGAAAGCCCGCGATGGATATCACCGAGCTGCTCGCGTTCAGTGCAAAGAACGGCGCCTCCGACCTTCACCTGTCGGCCGGCCTGCCGCCGATGATCCGCGTCGATGGCGATGTCCGCCGCATCAACCTGCCGCCGCTGGCGCACAAGGAAGTGCATGCGCTGATCTACGACATCATGAACGACAAGCAGCGCAAGGATTACGAGGAGTTCCTGGAGACCGACTTCTCCTTCGAAGTCCCCGGCGTCGCGCGTTTCCGGGTCAACGCCTTCAACCAGAACCGCGGCGCCGGCGCCGTGTTCCGGACGATTCCGTCGAAGATCCTGACCATAGAACAGCTCGGCATGAACAAAATCTTCCAGCAGCTTTCCGACATCCCGCGCGGCATCGTGCTGGTCACCGGCCC
>Ga0073934_10010894_pt1 | contig 11160 bp, 9 predicted proteins | sample LarsenN4metaG_FD_76834 | JGI IMG/M metagenome (GOLD analysis project Ga0073934, IMG submission 76834) | Hot spring sediment bacterial and archeal communities from British Columbia, Canada, to study Microbial Dark Matter (Phase II) - Larsen... ...
AATCCCAGCTTCGCGATGTACGCTTCCTTCCGAGCCCGCCACGGCGGCTTGGGGATGGTGTTGGCGTCAGTGCAATGGTCGACAATCTCCGCCACGCGGTCGCCGAACTGCCTGCGGATGCGTTCCAGCGTGGACTGGCCGCCGGCGTCTTCGACCGCATCGTGCAGGAGCGCGGCGATGGCTTCGTCCTCATCGCCGCCGTATTCCAGCACCAGGCTGGTCACACCCAAGAGATGCGCGATGTAGGGCACCTCGCCCCCCTTGCGGCGCTGTTCGCGATGCAGTTCGCTTGCGAGGACAAGCGCTTCGTCAAAGCGGGACGTTAAAGGCATGGATGAAAGCCGTGGGAGCACGGCCCCATAGGGGGCGACCCGTGGGCCTCGGAAAGATTCCATTACGACTTGCTGAGCGTGCCGCCTTCGTGCTTCTTGGCGGCCCACCACAGTCGCCACAGGCGTTCGTCGTAGCCGTAGTCCTCGCCGGTGAGCTCCTGCAGCGCAGCGAGCACTTCGGCATTCTGAAACTCCCGGCGGACGACGACTGTTTTCCCAATCTGCCTGCGCACCGGTTCCATCGGGTCGTAAATCACGACTCCCTGAGGCAACTGGCCGGTGCGGATTGCCAGTTCAATGTCCGGCGGCAACGTGCTGGCCTGACCGACCGACCCGTCCGTGTTGAACGAGAACGTCTGTCCCGGCAGAGCTGGAACACGGACCTGGAACTGATGCGCGGTGATCAGCGCTTCGATCAGCGGCCCCACGGCGTCCTCGTCGCCGATGCGCTGTAAGGCGGCTGCGGCCCGGCAAACGACGGCATTCGCGTCGCTGCGCAGCTCGCGGATCAAAAGCGGACGGACCACGGCAAATTGTGATTGGGGAATGGCTTGCAGCGCTGCCGCACGGACCTCCGCATCGTCGTCTCGGAGAGCAATCCGCACCAGCCCGGTCGCTGACTTTTCCGCCTCGCTGCGGCTTAGGATGGCCACCGCCAGAAGCCGCGCGTCCCGATGGGCATTTCCGGATAGAAACCGGATGACCGCCGGCGCAGCGTCGGGATCGTTGACCGCCTGCAGTTCCGCAAACGCCGTCTGCCGCCGCTCGGCGCGCGGACCGGTCAGCCAGCCGGCCCAAAGCCGGATTTTCGGATACCACTCCTGTTCGCGCTTCAGCTCGTCCGCCGTCTTCACCAGCAGATCGAGCTCCTGCTGTGTGACGTACTTCCCCTTATGCTTCACGTAACCGCGGGCGGCCATGTACTGGTCCCAATCGACCCAGGCGCCGTCTTTCCAGACATGACCGAGAGCCGCGTGCGCCGCTTCATGATCCGGGTCCAGTTCGACGACCCGCTGCAAATGGACGATGCGCTCGTCGGTCAGCCGCTGCTCTTTGCACCACGCGGCCAGTTCCCAATGGGCCGCTGCAGTGTCCGGAACGTGCCGCGATCGGACCTCGTAGTCCTCCAGGACCACCGGCCGGCGCGTGCTGAGCTGGACATCTTCAGCCGGCACAACGATGGTCGCTCCGGACAGAGACTCGATGGTGACGCTGTCTGCCGGTCCGTCGGTCGCGGTGGTAACGATTTTACCGCGCAGCTCGCCCCCCGACTTCAATCGGATCAGGTCCGCCTGGGCGCTCACGGCTGACATCAACAGCCACAGCCCGCTGGCGGGGACGATCCAGCGACCACCAACTGCGCGCCGACAATACCGCCGGATCATGGAACCGAACTCCGTCCGCAGAAGACCACTGCGTTCGGTCAGTGTATCGCCCGCAACGGCCAGTGGACAACACCCTGTCGGGAAAACAATCGGGTCATGACGGCGCCAGTGTGCTGCCGAAGCGGGTCGGCGCTTCAGGGATCGCCGCGGCACATGAATCAAACCGTCGCCGTCCACGCGGGTTTCTGCAAAATCGGTGCTGGCTTCCGCTTGGTGGAAGTGAGTAGAGTACAGGAGCCTCGCAGATCCTGTCGCGGCTGCCGGGACCGCTTCGTCTTTTTGCCACGAGAAGCCGTCGCCGCGTTCGGCAAACCGAAGGACGGTGCTGCAGGTGGTAGACTTCGGAGGCCCATGACGGCGTCAAGGGCCAGCCCGAGGCCTTGTGCGAGACGAAAGACATCCCATGCGAAATCCTCTCTGTTGGATGCTGGCGGTGCTGTGTGGGCTGCCGGGAATGGCCCACGCGCAGATCAGCCGGGTGCGCCCGGGAATTCCGACGAATGCGGCGCTCAGCCAGCACGGCTTGGAAGTGGCCTGGAGCGGTCAGGCCGTCCTCAACCCCAGCCGGGACACGGTGGAGCACATCACCCTGGACGAGCAACTCGTGTACGTCCAGGGGACGAATGGGGTGGTCACGGCGTTCGATGCCGAAACCGGATCCCGCGCGTGGGCCCTGCAGTTGGGCAAATTTGACGAGCCGAGTTTCCCGGCGGTCAGCAATGAAGACATCGTCCTGGCCGTGATCGGCCCCTCGCTGTACGGCGTCGACAAGCGGTCCGGCGACCTGATGTGGCAGATCCGCCTGCCGGGTGCGCCGTCGAGCGGTCCGGCCATCGACGAGACGCAGGTTTATGTCGGAATGCTCGATGGCAGCGTCTATGCCATCAGCCTGCGCAAGATTCGGCAACTGTACCTGGAGCAGCGCCTGCCGGAATGGTCGTACGAGGCCATCAGCTGGCGGCATCAGGCTTCCAAGGAGATCACGTCGCCGCCGATCAGCGCCGGCCGGACCGTGAATTTCGCCAGTCGCGACGGTTCCTTGTACGCCGTCTCAACGGGACGAGGAGCGCTGCAGTTCCAGTTCCAGACCAACGCCCCGATTGTGGCGGGCATGGCTCGGGTTGGGGACACGCAGTTTCTGGCATCCGAAGATTTCACGTTCTATGCCATCAATTCCAACAATGGCACCGTGCTGTGGGAGTTCGTCACGGGCATGCCGATCCGCAAGTCGCCCGTGGCCATCAGCAATTATCTGTTCGTGACACCCGACCGAGGCGGACTGTTCTGCCTGGACGTCGCCACGGGAAACCGAAACTGGTGGCATCCCCGTCTGACCAGTTTCATGACGCTGATGGGCGATCGCATTATTGCGCGTGATGCCGACCGGGCGCTCGCTATCGTCGATCTCAAGACCGGCAATCTGCAGGGACGCGTGCCTGCCCGGCATTTCGAGCTCGCCGTGACGAACGACCGCAGCGACCGCATCTACCTCGCGACCACAACGGGGAATGTGCTGGCCATCCGGGAGACCGGCCGGGAATTGCCGACCTATCACCGCTTCCCCGAGCGCCGGCCGATCCTTCCGGAATTCGCCCCGGATGAAGAGACCGCCTCGCAAACCGAGCCGGCCGCCGCTCCCAATCCTTAGCGACGGAACTGGGCCATCGGCGGAACGCCATTCCGGCTCCCGCAAAACAGCACGCCCCCGATCTCGCGGCGAGATCGGGGGCGTGTTTTTTGGTCATTGTGCGTGAAAGGCGTTACTGGGGCATCGTCGGTCCGGCGCAGCGGATCAGGTGATCGTGATCGATGTAAACCACCTGCACGGTCTCGTCATGGTGCCGGAACGGCACGGGCCAGTCGCTGCGGATGACCTTGTCGTAGTATACCGTGCACTTGTAGTGGCAGTGGTGCAACCGGGCCGGTCCCACGAGGGGGAAGAAGCGGCAGTCGTCGATGCGGTCCACGATCGGCTCGACCACGATCCGCACATTGTTGCGGGACGTCTCGGCGAGGAACGGCCACCCGCCCCCCGTTTCGTCCGGCAGCGCCCGCATCACCTCGTCGTCGGACGGGTTATCCATGCAGAAGAGCGGGGCGTGTTCCCCCTCCACTGGGTCCAGGATGGGCACCTTCTCGTACCGTTCCTCACGGATGTATCGGTCTTCAATCAGCTCGCTGTAGTACGGGCTGACGGGAATCAGCGGCGTGGTGCCGAAAAAGTCACCCAGGATCCAGGCGACTTCGGCGAAGTTGGCGAACAGCGTGCAGCCGCTGTTCGTCATGGTCATCAACCCAATCCCGACGAGCAGGGTGATGCGTTTCAGGAGCGAAACAGACTTGGTCATCGTGCCTCTCCGGGATCCGCTTCAAGTCGCAGGGGGAGTGATGTCAGGCGACTGCTCCGGGCATGGCGGCCGCCCCGGCGGACGCAATTGGCCGCCAGCGCGGATTTCCCGCCCGTATGCTGTATATCGTTTGTTCCGACTGGAGAACTTGTGACAATTCTAAGGATTTCCCGGTGGACTCCCCCGAAGCTCCGGGAACGCCTTCCGTGGGCCTCGTCAACGCAAACGACTCCGAAAGCGATCCGCTTTCGGAGTCGTCGTGCCATTCGAAGAGGTCACCAGACCGGTCGGCGATCCGGACTCCTGGGGACTACCAGTTCTTGGGAGCCAGGAACCACCACCATTTGTCGGTCCGCTGACGGAACTGCAGGTTCCACTGCCCGTCATCCCACCGCAGCGTGGCGTCGCGCCAGCCGAGCGGGACCTGCGGGTAGGGGTAGAAAGGCCCAATGTACGGGAACGCGCTGGCCGAGTACTGCTGCGGATAGGTCACCGCGGCAGAGTTTGGATACTGAGCATACGAGGGCCAGGCGTAGTCCGGCATCGCCGGGCCGTTGTACATCGCCGGAGCGCCCCCCGGTCCGCCGTGCGCGTAACCCGCCGGGGCCATTTGCGGGCCGGCCGGCATGCCGGGCCCCCTCTGACCCTGGAACGCCGCCGGATGCACGGGGCCTTGCGGTCCCGGGCCGGCCATCATTGGTCCATAGGGCCCCGCGGGAGCCTGGGCCGGCCCCTGCATTGGCCGCAACTGGTTCTGCACCGACATCACGCCAGGGACCTGGGCGACAACCCGTTCGGCAGCCGCACGCTGCATCGGGGTGCCCACGCTGCCCCCCAAGACGGCCACACCGTCCTGATAACGGATCTCGATGTCGTAACCGTCGAGATTCGCGGCGGTGAGCGCCGCGGCAATCTGCTCGGCCATCGCTTGATTGTTGCCCGAGGGAGCGGCCGCCCCCTCGAAGTTGACGGGCTGAACCCGCTTGCTGGCCCCAGCCGCGGATTCGTGGGCCGCCTGGGTCACGCCGCCGCGCATCCGATCGGAAAACGACGGCTTGGGCGACAACACCAATTGATTGTCAACGGATTTGACGCCCGCGACCTTTTCAGCCACCTGGGTCGCCTTGTCTTTCTGCTTGGGATCGACGACGCGTCCCTTGAGGATCGCCGTGCCGTCCTTGTACTCAATCTCGATGTCGTAGCCCTGCAGTCGGGCATTGCGGAGGGCGACGGCGATGTCGTCGGCCACCTTCTGGTTCTGGTTTTTCCCCGTTGGCTTGGTGGCCGCGGGGGCCTTTTCGGCGGTTTTGTCCGCCCGGTCCGCCTCAGAGGCGCGTGACCACGGGGCGGCCAAGCCGAGGCTGGGCGTGGCGGCCATCAGGCCGGCGACGAGCGCCCATTTCCCGTACTTGCGCATGAACTGGTCTCCCTTCCGTGTACTCGCTGACCGTGTCTGGAACCGATCGGCGATGCCGGGAATCCGGTGCAACGGGCAGGCGAATGGCAGCCTGCCCTGCATTCCGCAATCCGGTGTTCGGCCGAAACTGCCGGTTCCGACCGGTTCCACCGCCTCCGTTCATCCGGCGGATGGAATCCTCCACCGCCCACGAGGCGCGCTGACACCCCGCTGTCTCTATTCATCGGTCGGATTGCGCCGCAGGCACAGAGTTTTCCGGTTCTAGCGAAGATTTGTCCTGTGCCGGTTCCCCGACAACCTGCTGCCGGTCCCCACGCAGAGAACGGACTTACCCGTGATTAGCAGCGGATTTAGCCCGATTGCACCGCCAGATCCCCGCACTCCCGCCGGAGCCGGACAGACCGACGAGGCCGGCTGTTGACGGACGGCCACAGGGAATTCTCCAATTTTTTCAAAATTCCTTGACAGTTTTCCCAGTCGGCGTCCGGGCCGATTTGACAGCCCACGGGTGTGACCTAGGTTTCCGGTGAAGAGTCGACTGGCCCAACCCGCTGGGACGCCGACGACTCTGATTCCCATTGGGGTGCTGAGTTGCGGCGATGTTCGCACGGTGCGGATGTTCGACCCCGCAACTCATGAAGAAGGACGGCTGGATGCCTGCCGGTGTCCGCTCCGTCCAGGTGCGAAGAGGGGATTCCCAAATGCAGAAGTTCATCGGCAGCGTCAAGAAGTTCCTGGTCTCGGAAGACGGGCCCACCGCGGTTGAATACGCCGTGATGCTCGCCCTGATCGTCATCGTCTGCCTCACGGCGATTCAGGCCATCGGCACGAACGCCAACGCCAAGTTCCAGGAAGTGGCGACCGCCATTCAGTAGTCCGACCCGCTCGGACTCTGCAGCCACAGCGGCCGTCCAGTTGATTCGTCGGCTGGACGGCCCGCCGTGCGCTGGGCCCCACCCATTGACCAAGGAATTGGCATGTTTCCCTTCTGGATCGACGTCTCGGCGGGCCTGTGGGAACAGTTGATCCTGACGGCCACGGTGTGCGTGGTTTGCCTGACGCAATTGTGGGCGTCCCGGCAAACCACCTGACGGTCTCGGTCTGACGAGAATTCGCGGCGAACCGGACCGATGCGGCCCGGCTCGCCGCGAATCCTCGACTTTCAATTCTGGCTCCGAACAGCGTTCCCCCCTCGATCACGAAAGGTCATCGCGACATGGACTGGCAAGCCTTCCTGACGGACCATTGGGAAATCAAGCTGGTCAGCGGCCTGCTGATCTGGGCGGCGTGGATCGACGGCAAACAGCTCCGCGTCCCCAACTGGCTGACGTATCCCATGATTCTCGCCGGTTTGATTTACGGCGGCGTGACGGGCGGCTGGACTGGCCTGGGCCACAGTGCCGTGGGCATGCTGGTGGGCCTGGCCTGCCTGCTGCCTCTCTACTCGGTGGGAGGAATGGGTGCAGGCGACGTGAAACTGATGGCCGGCATGGGCGCCTGGGTGGGCGCAACCACCACCTGGTATGCGTTCTGCGTCTCCGTGGTGGTTGGAGCCCTGATGGCGGTGTGCATGGCCGCCTATCGGGGAAGGCTGACGCACCACATCAACAACTTCTTCTTTATTCTCAACGAGTGGCGGACGATCCGCGACCCCCGGAAGCTGTCGGAGATCGCGGCGGAGCGGAAGCCGACCATGTTGCTGCTGCCGTACGGCATTCCGATCTGCATCGGGTCGATTGCGTACTTCGTGTACACCGGTCAGATCTGATCTCGGCCCGATCCGCAGCGGCGGGCAGGTTTCACATGTGCAGTTTCCAAGACCGGTGCAATCCGAAGAACCGGTAAGTCCGTCATAAGCTGAAGAGTTTGACACCGGTCGGTCGATGAACAGGAAGCCGTGTCGGGTGATGCACCTGCGCGGCGGGCTCTGTTCCTCGCGGTGACCGACCGGACCCCTCGTCCGATCTCGAATCCACGCGGTGGCCCGGAGCCCGACCATGAAACCCAAGTCGATGATGTTGTTCGCAGTGGCCGCCGGTTGCGGCCTGGTGGCCATGGTGGGCGTCCAGCAGATGATGTCGGGCAAAGGGAAGCAGATTCCTCGCGTCCGAGTGCTGGTCGCCCGAGCCGAGATTGAACCGGGGGTTCGGCTGACCGAAGACCTGGTTGGATTCAAGGAATTGCCGAAGGACGCCGTCCCGGAAGGGGCCGTCGTGAAGGCGGAGGAATACAACGAGCGGGCCCTGAAGGTGCGAGCCTTTCCCGGCCAAGTGATTCAGGTGGCCCAACTGGGTGAGAAGGGGCAATTCGGCACATCGCTGGATATCCCGCAAGGGATGCGGCTGGTGACTGTGCCCGTCAATGCCACGATGATTCACAGCGGAATCATGAAGCCCGGCGACCGGGTGGATCTGGTTCTGACTTACGAAATCGCGCGACGCGGGGCAGGCCGCCAGTTTTTGACCAAGACCATTCTGCAATACATCCAGGTATACGCGTTGGGAGATCTGCGGTTAGGCAGCGAAGCGCTGGAGACCAGCGCCCCGGTGAAGGATGTCAAGAACGTCTCGCTGCTCGTGACGCAGAAGCAGGCCGAACTCGTGAAGTTTGCCGAACGGTTGGGCACGCTGCACCTGACCCTGCGAAGCGTGCTCGACAAGGACGCGGTCTCGACGGAAGTTACGGACGCGGAAACGTTGCAGTCACTGAAAGCAGATATCGCCGAAGCAGAACAGCGTCCGGAAGCGACCGCGCCTCCGCCCCAACCGGCGGCTCCGGCGGACGACAAGGACGAGAAACCAACGTTTGCCGAATTCGTGCAGGCCGAGCCGGCTCCGCCGCTGCAGGTGGCCGCTGTGCCGGAACCGCCGAAGTCGACGTGGAAGATGGAGATCTACGAAGGTCAGGACAAGAAGACCTATGAGTTGGAGCTCCCGACCGATCCGGCCGAAAGCGCAGCCACGGCGCCGACCGCCGGAACGTCGGGAACCTGGACGTCGCCGCTGCTCAATTGGTTGAGCGGTCAGCGGCGTCAGGATCAGACAGCCACGACCATGAAGCCGTAATTGTCGACGATCGAGTGTCCCTGCCTTTGAGCGGCGACTTCCCTGGCGGAAGCGCCGCCCGAAGGGAGGGAGTGTGAGGGGAGTGGGGACCGAGTTCGCTCACGATCCTGGGCCACGGGGGGCCGACCGGAACCGAGGAACCGAATTCCAGTCGAAGGTGCAGGGATGCGCGAATCATCAATCGCCCGCTGTGGGGCCGCGTTGGCGGCCGTGTGGATTCTTTGCAGCGTGACCACGCTGTCGGCCCAGTCTCCGGACCAGCCACGGTCCGAACCCGACCCTGCGGCCGGGGTCTCGGGAGACGTCGTGCCCGTTGTCGGTCCGCGCAGCACGCTCGAAGTCGCAGAGCGATTCTCGAAGGTGCTCGAATTCAAATCGCCCATTGCCCGCGTGGATGGATTTGATCCAGCCGTGCTGGCCGTCACGCCGCTGTCTCAAACGCAACTTCGACTCCAGGCCCTCGACCAGGGAGTCACCACCATCGTCTTCACGGACGCCGAGGACACACCTATTCGGTGGAGGTCTTCGTTGTCGGCGACGCCCGGCTGCTGCAATCGGTGCTCAAGCGGCATTTTCCCAGCACGGCGGTGACTGCGACCAAAGTGCGCGACAGCGTGCTGCTCCGCGGTTGGGTTAGCGAGCCGCAGCAGATTCCGCAGATCGTCGAAATTGCCGAACTGTATTTCCCCCGCGTGTTGAATCAGATGAGCGTGGGCGGACCGCAGGAGGTGCAGCTGCGCGTGCAGGTGATGGAAGTGCAGCGTTCGTTGTTCCGCCGCTTCGGCTTCAACTTCGCTGCGGTCGGACGCAACGCCGCTGTGACCTCCACGCCCGGCCCGATCACGCCGCTGTCCACCTTGACGCTTCCCTTCGGCGGACCTCCCGCCGTGGAACTGGCATCCAGCGAACTGGCCAATACCTCGATGGCCTTGGGCATCGCCACCGACGACTTTGTGTTCCAGGGACTGTTGCAGGCCCTGAAGGAAGAGGGGCTCCTGAAAATCCAGGCCGAACCGGTGCTGGTCACCCGCAGCGGCGAAGCCGCCCGGCTGATCAATGGCGGCGAGTTCCCGATCCCGGTTCCGCAAAGCCTGGGCACGGTGACGATCGAATGGCGGGAGTTCGGCGTCACGCTGGAATCCCTGCCGATCGTCCTCGGTCCGACCACGCTCAAACAGCAGATCAAGGCGGAAGTCAGCGAACGGGACTTCACCACCGCGGTCACCCTGAACGGCACAACGGTCCCCGGGCTGACCAAGCGGACCGTCGAAACCCAGGCGGTGATGGAGTTCGGACAGACACTGGTCATCGGCGGCCTGATCGCCACCCGGCATACGGCCGAAACCGACAAGATCCCGTTCCTGGGCGAGCTTCCCGGCGTCGGCGCCGCGTTTCGACGCGTCCGCTACGACACCGCTGAGACGGAACTGCTGGTGCTGATTACGCCAGAGTATGTCACGGCCCTGTCGCCGGACCAGGTGCCGCACGGCGGCCCCGGTCGCGGAACCACGATTCCGGTCGATCGCGAGCTGATTGGGGACGGCGTGATTGAAGTCCCGAACTATGGTGACCGCTGCGAAGGGGCCCATTGCCAGCCGGACGGGCCTGCGTATGGGGGCGAACTCGCCCCGCTGCCGATGGGCACGCCGCCGGCTGTGCCAGGGTCTCCGGCCGTGGCGCCTCCTCCGTCGGCTCCGCTGGAGCCTGGCGAGCCAGGGTTGATCACGCCTCCCGGTGTGCTGCCTCCCCTACCCGGCGCCGATCCGACAACCACGGGGCTGCAAAAGCCTGGTTCCACGACCCGGCAGGTCAGCGCCAGCCGCCCGGCCGAACGGTTTACGCCGCCGCAGGCAAAAACCCCGGGCACGTTCGGCCAGAGCTCAGGCTCCTCGACGTTCACCAATCTGGAAGGGCTGATTGAACCAGCAGACTTGAGGGCCGAGGTCCCGGTGCGCTAACGTTCGATCCGTCTCAACGCAACCGACTACAGAGGCATCAGACCCATGAAGAGTGTGACCCGACTGGCGCTCGTTGATCCCAACGACGCCTCCCGGAGCGCGCTCAAAAGCCTGCTCCTCGGGATCGACACCGTCTGGCTCGAAGCCGAGTGCTCGCGTTACGAGTTCTTTGCAGACGTCGTCTCGCAATCGCAGCCGGACGTTGCCCTGGTGGCCCTGGACGCCAACCCCGCCAAGGGAATCGAACTGGTTTCCCGGGTGCATCAGGAACTGCCGACCTGCCAGATTCTCGTCGTCAGCAGCTCCCAGGAAGGGACCCTGATCCTGCAGGCCATCCGGGCCGGCGCCCGTGAGTTCCTGTCTGCGCCGTTGACGCTGGAAGACTTCATTCCCGCGCTGGACCGCATCCGGTATCAGTCGCAGGCACGCACCGGCGAGACCGCCCAGAACCGGAGTTGCCGCGTCATCACCCTGGCCGGCGCCTCAGGCGGCGTGGGCTGCACGTCGTTGGCCATTAACCTGGGCTGCTGTCTGGCCCAGATTCCGGGACGCAGCGTGGCGGTCATCGACCTGGACCTGGCGCTGGGGGATGCCGACGTCTGGCTGGACATCATCCCCGACTACACCATCCAGGACGTCGCCGACAACATCAGCC
>Ga0073934_10010896_pt1 | contig 11158 bp, 7 predicted proteins | sample LarsenN4metaG_FD_76834 | JGI IMG/M metagenome (GOLD analysis project Ga0073934, IMG submission 76834) | Hot spring sediment bacterial and archeal communities from British Columbia, Canada, to study Microbial Dark Matter (Phase II) - Larsen... ...
CGAAGGTGTGAAGTCCGGCAGTTTTGCGGGAGTTTTCCGCGTCCTGGCGGGATTTTGGCGACCGCGGCTGAAGTCGCGGGAACGCCCGTTAATGACTTGCGCTAAGTAGTGTCAAGAGCAATCACAGTTCTGCCGATCTTCCATCGCAGACGGTTTGCAACGGAACAACTCGGCACACGCCGAAACGCGGTTGGAGGGAACTCTCCGCGGGTTCCATTGCGCCGTCGGGGGGCAGGACAACTCGGAAGTCATCTCGCCTGAGACCCCGCTGGGGCTCCGAACGGAGCTCCGGGCGGTCCCGCCTCCACGGGTGATGCGTTCTTGGATCGGAGCGCTTCCGCCCGCCGACCCCAATTCCGTACCCAGATTGAGTCAAACCGGTCACAGCAGCGGCGTCTGCAAAGACGTTGTTTGCATGCGCCTTGCGATGCGGCCCCAACGACCGACGGGGCCAGTTGGCAGACACAGCAGGCTGGGACAGCCTCGCAGCGTTAATCCCGTACGAGGGGTGAAGATCCGGAGGGTCGCGACGCCCTTCTGAGCGACAACACATTGGTGATTGGAGAGCCCGCGATGAGAACGATCTTCACGACTGGACAGGTCGCAAAGATCTGCAAAGTAGCACCCCGAACCGTCAGCAAATGGTTTGACTCCGGGCGCCTGCGCGGTTACCGCATTCCTGGTTCCCAGGATCGCCGCATTCCCCGCGAACATCTGATCCGCTTCCTCAAAGAGCACGGCATGCCGTTGGGCGAGCTCGAAGACGAAGCGATGGGCAAGCTGCTGCTGGTCGGCGTCGAAGGCGGCGTCCGCAGCAACCTGCTCGATCTCATGCCTCCCGAAGACTACAAGGTGGAAACCGCCAACAGCGGTTTCGAGGCCGGCATCCAGGCGGAATCGCTCCATCCGGATTGCGTGGTGATCGACTTCGGCATGGGCCGCACGGAAGCGATGCTGATCGCGCAGAACCTGCGCAAGAACCAGGACTATGCCGACGCCGTGCTGGTGGCGCTCCTCAGCGACGACGACACCGCCAGCGGATTCGACCGGGCCGTGTTCAACGAGACGTTCCGCAAGCCGTTCGACGCCGCCCTGTTGGCCGAACGCATTCGGACGCTCGTGGGCCGCAAGAAGCAGCTCGTGTGAATTGGATGAATGCATCCCCTCGTTAACGGTCCGTCCGACAGGATGTCGGCGACCGCAGGAACGATGGCTCGCCTCATCCCGTCGGGACGACTGTGGCGGCCAAGGACGGTCGAGCGACACGCCTGGCGTGATTGATCATAAAGGAAACCGGAGCTTCATCGGCTCCGGTTTCTTTTTGCGCCCTGCGCCCTTCGCGAGTATCCTCGTGGAATGCACGTTGTCCACATCATCACCCGGCTGATCATCGGCGGCGCCCAGGAGAACACGCTGCTCACCGTGGAGGACCAGCAGCGCGACTACGGCGACCGCGTGACCCTCATCACCGGACCGGGTCTGGGGCCGGAGGGCAGCCTGGAAGATCGCGCGCGGCAAAACCAGGTTGACCTGCGCGTCATCCCGCCGTTTCGACGTAACATCCATCCCTGGCGCGACTGGTCAAGCTACCGCGAAATTGTGCGGCTGCTCCGCGAGATTCGGCCCCAGATCGTGCATACGCATGCCTCGAAGGCGGGCATTCTCGGGCGCTGGGCGGCGGCGAAACTCGATATTCCTGCAGTCCACACGATTCACGGCGCCTCGTTTCATTATGGCCAGCATCCGCTGGCGTTCCGCTTGTATCGGGCATTGGAGCGCAACGCGGCCCGCTGCACGGCCCGGTTCATCAGCGTCGCCGACGCAATGACGGCGCAATACGTTGCCGCCGGTGTTGCATCGCACGACAAGTTTGTCACGATCTACTCCGGCTTCGAGGTGGAGCCATTCCTGTCGCCCCCGCGACCCCCGGCTGCCGTGCGCGCCGAGTTGGGTCTGCAGCCAGAAGATGTCGTAATTGGCAAGGTGGGGCGATTGTTCCACCTGAAGGGGCACGAGTTCGTCATCGCCGCCGCGAAGTCGGTCATCGAACGCTGTCCGCAGGCGAAGTTCTTGTTCGTCGGCGACGGCATCCTGAGGGAGCAGTACGAGCGGAGGTTGGAGTTGCTCGGCCTTCGGGAGCGGTTCGTCTTCGCGGGCCTGGTGCCCCCGGAGCGCGTGGCGGAATTGATCCATGCCATGGACATCGTGGTGCACACCAGCCTGTGGGAAGGGCTGGCGCGCGTGCTGCCGCAGGCGCTCCTCGCCGGAAAGCCGGTCGTGAGCTACGACATCGATGGGGCTCGAGAAGTCATCATCCCCGGCGAAACGGGATATCTGCTGCCGCCACAATCGGTGGACAAACTGGCCGACGCAATCGTTGAGCTGGTGCATAATCCAGTCCTGCGGCAACGGCTCGGCGAGGAGGGGCGGCGTCGCTTCACCGAACGGTTCCGGCACGAAACGATGACGCGCCGCATCCGCGAGGTGTATGCGGAGGTGCTGCGTTCGCCGCACACTTGAAGTGAGCGGCTAATTCTCCTGCACGTCGTACACCAGCAGCGTGTCCTGGTCGCGGATGTACAACCGGCCTCCCGCGACCACGGGATGCGCCCAAGCTTGCCGACGGCTGCGGTCCGGTTGCTCAAAGCGGCCTTTCTCCACGTATTCTCGCGGCTGGGCTTCCACGAGCGCAATTGGCCCATTCTCGCTCCGCAGGTAGAGATGCCCGTCGGCATACGTCAGGGAGCCTTTGCCCACCGAGCGATTTTGCCACGCGGGCTTGCCGGTCTGCAGATCGAGGCAGGTGAGAATGTTTTCATCGAAGCCGTAGACGTATCCATCCAGCAGCACCATGCCGCCGTGATGGTTCTTCATCTGCTTCGTCTCGTAGACGAGTTCGGAGCGCGTCTGGCCGCCACCGGCGGTGAGGCGAAACAGGGCGCCGCCGGTGCCGTAGCCCGAGGCGCTGAAGACGTTGCCGTCGGCGTAGACCTGGCTGGAGCAGTTGGCAGTGCCATTGGCCGATTCGCGTTGGCCCCACAGCGGCGTGCCGTCGCTGGCCCGCACTCCAATGACGCCGGTATGAACGAAGTTCACGTACTGCCGCACTCCGCCAACTTCAATGGCGATTGCTGAGGCATACCCGGCCGCGGGGTTGCCCTGCACGGCAGAGCGCCAGAGGGGCTGTCCGTTCAACTTGTTGAGGGCGACCATCGTGGCGCCGCGGCCGCCGGGCGTGCAGATCAACTTTTCGCCGTCGATGAGGACCGATTCACTGATGCCCCAACCGATGTTGCGCGCGTTGAATTCGTTCAGAATGTTCAAGCGCCAGCCAATCTGGCCCGTCTCGGCGTTGGCGGCGACGAGGTCGCCGTTGGCGCCGAGGGCGTAGACGCGGTCGCCGTCCACCGTCGGTGTGCTGCGTGGACCGCCACCCATGCCATCGTTGCGATTCTGCCCGGTGCGGATGGACCATTTTTTGTCGCCGCCGTAGCGCGAGAGGGCGAACAGGTGTTCGTTGTCGCCGATGGTGCCCATCGTGAACACCAGGTCTCCCACCACCGCCACGCTGCCGTAGCCTTCGCCCAGCCCGGTGGTTTTCCAGGCCAACTTGGGACCGCCGGCCGGCCACTCCTTGAGCAGTCCCTTCTCATCGGAGATATTATCCCGCCGCGGCCCGCGGAACTGCGGCCAATCGCCTGGAGCCACCGAGACGTCGGCGGACCGTGTTGCCGTCTTTTTTGTTTTGGCCTTCGGCGTCGCCGACGCGGGATCCGTTTTCGGGGCCGTCCCACCAACGGACGCACGGGCAATCACTTTGGTGACGAGTTCACCCGATGAGTCAGTAGTGATCGTCACCGATTGCCCGGCTTCCAGATCGAGCAGCTCTGCCTTCTTGCCCTGCAGTGTGACCTGCGCCGCAGGAGCCAGTTTGAAAACCTTACTGGTCCCTTGCTTGCCGACCTTCACCGTGAGCTGATTGCTGCCCGGCGACACCGAATCAATGGTGCCGCTCACCACTGCCGCGGCCGCCGAGAGGACGAAAACCAGCAGACTCAGCCCAGCCGTGAAACTTGCGAAGAAGAAGCGTCTCATGCCGGCGGCTCCCGAGGAAGGTCACCCAATTACCCTCGCTGATCGCCTCCACTATCCTCGCCAGAGCCGAAACCCGCAAGGGGAGGCGGCACGAGAGGAGGTCGGACGTCGCAGGTCAGGGGCGCCGATCTTTGGTGACCCGAACTTCGACCTCTGACTTCCGACCCTCGACCTCCGAGTTCTCACTTCCGACTTGATTGCCGTGCCTTGGCCGTTGAGAATGAATGCCACCGTCCTGATCACCCGTGCGGATGCTTCGATGCGCGCGCAGCTCGTCCCATTAAAAGGCGGTCGTCCCATTCCTATCCTGCGGGACGTGACCGTCATCGGTCGCCAGAAGGAACTGTGCGACATCGTCCTCGACCGCAGCAGCATCTCCAAGCTGCACTGCCTGCTCGTTCGCACCGACGGACTGCTGTTCCTTCGCGACCTTGGCAGCACGAACGGCACCAAGGTCAACGGCCAGCGCGTCGTCCGCGGCGCACTGCTCCCGGGCGACGAACTGTCGTTCGCCAGCGAGAAATTCCGCGTCGAAATGGGCCCTGACGTCCCCGAACCGCAGGAAGACCTTCACGAAGCGCACACCGAAGAAGTCCGTGTGGGCGGCGGCATGCTCGGTGGATTGGGCGAAAAGCCCGGCACCGGCCACGACAGCGCCAGCGACGTGCGGCCGCTCGACAACGGCAGCGGCGAAGCGTGATCGACCGGGTCACGCCGCGACCGCCTGCGCCAGCTCTTCCGCGTTCACTGCAACGACGCAAATGCCCAGCTTGTCGGCGAGGGCGATGACGTCTGGTTCGTCGAGCAGGATGGTCTTGCCGGCTTCAACGGCCAAGAGGCGCCCGCCGGCGTCGTGCAGCGTTTGAATCGTGCCCAGGCCGATGGTGGGCACGTCGAATCGCATGTCCTGTTGCGGCTTGGCCACCTTCACCACCGTGAAGCCACCGCGGCGGCACAATTCGCCGGCCCGGCGGATGCAGCGGTCGGTGCCCTCGATGGCCTCCACCGCGAGCACGGCACAGTCGTGGGCGGCTACCGACTGGCCGACGTCGAGCCGGCCCATTTCCTTGGCAAGATCCCAGCCGAAGCGAATGTCTTGCCATTGGGCGGCCGTCGGCCTGCGGCGCGTGAGGAAACCGTGTTTCACGAGCAGCTCCGGACAGAAATCGAGGGCGGAATCGAAATAAATGCGGTCGCGTTCGAACTCGCGGATCACCGCGAGCAACAGGGTGTCGTCCTTGCGGTCGCGCGCCGCATAGCGGAACCACATATGAATGGTCCGCCAATCGGGCAGCAGCCGCAGGATGCGCCATGGCTCAAAGAGCGTCGTTTTCTCGATCTTTCCAGCCATCACCGCGCGCTCGACGCGATGGCGCTTGAAGAGGCGAATCGCCTGACCGACGCGGCCGAGTGGCACGGAAGCATAGCGATAGCACACGTCGCGCAGCTCTTCCGATGCCATGCCTTCCACACCCTGGCAGATCACTTCGCGTCCTTGGCGCCTGGCCGCCTCGGCAAACAACACGGGAAATCGCCCCGAGCCGGCCAGTAAGCCGATCCGTCGCGGTCCGTGAAAGCCGGCGGAGGAAAGAGAATTGGACGACATAGGGAATGAGCGCGTCATGCGGCGTGGGAATTCGGTTCCCGCAGTCTTGCCACTTCGTCGCGAAGTGCCGCCAACTCTGCGGAGAGCTGTTTGACCTGGTCGCGCAGCTGCGGCAGACGGTGGACCGCAAATACCAGCTTCTTCTGCTCGGCCTCCGGCGTGGCGGGATAGCCGATCCACGTCTCGCCGGCCGGCACGTCCTTGTGGACGCCCCCTTTCGCGCCGACGGAGGAGCCGGTGTTCAATCGAATATGATCCTTGATGCCCACCTGCCCGCCAAGCCGGACGTAATCGCCCGTGGTGCACGAGCCGGCGAGGCCAACCTGCGCCGCGAACACGTTGTGCCGGCCGATCTCACAGTTGTGGGCCACCATGACCTGGTTATCTATCTTAGTCCCGGCGCCGATGATCGTGGCCCCAATGGCGCCGCGATCGATGGTGGTGCAGGCGCCGATTTCCACGTCGTCTTGAATGTGCACCGTACCCAATTGTGGAATCTTCTCGAAGCGTCCATCGGCGAAACGGTAACCAAAACCGTCTGCGCCGATGATGGCGCCGGCGTGAATGATGGTGCGATCGTCGACGGACACGTCTGCGTAGAGCACTACGTTGGGATGAAGGACAACGTCGTTGCCCAATCGGCAACCCGGGCCGATCACGACGCCGGGATGGACGTCGCAGCCGGAGCCGATGACGACGTTGTCCCCGATCACCGCACCGGGGCCGACGTAACAGTTGGCGCCGATTGTCGCCGAGGAACTGATGCAGGCGGTGGGTGCGATGCCGCGCGCGGGCCGGCTGCGTGCCGGTTGCAATCGCTGCAGAATGATCGAAAACGCCGCCGCCGGGTCGCGGACGATGACGCGTACGAACGGGGCAAGGCGGGGATCTTGTGCCAACTCGGACGTGGTGAGAAGTGCTGCCGCCCGGCAGTCTTTCAGGCGGATCAGTTGGCGACTGTCCTGCACGAACGAGAGATCGCCCGGTTTCGCGGACTCGAGCGATGCGCCGCCAGTGATCGGCAGCGCGGTGTCGCCCCGAACTTCCCCATCGACGAGCGCAGCCAACTCGGCGAGCGTAATGCCCATGAGCGGGAATCCTTTCCCTGGTGCCTGGCGGTTCGCAGAACTGGCCTGTTTCGCGAAGCGACAAGCGTGGGCGGAGTTGTACCTCAAAACCGCCCCGGCCGGCAAGATGGCCCCAACCGCGGCTTTCCATCCAACCAGAAAACTCGACCCGATGTCTCCAAATTTGTTAAGCTGCCATCTACGAGCCAGGATGCCCTTATGGCATAATTGGACTGTCTGCAGTTCACCTGGCGCATGATTTCTCGCCCCTGCAGCGGTTGCACATCCAAGGATTTTGCCGATGGTTCGCTCGCCCCTCATTCATCGAACTCTGGGGACGCTCGTCCTTGCCCTGCTCACGTCGTCTGCATTTGCTCAGCAGGCCGCCCCCGCCGATGCCGCCGCCGCGGCACAGCCAAAGCCGCCGAACAAATTCGAGCAAGCCACCAAGGACGCCAAGAAGGTCGAAGGTCTGTTCAACGTCTACTACAAGGAACAGCAGGTGCTGGTGGAGCTGAAGAGCAGCCAGCTCAACCAGGACTTCCTGATGCTGACCTCCATCGCTCGCGGCGTGAGCAGCGGGATGGTGATCGGCGGCATGTCGTGGGGTGACGACGTCATTTGGAACTTCCGCAAAGTCGGCGACAAGATGCACGTCTTGCGAAAGAACGTGCGGTTCAAGGCAAAGCCGGGCAGCCCCGAGGCGAATGCCGTGAAGTTCGCTTACAGCGACAGCGTGCTCTATGCGTTGCCGATCGTGGCCGATGGTGCCGGCACGCATTTGGTCGATATGACACGCGTATTCATGAGCGACGACGAGCAAATCGGCCGGCAAATTGGCGGCAACTTCGTGCCGGACCGCTCCACGGTCGCCAAAGTGAAGGCCTACGACCGCAACGTGAACATCCAGATTGCCGCGGTCTACCAGGGCAATCCGGCGGCCGGCAGTCTGGAAACCGTGCCCGATGTCCGCGGCATGCAGGTCCAGGTGCACTACGACATCAGCGTGCTGCCCAGCACCGGGTACAAGCCGCGCAAGGCGGATGACCGCATCGGTTATTTCCTGGTGGTTGCCAAGGACTTTACCGACGAGACGGACGACCAGCACTTCGTGCGGTACATCACGCGGTGGGATTTGCAGAAGAAGGATCCCAGTCTGAAGGTCTCGGAGCCGGCGAATCCGATCGTATTCTGGATCGAGAAGACGGTGCCGATCAACCTGCGGCCGGTCGTGCGGTCGGGCATTGAAGAGTGGAACAAGGCGTTTGAGAAGGTGGGGATCGTCAACGCGATCGACGTCCGCCAACAGCGCGACGACGACCAGTGGGATCCGGAAGACGTCAATTACAACACATTCCGCTGGATTACGGCCGATGCGGGGTTTGCCATCGGTCCGTCGCGCGTGAACCCCATCACGGGGCAGATTCTCGATGCCGATATCCTGTTCGATGCCAGCTTCCTGCGTCACTGGCGCCAGGAATACGAGAACCTGTCGCCGGCCCTGGTCGCCGCGCTGATGGGGGAGGAACCGACTCCGGCAGACGCGTTGCCACGGCCCCACAGCAGCCGCAGTAGCGTGTGCCAGTTGTCGACGGGGATGCAGCACCAGATGGGGTTTGCCGCCGCCGCGTTTGCCGCAATGGGTCAACTGGAGGCACGCGGCAAGCTCCCCGAAGAGTTCGTGGCCCAGGCGCTCAAGGAAGTCGTCATGCACGAGGTGGGGCACACGCTGGGCCTGCGGCACAACTTCAAGGCCAGCGCCTGGAAATCGTTACAGGAAATTGAAGACGCGAACAAGTTGAACGAGCCGCTCGTGGCCAGCGTGATGGACTACCATCCCGTGAACCTCACGCCCAGCGGCGTGAAGCAGACGGCGTACTACACCACCACAATTGGTCCGTACGACTACTGGGCCATCGAATACGGTTACAAGCCCATTTCCGGCGACGAAAGTGCAGAGCTGGCGAAGATCGCTTCGCGGTCGGGCGAGCCCGGATTGGACTACGGGACCGACGAAGACACCGAGCCGGGCGATCCCGATCCGCTCGCGAACCGCTTCGACCTCGGCAAAGATCCCATTGCCTATGCGCAGCGGCAGATGAAGACGGTCTCCGAGCTGCTACCGAAGATTCTCGACCGCACCGTCGACAATGGCGAGGGTTATCAACGGGCGCGGCAGGCGTTCGGGCTGTTGCAGAACGAGTATCTGCGGACGGCGGCGTTCGTCAGCCGGGTGCCGGGCGGCGTGCTGGTGGCCCGCGACCACAAGGGAGACAACCAGGCGCGTCCGCCGTTCAAGGTGGTCGATGCGGCGCAGCAACGGGCGGCAATGAAGCTGCTGACCGAGCAGTGCTTCGCGGCGCCGAAATTCGATCCGCAATTGCTCAATTCGCTGGCGGCGTCGCGGTGGGAGCACTGGGGGATGTCGGAACCGGCCCGCGTGGACTTCGCGATTCACGAAACGATCAATCGAGCGCAAAACGCCATTCTCCGTCGGTTGCTGGATTCCACCACCTTGGCGCGGATCCAGGATGACGAGCTGAAAGTGGCCGCGAACGAAGACGCCTACACGCTGGCCGAGCACGTCAAGATGCTCTCCGACGGCGTGTTTGGCGAGCTGGCGAACCCGGCCGCTGGAGAGCACAACAACCGTAACCCGTACATCGCCAGCTTCCGTCGCAACCTGCAGCGGAATGCGCTCAAACGGTTGGGGTCGCTCGTGGCGGGGCCATCGGGAGGCGGAACGATCCGGATCACCGGAAGCCGCATTCAGATCGTCGACGACGACACTCCCGAAGACGCGCGGGTTCTGGCGCGGATGCATCTCCGGGAGTTGCAGGACCGCATCGCGGCCGTCCTTAGCAAGGGAGATCTCAAGCTGGACGACTACTCGAAAGCGCACCTGCTGGATATGCAGGAGAAGGTCAAGCAGGTGCTGTCGGCCCAGTTGACGGTGAACTCGATCAACTGATCCTGTCATGGAAGCCCAAGGCGACCCATCGGAATGGGTGCCCCGATCCCTGGGTCTCCTTGGCTCTCGACCGTTGAAAGAAATCCAAAGAACCCAGGGATCGCCGTCCCTGGGCTTCTTTTTGCGCTCGCTGCGATACACTCTCCATTGATGAGCCGCGTCCTGCCTTCTCTCTGGCTGCTTCTTGGCACGGTTGCCACGTTGGCTGTGCTTTGGGGGACGACTTGGCCTCTTGGGATCTCCGGCGAGTGGGAGTGGCTGCGATTGCCGGCCGATGCTGAGTCGGCGCTCAACCTCCTGTTGACACTCGTCGCCGCGGCAGGTTACGTGCTCGTGGTGGCCATTGGCAGCCAGCGGCTGGAGTTCCCGCGAGTGACGCGCGGGGAAGTGGCCGCGTGGCTCGTCGTCTTGTGGGCAGCGGCATTCGGGTGGTTGTGGTGCGTGCAGAAAACCGCACCGACGGCCGGTTCCCTCGGCAAGACGCCTTTCGTGCTGTATTACCCGGGCGCCTCGGGATACTTCACGCACGCGCGCTACGAGGAGACGGATTTCCGCCGTTTCCTTGCCGACTACGAGGCATTGATGCGGCAGGGAGACGTGCTGCACATCGGCACGCATCCACCGGGGCTGTTCTGCGTGTTCTACGGCCTCATTGACCTGGTTGACCGGTTCCCCGGATTGGCGAAGGGGTTGACCGATTTGCAGCCGGAATCGATCCGACAGGCGCTGTCGATCATCGCGACCAACACGGCCCGCACGACCCAGCCGCTCGAACCCCGCGATGGCGCCGTGCTGTGGTTGGCCATTCTGATCGCGCAGGCCGTTGCCGCGTTGACGGTCATTCCGTTCTACGGTTTGTTACGGCGGACGTTGAGCCGGGCCGCGGCGTATGCCGCAGCGGCCCTGTGGCCGGCGGTCCCGGCCGTAGCGGTCTTCCTGCCGAAATCGGACGCCGTCTACCCGGCGCTCTCCGCGACGCTCGTCTGGCTGTGTGTGGAGACTTGGTTCAACAATACTTCCGCCACAGAGCAACCTCGCCCCTCGTGGGGGCAAGGCCTCCTCGGATTTGCCGCAGGGTTCGTGGCCTGGTTGGGGTTGTTTTGCAGTCTCGCGTTCCTCCCCGTGGTGGTGTTCGTGAAGGCGGTGAGTTTGGCCGAACTGTGGAAACGTCCACCGGGCGAATGGCTGCGGGAAATACTCGTGCGACGTTGGAAGGCTCTCGTCGGCGCGATGGTGGGATTCTGGGCGCCAATCACAGTTCTCTGGATGACGACCGGCATGAATCTGCTGGTCGTATGGTGGTGGAACTACCACAACCATGCCGCGTTCTACTCCCGATTCCCGAGGTCGTACTTCGCGTGGTTGGCCCTCAATCCGCTGGAACTGACGTTTGCGGTCGGTTGGCCGCTGATGGGTGCC
>Ga0073934_10010897_pt1 | contig 11157 bp, 9 predicted proteins | sample LarsenN4metaG_FD_76834 | JGI IMG/M metagenome (GOLD analysis project Ga0073934, IMG submission 76834) | Hot spring sediment bacterial and archeal communities from British Columbia, Canada, to study Microbial Dark Matter (Phase II) - Larsen... ...
CCCAGTTCAAGTTCCGCACGACGTCCACCGGCGCACTCCCCACCGACGAGGATCTGTTCCGCGTGGTGTCGCGAGGGCTCAACGGCACGGGGATGCCTCCGTGGCAGTACCTCCTGACCGATGCAGAGCGCTGGGCGGTGGTCGATTACATCAAGACCTTTTCGCCCCGCTTCGAGCAGCAGCCGCCTCCGAAACCGGTGGGGCTGCCGCCGGCGCCGGCGGGCGGGCGCGACCTCGAGCGCGGCGCGAAGGTGTTCGCGAAGCTTCAGTGCGACAAGTGCCACGGCTCGGACGGCCGCGGCACCGGGCCGTCGGCCCTCACGCTCGTCGACGCGAAGGGGAGGCACGTCAACACGCGCGACTTCACGCAGCCCGGCACGTTCCGGACCGGATGGAACGAGCAGGAGATCATCCGCACGCTCTACACGGGCAACAACGGCGTATCGATGCCGGCGTACAACGGCATCGTCAGCGCGCAGGAGGAGTACGACCTGGCCGCCTACGTGATGAGCTTCGCCGGGCGCGGCCCGGGCGATCAGAAGCGCCAGAGCGCGCGCAGCATGTCGGGGCTCGGCGCGCCGGCGCGCGTCATTCAGCTGCGCGAGCACGCCTGGAAGTACGAGCCGTCGGAGATCCGCATCAAGGCGGGCGAGGTCGTGCGCGTCGAGTTCTCGACCACCGACAACGGCCTGGGCGCCGGCCACGGCTTCGCCATCGACGGGTACGACCAGGAAGTCTTCATCAACGGCGCCATGGTTGGAGCGCCGCAGTCGGTGACGTTTCGCATCAGCGAACCCGGGCGCTACAAGTTCTACTGCGCGACGCAGTGCAGCGTGAGCGAGCTGCACCCGCACATGAAGGGCACGCTCGTCGTCGAGTGACGGCCGCAGAAGGAGCGAATCATGAAGATCAGAACCATCCTGCTCGTGCTCCTCACGATGGCCGGCACCGCCGCCGGCCTGCAGCTGCTCGGGTGCCAGAGCGCAGGCGCCAGCTCGTCACGGGCGTGGGCCGCGGACAAGGTGTACGTCGCGCCCGGCGAGCACGACAAGTACTACGGGTTCCTGTCCGGCGGTCAGAGCGGCTCGGTGTTCGTGGTCGGCATCCCGTCGGGCCGGCTGCTTCGCGAGATTCCGATCTTCGAGCCCCGCGCCGCCGTCGGCTACGCCGTGCATGAGAACGATCCGCGCCGGCGGGAGCTGATGGCGACCGGCGGCGTGTGGGGAGACACGCACCATCCGGCGCCCTCCGAGACCAACGGCGTGTACGACGGCCGCTATCTCTGGATCAACGATCTCGCCAACGGCCGCGTCGCGCGCGTCCGGCTCGATACGTTCGAGGCGGACCGCATCGTCAAGATTCCCAACCTGCAGGGCGCGCACGGCATCGCCGTGGTGTCCCCGAACACGAAGTACATCTTCGTGAACGGCGAGTTCGAGCAGCCGACGGACGGTTTGACGACGAACCCCGCGCCGTACACCTCGGTGGTGGCGTTCCTCGACCCCGAGAGCATGGAGGTGAAGTTCCAGGTGCGCGTCAACGGCAACATCGACATTGCCGACAGCTCGAAGGACGGCCGCTACGCGTTCTCGACGGTCTACAACCTCGAGCAGGCGAAGGACCCCGAGTCGATGTTCCAGTACGACCGGGACGCCGTGGCCGCGATCGATATTCCTGCCGCGGAGAAGGCGGTCGCCGAAGGCAAGGCACGGCTGCAGAACGGCGTCCCGGTGATCGATCCTGACGAGGTGCCCGGCATCCTGACGCTCGTGCCGGTGCCCAAGAACCCGCACGGGATCAACGCGACGCCGGACGGCAAGTACGTCGTCGCCAGCGGCAAGCTCTCGCCCACGGTCACCATCATCGACGCCAGGACGCTGAAGATCGTCGCGGAGCCGGAGGTCGGCCTTGGCCCGCTTCACACCACGTTCGACGACAGGGGAAACGCGTTCACGTCGCTCTTCCTCGACAGTCAGGTCGTGAAGTGGAACATCGCCCGCGCGATCGAAGGCGCTTCCGACTACATCGTCGACCGCATCAACGTCCACTACAACATCGGCCACCTTCAGGCCGTCGGCGGCGAAACGATGGATCCGAAGGGTGATTTTCTGCTCGCGCTGAACAAGCTGTCGAAGGACCAGTACCTGCCCGTCGGTCCCGACATGCCGGAGGCGCAGGAGCTCATCGACATCTCCGGCGAGAAGATGCGCATGTTGTCGTCGTTCCCGACGCCCCCCGAGCCGCATGACGCCGTCTTCATGCCGGCCGAGACGCTGAAGGGGCGCGTCAGGCAGACGTACGATCTTGCGGCCGACGCCGTGGCGGAAGGGCAGGAGAGCGTCGTCCGGACCGGTCCGCGGTCGGTGCACGTGAGGATGACGCTCATCCGCAGCGCCTACACGCCGGAGCAGTTCCAGGTCCGCGAGGGCGACGAGGTGACGCTCACGATCACGAACGTCGAGACGATCCGGGACATGACGCACGGGTTCGCGCTCCCGGATCACAACATGAACATCTCGCTGCCGCCGGGGTTCACCAAGACGATCACGTTCACGGCGGGAAAGCCCGGCGTCTACTGGTATTACTGCACCAACTTCTGCAGCGCGCTCCATCTCGAGATGCGCGGGCGGATGGTCGTCCAGCCGCGCGACACGACGGTGGAGATCACCGACTGGCACGCGGCGCAGAACGTCAAGGGCCGACAGGTGCCCGGGGTGCCGTCGACCGGAGCCGCCCGATGAGATCGCGTCTCTGCCTTCCGCTCGCCGCTGCGGCGGCGCTGACGGCCGCCTCGCTGGCGCTCCCGCTGTGGGGCGTGCGGATGACGGCGCCGCAGTACCCCGACGAGCCGCTCGTGCTGCACGTGGACCGGCACGGGATTGGAGGCGACGTACAGGAGGTGGAGACGCTGCAGCAGTACATCGGCGTGCGGTTTCCCCAGCGGATGCCGGAGCTCGCGTGGCTGCCTGTTCCGGTGCTGACGCTGACGGCGCTGCTGCTCGCAGGCGCGGTGGCGGGCCGAGGCCCGGCCGCACGCGCGCTGCGTGCGACCACCATCGGCCTGTTCGTGCTGTTCCTGGCCGCGGCCGCAGGGCTCGTGCAGAAGCGGCTGTACGACGTGGGGCACGACCGCGACCCGAACGCCCCGATCAAGGCGGTGAAGACGTTCACGCCGCCGCTCGTGGGGCCGACGAAAGTGGGGAACTTCACCGTGTGGTCCTTCCCGCACGTGGGCGGCGTGGCGCTCGTCGCGGCGCTGGTGCTCGCGGGGGTGGGCGTCCGGCGGGGGGCGCCATGAGCCGCGCGGGGTTCGCCGTCGCGCTGGCGCTGCTCACGGCGTCCCCCACCCTGGCGCGGACGTGGACCGTCGGCGCGGCCGGGTCGGATTTTCCGCTCATCACGCCGGCGCTGGCGGCGGCGGCCGACGGCGACACCATTGTCGTCGGCCCGGGCGTGTATCGCGAGAACCTCGTGCTGCATCGCCGCGTCGCGCTCGTCGGCCAGGGCGCCCCCGTGCTCTGGGGGCTCGGAACGGGGAGTGTCATCCGGATTCTCGCCGGCGGGTGCGAGATACGCGGGCTCACGATCGAGGGCTCCGGCGCCGGTGAGAGCAACGAGATGGACGCGGCGATCCAGGTGGCGTCCGGCGGCAACCGGATCGCCGGCAATACGATGCGGCGCGTGTTCTACGGCGTGGTGATCGCAGGCGGCGCCGACAACGAGGTGGCCGACAATGCGATCGCCGGCTTCGAGGACCGCCCCTTCGGGAAGCGCGGCGACGGCATCTACGTCTATCGCGCTCCCGGCGCGCGCGTCGTGCGCAACCGGATCAGCAGCCAGCGCGACGGCATCTACTTCCAGTACGTGCCGGGCGGCCTGGCGGCAGACAACGTGGTCGAGACGAGCCGCTACGGCCTGCACGTGATGTTCTCGAACGCGATCGCGGTACGGGGAAACACGTTCCGCCGTTCGTCAGTAGGCGCGAACATCATGGATTCCCGCGCGATCGAGGTGACCGGCAACCGGTTCGAGCGGAACCGCGGGGCGTCCGCGGTCGGCCTGGCGCTCAAGCAGTGCGATGACTCGCGCGTGTCCGGGAACATCGTCGTCGACAACGCGCGGGGGCTGCAGGTCGATGGGGCGAGCCGGAATCACGTGACCGGCAACCGCCTGCTCTACAACGACGTCGGCGTCATGCTCTTTTCGAGCGCCGAGCAGAACACGTTCACGGCCAATCGGTTCGACGGCAACTGGAGCGACGTCGTCGTGAGCGGCGGACGGGCCGGGACACGGTGGAGCGAGAACGGGCGCGGAAACAGCTGGAGTGAGTACGCGGGATTCGACTTCACCGGCGACGGGGTCGGCGAGCGCCCTCATCCACTCCTGACGCCGTTCGCGGTGATCGAGGGGGCCAATCCCGCCGCGCGCCTGTTCCTGCGATCGCCCGCCGCTGAGGGTCTCGCTCTGGCGGCCCGCATCGGTTTCGGACCCGGGACGGTCGAACAGGATCCTGCGCCGCTCGTGCCCGCGGCGCCGGGCCCCCCGGCGGAGCGCGAGGGGGGACACGCGGGGGCGGCGCTCGGCCTGGCGGCCGCGACGCTCGCGCTCGCACTGGCGGTGGCCCGGGAGGTATCGCCATGCTAGAGGTGCACCGACTCGAAAAGGCGTTTGGCGGCCGGCCCGTGCTGACGGGCGCCAGCGTGGTCGTGCGCGGGGGAGACGCCGTCGCGCTCGTCGGTGGCAACGGCTCGGGCAAGACCACCACGCTTCGCTGCGTCGCGGGGCTCGTGAGACCGGATGCGGGACGTGTGATCGTCGACGGGATCGACGTCGCGTCGCGCCCGCGCGAGGCGCTCGAGCGTCTGAGCTACCTGCCTCAGAAGCCGTCGTTTCCCGGCACGCTCACCGTACGCGAGGTGATCGGCGTCGCGGCACGGCTGCGCCGGCAGCCGCCACGCGTCGTCGGCCGCGAGATCGAGTGCTGCGGTCTGAGCGGCGTCGCCGGCCGCTTCGTATCGGAGCTCTCGGGCGGCGAACGCCAGCGCGTCGGCCTCGCCGTGACGTTCGTTGCCGACGTGCCGGTGTTCGTGTTCGATGAGCCGTCGGCGAGCCTCGATCCCGCGGCCACGCGCATACTGATCGAACGCGCGCGTCAGCTGCGCCTCGAGGGGCGCGCGGTGCTCTATAGCACACATGTCGCTGCGGACATCGACGCGCTCGCGACGCGCGTCGCGCTGCTGCGCGACGGCGCCATCGACATGGTGGATGATCCCGCCCTGCGGGGCGAGGGCTCGGCCGCCCCTCGGCCGCTCACTCCGGGTGAGCGCGCGCTGCGGCTGCTCGAAGGAGGCGTCTGTGCGTCGGATTGCCAGGGCGAATCTCGTGTGGCTGACGCTGGCGGCAGCCTGTGGGAGTGGATCGCTCGAGCCGCAGCCGGTGCCGCTCGACCAGGTGAACTGCGCACGGTGCCGGATGCTGGTGTCGGCGTTGGCGCACGCGGCGCAGGCGGTCGCGCCCAACGAGGAGCCTCGCTTCTATGACGATCGCGGCTGCCTCGCGAAGGACGTGCCGGCCCTGCCGGCCGACGCGCGGCTGTTCGTCCAGCTCGACGGCGGCGCCGGGTGGATCGACGTCCGCGACGCCTTCTTCGCGTTTCCCGAAGGGGCGCAGACGCCCATGGGGTACGGCGTGACCGCGTTTCGGACGGAGACCGAGGCCCGCCGGGCGGACCGCGCCGGACGCGCGCTGCGGTGGGCCGAGGTGATCAAGGAGCTCGAACAGTCATGATCGATCGTCTCGCCACCGTGACCCGGCTCGAGTTCGTCAGCGTGGCGCGGCTGCGCTGGATTCGGTTGTTTGCGGCAGCGTTCGCGCTGCTCGCCGTCGGCGTCGCCTGGTCCGCCGGCTCCGCGAGAGAGGTGAACGGCGTGGACGGCTTCGCGCGCACGGCCGTCGCGCTCGTCCCGCTGATCCTGCTGCTGGTGCCGCTCGTCGCGATCCTGCTCGGCGTGACCGGGCACACGGCCGAGGCCGGTGCCGACGCGTTTCTGTACTCGCAGCCGGTCACCCGGTTCGAAGTGCTGCTGGGGCGCTGGCTCGGCCAGGCCGGCGCGCTCGGCGCCGCGCTCGCCATCGGGCTGGGCGCCGGCGCGAGCGTCGTGGCGCTCGGCGCGGGCATCGCCGACCTGCCGCGGTTTCTGGTCTTTGCCGGTGCGACGTTCGCGCTGGCGCTCGCGTTCCTTGCGCTTGCGGCGTGCACCGCGGCCTTCACGCAGAGCCGGGTCGTCGCACTGGCCACCGGCGCGTTCATCTGGTTCTTCTTCGTGCTGCTGTTCGACGCCGTCGCACTTGCCGCGGCGATGTGGCTGACAGGGCGGGCCGGCTCGCGGGTGCTGATGCTATCCGTCTTTGCCAACCCGGCAGACCTGGCGCGCGTGCTCGCGCTGTCGCTGGCGGGCACACCGCACGTCCTCGGCGCGGCCGGTGAATCGTGGCATCGCCTCCTGGGAGGCCCTGGTGCTGCCGCGGCGCTGGCGACGGCCGGGCTGGGGTGCTGGACGCTCGGGCCCCTCCTGGCCGCACGCGCCGCGATCCGCCGCCGCGACTTGTAGCCCCCATGACGGCGGTCATACGCCGCCGCCCGGCGGCTGCGTACGCTCGCACTATGTCCAACCCCTCACCCCTGTCTCAGCAGAGCGTCCGCTCGATCCTGCGAGCCTGTCCGGACACGCGGGCCGTGTTCGAAAGGCACGGGCTGATGGGCTGCGGCGGTGAGCAGGGGCCGGATGAGCCGCTCGAGTTCTTCGCGCGCGTGCATCACGTGTCATTCGACGCGCTCCTTGCGGAATTGTCGGAGGTCGTGGCGGCGGCCTCTCGTCCGGCGCCGGCGCCGGCCCCGGCAGCGGCCGCGGGGCAGAACCGCCGCTTCGTGCCGTTCCTGCTGGCCTCGCTGGCGGTGACGCTTTCGTTCGGCGCGACGCTGGGGATGATCAACCTCGTGCGTCTGACCACCGCGTGGTGGGGAGGCCTGCCGCGTCCCTCCGTGTGGGCCCACGCCTACGCGCAGGTGTTTGGCTTCGTCGGACTGTTCGTGATGGGCATCGCGTATCACGTCATGCCGCGGTTTGCCTCGACCACGCTTCGCGAGCCCAGGCTGGTGGCGGCGTCGTTCTGGCTGCAGCTCGCCGGTGTCCTCTCGATCGCGGGAGCGTTCCTGGGCCCCCCTGCGGCCGAGCGCGTGCTGTGGATGGCCGGATCGGGCGGACTCCTGGCTGCCGCGATCTGTTTTGCGGCTTCCGTGTCGAGCACGCTTGCAAGCGGCCGCCGGGGGCCCGAGCCGTTCGAGCCCTGGGTGCTGGCTGGCTGTGCCTGGCTCGCGTTCGGCGCCGCCGTTGCGTGCCTCGCGGCGATCTCGAGCGACACGACCTGGCATTACGTGCTGTGGCCCTCGGCCCTCTACGGATTCGCCGGCTCCTGGATTCTCGGTGTCGGCCGCCGGATCTTCCCCGTCTTCCTCGGCTGGCAGACTCGACGGCCGGGGCTCGAACGCCTGAGCTGGATGCTTTATCAGGTCGGCGTGCTGGGATGGAGCGTCGGCGCCTGGCCTGGCGAGAGTCCCGCGTTCGCGGCGGCTCGCGCCGCGGGGGCACTGGCGCTTCTCGCGGCGGTTGCGCTGTACATCGAAATCATCGGCCTGTTTCGGGCCAGCCGCGGCTCGCGCAGCGCTGAGTCGGGGTACGAGCGGTACATCTACGCGGCGTGGGGCTGGCTCCTCGTTGGCCTGGCGACCGGTCCTCTCTGGACGGTGGTGGCGCTCGCCACGGGCCGCGACACCTCCATCACGATGCTGGACTTCTCGCGGCACGCGGTGGCATTCGGCTTCGTGACGCAGATGATGATGGGGGTGGCGTCGCGTGTACTGCCCGTCTTCACGGGGAATCGCCTGTGGAGCCCGCGCGCCCGGGACGCGGCGTTCTGGCTGCTCAACGCGGGCATCGCGCTTCGAGGGCTCGAAGCGGTGGTAGCGGCCGGCTACTGGCCCTCGGCATGGAATTACATTGCCCTCTCGGGTCCGCCGGCGGTGGCCGCGGTCCTGCTTTTTGCGGCGAACGTTGCGATGACGCTGCGAGGCGCCGGCGCGGCGGCGAGCGTTCCTGCGCCGGCGGCCGCGAACGTGGATCTTCCCGATCGGCTCGTTGCCGACATCCTGACGATTCCAGGCGCGCTCGAGGTGCTCGTGGCGGCCGGGTTCACGCCGCTCGCCAACCCCGTGCTCCGCGCGGCGCTGGCGCGCACCGTGACATTGCGGCAGGCCTGCGGCATGACGGGCGCTCCACTCGAGGCGGTCACTGCAAGGCTCGAGGCGCTGCAGCGCGACCGTGCGGCCGGAAGCGGCCCGCGGGTGATCCCGCTGACCGTGACCGTGCCCCGGTCGTAACCTCGCGGATTACATCACCAGCACGATCTTCCCGCGGTGGCCGGGGCGCATGATGGCCTCGTGCGCCTCGGCTGCGTCGGCCAGCGGCAGTTCGCGATCGATCACCGGGTCGATCGTCCGCGCCTCGAGCCCATCGAGCAGGGCCGCATGAATCCTGGCCAGCTCCTCGCGCGTCGCGTGGACGAGCGACATTCCCAGGATCGCCGAATCCTTCGCCATCGTCTTGCGCGGATCGATCTCGATCCGGCCGCGATTGCCGACGACGACCACGCGTCCCCGGAGGGCGAGCACGTCGAGATCGCGATCCAGGTTCACGTTGGCCAGCATCTCGATGACGAGATCGACGCCGCGCCCGCCGGTGAGCGGGGCAATGGCGTCGAGGTATCCCGGCTGGCTGTGATTCAGCACCTGCTCGGCGCCGTGGGTGCGAACGAGCGCCGCGCCGGCATCGCTTCCCGCGGTGCCGATGACGCGGAGGCCCGCGGCGCGCGCGAGTTGAACCGCCGCTATGCCGACGCCCCCGCTCGCGCCGTGCACGAGCACGGTTTCGCCCGCACGCGCCTGCGCCCGGATGAAGAGCGCCCGCCAGGCGGTGCCGTACGGAACGCCCAGTGCCGCCCCCTGCTGAAAGGAGATGTGATCCGGGAGGCGGTGCACCTGGTGAACCTCGCAGCACGCACGTTCCGCATAGGCGCCGGACCCCGGAGCGACGCCGTGCGCGTACACGCGCGTCCCGCGCGCCAGCCCCGTCACCTCAGCACCGAGCGCTTCGACCGTGCCCGCGAGGTCCGTGCCGGGCGTGTAGGGCAGGGCCGGCAGCCGTGCGTAGAGGCCCGATCGCACGTACGCCTCCACCGGATTCACCCCCGCCGCGCGAACGCGCACGACGACCTGACCCGGTCCGGCCGTGGGGTCCGGACGCGTCTCCAGCCTGAGGACATCGGGGCCGCCGAACTCCCGTACGACAATCGCCTGCATCCGTGTGCTCCGGAGATGGTCCAGCCCGAGGGCGTCGCGCTGGAGCGCCACAAAATTCCACATTGTAGTCGAGTGCTGTCAGGTGAGTGACGGGCCGCCTTCGCGGCCACGAGCATCGGCCGTGGCGAGCAGAGCCTGGGCGAGCACCAGTTCCGATACGACCAGCGCCTGGTGCAGGCGGCGATGGGAGCGGCTCCCGGTGGCCAGTGCGCTTTCATCCTTCATGGCCGCGCCGGCAGGCTCCTGACCCCGTGGCGCAGGTCGGCGACGAGTGTGGACATGCCGGGTTGGATGAAGCGCGCGAGGGGATGGTTTAGTTTAAAATTCGCGCACTCGCGGCATTCGTGAAGGGAGACTTACCCGTGACGTTCACTCGACGCCAGTTCATCAGCTCGTCCACCGCAGCCCTGGCCGGCACTGCCCTCGCCCGGCTGGCGCCGGCCCAGACGCCGGCGCCGCCCGCAGCCACCCGATTCGACGACGTGCGGCGCAACGTTGGAATCTTCAGCGGGCGCGGCGGGACGATCGGGTATCTCGTGACGCCGGACGGCGCGATCGCCGTCGACGCGCAGTTTCCGGACACCGCGACGGCGTGCGTGGAGGGGCTGCGCCAGAAATCCGCCCGCGGCATTCAGCTGCTCATCAACACGCATTATCACGGCGATCACGTGGGCGGAAACTCCGCCTTTCGGCCGGTCGTCAAGAGCATCGTCCAGCAGGAGCGCTGCGCGAAGCTCCACAAGGAGTTCGCCACGAAGAACAACACCGTGGACCAGCAGGCGTTCGCCGACATCACGTTCGGGGAGAGCTGGTCGCAGACGATCGGCGACGAGAAGGTCTGGGCCCGGTATTTCGGCCCCGGTCACACCGGCGGCGATGCCGTGATCTTCTTCGAGAAGGCGAACGTGCTGCACATGGGCGACCTGATGTTCAACCGGCTGCATCCGCGCGTGGATCGGCCGAGCGGCGCGTCCATTCGCAGCTGGATGACGATTCTCGAGAACGCCGCGAAGAGCCACAAGGACGCCATCTTCATCTTCGGCCACGGGAAGGCCGGCGCGCCCGTCACCGGCGGTCCGCAGGAGCTGCTGCACCTGCGCGACTACTTCACCGCCGTTCTCGATCACGTGCAGAAGGGGCTCAAGGCCGGCCAGCCCCAGGAGCAGATCGTCGGAATTGAGGCGCTGCCGAAGTTCGAGGACTTCGCCTCGAGCGGCCAGGTGCTCACGCTCAAGGGCACGCTGACCGCCGCGTACGAAGAGCTGAGTTCCAAGTCATAGCAGGAGTTCCATGACACGCATTCTCACCACATCCGCCGTCGCGCTCGCGATGGCTGCCGCCCTTGCCGCGCAGTCGCCTGCGCCGGCGCCGCACCCGTTCGACGGCCTGCGGTTCCGCGAAATCGGTCCGGCCAGCCCCTCGGGCCGGATTGACGACTTCGCGGTGCTCGAGAGCAATCCGGCGGTCTTCTACGTGGCGACCGCGACCGCAGGCGTCTGGAAGACGACGAATCACGGCACGACGTTTCAGCAGGTCTTCGACAGCCCGACGACATCGTCGGTGGGCGACATCGCGATCGCGCCGAACGATGCGAACCTGATCTGGGTCGGGACCGGGGAGAACAACAACCGCCAGAGCTCGTCGTGGGGCGACGGCGTGTACAAGAGCGGCGACGGCGGCCGCACGTGGACTCATGCGGGCCTCGCCGACTCGAAGCACATCGCCCGCATCATCGTCGACCC
>Ga0073934_10010898_pt1 | contig 11157 bp, 7 predicted proteins | sample LarsenN4metaG_FD_76834 | JGI IMG/M metagenome (GOLD analysis project Ga0073934, IMG submission 76834) | Hot spring sediment bacterial and archeal communities from British Columbia, Canada, to study Microbial Dark Matter (Phase II) - Larsen... ...
AACGTCCGGTTTTAACGTTTATGAATGGCTGAAACCCGCATTCTGCCGTTTATAACATTGAGTGCACAAGTCTTTAGACACTCTGGCTACAGTACAAATGTTTCAAAATGAGAATTGCTGGGAAAATGGGGAGCCGAAAAGTCTCAAAACTTTAACGAACTGCAACACAGGGTTGCGTTTACGAGCTAAAGAACTGAAGTATGTTTATGAGTGGTTCTTGCTTCTCTCATCGCATCAGAGAATGGGGAGCCACCCTTTGTCAACCTTGTGGAACGCGCAATGTCACAACCGACGATTGAATCGATTCTTCATGAAGAGCGCTTATTTGAACCGTCTGCCGAATTTTCGCAAGCAGCGCGGGTAAAAAGTCTGGATGAATATAAACAGCTTTATGAAAAGGCAAAGGCAAATCCCGAAGCATTTTGGGCTGAGCTGGCTGAAAAAGAACTGCACTGGTTTCAAAAATGGGATACGGTGCTTGACTGGCAACCGCCCTTTGCGAAGTGGTTTGTCAATGGCAAAACGAATATTTCCTATAACTGTCTCGATCGCCACCTGACAACCTGGCGTAAAAACAAAGCGGCTTTGATCTGGGAAGGCGAACCGGGTGACTCGCGCACGTTAACCTATGCCCAACTGCACCGAGAAGTGTGCCAGTTTGCTAACGCTCTAAAATCGTTGGGTGTGCAAAAGGGCGATCGCGTGGGCATCTACATGCCGATGATTCCTGAAGCGGCGATCGCGATGCTGGCCTGTGCGCGGATTGGGGCGGCTCACTCGGTCGTGTTTGGTGGTTTTAGTGCAGAAGCTTTGCGCGATCGCCTGGTCGATGCTGAAGCCAAAGCGGTAATTACTGCCGATGGGGGCTGGCGGAAAGATGCGATCGTTCCGCTCAAAGACCAGGTAGACAAAGCCCTGGCCGATAACAGCGCCCCGTCTGTGCAGAAGGTGCTAGTGGTGAAGCGCACCGGGCAAGAGGTGGCAATGCAGGCTGAGCGGGATGTTTGGTGGCATGAGTTGCAACCGAAGATGTCGGCAGATTGTCCGGCTGAGCCGATGGACAGCGAAGATTTGCTGTTTATCCTCTACACATCGGGCAGTACAGGCAAGCCGAAGGGGGTGGTTCACACGACCGCAGGCTACAACCTCTACACCCACATAACCACGCAGTGGATCTTTGACCTGCAAGATACAGATGTTTATTGGTGTACGGCTGACGTTGGGTGGATTACGGGACACAGCTATATCGTTTACGGGCCGCTCTCAAATGGCGCTACTACTCTGATGTATGAGGGTGCGCCACGAGCATCCAATCCTGGCTGTTTTTGGGATGTGATCGAGAAGTATGGTGTAACGGTCTTCTACACGGCACCGACGGCTATTCGCGCCTTTATCAAAATGGGGGATGAGCATCCCAACTCGCGCAATCTCTCGTCTTTGCGGTTGTTGGGTACGGTTGGGGAGCCGATTAATCCCGAAGCGTGGATGTGGTACCACACGGTGATTGGGGGCGAACGCTGCCCTATCGTTGATACCTGGTGGCAAACTGAAACGGGCGGTATCATGATTACTGCTCTACCTGGCGCGATCGCCACGAAACCTGGCTCGGCAACGCTACCGTTCCCTGGCATTTTGGCGGATGTGGTGGATCTCGATGGTAACACTGTTGGCAACAACGAAGGGGGCTACTTAGCGGTGCGCTATCCCTGGCCTGGCATGATGCGAACGGTATATGGCGATCCCGACCGGTTTCGTCGCACTTACTGGGAGCACATTCCCCCGGTGGATGGCAAGTACATCTACTTTGCTGGAGATGGCGCCCGTTGCGATGAAGATGGCTATTTTTGGGTGATGGGTCGGGTTGATGACGTGATCAACGTCGCCGGGCACCGCCTTGGCACGATGGAAATTGAGTCAGCTCTGGTATCACACCCCGCCGTGGCAGAAGCAGCGGTCGTCGGCAAACCCGATGAAGTTAAAGGGCAAGATATCGTGGCTTTTGTTACCCTCGAAGGCTCTCAGACACCGAGCGAAGCCCTGGCAAAAGAGCTGAAGCAGCATGTCGTGAGTGAAATTGGGGCGATCGCGCGTCCCGGTGAGATTCGGTTTGCGGATGCGTTACCCAAAACCCGCTCTGGCAAAATTATGCGGCGGTTGTTGCGATCGCTCGCTTCGGGTGAAGAGGTTTCAGGCGATACCTCAACCCTTGAAGATCGCAGCGTACTAGAAAAACTCAGAGAAGGATCGTAAAGCGAACCAGGGGCGTAGGCAACTACGCCTCTATTGCTAGAGATTTGGGGGGTTCTGGCAACACTTCAGGGATATCTTCCGGTAGGATTGTGGTCAATACTTCATCTGTCAAGTTGTTAGAAATAACCGCTAACCGATTGGCTTGCTGCTCAATTGTTTTCTCAAATAAGTTACGAGCGAGTCGCGCATTGCCAAACGTTTGATCGCGGTCTTCGTATAACTTAGAAAACAGATTTTTTAGCTTGTCGGTTGCTTCGTTAGTGAGTTGAAAATTGCTACTCTTGCAAAACCGATTAAAGATAGCGACTAACTCATCAGGCGTGTAATCTTCAAAGTAAAAGTAGCGGTTAAAGCGCGACTTTAAACCGGGATTTGCTGTAATAAAGATGGACATCGGCTCAGTATAGCCCGCCACAACAACAACGAGGCGATCGCGATAGTCTTCCATCCGTTTCAGTAAGGTATCGATCGCTTCTTGCCCAAAATCCTGACTGGAGGTGTTGCCTTTAAGGGCGTAGGCTTCATCAACAAACAACACCCCGTCGAGAGAGGAATCAACCAGCTTGCTGACTTTTTCAGCCGTACCACCAATGTGAGACGCTACCATTCCAGCGCGATCGGTTTCAACCAGGTGACCTTTTTCTAAGAAGCTGAGTGCCTTGAGTATGCGACCCATTAGCCGCGCTACAGTTGTTTTTCCAGTGCCGGGAGAGCCACAAAACACACAGTGAAGTGAAACATTGGTTGTTGCGAGTCCGCGTTCAATCCGAACTTTTTGAACTTTGAGAAAGTTTGTTAACGTCTGTACTTCGGTTTTGATATTCTCTAACCCAACTAACTCATGCAGTTCTTCTAATACTTTTTCTAGACTATCTTCGGCAGGTGGTTCGGTTGTTTTTTTGTTGTTGTCGGCATTTGAAGTTTCAGCTTTTTTAGCTTCTGCCGATGTGGAGTTATGCAATTCGCGCCAGATTTGTGAAAGGGCGTCGAGGTCAGACATCGTAATTAAGTCATCTGACTTGACAACAATCTGGGCAAATCGATAAAGCGCGTTAACGGTCTTCTCTTTAAAGTTTGTCTTGTTCTCTTGGTCAATCTTTTCTAATAAACTGGGGAGCCTAAGAGTCTGTTTTTCAGAGTTTTTATCAATTAACTCTAACAATAGCCGCATTGCTTCTTTTTGATAATTTAGCCGCTGCTCACCAGGAGAATCCCATAAATACATCACAGCATAGAGCTTATCTTGATCATCTTTAATCAAGGCATAGACTGATAAAAATGCGAGCAATTCATTAGCTGTAATTTTTCCACTGCTCTTGCCACAAATTTGAATAACTTTTGCAAGATCCTCAAGGATGATCTCTTCTAATTTGCGATCAAACTGTAGTAAAGGAGCTAATTCTTTGTAGAGTAAATTGGCTTCTTTTTTTATTTCGGTGGTATCCACAAAAACTCTCCCAGGTTGACCATTGACTCATTCTAGTCTGAGCAAGTCAGAATCAAAAGTACGGGATTCAAACGTTTGAGGGGGGGCAAAAGGAAACAATCAAGCAATCGTTTTTGAAATCTCAAGCCTGGTTCACCAGACCTCAAAGAGATCTACGTCTAGCTTGGTAAAAGGGTTAAGCCCGCGATCGCCCCCACTAACCACACTAAAAAACTGAATCGAGTCAATCGCAACGCCATCTGAATTCGCTCTGGAGTAATCGGTTGGATGGCATTGCCCAATCGCGGTTTTGATTTAATTACCCCCCGGTAGGTGTTTTCTCCCCCTAACTGAACGTCTAGAGCGGCTGCATAGGCACACTCGCTCCAGCCCGAGTTGGGACTTGGGTCTTGTGGGGCATCCCGGCAACAGACTTGCCAGACATACATCGATCTACCTGAGAAAAGCGCCAGGGTTAAAACGGTGAGACGGCAAGGAAGCCAGGTCAAAAGATCTTCGGTTTTGGCACTAAACCAACCAATATGTGTGTAGGGGGCTTCGCGGTAGCCCACCATCGAATCAAGCGTACTGGCTGCTTTGTAAGCAAATGCAAGGGGCACGCTGCCAATTCCTAAAAAAGCGCCCAAAATGGCATAAAACAGGGGAGCCAGTACCCCATCAGTTGCGTTTTCGGCCACTGTTTCTAACACCGCTCGCAAAATTTCGGGTTCGGTTAAGCTGGCAGTGTCACGCCCAACGTACATGGCTAACTGCTTGCGAGTTGTTTCTAAATCTTGCGTTTGCAAGCTTTTCAAAATAGTTTGGGCGGCGTCTCTCAGGCTACGTCCGGCAAAGCAACTGGCAAGCATGACACTCTCAATTGCAATACCGACAGCAGGATGAATGGATCGCCCCATGCTTTGAAGAAGCCATGCGATCGCCCCACTGCCGACAATCAGCCCAACCCCTAAAAAAACACCTGCCAGTTTCTCAGCTTGGGGCGATCGCTCGGCTTTAAATACCCGTTGCGTAAACTGTTGAATGCACCACCCCATCCCCTGCACCGGGTGCCACCAATGCCAGGGATCGCCAATGCTATAGTCGAGGCCAGCGGCGATCGCTAATACCAATCCTGCAAGCTGTTGATGGGTCATCACAATTGATTTCGTGTCACACCGCAAAAATGCAGCCCTGATTCTATCGATTTTGGGGGCGTCTTTCTAGAGAATTGAACTTCAGCGGCAAATGATGAAGGGGTCTAACCCCTCAAGGGTGAAACCCGTGTCAACTGACCTTGTAATTTGGGCACTCTCAGCGAAGAAATAACAGATTGTTTGGGTAGGGGTGCTATGAGTAAAGTTGTTCCAATGCAGATTGAAGATGGAGTTGTCATATACATTGAAGCAGAAGACTCTGTAACAGCACCCGTGCTGGCTTCGACTCCAATAGATTCAGGAGAAATGCCACGTAATGGCTCAAAAGGTTGGGGTGGTGGCGGACCTGCACAAGCGGTTAATCCTGCTCAATCGATGCAAATCCTGCAAAGTACTATCCGCACCTATACGCATTACTGCCTCAGTGCATTTAAGAATATCGGTACAGCCAATGTTGAAGAAGTTACTTTAGAATTTGGCGTTAACCTGAGCGCTGATGCGGGGATTCCTTACATTGCAAGTGGAAAGGCTCAAAGTAATTTAAAGATTACAGTGAAGTGTTCTTATAAACAGCTTCAGGAGAAATCGCCTTCTGGCATGTAATAAGGTCTGAAAACAGGCTGATCAACATTTAGTGCTTCCAAAACAAAAGCTGGGTTAGCGATCGCTCGAACCGAAATCGATGCCGCTAGCCCAGCTTAATTGTTTGATTGCCTTATCGCTCTGAGTTAGGCAGCTCGACGTTTAATAAACCAGCGGTAGACCAACTTTTCAAGCTCAACCCAAACAAACATCAGCATACTGAAACCAAGACAGATGAGAAGCTCAGTTCCAGTTAAGAAGTGAGTGCCAAAGAAGGAACGCAGGGGCGGTACATAGACCAGCGCCAATTGTAAGAGCGTGGTGAAAATAACCGCCGCTAACAAGAATGGGTTTGTGAATGGGTTTAGCTCAATCGTTAAACGCGAGTTAGAACGAATTGCTAAAGCATGACCCATTTGCGCAATACACAGGGTTGTGAAGACCATGGTTTTCCAACGTTCGTCTCCTGGCCCATAGAGCGATTTGACGTAGCCATGCGAAAAGGCCATGAGAGTGATTGCCAAGATCGCCAAGATCAAACCAATCCGAATCATATACAACCCTAAACCACGGGCAAAAATACTTTCGCCAGGATCATGGGGTGGACGTTTCATCACATTCGGTTCAGCTGGTTCTACAGCTAATGCAAGCGCTGGCAAGCCGTCTGTCACGAGGTTCATCCACAAGATTTGGAGTGGGGTCAGGGGTACACCTAAATCGGAGCTGGCTCCTGTACCAAACAAGAGAGGTGCGGCTGCGATCGTCAACAGTTCGCCAATGTTGCTTCCCAAGATGTATTTGATAAAGCGGCGAATGTTGGTGTAAACCACCCGACCTTCTTCTGTGGCAGAGACAATTGTGGCAAAGTTATCGTCTAACAAGACCATATCACTGGCGTCTTTACTCACGTCTGTACCAGTGATCCCCATTGCTACCCCAATATCGGCTTGTTTCAGTGCTGGGGCATCATTCACACCATCTCCCGTCATAGCGACGATTTGATTTTGGCGTTGCAAGGCTTGCACAATCCGCAGTTTATGCTCAGGGGCAACCCGCGCATAGATGCTGACGTCATTAACCTCTTTGTCTAAGGTCGGCTGATCCATCTTCTCCAGCTCTCGCCCCGTCACCACCCGATCGCCCTCATAGGCAATACCCAGATCAACGGCGATCGCTTTCGCGGTTAACTGGTGGTCTCCGGTAATCATGACTGGACGAATGCCTGCGGTGCGGCATCGGGCAACAGCATCCCGCACTTCCGGTCGGGGGGCGTCTAACATCGCGACCAAACCCAACCAAACCAATTCTTTTTCAGAGGCTTCGTCTGATTCTGCCGGGGGGATTTCGTTTAACGGCTTACACGCAAAACCCAAGACCCGCAGACCGTTCTTTGCAAGCTGGTTATTTTGCTCTAGGATGCGATCGCGTTGTTCTTGCGTAATCGGCTGAGCATTCTCCCCCACTTGAACTTGAGTGCAACGTTCTAGCACCAGTTCAGGCGAACCTTTGGTAAACATCATGTAGCGCGCGACATTGCCGCCAGTCGGTTGCTCACCGCTGACTTCAACGATCACACTCATCCGTTTCCGCTCTGACGAGAAGGGAAACTCACTCGCACGCGGCATCTTTTGTTCTAGCTGATCCTTCCGCAAACCGGACTTACCCGCCAGAGTCAGTAAAGCCCCTTCGGTGGGGTCACCCAAAATTGCCCATTCGCCTGCTTCTTTTTGCAGCACAGCGTCGTTACAGACGGTACAAGCCATCAGCAGGTTTAATAGCTCAGGATTGCTTTGTGGATCGATCGGGGCCGTATCCGTAATGTCTTCGGCAGCGTAAAAGCTGCCTTCAGGGTCGTACCCGCGCCCGGTTACTCGCAAAGCGGTGCGGCTGGTAAACACCTTCTGCACAACCATCTTGTTTTGGGTCAGGGTTCCCGTTTTATCAGAACAAATGGTTGTCACAGAGCCTAAAGTTTCAACCGCAGGTAAGCGGCGAATCAACGCATTCCGGCGCACCATCCGCTGAGTCCCCAGCGCCAGCGTCACGGTAATCACCGCAGGTAGGCCTTCGGGCACGATCGCCACAGCCATACTGAGCGACACTTCGAGCAACTCTTTCCAGCGTTGCCAACCCAGCACCAAAACGCCCACGATCACTACGAAAGCAACAAGAATCATGGCTCCGGAGACGAGCGCCTTGCTCAACTGATCCATCCGTTGCTGTAAAGGCGTTTCTTCAGTTTCAACGGACTGTAGCAAGGTTGCGATGCGACCCAGTTCCGTCTTCATGCCAGTGTTAGTGACAATAGCAGCTCCGCGCCCCTGCACTACATCTGTTCCTTGAAAGACAAGGTTGATGCGATCGCCCAGCGGTGTGTCTTCAGCCAGGACTGTATTTGCCTGTTTGTTAACGGCGTTAGCTTCGCCCGTCAGAGCGGATTCTCGAATTTGGAGGTTTGCCACGTCCATCAAGCGAGCATCAGCGGCAACCTGCACACCCGCCTCTAGCAGCATCACGTCACCCGGAACGAGCTGCTTTGAATCAATTTCCAGCGGTTTACCATCCCGTAAAACCCGCACCCGTGAAGAAGCCATCCTTTTGAGGGCGGCCAGGTCTTTTTCGGCTTTGCTTTCTTGCAAATAACCCAGCAGACCATTCAAAATCACGATTGAAAGAATGGCGATCGTATCTTTGAAAGGAATCTCGCCTTTTGCTTGAATTTCTTGTAGATCCAGAAAATCTAGAACCCCTGAAATAACAGCGACCGCAATCAGCAGCAACAACATGATGTTGGTGAACTGATCAAGCAAAATTTGCAAGGGGCCGCGACCGCGGGTTTCCGTCAGCTCGTTAGGGCCATATTGCTGAAGCAACTCAGCCGCTCGTTGAGTCGATAACCCGTCGTTGCGATCGCTCTGAAGGTCTTGCACGACGTTTTCCACACTTAAGGTGTGCCAGGGGTTCCCTGAATGAGGTGGCAAAGATTCTACAGTCATTGGTGAGAGTGGGTTGAACGTTAAAACACCTATAGCACCTGATCATAGTGCTAAACTCAAATTTCTAGCACTATTAATTAGTGTTAACTTAATAGTGTACAGAATAATTTAATTCACATTGAAAAATAATTCTTCTTCTGACTTAGTGCTTTTGGGGCCTGAGCGATTTGTCTATTCAAAATTTTTTTGCCATGACTGCCAACCTTTTAGTTCCTTCCGTTTTAGTGGGTCGGCAGGCTGAGCTTGCAAAAGTACGTCATATTCTTGAGCAAGATGGTGATTTGTTGCTGGCGGGCGTTCCTGGTAGTGGGAGGCGCACGTTAATTCGTTATGCGGCGCAGGTTAGCAACTTTCGCCTGATCGATATTGATTGTTTAAGAGCTACAGATAGCACCCGGTTTTTGCATTTGATCGCGGCTGAAATTGTCAGTACGTTTTCAGAAGCGGCTGAGCAGGCGTTAATCCGTTCTTGGTGTACAAAACAGGCGCTCTTTTGGGTGCCACCTGTGGCGACAGATGGCTTGCAATGGTTGCCTGAAGCAGACGAATGGGAATTATTTCAAAAACTCATTTCTTTACCCCAAACGCTGGCCGAGTGGCTTAACTGCCGCGTTGTCATCGTGTTTCAAAACTTTCCTCACATTCGCTCTTGGGATCGTGGCGAAAAATGGCAAACTTACCTGCGCCAGGAAATTCAGATTCAAGACCGAGTCAGCTATACCCTGATTGCAACGGTTGCTGAGCGATGGGTGCAACACAGTAATATGCAGGTCGTTTTCTTAGGGCCGCTTAATAATGAGGCGTTATCAGACTGGTTGGTGTCTACCCTCATAACTGAGCAGCTGGTATTTGATGCAGACGGGCGATCGCTGGATCTATTTTTAAGCTACGTTCAAGGCAATTTTGGCGATGCAATGACGCTAGCTCGCCGAATTTGCTTGGAGACGCGATCGCAGCTATCCCTATCGGCTCGTCAACCTTTTGTGATCAAACCAGAACATGTCAAGCAAGCAGCTCAAGCCCTGGTGCAAGACTTATCTGTAACGTTTGAGTCCTTAATTTTATTGTTACCGCCCAGCCAGGTGCGGGTGCTTGAAAGCCTTGCCCTTGACCCAACCCCTAGTCCGCAGTCACAAGAGTATATTCGGAAACATCGTTTGTCTAGGGGAGGTGGCTTGCAAGGTGCCCTGGCTAGCCTCGAGCAAAAGGGACTTGTTTACGGTGCTGAGTATGGCTATCGCCTGACATTACCGCTCTTGGCGCTTTGGTTGCGCGATCGGCTGGGCTAGGCAACCTACAAAAAAAATTCCTCTCATCAGTAAAATTTAGTCACACCTTTAAACAACTTAGTCACAATTGCAACATCGTAAACATCCTGTAAAAGTTATACCAAGTTCTTGTTAACGCTCTTGTATCAAACGTAATTCTAGGTTTTATTCAACATAGTAAATCTACTCACCTAAATGGGTGAAGGGTGACATCCACCGCTAGACATGAAAGCGAGAAGTCTCTTCTCTAACTTTCTAGGTAGCACGGTGACAGGATTTACCCTCATAAAGCTGTGTTTCCTTCTCAGTCGCAAGATTGATCTAGCTGTGACAACGAAGACAAGGATTCTCCATTTCAAGAGACTGTCCCTACCCATTTGAGCCATGTTAGATACAAATAAGTTGAATGCCCTCAACCTACGCACCCTTAGATTTCTTTCGCAAAACCCCAAGTTAACGCATTTGTTAATCAAAGACTTTGGGTCTGATATGAGCCGCGTAGAAACCATCATTAATCCTGTATTAGATGCACCTAAACGATGTGAGGTTAGTTCTTTTTATGTTCAAGCTGTTACTACAGGTCGGACAGCGTTTTTGGTGACAAACTTGCCGGATGGCTGTGCTACCCATGTAACAGATACTTCAGCCGGGTGGTTAATTGGGCGTGATTCAACCTGTGCGATTTGTCTGGCAGATAGCTCCATCTCGCGATTACATGCCGCGATCGGGCACCGACCTGGCGAAGGGTTTTACATTACCGATGTTGGTAGCACCAATGGCACACGGGTCAATGGGCGTAAGTTAGCTCCGCAAAAGCCCCGGCCAATCGAAGATGGGGACCTGCTGGAATTTAGCAATTTGCGGATTGAGTTTTTTGTGGCAGGCCATTTATCTATGGTGACTGAGTTTCAAGACACCTTTTCAGGAGTTGCTTAAGCTTTCGTAAAAGGCTATGCCATGAATTGGAGCTTATCCAGTCAGACAGCATAATGCATTAACCGAAGTCAGCAGTTGAACTTGTCACAAGCGCCGACGAACGAACGCTAAAGCATCGACGAAGGTGGGTAAAGGCTCGGTATAAAAGTCCGCTTGAGACAGAAAACTTTATTGGAGATTGAAGTGCATGTGCCCTTGACACCTCGTTGGGGCGTTGCTGAGCGAACGTACGAATTCCGTAATCTTTTCGCGTTCGCGCAGCGTTTCCATCGGAGACAACGCCCCTAGTAGGGGAAGGCTTATCCAAACATCTTAGGGATTGCAAGTAAATGTCACCCCATTGTAGGGGTTTGGCATGCCCAACCTTACAACAGAAGGTTTTAGCACTGGCATCTTATTTGTTTGCAAATCCCTTATCTACACCTTAACGGGTGACAACATGGCTAGAGAGCTTGCTGGAAGAGGGATAGGGCACGAAACCCACGCTGAAAATAAAGCCGTTTATGAGGTTTGAGGGCAATCAAGCGGAGCACCCAATCAGCCCA
>Ga0073934_10010899_pt1 | contig 11155 bp, 9 predicted proteins | sample LarsenN4metaG_FD_76834 | JGI IMG/M metagenome (GOLD analysis project Ga0073934, IMG submission 76834) | Hot spring sediment bacterial and archeal communities from British Columbia, Canada, to study Microbial Dark Matter (Phase II) - Larsen... ...
ATCCAGGCGATCGACCTGGTGCGGCGCAAGCTGGGCCAGGACGGCGGCAGGGCGGCCCGCGCCTTCCTGGACACGGTCGCGGCGCTGGACGACGGGCTGGCCGCCGTGCCCGAGTTCGCCGCCCTGCGCCTGCGGCTGGGCCAGGGCGCCGAGGCGCTGGCGGGCGCGACCCGCTGGATGACCGAGGCGCTGGGCCGCGATGCGGACGACGCCCTGGCCGGGGCCTCGGACTATCTGCGCCTGTTCGGCGTGGTGGCGGGCGGCTGGATCATGGCCAAGGCCGCGCTGGCGGCGCGGGCGCGGCTGGCCGAGGGCGCGGCCGCGCCGCTGGCGCCAGCCGTCTACCGCGCCAAGCTAACGACGGCCCGCAACTACGCCGAGCGCGTGCTGCCGGCGGCGGCGGGCCTTGCGGCAGTGGCGACGGCCGGTGCCGCGTCGCTGCGGCAGGGGGACTAGCTAGCCCTTGCCCTCCAGCGCCGCCACCTCGGCGGCGTCGAGCGGGCGGTTGGGGCCGCGCATGAAGACGGCGAGCGTGCAGCCCCCGGGCGAGACCGACCAGTGCCGGCTGCCGGGCAGGAAGGTGACGAAGTCGCCCGCGCGGTAGTGCGTCCCGTCGTGGTCCTGGAGCGTGCCGTCCAGCACCAGGAACTCCTCGAAGCCGGTGTGCTCGTGCGGCAGCGAGCGCGCGCCGGCCTCGATGCGAAGGAGGTAGCTGCCCTCGCCCCTGGCCAGGTCGAAGCTGATGGGGATCCACGAGAAGCCAGGGATCGCCTTGCCGTAGCGGTCGAACGGCCGGAAGGCCGCCGGGTCGCGGACGTTGACGATCTTGCGCTTGGCGGTCGATGCGGTCATGCCACCTCCCTCGCCCCGACCGTGGCAGAGGACGGGGGAGGTGGCAAGCCGGCCTGTTCCGGGCCGGCCCGACCCTAGGGCTGCGCCTCGATCTCGACGCGCCGGTTGGCGGGCTCGGCCACGCCGTCGTCGGTGGCCTTCAGCGGCACCGATTCGCCGTAGGCCGCGGTGCGCAGCGAGCCCGACGGCACGCCCGCGCCGGCCAGGTAGTCGGCCACGGCGTCGGCACGGCTGGCGCTCAGCGCCTCGTTGTAGGTGGCGTCGCCCGCGCGGTCGGCATGGCCTGCGACATTGACCGCGCCGTAGCCGGCACCGGAAATGGCCGCCGCCAGCTCGTCCAGGATCGCCTTGGCGGCGTCGCTCAGCGCCGCGGAATCGAAGTCGAAGTAGACGATGGCCTTGGCCGCCTCGATTGCAGGCTCGGGGGCCGCCTCGGCCGCCGGCTCGGTGCGGGCCGCGGCCTCGAGCGCGGCCGTGACCTCGACCATCGCGTAGATGAAGCTGGAGCGGCAGCGCTGGATGTGGACCGGCTGGTGGCCTTCCTCCTGCTGCTCCATCCAGCAGTCGAAGCGGGTCTGCGCCTCGGCCATCGAGTCGGGCACCAGGGCGGGCGCCTCGGTGGTCAGCATGGCCAGGAGGCGGCTGTGCTGGGCCTCGAACTCGGGCAGCATCGCGGACGGCAGGTCGCGGCTGGCCGGATCGTCGGGCGCCACGGCCTCTCCCCCGGCGGCGGCCCGGGCCTTGGCGGCGTAGTGGTCGGTGTCGCGCCAGTCGTATTCGTCCCGCTCGAATAGCGCGAGGTCGCGATACTTGGCATAGAGTGCCTGCGCGAACGGCGATCCCTGCGGCTGCATGCCGGAGATCGCGTCCACGTCGGCCGTCGAACAGGCGGCGAGCAGGCCGGTTAACCAAACGACAAAGACGCTGCGGATAACGTGCATGATGTCCCCCTCCCCCCGCACCGCGGGCCCCTGGCAGGCCCGACTGTAGGGGCTGGACATGACGCCAGCGTGACGGGAACGGGCCGGGGAGACGCGGGGACCAGGCGGGGGATGCGGGACGCATGATCGAGGTCCAGGGGCTGCGCAAGGCGTTCCGCAACGTCGTGGCCGTCGAGGACGTGAGCTTCGTGGCGCGGGACGGCCAGGTGACCGGGCTGATCGGCCCGAACGGCGCGGGCAAGACCACCACGCTGCGCGTGCTCTACACCATCCTGCGCCCCGACGCGGGCTGGGCCCGCGTCGACGGCCACGACAGCGTGACCGACCGCACGGCCGTGCAGCGCCGCATCGGCGTGCTGCCCGACAACCGCGGCCTGTACGTGCGCCTGACGGCGCGCGAGCACGTGCGCTATTACGGGCGCCTGCACGGCATGCGCGGCGCGGCGCTGGAGAGGCGCATCGACGAGCTGGTCGAGACGCTGGACATGGCATCGTTCGCCGACCGGCCGGCCAAGGGATTCTCGAAGGGCCAGACCCTGAAGGTTGCCCTGGCCCGCTGCCTGGTGCACAGCCCCCACAACGTCATCTTCGACGAGCCGACCAACGGGCTGGACGTGTCGTCCAGCCGCGCCATGCGCGACCTGATCCGCCGCATGCGCGACGCCGGCCATTGCGTGCTGCTGTCCAGCCACATCATGGCCGAGGTGCAGGCCCTGTGCGACCACCTGGTCGTGCTGGGCCGCGGGCGCGTGGCCGTGCAGGGCACGCCCGAGGAGATCAAGCGCCAGACCGGCAAGGCCGACCTGGAGGAAGCCTTCGTGAGCGTGGCCAGGCCGGGCCAGCCCGCCGACGAGGACGTGCCGGAGAGGGCCTATGCTTGACACGGTGCGGATCGTCTTCGCCAAGGAGACGCTGGACAACCTGCGCGACCGGCGCACCGTCCTGATGAGCCTGATCTACCCGTTCCTGGGGCCGCTGGTGCTGGGCCTGCTGATCGTGTTCGTGGGCAAGATGCTGACCGCGCCGGCCACGCAGTCGTTCCAGGTGTGGATGGACGGCAGCGAGCGGGCGCCGGCCCTTGTCGCCTACATCGAGGAGCAGGGCGCCGTCGTGCGCGAGGCCGAGGGCGACCCGAGGCTGATGGTCAAGGCGGGGGACGTCCAGACGATCGTCGTGGTGCCCGAGGACTTCGGCGACCTGATGGCGGCCGAGAACACCGCGCGCGTGCAGGTGGTGGTCGATTCCACGCGGCTTTCCTCGATCATGACGCTGAGCAAGACGCTGGACATGCTGCAGCGATTCAGCCGCACGCTGGGCGAGGAGCGCCTGAGGGCCCTGAGCCTGAACCCCGAGCTGGGCCAGCCGCTGCGCATCGAGACGGTCAACGTGGCCGCGGGGCGCAACATCGCGGCGGTGTTCCTGAACATGCTGCCGCCCTTCCTGATGTTCGCGGTGTTCATCGGCGGGGTGTACCTGGCCATCGACACGACGGCGGGCGAGCGCGAGCGCGGATCGCTGGAGCCGCTCCTGACCCTGCCCGCCCGGCGGTGGCACCTGATGCTGGGCAAGTTCCTGGCCTCGCTGGTGTTCACGGCGCTGGCGGTGGTCGGCGCGCTGGTGGCCTACAAGCTGATGTTCGAGATGGTGGCCGCCGCCAGGGTGGGCATCAACGTGAACCCGGGCGTGGAGGTGTTCGCCAAGGTGTTCCTGGTGATCCTGCCGGTGATGGCGTTCGCGGTGGCGCTGCAGGTGATCATCGCCACGGTGACGCGCAGCTTCAAGGAGACGCAGACCTACCTGGGCCTGCTGCCGCTGATCCCCTCGGCGCCCGGCATCGTGATGGTCTTCGTGCCCGTGACCGGCACGACGTGGATGATGCTGGTGCCCACGCTGGGCCAGAGCGTGCTGGTGGGCCAGCTGATGCGCGGCGAGCCGGTCGACCCGCTGCACGTGACGGTGTCGGTCGTCGCCACCCTGGCGGTGACGGTGGCGATCCTGGTGGCGGCCGCGCGCTGCTACGAGCGCGAGCAGGTGGCCTTCGCCGCCTGAGGCGGCCCTAGCCGATCCCCAGCGCGGCCTTCTTGCGGGCGCTCCAGGCCTGCACGATGCGGTCGGTGACGATGGCGATGAAGGCGATGGAGAAGCCCGCGATCGCCCCCTGCCCCGGGTCGGCCGAGGTGAGCGCACGGTAGACGAGCTGGCCCAGCTCCTTGGTGCCGACCAGCGCCGAGACGGTCAGCATCGCCAGGCCGAACATGATGGTCTGGTTGATGCCCAGCATGATCTCGGGGAGCGCCAGCGGCAGCTGCACCTGCCAGAGGATCTGCCGCTCGGTGCAGCCCATCGAGCGTGCGGCCTCGATGGTGTCGGGGCGCACGCCGCGGATGCCGTGCTCGGTGTAGCGGATGGCCGGCGTCACCGCGTAGGAGATGATGGCCAGCAGCGCCGGCAGGTCGCCCACCTGGAAGAACATGATGACGGGGATCAGGTAGACGAACTGCGGCATCGTCTGCAGGGTGTCGACGATCGGGTTCACCACCGCCGAGACCCGGTCGTTGCGCGCGGCCCAGATGCCGATGGGGCAGCCGATCAGGGCGGCGATCACCACCGCCGCGCCGCACAGGTAGATGGACAGCATCACCTCGGTCCACACGCCGGTCAGCAGCATGGCGGCCATCACGCCCAGCGCGAAGAGCGCCACGCGGCGCCCCGCCACCTGCCAGGCGACGATCCCCACCATCGCCATGAAGACCGGCCAGGGCACGTTCACCAGGCCGACGTAGTAGACGACCGCGACGATCGTCGCGGCCACGCCCATGCGCCAGCCGAGGAAGCGCCAGGCGGCGGCCACGGCCGCGCCCGCCGCGACGACATAGACGGCGGCCGCCGTGGGCGACATCTCGAAGCCCCAGGTCGAGGGCTTGACGATCAGCTCGAACCCGCTGCGCAGGGGCAGCAGGAAGTAGAAGAGGATGTGGTTCTTGATCCACTCGAGCGTGGCCGGGAACGTCGTGTTGATGAAGCTGACCGCGGCGTTCAGCGGCTGCGACAGGTCGACGCGCCAGGCGTTGGGATAGGCGTGCAGGCTGTCGAAGACGTGGGCCAGCCCGATGGCCGCGGCCATCAGCGCCAGGGTGACGGCGAGGCCCCGGTGGCGCTCGAGGAACGTGCCCTTGCGACGGGGCGCGAGCCCGGTGCGCAGGGCGAAGCCGCGGCTGGCACGGTCGAACACCATCGCGATCAGCACGATGCAGACGCCGGCCAGAAGGCTGCGCCCGAAATCGGCCTTGCGCAGCGTCGTCAGCAGCTCCCAGCCGATGTCCTCGAAGCTGCCCACCACGGCGGCGATGATGACCATGCTGAGCGCGGCCATGATGGTCTGGTTCACGCCGATCATCAGGGTGGGGAGCGCCGCCGGCACCTGCACCCACCAGAGGAGCTGGCGCCTGGTCGAGCCCGACATGCGGCCCGATTCCACGATGTCGCTGGGCACGCGCTGCAGGCCCAGCAGCGTGTTCCTGACCATGGGGGGCGCGGCGTAGATCGCGCTGGCGATCAGGCCCACGACGGGGCCGATGCCGAACAGCAGCAGGATGGGGATCAGGTAGGCGAAGGTGGGGATGGTCTGCATCAGGTCGAGCGTGGGCATGATCGCCCGCTCGGCCCGCCTGCTCTTGAAGGCCCAGATGCCCAGCAGGAAGCCCAGGGACAGGGACAGGGGCACCGAGACGCCGACCAGGGCCAGCGTGTTCATGCTGGGCTTCCAGTAGCCCGACACCAGCATGTAGACGAGCGCCACGAGGGTGAAGACCGCCAGCCGCCAGCCGCCGGCCGCCAGGGCGATGGCCGTGGCGCCGATCATGAAGGCCGGCCAGGGCAGCCAGTGCAGGAAGCCCTGCAGCCACGCCATCGGCCATTCCAGCAGCCAGGTGATGGCGCGGAAGACGCTCTTGGCCTCCTCGGCGAACCACCAGGTGACCGCGCTGATCCACTCGTTCAGGGGCACCACGAGCTCGGCGGGAAAGCGCACCAGCCAGGCGGCCTGCTCGCGCAGCAGGAAGGCTGCGGCAGCCAGGGCGGCCAGCGCCAGCCAGGGCGCCAGCGCCGGGTTGAGCCCGCCCCTGCGGGCGGCGGCATCGAGGGTGTTGTTCGCAAGCGTCATCGGCCATCCCGCGCGGCCGGCCCCCGCCGGAGCGGCCGCCAGACGCAAGCGGGGCCGGACATGCCGGCCCCGCCCGTACGCAACGCTACATCATCGCCTGCTCGACCCAGGGCTTCCAAACGTCGGGATGCTCGTCGAGCCACTTGGCCGTCACCTCGCGGGCGTCCTGGCCCTGGTTGTCGACCAGGTCCATGAGCACCTGCTGGGTGTCGGTGTCGATCTGGAAGGCCTGCAGGAACTTGTAGGCGGCCGGCCACTTGTCCTTCATGCCGGGCCACGCGAACTTCAGCATCTGCGGCTTCTGCAGGCTGTACTTGTCGCGCAGCTCGTTCGGGATGTCGACCCAGCCGACGGGCACGTGCGCCAGGATGAAGTGCGGCGCCCAGAACATCATCACCAGGGGCTGCTTCTTCTCGGCCGCGCTCTTGAGCTCGGCCACCAGCGCGCCCTCGCTGCCCGCGGGCACGGCGTCGTAGGCCAGGCCCTCGCCCTTGATGAGTTCGGTGGCCCGGGCGCCCCAGTCGGCCGGATACTCGACGAAGCGGCCATTCGGCATGGTCTCGGCCGTGGCGAACACCTCCGAGCACTTCACGAAGGCGTCCCAGGCCGGCAGGCCGGGGCACATCTCCTCAACGTACTTCGGGTAGACGAAGCCCTCGCCGCCGTCCAGGCCGACCGAGCCGAGCGTGTCGACCTTCCCCTCCTCGATCAGCTTGGGCCAGAACTCGCCCATGTTGTTGTCCCAGACCTCGAGCGTCGCGGTCAGGTCGCCGTCCGCCGTGGCGGTGCCCGACGGATAGGAGCCCGCGGTCTTGTACTCGACCGTGTAGCCCATGCGCTCCAGCGCCTGGCCGGCCATGTAGGTGGTGACGTGCTGCCCCGTCCATTCCAGGAGGGCGAGCACGATGGGATCGCTGGATTCCGGCACCTCGGCGGCGGCGGGCAGCGTTCCCGATCCGACCGTCACCGCCGCGGCCAGGGCTCCGGCCGCGGTCATCATGGTCAGCCTTCTGGTGATGCTCTGTACGCCCAACATGCGACCTCCCTCGTCTCTGCTGGTCTTGCTTGCCGAGGGCCTGGCGGCGTCGCCCTACGACCGCGGCGGCGTGCCGGAACCCCGTTCGCGCACCGCCATAGTGCGCGTGTGGATTTACAGTACCATGCGGTCCGAGCCCCTGGTACGGGGTTTTTGGCCGGGCCAAAGGCCCTTCACGGCCAGTTGAAGGGGGGCGATCATGGCGTCGAACGACCGCGTCGCGGTGATCGGCGGCGGCATCGTGGGCTGTGCCGCCGCGGCCGCCCTGGCCCGCGGCGGCCGGCGCGTCACCCTGATCGAGCAGGGACGCCTGGCGGCCGGCACGACGGGCGCCTCCTTCGCGTGGCTCAACGCCACGTCCAAGTGGGACGACGAGCCTTACTTCCGCCTCAACGAGGCCGGCCTGCGCGCGTGGATGGCGCTGGCCGAGGAGGCGGGCGCGGCGGCGATCGGCCTTGACGGCCGGGGCGCCCTGCTGTGGGCGGAGGCCGGGGACGCGGAGGCCCAGGCGGCCCTGCGGCGTCAGCACGAGGGGCTGGCCGCGCTGGGGCACCGCGCGCAGTGGCTGGACGACAAGGGCCTGGCTGCGGCGGCGCCGGAGGTGCGATTCGCGCCCGGCGCCTGCGGCTTGCTGGCGCCCGAGGACCGGCTGCTGGACGCGCCACGCGCCGCGCGGTTCCTGGCCGGGCGCCTGGCAAGCGCCGGCGGCACGCTGCGGGAGGACACGCGGGTCGTCGCGTGCCGGCGCGGGCCCTGCGGAAGGGTGACGGCCCTGCAGACCACCGCGGGCGGCATCGACGTCGATGCCGTGCTGCTGGCCGCCGGCCCCGCGACGGGCGAGCTTGCCGCCGCGCTCCTCGGACCCGAAGCCGCGGGATGCCTGCCGCTGGACCTGGTGCCCGGCCTGCTGGTGGACACGCCGACGGTGCCCGCGCGGGCGCGCACCGGCCTGGCCCTGCACCGCGAGGGCAGCGGCGCATGGCACGCCCGCGCCATGCCGGGCGGCGGCCTGCGGCTGGGCGCCGAGGACACCGATGCCGGGGTCGCCACGCGCCGCGGCCAGCTCGAGGCCCACGCGCTCGCAGCGACGCTGCTCGGACGGGCGGCGGCGGCCATGCCCGGCCTGCCGCCGGCGGCGCCGCTGCTGGAGGGTGCGGCCTGGCGCGTGGGCGTGCGGCCCATTCCGCGCGACGGCAGGCCGATCGTGGGGCCCCTGCCCGGCGCGCCCAACCTGTTCGTGGCGGTCACCCACAGCGGCGTCACGCTGGCCCTGCACCTGGCGGCGGCGATGGCCCATTGGATGGCGGAGGGTGCGCCGCCGCCCGACCTCGCCCGCTATGGGGCCGGCCGCTTCGCCGCGGCGCGGCCGTAGTCCCGCATCGCCTCGCCCACGGCCCAGTGCGTGAGGTGGAGCTGGGGCGCCAGAGGGCGCACGTAGCGCCAGCGCCACCGCCGCACCCGATCCTCGCCCGCGACGCGGGTGAGGAGGGCGCGCACCCAGGCACGGCGCAGCAGCCGCCTGGGAAGCGCGTGGCGCGCCCGCTCCAGGGCCTTTGCCAGGGACGAGCGCCGGGACAGGTGGGCCCGGAAGCGGCGCACGGTCTCCTCGCCGAAGACCTCCTCGACCGGCGTGTAGGCGCGCAGGATGGTCAGGTGCGGCGTGGCGGCGGCGCGCTTCGTCTGGCCGAACCAGGCGCGCGGGATGCCCGCCTCCTCGACGATGCGGCGGGGGATGGGCCGGTCGTAACTGCCGCCGATGCGCCACGGCGCCATCTCGTGCGAACGCGCGATGGCGTCGATGCTGGCCTGACGGGTGCAGCCGACGAAGGGGAAGGGCAGCAGGACCGTGCCCCAGTGCAGGCGGATCTCGGCCAGCGAGCATCCGCTGGCGTCCTTGCGCTCGATGCGGGCGTCGTCGACCTCGTGCTCGAGGCCCCAGACGCCGTCGCCATGATAGCCAACGGCCACGAGCCGCCCGGCGAACGCCTCGCCCAGGCCCGCGAACGGCACGTCGTCGGCGCCGCAGGCCGAGGCCAGGATCAGCGCCTCGTCGTGCCACGGGCGCCCGGCCCGGCCCTCGTCGGGATCGATCTCGCGGACCGCGAGGCCGAGGCGCTCGCCGATCGCCCGGCCGCTGTCCTCGCGCGAGGCGAAGCTGGAGCGCGCCTTGGTGAAGGTCAGCGCCTCGCGGCATCCGGCCTGGCGCAGCAGGACGGCGCCCACCGGCGAGTCGTAGCCGCTGGAGATGGTGGCGAGCGGCGGGAAGCGCACGGCGCGGCCCGGATCGACCGCGTTCGCGGCGACGGCCAGCACCTCGCCCTGCAGATGCGCGCGGTAAGAGTCGAAGCCGTCGAACGGGTCGGGCCGGGGCTTGGGCAGCTCCCGCACGGCCAGGTCCGCGCCCACCGCCAGGTTGGCGCAGCGATGAACGCCGATGCGGGGACCCCGGCGCGTGGGCAGGGAGCGCTGGAAGCGGCCGAGACCGAACATCACGGTGAACATGTCGATCTCGTAGTAGGGATAGCCGGGATCCAGTGCGCAGTCCGATTCGGCAAGCAGGAAGGGCAGCGAGTTCGACACCCGGAGCGATGCGCCTCGGCGCAGGGTGAACAGCGGCTGCAGGGTGTCGGTGGGCGTGGCGAACAGCCAGCCCTGCCCGGCGCGGCGACCGCCCGAACCGCACAGGGTCATGGCCTCGTCGAAGCGGAAGGCGCCGAACCCGCCCGACCAGGCGCCCTCGGCGAAGGCGTCCTCGCGGCGCTCGACCCAGGGCCCGCAGCGCACCACGGCGTCGCCGCCGCGACCGACCCGCGCGCACCAGGCCAGCCGCGGCAGGCTCTCTTGGGCTTCGTAGCGCAGCATGCGCCGCGCAGGATACCGGCGCAGGCGCGGACGGACGAGCGCCCTGTACGGGCGCGGACGGACGAGCGCCCTGTACGGGCGCGGGCGGACGAGCGCCAGGTACGGGCGCGGCGGGTGCCGCCAGCAGGGCGGCCAGGCCGATCAGCGCGGCCAGGTAGCGGGCCCGGCAGGTGTTGGGCGCGGCGCCGGCCATCGCCGCGATGCGCCGCCACGAGAAGCCGTTCGCCCGGCTCCACAGCAGGCGCTGGTCGTCGAGCGACACCCGCCGGAGGGCCAGCAGCACGGCGTCCAGCCGCGAGATCGCCTCGGGCGAGGCGGGTCCGCGGCGCGGCCGCGCGGCCCCGTAGCCGTAGGCCTCGCGGCTGGCGCGCACCAGTTCGGGCCAGCGGGTCAGGCGCGGCGTCACATGGGCCGCCGGCAGGCGGCGCAGGGTATCGACCGCCTCGACGAGCCAGGCCTCGGCCTCGGCGGCGTTCTGGGGGCACGGCATCGTCAGACCATCGCGCTGGTGAAGGGGCCCTCGGCGAGGCAGGGCGGGCAAAGACGGTTGCCGGGATGCTCGCTGGCGAATGCGAGGCCGCAGTAGAGGCAGCGCCGCATGGCCCGCGCAGCCGGCGCGACCCGGGGCCCGGTTCGGCGGGCCAGCGGCCGGCCGGCGCGGCGCAGCTTGGCGAGCTTGCTCTCCACCGCCATGCGCGACAGCCCCATGCGGTGCGCCACCTCGGACGAGGAGAGGCCGCCGTTCCACAGCGCCACGAGCTGGGCCACGCGGGGCTCGGGCCAGGGCTGCGTCAGACCGCCCCGGCGCCCGGCGCCGGACGGCGCCGCGCGGGCCTCGGCCCCGGCCACGACCGCGGTGTCCCCTTCCGCATGGAAGCCAGCCGGATCCTTCGCCTGCCCCATGATTGTTCCCTTTATGTTCTAGTCGCCCGGGGCGAGCATGGAAAGCGGTCCGGCAGCCTGTCAATGGGAATAATCCTAGATGCCGAGGAAATCTCCCTATGGCATGCTGGCGCATGGTCACGCCCTCACGCCTTGCCCGCGAGATCACGCGCCGGATGACCGCCGCCGGGGTCACCCAGAAGGCCCTGGCGCTGAAGGCGCGGCTCAACGAGACGGCGGTGCGCGACATCCTGGTGGGAAAGTCCCGGCACCCGCGCCACGACACGGTGGAGAAGCTGGCCCAGGCTCTGGGCTGCACGGTGGCCGAGCTGCTGGAGCCCGGCGCCGGCGCGGGCGGGGGGGACTTCCTGTTCGTGCGCACCTATGACGTGGCCGCCGCCGCCGGCGAGGGCATCATCA
>Ga0073934_10010900_pt1 | contig 11155 bp, 13 predicted proteins | sample LarsenN4metaG_FD_76834 | JGI IMG/M metagenome (GOLD analysis project Ga0073934, IMG submission 76834) | Hot spring sediment bacterial and archeal communities from British Columbia, Canada, to study Microbial Dark Matter (Phase II) - Larsen... ...
CAACGTCACCGCCGGGCCCATCGCCGGGGTGCGCTATCTCAACGCCGACATCGACGCGTACACTGAAACCGGCGCGGCCATGTTCAACACCACCTCGGCCGGGCAGAGCAACAAGGGCGTCATCGGCACCATCGGTCTGCAGGCCTCGGGCGTGTTCACCTCGGGCAACAGCGCGTTCGCGCCGCATATCCGCGTTGCTTACGAGCGCGAGCTCGACAAGCTCGATCACGCGGTCGCGGTCACCAGCAGCGTCGGCCAGACGCGCGCGCTCAGGGGCGGCACCGGCAACCACGACGCCATCCTGGTCGGCGCGGGCCTCAACATCCAGACCGGCGCCAACTTCGCCTTCAGCGTCGACTACGAGGGCACCATCGATCGCTCTGACGGCAAGGACCACGCCGTCGTCGGCCGCTTCGTCTATTCGTTCTGACGTCGCGCTCTGCCGCGCGCAGCGCAATCGGCGCCGGCCTCCGGCGCCGATTTCGTTTGGGGCTTGCGGCTTCGCCGGTTCCATGGTCGCCTGCGGGCGTTGGTCTTGATCGAGCGTCGCAGATGGCAACACCCGTTTTCTCCGCCCGCAACCCGCGCACCGGCGTGCACGACTACCAGTGCGAGCACACCACCGCTTCGGAGCTCGACGACATCGTGCGCCGTCTGCGCGCCAGCCAGCCGGCCTGGGCCGCCCTGCCGGTCGAGGAGCGCCTGGCCGTGCTCGAGCGGTTCGTCGCCGCGGTCGAGCGGCACAAGGACGCCCTTTTCGCTGCGCTCAAGACCGACACCGGCCGGGTGCGCATCGCCCGGCTCGAGGTCGACGCCCTTGCCGGCCAGTTCAGGCGCATCGCCGCCGATGCCCGCGCCATGCTGGGTGACATCGCGCCGCGTCCGACCATGGTGCCGCACGTCCTCGGCGGCGGGCACTATGTGCCCTACGGCATCATGGGCAACATCACGCCGTGGAACTTCCCGCTGCTGCTGTCGTTCATCGACACGCTCCCGGCGCTGGCGGCCGGCAACGCGGTCGTCATCAAGCCCAGCGAGGTGACGCCGCGCTGGGTCGATCCCTTGCGCAAGGCGCTGAAGGAGGTGCCGGCGGTGGAGAACGTGCTCGCCATCGCCCGCGGCCCCGGCGATACCGGCGCGGCGCTGATCGAGCGCGTCGACCTCGTCTGTTTCACCGGCAGCGTGCGCACCGGGCGCAAGGTGGCCGAGGCGGCGGCCCGGCGGTTCATCCCGGCGTTCCTCGAACTGGGCGGCAAGGACCCAGCGGTCGTGCTGGCCTCGGCCAACCTCGACATGGCGACCTCCGGCATTCTCCGCGCCTCGGTGGCGGCGACCGGCCAGGCCTGCCAGTCGCTCGAGCGCATCTACGTCGCCCGGCCGATCTACGACGCCTTCGTTACCCAGCTGGTGGGGAAGGCCAGGGCCGTCAGCCTCGATCTCGACGACCCCGAGGGCGGCTACGTCGGGCCGTTCATCTTCGAGCGCCAGGCCGACATCGTCGCCGACCACCTCAAGGACGCGGTGGCCAAGGGCGCCAGACTCCTCTGCGGCGGCGAGATCGTCGTCAAAGGCGGCAAGTGGCTGGCACCCACGGTGCTGGTGGACGTGAACCACAAGATGAAGGTCATGACCGAGGAAACCTTCGGCCCGGTCATGCCGGTCATGCCCTTCGCCACGGTAGACGAGGCCGTGGCCCTGGCCAACGACACTACCTACGGCTTGTCGGCCTCGGTCTACGCCGCCGACCCCGAGGAGGCCCTGGCCGTGGCGCGGCGCATCAACGCCGGCGCCGTCAGCGTCAACGACGGCTCGCTCACCGCCATGATCCAGGACGTGGCCCACGAATCTTTCCGCTTCTCGGGCCTCGGGCCGAGCCGCTTCGGGCCCGAGGGCATCCTGCGCTACGTCCGGCGCAAGGCGCTGCTCATCAACACCCGCGGCCCGCTCGACGTCGTCGGCCGGATCGTGCAGATTTCATAATATATTCAATAGCTTAGCGCGTCGTCCCGGCCGCCCGGCCTTGACACGGCGCCGCCCCGGACTAAATGCCCGGGTACCGGCGGATGCCTTGAAGGGTCCGCCGCGGGCGAATCGGCGCGGCCCCAAAGGGCGCGCAACGGGCGGCCAGAGCGGCCGCCGCGGCCCGCTGACCAACTGCGCCGACGATATTGCTCCTTGGAGGATATCCATGCGTACCCTTGATCTGTCTCCCTTGTTCCGGGCCACCATCGGCTTCGACAATCTGTCGCGCATCCTCGACAGCGTCACCCGCCTCGACGAAGCGCAGATGTCGTATCCGCCCTACAACATCGTCAAGCACGGCACCGACGATTATCGCATCACGTTCGCGGTCGCCGGCTTCTCGGACGCCGACATCGACGTCCAGGTGGAGAACAACACCCTGACGGTGAAGGGTAAGTCGACGGCCGAGGCCGACAACGTGCAGTACCTGCATCGCGGCATCGCCGGCCGCTCGTTCGAGCGCCGCTTCGAACTGGCCGACCACATCCGCGTCGACGGCGCCCGCCTCGAGAACGGCTTGCTGCACATCGACCTGAAACGCGAGATTCCCGAGGCGCTGAAGCCGCGTCGGATTGCGATCACGTCGGCCTCCGCGCCCAAGCGCGTCACCAGCGTCGACAGCGAAGTGAAGGCGAAAGCCGCTTAACGTACGTTTCGCAGAACCTGCGGCCGGCCGGATTCCCCCTCGGACATCCCCACACCCCGGGGATCCCCCTCACCCCAAGGTCCGAGTGGCCGGTCGCAGGCCGGGGTGACCGTTGCGGATGAAGCGCGCTAGTCTCGGCCCATGGCCCAGAGCGCGCTTCTTCTGTTTTATCGCGGCGTTGGCGCCGACCATGCCGGGCGGCGGCTTGACGAGATTCTGGGCTGGGACCATCGCCGGCTCGAGCTGGTCCACGACTATATCCAGTGGCTGTTCCCGCTGCCCGAACCGAGCCGCTTCAACCCCGATGCGCCGCTGCTGACGCCGGCCGACGCTCTCGCGTTTCGCACCACGCCTGCGCTGCAGGCGCGCGTCGTGCAGGCGCTCGACCTGATGCTCGACTTTTTCGGCCTGGCGCGCCGCGGCGCCGGCATCGTCCGCGGCGCGCGCTTCGCGGCGCGCGCGGCCGACTGGCTTACGCCCGCCAACCACAACCATTTGCGCCTCACCCGCATCCTCTTGTTCCTCGGCCACGCCGGTCTGGCGCGCGAACAGGCGGCGCTGCTGAGCTGCCTTGAGGACATTGCCGCGCGCGAGGGCCGCGCCGCCGTGTCCGCCCGCACGCTGTCGTTTTGGCGCGACGCCGCCCAACCGCCGCGCTAAGATTCCGAAAGGGTCAGGGGGAGGACGTCATGGCGCGGCCCGAACAGGTCATATCCGTCAATCCGGTGCTCGAGGAAAAGTTCGGGCTCAGCTACCTCGTCGCGTCGGGCAAGACGCTGTACATGGCCGGCATTCTCTCGGCCGACGAGACCACCTTCGAGCTCGTCGGCGCCGGCGACATGGCCGCGCAGATCCGCCACATCTACGCCCGCATGCAGAAAAATCTGGCCAAGGCCGGCTGCACGCTTAGCCACGTCGTCAGCGAGATCAGTTTCACCACCGACGTCAAGGCCCTGGGCGACGCCGGGTGGGTGCGGCGCGAGATTTATCGCGCCGCCGGCGCCGCGCCGCCGGTGGCCACCGCCGTGCAGGTGGCCGGGCTCTATCTGCCCGGCGCGCTGCTGGAAATTCACGCCACCGCCGAGCTGCCCTGAAAGAGCGCGTTGTCGCATGGCCCGTCACGATCAGGTCATTTCCGTCTACCCCGAGCTCGAGCGGCGCTTCGACCTCAGCTATGCGGTTAAGGCCGGCAATCTTCTGTTCCTGTCGGGCATGGTCGCGGCCGACGAGCATTTCAATCTTGTCGGCGCCGGCGACATGGAGGCGCAGATCCGCTGCATCTACGCCCGCGTGCAGAAGGTGCTGGCCGCCGCCGGCGCGTCGCTGAAGAACGTCGTCAGCGAGACCAACTACACCACCGATTCCGCGGCGCTGACCAGGGCCGCCTGGGTGCGCGCGGAGATCTACAAGCAGGCGGGCGCGGCCATGCCCGCGGCCACGGGCGTGCACGTGCACAGCCTCACGCTGCCCGGCGCGCTGCTGGAGGTGCACGCCACCGCCGTGCTCGATTGACGCGCCGCGCTTATGTCCTGAGACAAGTTCGGGCAATCTTTCACGACGATGTGACTCTTCCCTCCCGCCGCCGCCTTGATATGGTAGGCCTCAACCGTTGAACACCAGCACCTAGGGCTTGGGGGCTTGTCCGTGGTGCTGGATGGCTCGGCCGTTTCCCTTTGACGGCGCACCCGACCCCTCGCACCGACCCTGACGACACGGCGCCGGACAAACGGCTATGACCAGAGCGAAATTCGTTCCCTATCGGGACTTCGTCGAACGGCCCGAGGCCGAGATGCGCGTGCGCGCGGCCGAGTACCTCGCCGTCATGTCGCGGCGGCGCTCGGTGCGCCAGTTCGCGCGCCGTCCGCTCGACCGCGCCGTCATCGAAGACTGCATCCGTGCCGCCCATGCCGGGCCCAGCGGCGCCAACATGCAGCCGTGGCATTTCGCGGTGGTGTCGGACCCGGCGGTGAAGGCGCAGATCCGCGAGGGCGCCGAAGCCGAAGAACGCGAGTTCTACGGCGGCCGCGCCGGCGCGCAGTGGCTCAAGGCACTCGAGCCCATCGGCACCGTCCCGATCAAGCCCTTCCTCGAGGATGCGCCCTACCTGATCGTCGTGTTCCAGAAGAACTACGCCATCTCGGCCGCTCATCATCGCCAGAACCACTACTACGTCCCCGAAAGCGTCGGCATCGCCGTCGGCATCCTCATCGCCGGGCTGCAGCAGGCGGGCGTGGCGACGCTCATCCACACGCCGCGGCCGATGGGTTTTCTGCGCCGCATCCTCAAGCGCCCGGCCAACGAGCGGGCGTGCATGATCGTGGTCGCCGGCTACCCCGCGCCCGACGCCGCCGTGCCGGTGCTGAAGAAAAAACCGTTCGACGAGGCGGTCAGTTTCTTCTGACGCTGCGACTTTTTTCTCTTTCCGGCGCGCCGGTCCGGCGCGGCGTTGACCGCGCCCTCGGCGCCGTGGTCCGATGGCCGCGGTCAACCAGGGGAGAACGCACATGACCGATGCCACGTCTTCGTCTTCGCCGAAAACCTCGCGCCGTGCCGTCATGACCGGCGCCGCCGGACTGGCCGCGGGTGCGGCCCTGGCCGCCGAGGCCCGGGCCGGCCAGCAGCTCGCGCAGGGCCCCGCCGCCGCGGCCGCCGGCGCGGTCAAGGTGGCCAAGCGCGGCGTCTACGAGACCGTGCCGCTCAAGCAGGACGCCATCAACGTTTGCGCTATCCAGTCGCGCGTGCGCGGCGTCGATGTGAAGAACCTCAAGCAGACCATGGCGGCGAACCTGAAGCACGTCGTCAGCCTGATCGACAACGCCCAGGGCGCCGCCGAGGAATGGGGCGGGGAACGCATCTGGGGCGCGAAGCAGGATCTGATCTGCATGCACGAGTTCCCGATCCAGGGCTTCCGCCCCTGGAACCGCGCCGAGCTGAACAAGATCGCCTTCGAGCTGCCCGGCCCCGAGGTCGACATGATCGCGCAGCGTGCCAAGAAGCACGACTGCTACATCGCCTTCGGCTGCTACGCGAAGGAGAAGGACTGGCCCGACCACGTCATTAACATGTCCGTCATCGTCGGCCCCACCGGCGAGATCGTCTCCAAGCAGTGGAAGGCGCGCAACATCCTCGGCCTGTTCGGCGAGGGCGCGCTGATCGGCACCACCGTCTACGACGTGCTCGACCGCTACGTCGAGATGTACGGCTGGGATGCCACCATGCCCGTCGCCCGCACCGACATCGGCAACATCGCCATGACCGCGGTCGGCGGCGAGCCGCTGCTCTACCAGTGCCTGGCGCTCAAGGGCGCCGAGATCATGATTCTCACCGTCACCGGCGGCAACAACCCCGAGTCCGCCATGGCCGCGGCGCGCGCCAGCCGCGTCTACACCGTGGGGGTCGGCAACTCGGTCTCGCCCGATAACCCGGGCTTCGCCGAGGCAGCCGGCTCCGAGGACGAGGGCACCATCATCGCCGATCCGCGCGGCGTACCGCTGGCCCGCTCGGCCAACCACCACGAGGATTTCGTCAGCGCGCGCGTGCCCATCGCCGACTTCCGCAAGACCCGGCGCTTCCCCGAATATCCCATGGCGCTGTTCCTGCCGGTGCTGCAGCAGTACGAGCCGAAGTTCGGGCCCAACACCTTCCTCGCCAAGCTGCCGAAGGACTACCGGGAAGCGGGCGAGATCGTCCGCGCCCGGATGAACGCGAAATAGCCGCCGTGGCCGGCGCCGCGGGGTCCCGCGGCGCCGGGTCGCGCGCTCAGGGCTTGGGCTTCTTCTCGCCGCCCTTGGTGGCGGTGCCGTTGCCGCCGCCGGTGCCGCCGGCGGTGGTGCCGCTCATGCCTGCGGCATTGCCGCCGCCCATGCCCATGCCTTGGCCCTGGCCGCGCATGTTGGCCATGGCCTGCTTGCAGCCCTCCGACATCTTATCGCGGTTCTGCATCACGCACTGCATGGTCGGCTGCCCGGGCTTGGCGTCGGCGCAATGGGTCTTGATGTCGGCGGCGCAGGCCTCGCGCACGGCCGGGTTGTGCGGTCCCTGCTGGGCGTGGGCCGCGCCCGCCAGGGCCGCGGCCGCCGTCAGGCTCAGCGCGATCAATCTTAAGTTCATGGTGGTCTCCTCCCCGTCAGACGGCCACGCGCCGGATCGGACGGCGGGCCGCGGGCGCCAGCATCGTGCGCTCCGGCGGCGGATGCAAGGCCCAACGCGGCCCCCCCGCCCCCGCCTCGAGCGCGCCAAACCTGTCAGGTGATTACGAAATCACAACAAGCTGAAGAAGTGAGCCCAATTCACGCTTACGGGCCAGAGCCCAAGCGCCGGTCATGCGCATCGGCGTGCCGGATGATGCTGCGAGTTCCTAGCTTGCCGCCATTTGCAAACTCATCAGATCGCGCAGTGACTTCGATCATCGCCTTGCCGATTTTCTCGGACTTCACCGCAGCACCGACGGGGGCAAAGAACCAGTAAAGAAGCTTCTGGCCCAGATGCGCCTCTTCATCGGTCGGTCCGATGTAGTCTGGTCGATAAGCGATCACCCGCAGTTTCGTTCCCTCGGCAAGCTTGAACAGCGTTCGCTCGGCACGCACTTTCTCACGCGCCCACATTGCGGTCGAATCCTCGGAGATATCGCTGGAGCTGATGTAGTGAAACGAAATTGCGGGCTTCACGCTGACGCTGAGCCACTTCGACACAAAGCTTGCCGGATAGTCGACATGAATCGTGCCGTAGGTTTTTTCGTCGACACCGAGTGAGTTGATCCCGATTGCCCAGTACACCGCATCCGCCGCGACTATCTGCTCCTCGATCGCTGAGTAGTCGAGATAATCCTGGTGCAGAGTCATCTGAACTTTTCCCGCCGCTACGCCTTGTTCGATTCGCGGAGTCGTGCGACGGGTAATCACGTGGATCTTCCGGATATCGGAACTCGCCAGCGCGGCTTTCAGAATTCCGTCCCCCGCCGTTCCGCTGGCACCGAAAATCGCGATCGTTTCGTCGCCAGTTGCCGGTTTGCCGAGGACCGCGATCTCGTCATCTCGAAGCGCGAACACCACCGCAGCTCGGATGTACACCAGCGCAAACAGCCCCAGCGGTACGAGCAGGATGAGTTTTTTGCGAGATATCTTCATGAGGGCACATCCACGTAACTGAGGAGTAGTCCTGTTACCCCATGCCCATGACCTGCCAGAAAACTTCAGCGGGATCGACCGCCAAATAAGGCATTGATTTTTTGGTGCCCCCGGCCGGACTTGAACCGGCACGGCCGTTGCCGGCCAACGGATTTTAAGTCCGTTGCGTCTACCATTCCGCCACGGGGGCAGAGGCATTCGCCCGGGAAGCGGGCTTCCCCGCGGCGTGGCGAATGCGACCAACAAAAACTCTTCGCACGGCGGGTTTCCCGCGCCAAGCGGCAACAACTGCTTCTCGGGAAAACCCGCTCCGAACCTATCTCACTTCGGCGCCGGCCCCAAGACCGGCTCGGCCCCCAGCGCGCGCATGGCCTCGGCCACTTCGGCGATCACCGCGGCGATGGCGGCCTTGTCGGTCGCGCGCGCGACGACGGATGTGCCCAGCTTGTCCAGGCGCATGAACGGGTAGCTGCCGATGGCGACCGCGGGGTAGGCGGCCTGGATCTGCGCCAGCCGCCCGGCGATGTCGCCTTCGCGCACATGGGCGTCGATGCTTTGCGAATACACCGGCGGGCCGCCCTTCAGGCCCGGCGCCAGCGCGTCGAACATGGCCCGCGCCACGCTTGGCACGCCCGCCAGCACGAACACGTTGCCGATGCGGTAGCCCGGCGCCACGCTGACGTGGTTCTCGATCAGCTCGACGTCGGGCCATCGGGCACCTCGGCCATGCGCAGCCGCGCCTCGTTGGTGCGCTCGCCGTAGTAGGCGCGCAGCTTGCGCTCGGCCTCGGGGTGGCGCACCACGGCGCGGCCGAAGGCCCTGGCCACGCAGGCGGTGGTGATGTCGTCATGGGTCGGGCCGATGCCGCCGGTGGTGAACACATATGTATAGGCGTGCCGCACCGCGTTCAGCGCCGCGACGATGCGCGCCTCATCGTCGGGCACGACGCGCGCCTCCATCATGCGGATGCCCATGGCCGCCAGCCGCTCGGCCAGGAACTTCAGGTTCGCATCCTGGGTGCGTCCCGACAGGATCTCGTCGCCAATGATGATCAGGCAGGCGGTGGGGTTGCGGGCGGGGGCGTCGGTCATGGCGGCGGTCGATCGAACGGGGCGCGCACTTTAGGTCCGCGGCCCGCGGCGCGCAATCGCCGCCCTAAGCATTTTCTCGACAGGTGGGGACCGGCCGGCCCAAGGTTCACATCGGTGAACATGCGGCCAAACTAAAGAGGCGATCGCGCCCGTCCGAAATCGGACCTGCGCGGAGGCGACCCTAGCCCAGGGCGCGGCGCAGCGGCGCGATCAGCGGCAGGTCGGCCGGGGGCATGGCGTAGCGGTCCAGCTCGGCCGCGCCCACCCAGGCCAGCGCCTGGCCCTCGCGCGGCCTCGGCGTGCCGCGCCAGCGCACGCAGTCGAACAGCGGCATCAGCAGGTGAAAGTCGTCGTAGGTGTGCGAGGCGAAGGCCAGCGGCTCCAGGTCGTCCGCCGCCACGTCGATGCCCAGTTCCTCGTGCAGCTCGCGCACCAGCGCCTGCTCGGGCGTTTCGTGGTCCTCGACCTTGCCGCCCGGAAACTCCCACAGCCCGGCCATGCTCTTGCCGGCGGGGCGCTGGGCCAGCAGCACGCGGCGCTGCGCGTCGATCAGCGCCACCGCCGCCACCAGGATCACGGGCTTGTGTGCGGCCGCCATCAGGTCCGGTATGAGCCGTTGATGTCGATGTAGCCGTGCGTCAGGTCGCAGCTCCACACCGTCGCCCGCCCCGGACCTAAGCCGATGTCGACCTCGAACAGCACCTCCTGGCCCTTCATGTGCGCCACCACCGGCGTCTCGTCGTAGTCGGACACCGCCTCGCCGTCGCGCGCCACGTCGACGCCGCCGATGCGGATCACCAGCCTGTCCCGATCGACCCGCTCGCCCGATTTGCCCACCGCCATGACGATGCGGCCCCAGTTGGCATCCTCGCCCGCCACGGCGGTCTTGACCAGCGGGGAATTGGCGATGGTCATGGCGATGCGGTGCGCCGCCCGGTCGTGCTCGGCGCCGGTCACGCGCACCTCGATGAACTTGCGCGCGCCCTCGCCGTCGCGGGCGATCAGCTTGGCCAGCTCGATCATCAGCTCCTCCAGCTTGGCCTTGAAGTCGTCGAGGCGCGGATCGTGCGGATGCAGCACCGGCGCGTGGCCGGCCCGGCCGGTGGCGAACATCAGCAGCGTGTCGGAGGTGGAGGTGTCGCCGTCCACCGTCACGCAGTTGAAGCTTTTGTCGGCGCCGCGGGCGGTCAGGTACTGCACCGTGGCCGCGTCCAGCGCCGCGTCGGTGAACACGTAGGCCAGCATGGTCGCCATGTCGGGCTGAATCATGCCCGAGCCCTTGCAGAACCCGACGATGGTCGTGGTCGTCCCGTCGATGACGGCGGTGCGCGCCGCAACCTTGGGGAAGGTGTCGGTGGTCATGATCGCCTTGGCCGCGTCCAGCGCCCCGTCGGCCGACAGTCTGGCTTTCAGGCCGGGCAGGGCGGCGGTGATCTTCTCGTGCGCCAGGGGCACGCCGATGGTGCCGGTGGAGGAGACGAACACCTCGCCGGGCTTGCAGCCGAACACCTCGACCGCCGCCGCCACGGTGGCGTCCACCGCCGCCACGCCCTTCTTGCCGGTAAAGGCGTTGGAGTTGCCGGCGTTGACGATCAGCACCCGCGCCGCGCCGTGCTTGCGGTTCTCGCGGCAGCGCTCGACCGGCGCGGAGGCCGTCAACGAGCGCGTGAACACCCCGCCGACGGTGGTGCCCGGCGCCAGCTCCGCCACCATCAGGTCGGCACGGCCCTGATAGCGCAGGCCCACCGCGGCGCTGGCGAAACGCACGCCCGCCACCGGCGGCGGCGTCGGAATGGCCTTCGGGGCCAGGGGCGAAACCGGGTAACTCATCGCAAGGGTCCTCGCAGCAGGAAGATCGCCGGACAACGGGGGCCGGGCCCGCGGCCGGCGGGCGCTTCAATGGCACAGGGCCGGCCCGCTCACAAGGCGTCTGCGGCTGCCGAGCGGCCCGGGCGCGGCCCGGAACCCCTTCTAAAGCATGACGATTTTGCCGCCCCGCCGCCGCCGTCCGTCGCCCGAAACCGGGCCGGCGCGCGTTGACTTATGAGCCTTGCGCTTCTATCTGTCTGTCCGCACCCGCAGGTATGAAGGCCGCCCCGGCGTAGGCGGCTGCCCCACCCCCCGTTCACGGTCTCTCGAGGTCTCGATGCTCGGCGCCCTCAAACGCCTGTTTCCGTCACGCAACGACCGCCTGATCAAGTCGCTCCGCCCCATCGTCGCGGCCATCAACGCCAAGGAAGCCGAAATCGCCGCGCTCGACGACGCGGGCG
>Ga0073934_10010902_pt1 | contig 11154 bp, 8 predicted proteins | sample LarsenN4metaG_FD_76834 | JGI IMG/M metagenome (GOLD analysis project Ga0073934, IMG submission 76834) | Hot spring sediment bacterial and archeal communities from British Columbia, Canada, to study Microbial Dark Matter (Phase II) - Larsen... ...
GACGCCGGCTTCCATGCGCCGCGGAGGTTTGGTGGACGATCCGCTCGGCCTTGACGCCCCGCAACAGATGCAGCAGCAGGCGCAAAGCGTGCGGACGCGCCGTGTGCCGCAATGGATCTTTCTAGGCCACCTCTTTTCACACGTCATTTTGCAGGACCGCACGGCGCAAGGCGCCAGCGGCACCAGCTCCGGCGCCCAAATGACGCGCAGGCTCGCCGTCAGCGCCTTCTCCGCGTTGTTTTTCCTTTGGATGATCGCGCTCACCGTGAGCTACTTTGGCAACCGTTCGCTGGAAAACCAGGTGATCGAGGCGGCGCGCGGCATTGGAGCCTCGGAGTCCGGCGGGGCTGGGCAGGAGCTGCCCTCGCTGAACGCCCTGCAGCGGCTGGATACGCTCCGCCAGTCAGTGGAATTGCTCTCCCGCTACGAGCGCGAGGGCGCGCCGTGGCGGCTGCGCTGGGGACTGTATGTGGGCAGTGATCTCTACGAGCCCTCTCGCAGGCTCTACTTCAACCGATTCGCCAAGCTGCTGTTCAGCGCCACCCAAGCTTCGCTGCTGGCACATCTGCGGCAACTGCCGGCCGCACCCGGACCCAACGATCCTTATCGGCCGACGTACGACACACTGAAGGGCTACCTCATCACAACCTCGCATCCGGACAAGAGCACGCGCGAGTTCCTTTCGCCGTTGCTCACCGAACGCTGGGCCGCCGGCCGCCAGGTGGATCCTGAGCGCCTGGCGCTAGCCCGACGCCAGTTCGATTTTTACGCCGACGAGTTGAAGATCAAGAACCCCTTCTCGTCGAACAACGACGGCGAAGCGATTGAGCACGCGCGCGATTACCTGTCGCGATTCAATGCCGTCGAGAGCATCTACCAGTTCATGATCGCCGAGGCGTCGCGCAAGCATCCCGGCGTCAACTTCAACAAGCAGTATCCGGGTTCTGCCGCGCTGGTGATCAACAACCGGGATATGCTGGGCGCCTTTACAGCCGATGGTTGGAAGTTCATGGACGACGCCATCCGCAACGTGCGGCGCTTCTTCGGCGGCGAGCGCTGGGTGTTGGGCGACCGCGCCGTGGCCGATCTCGATCCGGCCAAGCTGGTGCCGCTGCTCACTGAGCGCTATCACAAGGACTTCCTCGACAACTGGCGCGCCTATCTGGCCGCTTCGCAGGTGGTGCGCTACGCCAACATCGCCGACGCCGCCTCGAAACTCGGCCAGCTCTCGGGCAATTCCAGCTATCTGCTGGCGCTCTTCTGCGTGGCTTCGACGAATACCGAGGTCGCCGCGGCGCCGCTGAAGGAACCCTACCAGCCCGTTCACTTCGTGGAGAAGGCGCCTTGCCGCGACCGCATGGTCACCGACAACAACACGCCGTACGTCCAAGCGCTGGTCGGCCTGCAGGCGGCCATGGACCGTGTGGCGAAGACAAGCGGCAACGAGATTCCCGAGGACCTGGTCAACTCGACGCTCAACGAAGCCACCAACGCCTACAAGGTGACGCGGATGATCGCGCAGAAGTTCACCATCGACCGCGAAGGCAATGTCCATGGCATGGTGCAAAAGCTCATGGAGGATCCGATCAAGTACGCCGAGGCGCTACTCGGCCGGCTTGGTCCGGCGCAGTTGAATTCGGCGGGTAAAGGAGCCTGCAACGACCTGTTGCGGCTCACCGCTAAGTACCCCTTCAAGGCCGATTCCAAGGTGGACGCGACGATGGACGAGTTTAACGCCTTCTTCCGTCCCGGCGATGGACGGCTGGAACAGTTCTACCAATCGACGCTGAAGCAGTATATCGACAAGCAAGGCAGTCTTTACATCCAAAAGGCCGACAGCAAGGTGCAGATCACGCCGCGCTTCCTGCAGTATCTGAACAACATCATGGCCTTCCGCGATGCGTTCTACAAAGGGGATTCGCGCGAACCCCGGCTGAGCTACTCCATGAAGGCGCTGCCCGCCGAAGGGCTGAGGGGCGTCACGCTCACCCTCGACGGCCAGACGTTGAAGGGTTCGGGCAAGGGCGGGGAAACACGCGAATTCGCCTGGCCGGGTTCGGGCGGCGCCCAGCTTTCCGGAAACCTCGGAGGCGGTGACATCGGCCTGATCAGCTATAGCGGATTGTGGGCGGCGTTCCGGTTCTTTGGCGATTACGACCGCTTCGAGAGCGCGGGCGCTCGCTACACATTGAGTTGGGTGCCGCGCCAAGGCCAGTCCGGCCAGGCGATGAAACTTGGCAACGGCAAGGACCTCACGATCCCCTTCGAACTGGACATGAAGGGCGCGCCGCCGATCTTCCGCAAAGGGTATCTGGCGTCGCTCGGATGCGTGAGCGAGGTGGCTCGCTAGGACCGGGCGAGGAGCGCGGACGCGCGTTCACGCGCCTCGGCGGCTTCGGCGAGACGGTTCTTCTGTGCCAGGACGTCAGCCAGCATCAGGTGCGGCTCGGGGTCTGCGGGATCGATGCGCGACGCCTCATGGCACCAGCACTGGAAGGCGCGGATCTCATTCACGGAGAGGGAAAGGCGCGCGAGCAACTTGCAGGCCTCGGCGTTTTCAGGGAACAACTGCACGGAGCGCTCCAGATGGAAGAACGCCTCGGTCAGTTCGCCGCGTGCCGCGTGCGCGCGGCCTTCGGCGAAGTGCTCGGCTGCCGTCATGGCTTCATTGTAACGGTGGCGGCGGCTCGTTCGCGAAGCTCTTCCAGATGGCTTCGATCGCCGGCGGGGAGGGTACGCCCGAGTGCACATAGAGCCCGTATCGAAGCCTGAGTGCGTTGCCGGGACGAATCGTCAGCGCGGCGTTCAGCGTGAGGCACGCTCCCATCCAACCGTCGCGGCGGACGTGGAAGGGCGTGGGATGGCTGGGGTTGGAGGGGTGGTCGAGCAAAGTGATCCCCTCCTGGATGATCGCTCCCCGTGCGCCGTTGGCGACGGGACCGGAGTAATCCACCCAGCGGGCCGGTTTGCGGAACATGGCTGGCTCGTCGGCCAATCCCCCTGAGTTGCGCAACTGTCCGCCGCCATCGTTGACCCCGATGGTCTTAGCCATGCGGACTCCGATGGGCCCGAAGGGCGATTGACCCAGCGTGACGGTCTCCTGGCCGCTTGTGAGGCTGAGGTCGATCAGCAACAGCCACTCGCCGCGCGCGAGGTCGCGCGGCGTGATGCGGCGGTGCTCGGCCATGAGGGTACTGCCGTCGGGACCGCTCCACACCAGGTCCGCCGTGAGGCCGCAATCGCGCGCGCCGTCATCCAGGGAGCGCAGACGCACCTGCCGGATGCGGCCGTGCTTGGGCGAGTCGGCATCCTCCCAGAAGTTGATACCGTTCACGGATTGGTGGGAGATCCAAACCGAATTGTGATGGGAATGGCCCTGCGGGTCGCGCGGGTGGCCCATCCGGGTGAGCGGCCGGCCCGAGGGGCCGATGATCGGGTGGAGAAACGGCCGGCGCAGATCAGCGCCGTAGTAGTACCGGGCCAGTTCGCGCTCCTCGCGTGTGAAGAGGACTTGGTCCAGGGGCTGCGGAATCGCCTGCATACGCGGGACGGGCTTCGGACTCGCCTGCGACATGAGGGGGAGAGCCGTGAGCAGAGCGCGACGGGAAATCATGCCAGCACGGATCATACACGAACTGGAAGAGGGCTCCGTTGAAGGCCTTTCCAGCAGGTCAGGATCAGAGCGCACAGGGCCCGGCCGCGGTGTCGGCGGCCGAGGCTCCGCTGTGCGCGGTAGTGACAGCGAGGCAGGCACCCCGGAGCGCACAGGGCCCGGCCGCGGTGTCGGCGGCCGAGGCTCCGTTGTGCGCGATTAGAGAAAGAAAAGGCCCCCCGCGCCAGCCAGAATCGCGGGGGGCCCAAGTGGCTAGTCCGGCGAAAAAGGGCCGGCTAGCCAGGAGCGAACTGGATCACCTTGTCGGAGCCGGTTTCGGCTCACTCTTGCCTGCCTCGACGGTGAGGATGACGGGCTGTACAAGCAACATCGGCTCACGCACCATCAGGACGGCCGGGTTGTACTTGCCCGGTTCAAGGTTAGCTGGGACGCGGAACTTAATAAAAGCTTCGGTCTGCTCCAGAATCTCGACGGAGACCTGCTTGCTCACCGTAGTCAGCATGAGGTCGGCGACCTTCGACTTGTCGAGGGATTCGCCGAACACGGTGGCGATTTCCCCTGCTTTCACGACCGCGGGTTCCACGCGGCGCATCATCGGAACGGAGTTGTTCGTGTCGGCTGCACTCACGAACGGGACCAACAGGACGGCGAGGAACACAACCGCCATGATCGAGAGGAAGGCTGATTTGGTTCTCATGGCTGAAAAACCTCGTCCTGTAGGACTGCAATTTTTGCACCAAAATGGAAACGGCTAAAATCGCCGAAAGCGCGGGCGATGAGGAGGTTTCCGTTGCGGACTCTCGCCCAGTGGTGTGGGAATTCGGCCAAGTGGGTGAAAGCCGCTGCCGAGAAATCCCTCGTGAGTGTGGCGTTTAGCGGTTTGGCAGGCGGCGTGCTTACCTTACTCATCGTAGGGACTTCTAGAGCCATGACCTGGGTATTAGACGCAATTCTCCTTCAGTCGCTGGTGGTAGCGGGTGTCGCCCTGTTGCTTGTGGTTCGAACCGCGCGTTAGCCAATTCCCACATCCCACAGCGTGAACCTTTCCGCCTCCTCGACGTCGAGATAGGATGGATGCGTGCTTCGGCACGTGCTCAATTTGTTTGCCTCGCTCGCGCTGGCCGCGGAACCTGCCGTCCGTGTCGTGTGGGATGCGCCCGGCGCCAATGTACTGGGCGCGCCAACCCCGGATGGCCGATTCCTGTCGTGTGTTGACCCGGCGTCGGGCGACCTGGCCCTGCTGGAGACCGCTACGGGACAGTTGCGGCGGCTCACCCACAAAGGGGCGAGCGCGAACCGCGAGTTCGCCTATTTCAGCGTTCCCTCCCGCGATGGTTCCCGGGTGGCGGTCGCCTGGTTGAACGAGGCGGGCTTCTATGACCTGCGGGTGATTCCGGCGCAGGGCGGCCAGACACGCGTGCTATTCAGGAACGAGGAGTCCGGTTTTGTGCAGCCGACCTCCTGGACGCCTGACAACCGGAAGATCCTGACGCTCCTGTTCCGCAAGGACAACATTAGCCAGATCACGCTGGTGGACGTTGAGTCAGGGGCCGTCAAGGTCTTACGGAGCTTGAACTGGGTGTACCCGAAACGGATGGAGATCTCCCCGGATGGGCGCTGGATCGCCTACGACTCCTTCGGTGGCGAGCAGGCGGGGCCGCGCGACATCTACCTACTTGCTGTGGACGGCTCCTCCGAGGCGAAGGTCGTTGAGGCGCCGGGTGAGGACCTATTCCCCGCCTGGTCGCCCGATGGCCGCGAGATCCTGTTTGCCAGTGATCGAGGCGGTTCCATGGGGGCCTGGGCGGTGCGCGTCGAGAATGGACGCGCCGTGGGGGAGCCACGTCTCATCCGCGCGGGCCTGAATCAGTTTCTCCCCATGGGGGTGACGGCTCAGGGCGACGTATATTACGGGCAGCGGATAGGCTCCAGCGAGATTGCCCTGATGCCCGAAGGCGGCAAACCTGCCGTTCTGCCCACGCGGACGCCGGGACGAAACACGGCGCCCGCCTGGTCGCGCGACGGCAAGCGGCTTGCGTATCTTTCACGGCGGGGCGCGGAGAACTTTGGTGTGCAGTCCGTGGTCATCGTCGTCCGTGACCTGGAGTCCGGCGCCGAGCGTGACCTGCCCGCGCGATTGGCGACGGTCGCCGCTCTTCGCTGGTCGCCCGACGACGAATGGCTGCTTGCCTCCGGTAGCGATGGGAAGGGGCGCGCCGGCCTGTTTCGCGTGCGTGTGCGGGACGGTTCAGTTCGAACCGAAACCGTCGCCGAGGGGGCTGACTACACCGGGATACCAGGGGATTGGGAGCCGGATGGGCGCGTGTCCAGTGGAGAGGATGCGCACGCCCTCGCCGTGTCGCCGGATGGACGGGTGATCGCGCGCGCATTCAAAGGCAGGGTGGTCGCCGGCGGGCAGGAATGGGCCGTGGATGGTGTCAGGTGGCTCTCCTGGAGGGGGCAGACGCTACTGGCGTCGAGGAATGGCGCCGCGATCAGCCTGAGCGCCGACGGGGTGCGCCGGATGGAATGGCCGAACTATGATGGAGGGCCATTCAGCGTTCACCCCAAGTCCGGAACCGTGGCGTTTGGCGTGGGTGGCACGCGGTCGCAAGTTTGGGTGATGGAGCATGTGTTTGCGCCTGTTGATTCTCACCGTTAGTGGCGCGGTGTGGGCGGCGGGGGGGACCCTGCCGGTGCCGCTCGGGCTGGACGCCTACGTGCCTGCGCCGGCATCCAATCTGATCACGCGGGAGAAAGTGGAATTGGGCCGCGCCTTGTTTCAGTTTCGCGGGTTGTCGCGTGATGGTTCGCTGTCGTGCGCCGGCTGCCACCTGGCGGAACGGGCATTCTCCGATGGCAAGTCTGGCGCCGTGGGGGTGAGAGGGCAGGTGAGTGAACGGCGGACGCCTCCGCTCATCAATCGTGCCTGGGGCCGTTCGTTCTTCTGGGATGGCCGCGCGGCGACGCTGGAAGCTCAGGTGCTACAGCCGATTCTCAATCCGCGGGAGATGGACCTGACGCCGCCTGAGATCCGCGAGCGGGTTCGTGCCGATGCCGTGCTGGGGCGCCGCATGAGAGAGGTCTTTGGGCGCGACGCGGAGAATGAGGACGTCGCACTCGCTTTGGCCACTTATGTCCGGACGATTCTCTCCGGAGACTCCCCCTATGATCGCTTCGTCGCCGGTGAGCGCTCCGCTCTCACCCCGCAGCAACAACTTGGACTTCGACTATTCCGCGGCAAAGCCAACTGTGTCGCCTGCCACGTGGGGCCGCAGTTCACCGACGAGCGGTTTCACAACACGGGGACCGGATGGCGGAATGGCGCCTTCGCCGATGGTGGCCGCGCCGCTGTGACGCAGCAACCAGGCGACCGTGGGGCGTTCAAGACACCGGGGCTTCGCGAAGTTGCCGCCGCTGCGCCCTACATGCACGATGGGAGCCTGAAGACTCTCGAGGAGGTCGTGGATTTCTATGACGAAGGCGGGCGCGAGAATCCCGAGTTGGATGCGGAAGTCAGGCCTTTGAGACTGACGCTGGAGGAGAAGCGAGCGCTGGTGTCCTTCTTGCGCAGCCTCAGTGGAAAGGTAAGTGACGGATGGCCCGAGGCGCGTTGATCGTGTTCGCGGGCCTGCTTGCCGCGCAGCAACCGGACTTCGAGCATCTGTACCGGCAGGCGCTCGAGCAGCGTGAACAGACCCTTGGGAAGGATGCTCCGAAGACTCGCCAAAGCGCGCGCGATTTGGGCCTGTATCTTGCGGGCCGGGGCGAGTATGCCCGCGCCGAGCCCTATCGCGAAGCGGCCGTGGATCTGGCGGAAACGCCGGCCGCGGCGACCGTTCTGCACAACTGGGCCGTGGCGATGGAGGAGAGCGACGCTTCGCGGGCCGAGTCCATCTATCGCAAAGTGCTGGCGATCCGAGTGAAGGCACTGGCGCCATTGGATGTGGAACTGGCCACGACACGCCTGAACCTTGCCGTTCTGCTCATCGCGCGGGGAGACGCCGAGGCGGGGAAGTTGGCCTCGGCCGCGCTGGGAGCGTTCGAGAAGAGGTTGCCCCTCATGGATGCGCGCACGGGCGCGGCGTGCGGCGTTTTGGGCGCCAGCCTGGCTATTCGCGGCGAGATCGCGGGCGCGGAGCGCATGTTCCGGCGCGCACTTGCCATCGCGGAGAAGGCGCATGGACCACAGGCTCCGCAAACAGCCAGCGCGCTGGAGAATCTGGCCGATCTTCTTGCTCAGACTGGGCGCGAATCAGCGGCGCGCCCGCTGCTGGACCGGGCGGAGCGGATTCGCGCGAGGGCCCGTTAGCCGGTAGACCCCGATCCAGTGGTTCACGAACCCAAGCAATGGTGAAGGGTTCACCAGGGGCATGTGGCAGCCGACACAGGAATGGCCTGCAACCTCCGCCGAGTGCCGCGGCTTCGCGTGGCACTCGGCGCATTTGCCGTCCCCCAGCGGCTTGGCGTCTTCATGCGGGTTATGGCAGGACAGGCAGGAAAGTTTGCCCTCGCTCTTGAGGTAGCAGGCGCTCTGGCTGAAATAGACGGGTTGGTGGCGCACATTCCAGGGATTCTCGAAGTTGGTCGACTCGCCTCGCGCCGGCGGCATGCGGTGGCACTGGCCGCAGAGGTCGTTCACCTCGGCCGCGGTGAGCTTGGCTGGGTTGCGAATGGTGCCGCGCCGCGGCTTGGCGGCATGGTCCGCTCCCGGGCCATGGCAGGTCTCACACCGAACGCCTGGTTGGCCCGGCTCGATAGCGCGCGTCGGCGAGAGCCGGAGCTTGCCCGTGGAGTGGCATTGGAAGCAGCGGAGAATGTTCGAATCCGGGGCGAAGGTCTGGTAACGGACGCCCTCGGAGGAGGTGTGGCCCGGCGTCAACGCGAGTTGGCCGGACTTCGTGTACCAGGAGAGCCCGTGTTCGACGTAGGTGTCCTCGTCAGCTTGGGAGACGTACGTAACCGCCTGCGCTCCCGCCCCGAAGGCCCAACGGCCATCGCGCGTGCGGCCCAAAGCCTGCGCGTGGTGGGTGGCTGCCTGCTTGCGGGCGATCTCGGAATGACAAACGGCGCAGGACCTCGATCCAATGAAGTCCTGCGCCGCGAATAGGAGAAAGGCGAGTCCTACCAAGTGAAGCGGCCGCTGTACTGCAACTGGCGGCCGAGGTAGCCCGGACGCTGAGCCGTCACGGCGCCGAAGGCCGAAGTGCCAAAGGCCGTGCTGGGTAGATCACCGTTGAAGGTGTTGGTGGCGTTGTAGGCCTCCATGCGGAGTTCGAACTTGAGTTGCTCCGTGATGGAGAATGACTTCGCCAGGGTGAGGTCGAGGTTCTTAAAGCGCATGCTCTTCACGCCGTCATACTGCAGCGGGTTGGTGCGGCGGGTGAAAGCAGGCAGGCGTTGGAACTTCGAGGTGTCGAAGGCGCGTGTCTTGCTCGGCGAGTCGATAGACGGGTCGCCATCGACCAGCAGGCCGCCGAAGCGAAGGTACTGCCCGGAATTCACCGAGAACAGGCCGCTCAATGACCAGCCGCCCAGGACGCCGTCGACAATCCGGTTGGCCTCGTTCATGAATTTGCGGCCTTTACCGAACGGCAGTTGGTAGATGGCGGCGCCGGACCAGCGATGGCGCGGGTTCACGGCGGGTTGGTAGGTGAGATTGTCGAGGAAGTTGTCCTGCTCGTCGTAATACTCTTGGTTCCGCTCGCGGTTGTAGTTGTAGCCGAAGAAGAGGTTGAAGCCGTTCACAAACGGGCGTTGGACGGAGATCTGCAGCGCCTGGTAGCGGTTTCGGGCCTGGCCGGTGAGCCGCTGCTGGATGTCGCCGTACTGCGGATAGAGTCGCAGCAATTGGGAGACGGGCACGTTGGCCTGCGTCCGAAGCTGTCCTGGCATTTTGTCGGCGGGCAGCTTGTTGAAGAACGGATTGGCCACGTTGGCGGCCGTGGCCGCGCCACGCGTGTAGCCGATGCGCGGGTCCACCTGGTTCAGGTTGCGTGTCACCGGAGCGTTCCGCCCGAAATTCGTGAAGTAGGTGGCGTCGAGTACGATCTGGCCCGGCAGCGCACGCTGCACGCTGAAGTTGACGCGATCGTTCACGCCGACCTTGAAGTCCTGGTAGTAGAAAATGGGAGAGCCGCCCAGGTCCGTGTACCGGCCAAAGCTCTTCCCGCTGACGGGAACCAGTCCGCCGGGGAATGGATTGCTCAACCGGGACTGAGGCACGCCTGACAGCAGCGGCAATCCCCGGGACGTGGCTTCAAAGCCTGGATAGAAGACGCTGCCCAGGACGTCGAGACCGTCGGTGAGCGTCGATGGCACAAGATACCGCGCGTAGCCGAATCGCACGGCGGTCTTGTCATCCACCCGATAGGCCAACCCGGCGCGCGGCATGAACAGGAGCTTCTGGGCATTCCAGGAGCCCCGGTTCGAGGAGTCCGTGAAGATCCAGGCGCCGTTGAATACCGGACTCCCTGTGCGGAGTGCCGTGGCGGCGGCGGGCAGCACGGGCGCGTTGGCGCCCTGGAACTCAGGAATGGGGGCAGTCAGATCGAGGAAACGCGAGAGGCGATCCTGCGGGTCGATCATCGGCGATTCGTACTCGTAGCGGAGGCCAAGGTTCAACGTCAGCCGCTGCGTGATTTTGAAGTCGTCGTGGACGTAAAGGCTCCAGAAGCCGTTCCGGTGACGCTGGATCGGAAGCGACTGAATGAGCGTGTTGTTGTCCAACGCGCCGACCAGCAAAGTAGCCCAGGCATCGCCGCTCAGGTTGAGGTCCGGATTGAGGAAAGTGCTTGCGGTCAGCTCAGGACGGATGTCGAACGACACCGGCCGGGGCCGGACAGCTTCCACCCGCTGTGAACGCCACTCACCGCCCACTTTGAAGTAATGACGGCCCTGGGCGCGCGAGATCTTCGACTGGATGTTGTACGTCTCCGGATCCTGATACCAGAAGCCCGTCCGGCCGAGGTTGGTGGCCGAGGGTCCGCGGCGGACGGTGAAGCCCGGGTAGTACAGCGCGGGGTCGTTGCTCGAATACGGGGTGTGCCAGTCGCTGCCGAGGATCTCGGTCAACTGCGCGCTGGTAATCTTCGATTTCTCGTCGGCGAAGGAATCGAAGATACGATTCCAGCCGCCGCGCACGTTGATCACTGTGCTTGCGTTGAGTGTGTAGACGACGTCGCCGACAGTGGTCCAGGCGTGGCGTTCGCTGCCATTCGGTTGGAAGGCGCGCGAGTTTGCGTAGTTGTCCTGCGCCACGTAGGTCTTGAACATCGAGAAACGGCCAAAGATCTTGAGCTTGTCGTTTACGTTCCAGTCGGCGCGGTCGGAGAAGTTCCAATACTTCACCCGTTCGGCGAAACCGGTGCGATAGTTGTTCACGCCGTCCGAGCCGTCGCCGGCCAAGTTGGGTTTCCAGATGTCGTTCATGACGCGCCGGCCGACAGGGTCCTGTTGGCTGGCCGGGATGATGTTGCCCGCGTAGGGTTGACGAGTAGCCGTGCCGTCGGCGTTCAGCACCGTGGTGAAGGGATTATAGA
>Ga0073934_10010903_pt1 | contig 11152 bp, 7 predicted proteins | sample LarsenN4metaG_FD_76834 | JGI IMG/M metagenome (GOLD analysis project Ga0073934, IMG submission 76834) | Hot spring sediment bacterial and archeal communities from British Columbia, Canada, to study Microbial Dark Matter (Phase II) - Larsen... ...
CGCTCCTGATCCTGGCGGGCTCGCTCCTCGGCGCCCCGCGGACCGCGATCCCGCCGGGCTACCGGCTCGAACCGGTCGATGGTCCGGAAGGCGTCGATTTCCAGCCGGGAGGTATTGCGTTCGATCCGGACGGCACGCTCCTGGTGTGCACCCGGATCGGCGAGGTGTGGAAGCGGATCCCCGGTGACGGGCGCCCGGTCTGGAAACGCTTCGCGCACGGCCTCCACGAACCGCTCGGGATCCTGCCGGGCGCGGGCGCCGGTTCCGTGCTCGTCGTCCAACGCAGCGAGCTCACCGAACTCCTTGACCGCGATGGTGACGGCGAGGCCGAAATCTACCGGCGCGTCAACGGCGACTGGGGGTTCGGCGGCAACTATCACGAATACGCCCACGGGCTCGCCCGCGATTCGAAGGGAAACCTCTATCTCACGCTCAACCTCGCCCATACGCGCGGCTTTTTCGGTTCCGGGATGTCCCGGCCCGCGCCGTACCGCGGCTGGGCCGTCCGCATCGCTCCCGACGGAACCTTCCACCCGTTCGCCAGCGGACTCCGCTCTCCCACGGGCGTCGGAATCAACGGGCGAGACGAACTCTTCGTGACCGATAGCCAAGGGGAATGGATGCCCACCTCGCCGCTCCTCCATGTCGAGGAAGGAAAGTTCTACGGAAGCCCCGACTCGCTCCTGGATCATCCCGACTTCCGCGGACGCGAGTTCAAACGGATCCCCTCCGAGGAGCTCATCGCGCGGCGGTCGCCCCCGGCCGCGTGGGTGCCGTACGGCGAGCTGGCCAACTCCCCCGGCCAACCGGTCTTCGATGAGACCGGCGGACGCTTCGGCCCGTTCGTGGGTCAGATCTTCTTTGGCGACCAGACCAAATCAAACGTGATGCGGGTCGCCCTGGATCCGGTCGGCGGCCAGTACCAAAGCGCGATCTTCGGTTTCGCCGAGGGCCTCGCAAGCGGTTACATCCGCGGCGCGTTCGCGCCGGATGGCAGTTTCTACATGGCCCAGGTCCACCACGGCTGGGGCGCCGCGGGCGAGAAACCGGCCGCGATCGAACGCCTGGTCTGGGACGGCAAGACCATCCCCTTCGAGATGCATCACGTGCGGCTCGTCCGGGACGGGTTCGTCATCACCTTCACCCGGCCCGCTGATCCGGCCAGTCTGCGGACCAACGACCTCCGCGTCACCCGGTGGCGTTACCCGTTCTCCCCGGCGTATGCCTCCAAGAAGCTCGACGAAACCCCGGTCGAGGTGGAGGAAGCGACGCTTTCCCCCGATGGCCTCGCGCTCCATATCAAAGTCCCGCTCCTCGCGGGCACGGTGTACCGGATCGAAACCGCCATGCGCAGCGCCGCGGGTGAGGAGCTGACCAACCGGATCGCCTGGTACACGCTCAACCGCCTGATCGAGTAAGCCGCGGCACCGCCGCCTCAACCTCCCAAGCGCCGCGCAAAGGCGCCCGGCACCCGCCGCGCGCAGGACCACCACCGCCCCAGGATCGGATGCCGCCGGATCTGATCGAGTTCCTCGAACTGACGGATCTTCTGGCCCACCGCGTCCGCACCGGCGGTGTAGTTCGCGTGGTAGATCGTGAGCCGGCGGGGCGGTGGCCAGCCGTGCGTCCGCGCGTAGAAACCCCACGGCAGATATCCCCATTCGACCTCCCCCGCACCCGCGCCACTTGCCGCGAAGAGCGGATTGTTCACCGCGTTCCCGAACAGCATCCGGTTGAGCAAGCGCTGCTCGTTCTCGCCGGGATGCGCCGCGAGCGCCTCGCGGATGCGCGCGAAAAATCGCCCGGTCCGCGCCGAACACCGGATCACCACAAACCCCGCATTCACATCCGCATACCGGCACGCCTCGCGTTGGAACAGCACGTCCGCCCGCGGCTCGATGCCCTCCAACGCGGCCGGGACCAGATCGAAGAACCGGATGTCCACGTCGGACCACACAATCGTCCGGCCCGCGTTGGCCTCGATGCTGGACACCATCCGATCGAGTTTCAGCCGGATACACCGCAGGAATTCCGGGCTCAGAAAATCGCCCGCCCCCTCGATCTCCAGCGCCTCCGCCACCAGCTCGAACCCCGCGGGCACCGAGGGCAGAAACCAATCGCGGAACAACACCGCGTGCGCGGGGGTGTAACAGCAATACAGGCGCATTCCCCGAGCATGCCCGTCGCGCCCCGGAGATCGAGCCGCAAAACCGGGTGGTTTTCCCCCTTTCGCACCCCCCATGCTCCACCTAGCTTGCCGGCGTGGCCGATTCGTATTCCTCGTTCGCGGAGCAGATCCTTCGAAGCGCCGATCTCGAGGGTAAACTCCTGCCGCCCCCGGCAGGACTGGTCGACGATGCCGGGAGCGCACCCTGGCATCTCCCGGACCTGCCCGCACGCCCCTCCGAACTCCGGTGGAAAGCCCGCGGCGAACCGTTCCGGTTCCCGGCCCGCATCGATTCCGACACCGATCGCGGCCACCTGCTGCACCACATGGCGAACCACGAACTGCTCGCAGTCGAGCTCATGGCCCTTGCCCTCCTCAAATTTCCCGACGCGCCGCGCGCCTTTCGCAAAGGACTCCTCGCCACGCTCGTCGAAGAACAGGAACACACCCGCCTCTACCTCGAACAGATGCGGCGCTGCGGCGTCGCGTTCGGAACCCTCCCGGTCAGCGGCTATTTCTGGCGCATCGTCTCCCCCATGGCGGCCCCGATCGATTATGTCACCCGGCTCAGCCTCACCTTCGAGCAGGCCAACCTCGATTATTCCAAAGCCTACGCCGCCCTCTTCGCGAAACTCGGCGACCCCGAGACCGCCTCGCTCTTCGAACGCATCCACACCGACGAGATCGGGCACGTCGGCTACGGGCTCCATTGGTTCCGGAAATGGAAACAAGCGGAGGCCTCCGACTGGGACGCGTTCCGTGCCCAACTCCCTCCCGATATCCCCCCGGCCCGCGCGCGCGGCGTGGGGTTCGACCGGGCCGGACGCGAGCGCGCCGGGCTCGACCCCACCTTCATCCAGCAGATCGAGGTCGAGCCGCCGCGCCCGACCCATCCGGTCACCGCACACTGGGTGAATCCCGGACCGGATAGCGGCGCGCCGCTCCCCGCCCGCCTCCGCGACACGCTCGCGTTGCTCCCCGCAGCCTGGATGCGCGAGGGGGAACTGCTCCTCATCCGCTCCCGGCCCCGCACCCGTTGGCTGGAGTTTCTCGCGCGGCACGAGCTCCCAATCCCTCACCTGCTCGATCCCGATTCACCCGCGGCGCCCGGACCCGTAGCCCACCTCGACCCATGGGCCTGGACACCCGCGGCGATCGCCCTCGAACAGCGACTCGGATCGCGCCATCCCCGAGCCCCGCGCGATCCGGAAGCGCTCGCCCGACTCTTCTCGAAAGCGGCCGCGATCCCCCTGCTCTCGGCCTGCGCCGATGCGCTCGGGATCCGGGGACCGGGAGCCGAGCCCGGATGCGTGATCGCGGATCCCGCACAACTCCGCGCGCAACTCGACCGGTTCCGCGCGCTCGGGTTCGACCAATGCGTCGCGAAACGCCTCCTCGGCTGCGCGGGACGCGGCCACCGCCGGATCGACACCCGATCGCCCGGACCCGAGCTCGCCCGCCTCGACGCCCAATGCGCTACCGAAGGGCCGTTCCTCCTCGAGCCGTGGTTCGACCGGCGCTTCGATTTCTCGCTCCACTTCGATGTCACGCCCGATGGGGTCCGGTTTGTCGGCACCACCGAGATGCGCAACACCCGCGCCGGAACCTGGAGAGCCAGCATCGCCCAACCGACCCTGGCCCATGCCACGCCGTTCGCGCGGTTCTTCCACACCGGACGCCCCTCCCTCCTCCAACGCCTGGCCGCCGCGCTCGCCCCGCTGCTCCACGCTGCTTTCGAGGGAACCGGATACCGCGGCCCGGCGGGCATCGATGCGTTTCTGTTCGCGCGGTCCGACGGCACGCTCGGCTGTCGCCCCGTCGTCGAACTCAACCCCCGCCACACGATGGGCCGGGCCGTGATCGATGCGATGCGACGCTGCGGTTCGGGCAGAGCCGGACGCATCCGCTTCCTCCCCGCGACCATCGCGGCCGCCACCGCAAGGGTCGAACGCGACCCGTCCGGGGGGATCTCCCGCGGGATCCTCCCGTTCGGCGATCCGGAAGACGAGGTGTCTCCGGTCCCGGTCCTCGAACTCGCCCCCGCTGTTGAGGATTTGCCTGATGCGGAAGAAACCGCGGGCCGCCACGGCGCGTAACACCTCGGATGCAAACCGTCCTCCACTGGTTCCGGCGCGACCTCCGACTCACCGACAACAACGCGCTCAACGCCGCAGCCGCCGGAGGCGCACGGGTCATCCCGGTTTACTTGGCGAGCACCTGGAAAGGGACGCACCGATGGACCGGATCGCCGCGGCAACAGTTTCTGTGCGGCTGCCTCGCATCGCTGGCCCGCAATCTGGAGACGATCGCCGGACGCCTCATCATCCGGGATGGATCGCCGACCGAGGTGCTCCCCGCGCTTGCCCGCGAGAGCGGTGCCACTGCAGTCCACACCAACCACGATCCCGACCCGCATGGGAAAGCGGTCGAGACCGCCCTCGCCGCCCGACTGGCGCGGGATGGGATCGCGTTCCGGGTGTTCAAGGATCACGCGCTGCACGAAGGCGACGAGGTGCTCAAGGACGACGGGCAACCGTACCGCGTGTTCACTCCGTACTCGAAGGCCTGGGCCAAACTCCCCAAGCCCGAGCCCGGTTCCAAACCGCGAGCCCTTCACACGCCCGATTCGATCCCCTCGCTCCCGCTGCCGACCCCTTCCCGCTGGGGCCTCGCCGAGTTCGAGGGAGCCGTCGAGCCCGGTGAACGCGCCGCCCGCAAGCGGATGGACACCTTCCTTTCCGGGCCCATCCTCGCCTACGCCGAACATCGCAACCTGCCAGCCGGCACCACCACCTCGCGCCTCTCGCAGGATCTGCGCTTCGGCCTGCTCTCGTTCCGCGCGCTCTACAGCCGCTGCATCGCGCTCGCCCGCGAGACCCCGGCGCGCGAACGCCGCGGCATCGAGACCTTCATCAACGAGCTGGTCTGGCGGGAGTTCTACTTCCAGATCCTGCACCACGCCCCCGAGGTGCTCGAACTCGAGTTCAACACCAAACTGCGCGGCCTCCCCTGGCACGATGCGCCGGAAGCCTTCGAACGCTGGTGCGCCGGCGAGACCGGCTTCCCCATCGTCGATGCCGCCATGCGCCAGCTCCTGGCCACCGGGTTCATGCACAACCGCACCCGGATGATCACCGCCATGTTCCTCACCAAAGATCTCCACCTCGACTGGCGGCTCGGCGAGCAATGGTTCATGCAACGGCTCGTCGATGGCGAGATCGCAAGCAACAACGGCGGCTGGCAATGGAGCGCCGGCACCGGGGCCGATGCGGCCCCGTACTTCCGGATCCAGAATCCGTGGTCCCAATCCGCACGCTTCGATCCCGAGGGCGCCTACATCCGCCAGTGGATCCCCGAACTCCGCGATCTGCCCGCCGAACGCCTCCACACCGCCCCCGCCCCCGGACTCCGGATCCACCCCCGCTACCCGCTCCCCATGGTCGATCACGCCCGCGAACGGGAAGTCACCCTCGCCCTCTTCCGCGCCGACGAACGCACCACGCTCCCCCGCTGACCCGACCGGCACGAGCGCAAGCGTCGTTCTGGATTCGCCCTGGACTTGTTGCACCCCTGAACCAGTCTGAACGCCGCCCTCAGCCGCTTTTCACGCCCTCATTTTCCTCCTTGCGCTCCCCCCGGAACGTGGCATCATCCCCCTCTCGTTTTTCGAGATGCGGGTGTAGCTCAGTTGGTAGAGCACTTCCTTGCCAAGGAAGATGTCGCGAGTTCGAGTCTCGTCACCCGCTCCATCTGCGTAAGCGCCAGATTGGTTAAGCCTGGATTCCATTTCCCTGCACGCGCGGGGTCTCCCAGAGGCTCCACCGCCTCGGATCGCGTTCGCGTCGACGCGACATCCCAGCGTGTTCGAGGCGGTCGCGCCCGAATCAATCGCCAGGCCCCCTTCTGCGAACCACCCGCGTTCAGGTAACCTTGACAAGACTTGGACTTATCATACTGTATGCGATGTGAGGACTACGATCATACTCGACGACGAACTTGGTGAACGCCTGCGCATGCAAGCGCGAAAAGAGGGCAAGAGTTTCAGCGCCTTTTTGGCGGATGCCGGACGCCGGGCACTTGAATCGAGATCTTCCCCGGGCAAACCGTCGTTTGAGCTGATCACATTTCGAGGGGATGGCACCTTTGAGGGCATCGATTTGGATAAACCGAACGCAATCATCGCCGCAGAGGATGGGCCGTATTCGATGGATCCGCTGAAATGAAACTCTGCGATGTCAATGTCCTCGTATATGCCCACCGGGAAGAGTCCTTGCACCACCTAGACTATGCGGATTTCCTGCGGAAACTGGCCGGGGGTGATTCGGCGTTTGGACTGTCGGAGTCGGTGCTGGCCGGTTTTGTCCGCATCGTGACAAATCCTCGAATCTTCAAGAAGCCCACGCCCACAGCCCTGGCGCTTGATTTCTGCGCAGCCCTTCGCGCCTGCCCGCAAGCGGTGATTTTGCGTCCCGGCGAACGCAACTGGGTGATTTTCTCGGAACTCTGTCGGTCGATTCCTGCGACCGGAAAATTAGTTGCCGATGCCTGGCACGCGGCTCTGGCCATCGAGCACGGCTGTCACTGGATCTCTACCGATGGCGACTTCGCCCGATTTGCCCCATTGAACTGGTCCCACCCGCTCAAAGCCGGCCTTTTATAGGTGGTGGGAGCATGCAGGGTAAATATTCAGAGAGCGGCATTGACCTCATCGAGGCCGTCGAAGCGAGCACACCCGAGCCGTTCGTCCGGACATTTGCCCGTCCCCCGGAGTAGCCGGTTCAGCCGCGACGCGCCACGCCGGTGGCGGGAGCGCGGCACCAAACCGGCTTGATGAACCCGCGCAATTCTCGAATGCTCCGCGCGTGCATTGCGTCGCGCATCCACGCAGAACTCCGGAGCATGCCCTGTCGCGGGCCTGCATCCCGGCCCCTGGACTCGACCATCTGCAGGTAAGTGGTCGCTTTGGGCTGCTGATCCGCACCGTCACCACCGAATGAACAGCCTCGGCTCCAGCCTGTTCTCCGAGGTCACGGGGAAATTCTTCGGGGTGCTCACCGGCCCGAACGCCCCGATCTACCTCGACGCGCTCGACGCCATCGAACGGGAAATGCCCTCGCGCGGCGAAGCCATGGACTGGGCCGAGGCCATGGACATCGTTGGTGAAGTGCTCGCTCGCAGCGGCGCGCTCGAAGCGGAGTCCGATGACCCCGATGCCGGAGCGGAGACGGATCCCCCCTCCGCCCAGGTCCTTCGACGCCTGGTCGCCGCGGGGTGGATCGAGGAGGAGAAACGCTCGGATTACCGCCGGACCCTCTTCCTCGAACCCGCAGCCCAGACCCTGTTGGAAGCGCTTCGCGCGATTGTGAGCCAAAATATCGCCTCGTTCACCGGCAAACTCCGCCTCGTGTGCGATCGGCTGGCCGCCCTCAGCTACCCCCCTTCGCGGGAGGATCTGCCCTGGGAGGAACTCAAGAACTGCCTCGCGCTCGTCCGGGCCGGGCTCCGGGAACTTCGCACCATCCGCAAACAGGTCGAACGCTACGCGCAACGCCAGCTCAAAACCGCCAGCATCGCCGAAGCGCTCGACATCATCTACGGCGAGTTCTCCGCGCTCATCACCCAGCAATGCTACCGCGAGCTCATCCACGCCCGCCTGCCCGAGCGGCTCCGCGAAGCGCTCGCCGGACTGTTCGCGCTGGAGCAGGACGAAACCGCGCTCCTGCGCCTCCAGGCCGACTTTCTGCGGACCGAGCCCGAGACAGACCGCGCGTTGCCCGCGATCCGGCGCACGATCGAGGAACTCTCCGTCCTGCTTGGGGACGTCGAGCCGACCGCGGATCGCGTCGATACCAGCACCGCCGATTTCGCGCGGCGCTCGCGCTCCCGGATCCGGTACATCCAGGATGTCGGGTCCGCCCGCCGCCAGCAGGTGAAAGTGATCTTCGATTTCGTCCGGGAACGCCTCGCCGATGTCCGGCTCCCCGATCTCGGGGATCGCCTTGATCTCCCCGCTCCCCGCCTGACCGACCCCGGGCTGGTCGGCGTCGCTTCCCTGGCCCGGAGCCGCCGTGCCTCCGAAACCGCCGCCCGTCGCCCCGTCGATCTGCCGCTCAGCGAACAAGAACGCGAAGCCAGCCTCCTCGAGATGGAGAAGAACGTCCGGAACGCGCTCCGCCTGGACCGGGCCAACCGTTTCATCGACCGGCTCGGCCTGAAACCGGGCCAGCCGATCGGGTCCGACCAACTTCCGGTCCATACCGAGGACGACATCCTCGACGTGCTTTCCTGCCTGGTGTTCGCGCCTGCCAACGGTTCCAACTACCGGCTGCGCACGCTGCGCCAGCAACACCCCGATCAGCCCGTCACTATGGATCCCAAAGGCGATTTCCTGATCGAACGCTTCGAGGTGGAGCGGAAATGAGCGACGATCTCCCCGCACCACCCCCGGCCGCCCGCCTGCTCCCCGATCTCTCGGATGTGGATCGGGAGATGCTCCAGTCGGCCGTCACCGAGCTCTTCCATCGCCAGGCCATCGTCCGCGATCTTCCGGGCGAGCGCGACCTGTTCGACTGGGCACGACTCCGCATCGGTTGGGTGCGCGAGGTCTGCGGTCTCATCGGGTTCGAGGTCTTCCTCAACGAGGACGAGCAGCTCATCCACGCCCTGCCCGGCGAACGCACCACACTCCGCAAACTGCGGATCGAATGGACCCTCGTGCTGCTCGCGCTCTGGTACGATTACGACGTCCAGCTCCGCGCCGAGGGCGCCCCCGTGGTCTTCGCCGTCGAAACCTTCAACGAATCCCTCAAAACCAAACTCGGCGACCGCCAGCCTTCGCTCTCCGCCCTCCGCGACATCCTGGCGTTCTTCGCCTCCCGAAAATTGGTCCGCATGGAGTATCACGACGATTTCCACCGGTCCCGCATTGAGGTCCTGCCCACGATCCGTTTCGTGCTCCCCTTCGGCGAGATCGAGAAAGTTTCCGACGCCCTGGACGATCTCCTGTCGGGCGGCGGTTCCGAGGAGGATCCCGACCGTGGCTAGCCGCTGCATCCGCCTGACCCGTATCCACGCCATCCAGTGGTTCGGGTACTGCGACACCTTCGACATCAATGGCAACCTCCTCATCGCCGGGCGGACCGGGGCGGGGAAATCGGTGCTGATGGATCTCATCCAACTCGTACTGATCGGCGATCAGCGCGCGAAGTACAACGCCGCCTCCGACGGCCGCGGCCACACCTCGGGCCGCGACAAGAAAAGCTACTGCTTGTGCGACACCCAGGAGGATGTGGATGGGGTGCCGCAATACGCCCGCGACGGCGGGGTCACCTACATCGCGCTGGAGTTCACCTGGCCCGACGGCACGCAAACCGAGACCTGGGGCATGCGGATCGATTACCCCAACGCCGGAGCCCAGACGCCCGACGAGGAGTTCTTCCGGATCCCGGAGCGGCTCGAGCGCGCCGATTTCGTCACGCCCGAAGGGTTCGCCCTCGGTCTCGACGGGTTCCGCCTCCTCATCAAGCGCAAGGAAGGCGAGACCTTCCGCAACGTCACCGAGTACCGCAAACGCCTCGCCGATCATCTCAACTTCCACCGCGAGACGGTCGATTTCCTGATGCCCTCGGCGATGTCGTTCGCCTTCCTCCCCCGGTTCGACACCTTCTGCCGCCAATACATCCTGCAGGCCGAGGACATCAAAATCGAACCGGTCCAGCAGAGCTACCGCAGCTACCTGCGCATCCGCGAGGAACTCGACCGCCTTGCGGACAAAGCCCACCGGCTTGAGCAGACCGTCGCGGCGCGGACGGAATGGGAACATGCCAGCCGCGATGCCCAGGCCTGCCGTTTGCTCGAAGCGGAGTTCGAACGCGAGGCGGCCCGGGCCGAGAACGACGAACTGACGCGTCGCCTCGCCGAGATCGACGCCCGCCAACTCGAGCTCCAGTCCGAGTTCGACACCCTCTGCCGCTCCCTCGAAACCCGGCGACGGGAACTCGACGCCCTCAAGAATCTATTCCGCGACGAGGGCGGCGCCCTGCTGCTCGATCTCCAGGAACAGATCCGCGCCGTCGCAGGGAAGATCGAACGCCTGCGCGAAATCGGCCGCACCGTCGAGGAAGAACGCGCCCGGCGGGTCCGTCGCACCGCGGAGTTCGCCGGCAAAGCCCGCGACTTCCTCGCGGAACGCTCCGCCGGGGATTGCGCGGAGCTGGAACATGCGCTCGCGGAGTTGCGCGAATGCCGACCCGACCACCTCGGCGCCGCCCTCCGGCAGACCGCACAGGCCGTGAAATCCGTCGCGGCGCGGGTGCAGGCCGCCGTGCTGCAGGACAGCCAGAAAGCCCAGGAAACCCGCGGAGAGCTCGAGAAGCTGCAGGGCTCGATCAGGGATCTGGAATCCAACCGCGTCGTCCCCTCGCCGCTCCTCGATGAACTCAACCGCCGCCTGCCCCGGCGCGGACGCGAGAATCCGGCGCGCCAGTTGCGGGAACTCTGCGAGGTCACCGACGAAGAATGGCGCCCTGCGCTGGAACTGGCTTTCACCCGGAAGTTCGCGATCGTGGTTCGCCCGGAGGATTTCCCCGAGGCCCTCAAAATCTACCGCGAGTTCCGTCAGGACAGTCCGCAGGAATCGCTTGTGAACCCCGAGCGCGCCACCGACCGCTCCCCCAAGGCCCGGCCCGGATCGCTCGCCGCAAAGCTCGCCTCCGATCATCCCGTCGCCCGCGCCGTCATCGACGAGCTGTTCGGCAACGTCATCTGCGCCGCTTCGCTGGAGGAACTGCGCCACCATCCCGACGCGATCCTGCCCGATGGATTCCGCCAGCGCGGCCTGTTCGCCGAACGCCCCCGGCGGTACGACCACCACCCCTGCATCGGCGCCAAAGGGATCGAACGGCTCAAGGCGCACCTCCTGGCGCGGGCCACCGAGTGCTCGACGTTGCTGCGCACGATCGAACCGATCCTGGGCCGCGCCGAGCA
>Ga0073934_10010904_pt1 | contig 11151 bp, 10 predicted proteins | sample LarsenN4metaG_FD_76834 | JGI IMG/M metagenome (GOLD analysis project Ga0073934, IMG submission 76834) | Hot spring sediment bacterial and archeal communities from British Columbia, Canada, to study Microbial Dark Matter (Phase II) - Larsen... ...
AGTTTGGCTAGTTCGTTGTTGAGAATCTTGCACTCGCCCGGGCAGGAGGTGAAGAAGAAGCTGGCGATCCAGAGCTTGCCGTCCATATCCGCGAGCTTGAACTCGCTGCCGCTCCGTTCGATGAAGCGCAGGTCTTTCTTCGGCGCGGTGGGCGAAGCCGACGAGCCATCGGTATCCGGCACGGCCTGGCCGATGTAGACGCGATTCTCCGCGTTTCCTCGACCGGTATAGCGGTACACGCTCCACGCGCCGTACACGCCGACGATGGCCAACAGCAAGAACGCCCAAACACGCACGGCTGTATGATTCATTGCAAATCTCCTTGGGTGCGAAAGCGCGAGACCCACCAGGCGGCCGCCGTCATCGCGGCGGCGAAGCCGAGCGTGACGATCCAGCAGGTCGCCAGGCTCGGCAGGTTGGCGGGCAACGCCGCGTTCGCGTCGTTCCAATACAGGATACGCCTGATCCCGGCCACGCCATAGGTGAGGGGGTTGAGCCGCATGATCCAGGCCAGCCACGGCGAGTCGGCCGGAAAGAAGGCCCCGGACAAGAGCCACATCGGAATCTGCAGCAGGCTCATCACGGCGTGAAAGCCTTGCGTGGAATCCATCCGCCAGACGAGCACGAAGCCCATCGCCGTCAGCCCGAAGGCGACGACCGCCATGAACACGGTTAGCGTGGCCAGCATCGCGACCTGGAATTGGATGCCGATCGTCAGCCCCAGGGCCAGGAAAACGAGGCCCTGCAACAGCGCGATCGCCGTGCCGCCGATAAGCTTGCCGAGCACCATCGCCCAGCGCGGCGCCGGCGCGACGAGCACCGACTGCAAGAAGCCTTCGCGGCGATCTTCGATGATCGAGACGGTTGCGAAGATCGACGTGAAAAGCAGGATCAACGCCAGGTTGCCGGGAAAGAAATATTCGAGATAGCTCGGTCCGGCGGACTGCCCTCCCAACCGAAACGAGCCGCTCAGCCCCGCGCCGAACAAGAGCCAGAACAGGATCGGCTGCCCGATCGCGCCGGCCACGCGATTGCGCTGGCGGAAGAAGCGGACCAACTCGCGCGCGGCGAGCGAGCCGACGACCTCCCAGGGACGCACGCGCAATTCGGGGAGCGCGGCACTAGCCATGCGCGGCCTCCTCGGCGTGCCAGAAACGGTGGCCGGTCCGGGCGATGAACACGTCCTCCAGCGACGGTTTTCCCAGCGTGATCGACGTAATCTCCGCCGGAAAGGCTTCGACCAGCTTGCCCAACAAGACGTGCCCCTCGGGATGTTCGACACGCACCACGCCGTCGACGATCTTGGTGGTCACGGTGAAACGCCGTTCGATTTCGGCCGACAAACGTCGCGAGTCCGGCGTGTTGATGGTGATCGAGTCGCCGCCAAGCTGCGATTTCAGCGCCTCGGGCGTATCGAGCGCGACGAGTTTTCCGTGGTCCAGGATCGCGATCCGGTCGGCCCGTTCGGCTTCTTCCAACAGGTGCGTGGTGAGCGCGATGGTGACGCCGTCCTGGTCGCGCAGCTCGCGCAGGTAGCGACAGACGTCTGCCCGCGCGCCGGGATCGAGGCCGGTGCTGGGTTCGTCAAGCAGTAGCACCTGGGGACGATGCAGCAGTCCCTTGGCGAGTTCGACACGGCGTCGCAGGCCGCCGGAGAGTTTTTCGACCAGGTCGCGCGCGCGGTCGGCGAGTCCCAGGCGATCGAGCACTTCCGCCATGCGGGTGCGCAGCGTCTGCCCGGAGAGACCGTAGAGGCGGCCTTGGTGCCGCAGGTTTTCGGCGACGGTCAGCTTGCGGTCCAAGCTGGGGGCCTGAAAGACGACGCCGATCGCGGCGCGGACGCGCGCCAACTCGCGGACGAGATCGTGCCCGAGGAGGACGCCGCGGCCGTGCTGGAGCGGGATGAGCGTCGAGAGCAAGCGGAAGAGCGTGGTCTTGCCGCCGCCGTTGGGACCGAGGAAGACGAACAGTTCGCGCTCCTGGACGGCGAGCGTGAGCGCAGCGAGAGCCGTGCGCTCGCCGTAGCGGTGTGTCACGTCCACGACTTCGATCGCCGCGCGGGATTCCACGGAATGCTCGGAGTCGCTTTGTCGCCTTTCGCTCCGCGAAAGGGCGCCCTTTCGCGGAGCGAAAGGCGACGATGGGGGGAGTGCGGCGCCTCAGTGCGCGGCGGGTTCGGCTGCGCTGTGCTCGGCTTCAGCGCCGTGCTCCGCGGCGACGGAATCGGTCGAGGCTTCCGCGGCCATACGGGCTTTGCGCTCCGGCGAGTACTTGCGATTGCGGAAACCGATGTCGGGCACCAGGGCCAGCATCAGGAACACGGCCATGATCGCGGGCGGAATGGTGAGCACGTATTTCCAGTTGGCTTCGTACTTCACGTGCATGAAGAACAGGATCACCAGCATCGCCTTGGTGCAGGAGACCGCCATCATGAACGTGCGGCCGGCTTCGACGGGAAACCGTTCGCGCCAGAAATCGGTGTACGTCAAGAACGACATCGCCGACAACACGCACAGCGCCAGGAACACGGCGAAGTATTGCCCGGTGTGGCTGTGCGCATGCTCGGCATGCGTCGCGTGCGGGTCATGCGGGTGATCGTGAGCGGTCATCGGGATATCTCCGGAGGTCGGCGAGCGAAATCGCGCGTTCGCGCGCCACCTAGAACAAGTACAACAACGGGAACAGGAAGATCCAGACCAAATCGACGAAGTGCCAGTAGAGGCCGATGTTTTCGATCGCGATGGCGCTGGCCGCATTCAGGTTCCAGCCCATCATGATCGCAAAGAAAATCAGGCCCACGAGCACGTGGATCGCATGGAAGCCGGTCAGCAGGAAATAGGTGCTGGCCCACATGTTGCCGCCGGGAATGACGATCGGCAGCTTGAGCCAGGGCATTTCGTCGTTGAGCCCTCCGTGCGCGGCCTCGGCGTGTTCTGTGCCGTGCATGGCGCTGGCGAGCGGAGCGATTTCCATCGCGAGCTTGTTAATCTCGACAGGGTCGGTCGTGTTCGTTTTGAGTTCCAAGTCTTTCACAAACGCCAGGCGCTTTTGTTCGTCTTCCGTGATGGCGGTGTCCCGCTTGGTTTGCAGTTCGGTGCGCTGGGTGTTTTCTTCGTCGGTGCGGTCCGACTTGGCGTCCAGCGCGGCGAGCGCTTGCACATCTTCCTCCGTCCAGACCGGCTTCACGGTCAGGGCGCCGCTGATCTCCTGCAACCGGGCGCGGACGGCGGAGGCGTAATACAGATCGGCTTTTTCATATATCCGGCTGTGCTTGGGCTGCGGATAGATGCCGTGCGAGAACTTGGAGGAGTACTCGTAGACCTTGATGCCGAGGAAGATCGAGCCCAAGAGCAGCGTCGCGCCCATGAAGGCCTTGGCCACGCCGGTCTTGTTGGTTTTGGCCGCTTCCAGGCAGTAGACCACGGTCACGCTGGACATGACGAGGACCAGCGTGTTGAAGAAGCCGATCACTTCCACCAGGTGGACGTCGTGCGGGGTGGGCCAGGTCGGCGCGCCGAAGCGAATCACAATGTACGCGCCGATCAACGCCGCGAAAAACATGATTTCCGTCGACAGAAACAGCCACATGAACAGCTTGCCGTTCGACAACGGCAGCGCGGGCTGATACACCAGGCGGACGTGATGGGGGTGTTCGGCGGTGGACATGGATGTTCTTTCGCGATGCAAGTATGAACGATGAAGTATGATCGCGGAACTGGGACGGCGTTTCGGTCAATTCATACTTCCGCGTTCTTCGTTCATCGTTTCCTTCAGATCAGCGGCACCAGGGTCAACAGGCCCAGGATGGCCGGGAGGTATAACAAACTCGCGCGCAGCAAGCGCCGCGCGGAGGTTTCGTCGAGGTTGCGGAAGAACCGGGCGGCGCAGATCAACTGCGCGACGCCGATCGTAATCGCGGCGACGCCATACACCGGCGTGGCGAAGTTCACCAGCACCGGCACCAGCGTGACCGGCACGAGCGCCGAAGCCGCCAAGACCGCCTGGCGGCCGGCGCGTTGGCCGCTCGGGTCAACGACGGTCAGCATTTTCATGCCGGCCAGGGCGTAGTCGCGACGATACAGCCAGGCGATCGCCATGAAGTGCGGGAACTGCCAGAGAAACACCACCATGAACAGCGTGGCCGCGTTGACGTCGAGTAAGCGGCCGGTCGCCGTCCAGCCCATCAGCACCGGCAGCGCCCCGGCCACGGCGCCCACGGCGGTATTCGTCGAACTACGCCGTTTGAGTGGCGTGTAGACCACCACGTACAAAAACCAGCTCAGCAACCCCAGGCAGGCGGTGAGTTGATTCACGGCGATCGCCAAATAGCAAACGCCGGCTACGGCGGTTATCGAGCCGAACCAGGCGACGTCGCGCGCGCCCAAGCGACCGGCCGGCAGCGGGCGGTCGGCCGTGCGGGGCATCAGGGCGTCGCTGGTGCGTTCGAGCCACTGGTTGAAGGCGCTCGCGCTCGCGGCCACGAACGAGGTCCCCAGCAAGGCGTGCAGCAACACCGGCACCTGCGGCGCGCCATGTCCGGCGAGGTAGTAGGCCGCGGCGACGGTCACCAGCTCCAAGAGCGCGATCTTCGGCTTGGCCAGCTCCAGGTAGTCGCGGGCCACGCTCCAGAGGTCGGCGGAGCGGACTTCCGCCGAAGCAACGCCGATCGAGGTCATGCTCATGCCGCCACCCCCAGCCCGATCGAGCCGGTGGCGACTGTGTGCCGCCGCGGCCGCGCGAGTAAACGCCCCGAGCGCACAGTAAGCAGCACCGAAGCAACCAAGATCAAACTGCCGACCGCCATGTGCATGGTCGTCACGATAACTTGCGCCCAGCCTTCCTGCACGTTTGTATGCGCGGCGTTCCAGGAGTGTTCGCCGAGGAATTGCGGCCACTGGTAGTTCAACACCCAGACGCCGCCGCCGAGCAAAAGTTGCAATGCGATCAACAGCCCCAACCGCATCGCAAGCGCTGTGAGCAGGCGTTGTCCACGGCAATTTCGCAGCGTGCGGATCGCTACGCCGCCGGCATAGAACGTCAGCACGGCCGCCATCACCAGGTGCAGGAGCACCATGGCGCGGAAGGAACTCGGCGTGGCCTCGGCCGGGACGTGGCGGAGCTGAGCGCCCAGCATCAATTGCAGGTACGACAGCACGCTCGTGATCGCCGCTAGCGGCATGACGCGAGCGTGATCTTCGGGACGCGACGATTGCGAGACCTCGCGCCACCAGCGCGAGGTAATCGTCGCCATCACGGCGGCGAGCGCGAAAAAAGCCGGCCCCGTGCAGCCGTGGATCATCGCCAGCGTGTTTTGATCGAGTCGGACGCGCATCCCGCCGAGGACGCCTTGCGCGATCACGGCCGCGAGCGTTACGACGCCCAGCCACCGCGCCCAGCGGCGCTCGTCATAACGAAACAGCGAGACGCACAGCGCGATCGAGAGCACGCCTGACAAGCTCCCCAGCAGCCGATGGCCATGCTCGATGAACAAGTCCCACGGGCCGAGCAGCCAGGTCTGCCAAGGGTACAAGAACATGTTGTACCCATAAGTGGTCGGCCAATCGGGCACGGCCATCCCGGCCTCGGTCGTCGTGACCAACCCGCCGACCCAGATCAACGGAAACGTCGCGCAGCACAACCCCACCGCCCAGAAGTACGGACGGAAGGAAGGGGCGGTAGTAACCGGCGCGGCAGCCAATGGAATAGCCTGATCTATTGCTGGTTCTAACGATGAACGACGAATGCAGAACGACGAACGGAGGACCGTCCTTTCGTTCATCCTTCATCGTTCATACTTCGTACTTCCGACTTTCTAATGGTGCCCCAACTCCTCTTCATCGATCCCTTCCTTGGGTGGAACCCACTGCGGGAAATTGATCGAGTCGGAGGCTGGCGAGCCGTATTCGTACGGGCCGCGGTAGACGATCGGCTGCACGTCGAAGTTGCCGTGCCCCGGAGGGCTGGGGGCGAGCCATTCGAGCGTGTTACTGTTCCACGGGTTGCGGCCGCAGGTCGGGCCGAAGAACAGGCTGTAGAAGAAGTTGAAGGCGAAGATGATCTGCGCCGCGCCCATGCCCAATGCACAAACTGTCATGAACTGGTTCATGCCAAGCAAGTGCTCGAAAGTGTCGTAGTGGTACGGGTCGGCCAGGCGGCGCGGGAAGCCGTTAGCCCCCAGGATGTGCATCGTGAAAAATGTGCCGTTGAAGAAGATAAACGACAGGAAGAAGTGAATCTTCCCGAGCGGCTCGTTCATCAGGCGGCCGAACATCTTGGGGAACCAATAGTAGATCGCACCGAAGACGCCGAAGGCGGTGCCGCCGAAGAGCACGTAATGGATGTGCCCGACGATAAAGTACGTGTCGTGGATGAAGATATCGACCGGCGTGGCGGCCATGAAGATGCCTGAGAGGCCGCCGATGATGAACATCGACACGAACGACAAGGCGAACAGCATCGCGGAGGTGTACTCAATCCGCCCGCCCCAGATGGTGCCGAGCCAGTTGAAGGTCTTAATCGCGCTCGGCAAGGCGATCATCATCGTCGACAGCATGAACGTCAGGCCCAAGGCCGGGTTCATGCCTGACATGAACATATGGTGTCCCCAGACGATAAACCCGAGCCCGGCGATGCCGGCGATCGAGTAAATCATCGGCTTGTAGCCGAAGAGCGGTTTGCGGGCGAACGTGGAGATAATGTCGGAAACCATCCCCATCGCCGGCAGGATCATGATGTACACCGCCGGGTGGGAATAGAACCAGAACAAGTGCTGCCACATCAAGGGCTGTCCGCCGCCGGACCCGGCCGAGGCGTTGTTGACGATCAGGCCTTCGGGAATGAAGAAGCTAAAGCCCGCCATGCGATCGAGAATCTGCATGAACAGGGCGGCCGTCAGCACCGGCAGCGCGAAGGCTTGCAGGAGCGCCGTGATGAACATGCCCCAGATCGTCATCGGCAGGCGAAACATCGTCATGCCAGGCGCCCGCATCTGGATGATGGTGGTCATGTAGTTGACCGAGCCCATCATTGAGGAGATGCCGACGAATACCAGACCCCAGAGCCAGAGCGTCTGCGCTTGTTCGCTACCTGGCGCTGCGCTCGCCACCGACGCCAGCGGCGGATAAGCTGTCCAACCGGACGCCGGCCCTCCTCCATAAAAGAAGCTGGCGATCATGCAGGCGAAGGCCGGCCACATGAACCAGTAGCTGAGCATATTGAGCGTGGGGAACGCCATGTCGTCCGCGCCGATCATCAGCGGGATCAGAAAGTTGCCGAACGCGCCTGCCAGGATCGGGATGATCACGAAGAAGATCATCACCGACGCGTGCATGGTGAACAGCATCGTGTAAAACTCGGGCGAGATCTGGCCCCCTTCGCCGGAGAACAGCATCCGCCCGACGATCGGCATTTCCTGCCACGGCCAGGCGAGTTGCCACCGCACGGCCAAGGCCAGCAAGCCGCCGACGATGAACCACAAGAGCGTCGAGAACAAAAACTGGATGCCGATCACCTTGTGATCAAGCGAAAACACGTATTTCCGCACGAACGACAGCGAGTCGCCGTGACCGTGCGCGTCGGCCGCTTCATGGGCGTGGGAACCGGCGGCGATCGTACTCATTGCGTGGCCTCTTGTTGCTTCTCCAGATCGGCCAGGAAGCGCTCGTACTCATCGCGCGTCTCGACGACCAACTGGCCCTTCATCTTGTAATGTCCCCAGCCGCACAACTCGGCGCACACCAGGTCGTAAGCGGCGCTCGTGGCGCCGGTGACGTTGCTCACGCGCTCGGCCTTGAACCAGACCGGAATCACCATGCCCGGCACGGCGTCCTGCTTGATCCGCAGGTGGGGCAGGAAGAAGTCGTGCAGCACGTCCTGGCTTTTCAGCCGCACCATGACCTGTTCGCCGACCGGCACGTGCAGGTCGTTCACCGTGTGCAAATCGTCGCGGGTGTTGAATACGCCGTCCTTGCCTGGGTAGCGGATGCGCCACTCGAATTGCCGCGCGACGACTTCGACTTCGACGTCGGGGTCGGTCGGCACGCGCATCTTCACGTTCGCCCAGGCGTTCATCTGGTAGATGGCGATGAACAACAGCGTGGCCGACGGAATGATCGTCCAGACGATTTCCAGGTTATGGCTGCCGTGGGTGTACTTGACCGGCTCGGCGTGGGCCTTGGCGTCGTACTTCCACATAAACCAGACGAGGACCAGTTCCGTGATGACGAACACCACGCCCGTCAGCCACAGGCAGAAATTGAACAGGTGGTCGATCGTATGGCCGTGGGAGGAGATATCGTCCGGCATCCAATAGCCGTTGTTGGCCGACCAGATGCAGACCCACACGCCGACGATCGGCACCGTGAGAAATAACAGGCTCCAAAGTCTCGACACGGCGACTACCCAGACATGGAAAACAGGAATGCGGCGTGGTTAGTTGCGATCGCGCTGGATGCTGCGTTCGGGAGATCCGGTCTCGCTGGTCGGTTCGTACGGCAATGACTGCACGTAATGCACGAGATTCCAGATTTCGGTCGGCGTGAGGCCCGAGGGCTTGGCCGGGGTCTGCCCCATGCTCGGCATCTGCGCGCCCTTGATGCCGGCCTGGATGCGGCGATACAGGTCCACTGGGCGGCGGCCGCCACGGTAGACGCCGGAGCGCAAGTTGCGCGGCTGAAGCTGTTGCTTGGGCAAGCTGAAGAACGCGAGATTCGTATCGGTCTTCGCTTCGTTCCAAACGTCGAACCGCTTCTCGGCGCCGTCCCCCAGGCCCGTGGGCCCGTGGCATTGCACACATTGCGCCTTGGCGTCGAGAAACAGCTTGCGGCCCGCTTCGATGGAGGCGAGCAACCCCGGCTCGTCTAATTCGGGCGGCGCTTCGGGCGTAATCACTTCATCCGCGGCGCTGTCCCACATCGACGCGTAGTTTTGCAGTTCACTCAGCAATTCCTCATGAGTCAGCGGCACGGGATCACCCGCGTCCACATAGCTCATGAGCGCCGTCTCCATCTCGCCGCGGAGCGCGAGGTACTTGACGTACTCGACCAACGCGTCGATGTCGGCCTCGGGCAGCAAGGCGAAGCTCGGCATCGCCGTGCCGGCGATCCCTTGCTTGAGCGTCCGCTTCAGATCGTCCTTGGTCGGCTTCGCCGATTCGCTGGTCGACGTAAACTTGAAAATGCCGCGGCGGAAATCGCGCGGGTAGGGCGTCAAGAACGCGGCCGTGGGACCAACGCCATCGCCGGTGATGCCGTGGCAGTGGACGCAGTGCTGTCGGTAGAGGCCGATTTGCGTGCCGTCCTCCAGACTGCTCACCGGGCCGGCTGCGCGGCGCAGTTTCGCCAGATCAAAGCCCACTTCAGGAGTATCCGGCTGCGTTTGCAGTTCTTTCAACACAAACGGCTCGTCCGGAGTGCCGAAGAGCGCGTGCAGCGCCACTTTCAAATCGCGCAGTCCCTTGGCGCGGGCGTTCGCGGATTGCGCGTTCTGCAGTTCGGAAAGTTGTTCTTCGTCAGGGTCCGGTTCCTGTTCGATCTTGGCGATGCGCTCGGCGAGCGCTTCGTCCGTGCTTCCCGAGGCGACGAAGTCAGCGGGGTCCAGCCCTTCCATGTTCAGCTTGAATTGCGCGGGGTCCGCCTTGGTGCAGCCCAGCGCGGCGAGCAAGCAGAGCGCCGCCGCCCATCCGCGCAGCGATTCGCCGGCTGCGCGATTTGTAGATTTCTCGGGGGAAAGCCCCATCATGCCTGCTACCTCGTAATGACGCGAACCGCACGACGCGCGGTTCAATCCCACGCACTATTTGAACGCCGCTTCGGGGACCGCGATGTCCCCCAGGTCTTCCACGCCGTCGGCCGGAATGGTGAGTTTGAAGCGCCCGCCGTTCCAGCCGCTCTTCGCCACCAGCCCGCCGCCGGAGCCGCCGCCGACGCGCTCGTGCCAGACCATGAACTCGATAATCTCGCCGGCCGGCAGATCCTTGATTTCGAATGAGCCGTCGGGCCCGCTCACCGCGACGTAGCCGTCCGCGCGGGGAAACACAAACGCCTTCATCCAGGGGTGAATACTGCAAGTGGCCGGGACCGGAGCGTTCTGCGCGCGCTTGAAACTGACTGTCGTTTCTCCCCCGCCGGGCAATTGTGGGTTGATGTTACCGTCGCCCGGCGGGCTGATGGCCGTGTTGTGTGCTTTGGGATCGCTATTGAGAATCTTCATGGCCTGTCCCGTGCGCACCGGCAAGACGTGCGTGAGGAATAGGCAGGCCTTCTGATCGAAGATCGCAGGCTCCGTCGGCGTCTCTGGGCTTTTCTGTCGGCTCACCTTGCGAGCGAAGACAACGACGTTGCTGATGCCTTTCGTCGCGGGATCGACCAGCAACGATTGATCGGGCACGCTGTCGCCGCACATGTCGGCGTCTTTGCCGCCGGTGCTGACGCGGCCGATGGCCGGGGCGGCGCCGTCGAACAAGAAACGTCCCTTGAGCGTACCCCAGCCCGTGCCGGCGGCGGCGGCCTCGCCGCCATCCTCGCTGCCGGAACCTTCGCCCCCTTCGCGAATCGCCGCCACGACCTTGGCGATTTCGGGATCGTCGAAATCGACTACCGGATCAACCACCGCGCGCCGCTCGCAGCCGGCGACGCAAATCACGAGCGCCAATAGCGGTCCGATCGAATACTTCGAGCAGCTCATGCCGACCAACGTCCCACTGGGAAGATTAGGAACGCCCGAGGCGCTGGTCGCGCCTCGGGCGATGCGATTGGCGAACCAATTCTCTACTTCTTGAACAACTTCGGATCGAGCTTCACGACGCCCAGGACGTTCAGGCCCGCCTTGATTTCCATCGTCAGTTTGCCCTTCGGCCAGTCCTTCGTGTCGACCCACCCACACTTCTCGTGCCAGATGCCGAACTCGTGCTTGCCGACGGGGATGTTCTTCAATTCGAACTTGCCGTCAATCGGCGTGACGACCGTGTACGGGTTATCGCGCACGACGACGTAGCCCTTCATCCACGGATGGATATTGCAGCTCACTGGCACAGGCAGGTTCTGCTTCTTCTTGAACTTGTATTCCTGGCTGGCGTTCGCGGCCAACAGTGGATTCACTTGCGTGTCCCCGAGCGGCGCCAAGTTCGTGTTGTGCCCGACCGGGTCGGAGTTC
>Ga0073934_10010905_pt1 | contig 11151 bp, 8 predicted proteins | sample LarsenN4metaG_FD_76834 | JGI IMG/M metagenome (GOLD analysis project Ga0073934, IMG submission 76834) | Hot spring sediment bacterial and archeal communities from British Columbia, Canada, to study Microbial Dark Matter (Phase II) - Larsen... ...
ACAGCCAGAATTTGATTTAAATTTCGTAAGCGAGGCACATCAAACTAAAGTTCAGCGGGTGCTGTGTTTCAGCTTTGGATTTGGAGGTCAAAATGCTGTAATAGCACTAGAAAAATAAAAATTCAATATTCAACTTAATCTTATTTAAAAAATAAATTTCTCGGAAATTTTAATTATTAAATTTTACACATTTATCTGTAATTTCTCTGTGATTTCAGCAAATTTTGACCGCTAAATGCTCCTCCTAGACGGCATTTAAAGAAAATAGATATGATAATAAAAGTCGATAAAACTTAAAAAATATTTATCTAATGCTGGTTTCCTCCTCTGGCTTGTCCAATGTCAAAGAATCTATAAAAGAAAAGATTTTTTTTGGCAACGAACCAACTGCTGAGTTAATTGCCATTCTTACGGTTTACTTTGTCCAAGGTATTTTGGGGTTGGCACGTTTAGCCGTCAGCTTTTTTCTCAAAGATGAACTAGGGTTAACGCCAGCCCAGGTATCAGCCCTGATGGGTATAGTTGCCCTACCCTGGATTATCAAACCACTATTTGGTTTTATTTCTGATGGCTTCCCCATCTTTGGCTATCGACGACGCCCATACTTGGTGTTATCGGGGATAATCGGAGCGGCTTCTTGGGTGAGCTTAGCCACAATTGTTCACACACCTGTACTTGCAACAGCAGCGATCGCTCTTGGTTCTCTATCTGTTGCTGTCAGTGACGTCATCGTTGACTCATTAGTTGTTGAACGAGCAAGAGTAGAATCCCAAGCGGAAGCAGGTTCCTTGCAATCCTTATGCTGGGGTGCTTCCGCCTTTGGTGGTTTGATTACTGCTTACTTTAGCGGTGTACTATTAGAGCATTTTAGTAATCGCACCGTATTTTGGATTACCGCCTCTTTTCCCCTCATAGTTTCAGCAGTAGCTTGGTTCATAGCCGAATCTCCTGTGAGTAAAGATGGTAGTGAAAATGATCACACCAACTTGCGATCAATCCAGCATCAGCTGGGACAACTGCGCCAAGCCATTACTCAAAAATCTATTTGGCTACCGACAGCATTTCTCTTCATCTGGCAAGCTACGCCAACTGCGGAGTCAGCCTTTTTCTTCTTCACTACAAACGAATTGCACTTTCAACCAGAGTTTTTAGGGAGAGTCCGCCTAGTAACTAGCGTTGCTTCCTTAGTAGGTATCTGGATCTTCCAACGTTTTCTCAAAACCGTCCCCTTTCGTGTCATTTTTGGTTGGAGTACTATTCTTTCAGCCGCTTTAGGAATGACGATGTTGCTGTTGGTAACTCACACAAACCGCGCCTTAGGCATCGATGATCACTGGTTTAGTTTGGGTGATAGCCTGATTCTCACCGTCATGGGACAAATTGCCTATATGCCAGTGTTGGTACTAGCAGCCAGGCTTTGTCCATCAGGAGTCGAAGCAACATTATTTGCCCTGTTAATGTCAGTGACTAACTTAGCAGGACTACTTTCCTACGAGTTCGGTGCAGTATTAATGCATTGGTTCGGAATTACAGAAACAAATTTTGAAAACCTCTGGCTTTTAGTAATCCTTACTAACCTCAGTACCTTATTACCGCTACCATTCCTCAGCTGGTTACCTGCTGCTGATTCTCAAACTGAAACATCTAAGAATCTGCCACCAGCCTCAGTACCAGATCATGAGGAATCTTTTGTACCCAATATGATGCCAGAGTTAATGCTACCAGAACTAGAGTCGGAAGTAGCTAGGGACTAGGGAGATGGGGAGAAAAATTGTCTCCTTCCCTTGTCCTCCTTGTCTCCCTTCCTCCCCTAATCCCCACCAGGGGCCAGTGAGTTCCCCTTTGTCTCCCTTGTCTCCCTTGTTCCCAATCACCTATCCCCAATCTCATTTCAAGATATGCAGACTTTTGAAGCTCAAGAACAAATTTCTCATACCTCGACAAAATCCTATAGCCTTAACGATTGGCAAGGTGGATATAAATCTTTAAAACAAGAATTTGATTATTGGATAGATGATATAGAAGGGCAAATTCCACCAGAACTGAACGGCACGTTGTTCAGAAATGGCCCTGGTTTACTAGATATAAACGGGCAACCAATTCATCATCCCTTTGATGGAGATGGGATGATTAGCCGTATTACATTTTCAAATGGTCGCGCCCACTTCCGCAACCGCTTTGTGCGTACTGCTGGGTATTTAGAGGAACAAAAAGCAGGAAAACTTCTCTATCGCGGTGTCTTTGGCACACAAAAACCAGGTGGTTGGCTTGCCAATGCCTTCGACTTTAAACTCAAAAACATCGCTAACACAAATATCATCTACTGGGGTAACAAGCTACTAGCTCTTTGGGAAGCGGCTGAACCCCATCGCCTCGATCCCTACACACTAGAGACTTTAGGTAAAGAATACTTTAACGGTGTGCTGTCAGAAGGTGAAGCTTTTAGTGCTCATCCTCGTTTTGATCCTAGTTGTGAGTTTGATGATAGTAAACCTTGTTTAGTAAACTTTTCCATCAAGCCAGGGCTATCTACAACTTTTACTATTTTTGAATTAGACACAACAGGCAGGATAATCAGAAAACACGCCCATAGTGTACCAGGTTTCGCTTTTATCCATGATTTTGCCATTACACCGAATTACTGCATATTCTTTCATAATCCTGTAACTTTCAATCCCATACCTTTCGTCTTAGGAATGCGTGGTGCAGGCGAATGTATTAAGTTTCAACCCAATCAACCGACACGAGTGATCATTATTCCTCGCAGAATCCTTCCCCAGGATAGACGCAAGAAAGTGCAAATTCTCGAAACTCAGTCTGGGTTTGTGTTTCACCATGCCAACGCTTTTGAACAAGGTAACGAGATTATCATTGACTCTATTTGTTACGAATCTCTACCAGAAGTTGAACCAGAAAGTGATTTTCGACAGACAGATTTTGATGCTCTCAAACCTGGGCAACTCTGGCGTTTTCACCTCAATCTCCAACAGCAGACTGTACGGCGAAACTTGTTAGAAAGCCGTTGTTGTGAATTTCCGACCTTGCATCCTCAAAAAGTTGGGCGATCGCATCGCTATTTGTATATTGGTGCTGCTCATGCTCCCAGTGGTAATGCTCCCTTACAAGCGTTTTTGAAGATTGATCTGGAGTCAGGAGAACGGCAACTGTGGAGTGCTGCACCCAAAGGCTTTGCTAGCGAACCAGTATTTGTACCCCGTCCCCATTCTCAAAGAGAAGACGATGGTTGGGTATTAGCCTTGGTCTATGATGCTAGCCGCGATCGCTCAGATGTTGTAATTTTAGATGGCCGTAATTTCAACCAGGAACCGATAGCAAGATTACATCTGAAACACCATATTCCCTATGGTTTACACGGCAACTTTACTCCTGAAGTGTTTGTTTAAATTCTTTGTGTCTTAGTGTCTTTGTGGTAAAAAAGATCATCTTTGAACCACCAAGACACCAAGGCACCAAGAAAGGATTCATTTCAAGATGTTCACGTCAAAGACAAAATCAAATAGGAAATGAACACAGATAAAAAGTATGTTTTTTATCTGTGTTCATCTGTGTGTATCTCTGGTTACACTATATTACTACCTTTAAGGCTAGCCAAAAAGCTACATCCAGAAAAATGTGACATAAACTACAAAATTTCTATTTTTTTCCAAAAAAAAGCTAGTCTAGATATATACATCCGGTTCGATAAGGATTTTGTAGAACCGTGATTGGGAGAATCTATGATTTCAACATCTCTACAACCATTGGAAGCTCCTTCTCCAGCGTATATTTGCCCATTAGACCAGGCTTGTAGCTACCTGGAAGCAGCAGGACGAGAATTAAAGCTAGATCAAGGTCTGTTGGAAGTACTTAGTCATCCACGTAAGGTAGTTACAGTGTCCATTCCCGTAAAACGGGATAGTGGCGAAATACAGATTTTGGCAGGACATCGGGTGCAGCACTGCGATGTTTTAGGTCCCTACAAGGGTGGTACTCGTTACCATCCAGCGGTGACGCTGCGAGAGGTATCAGCCTTAGCAATGTTGATGACTTGGAAATGTGCGCTACTGGGCATTCCCTACGGTGGTGCAAAGGGAGGCATTGCTCTAGATCCAAAACGTTATAGTGTTGGTGAATTAGAAAGAATAACACGACGTTACACTAGCGAATTAATTAAAGATATTGGCCCCAGCGTAGACATCCCGGCACCGGATATGGGTACTTCTACCCGGGAAATGGCTTGGATGATGGATACTTACTCTGTGAATGTTGGTCATGCGGTACCAGGAGTTGTAACTGGTAAACCCCTGTCTATTGGTGGTTCACGGGGACGGGAGATGGCAACGGGACGTGGCGTAATGATCATTGTCAGAGAGGCGCTACTTGATCTAGGTAAGTCCTTGGCGGATGTGCGAGTAGTTATCCAGGGTTTTGGGAATGTGGGCGGAGCAGCGGCTTTATTACTGCACCAAGCAGGAGCTAAAGTTATAGCTGTATCTACTGGAACTGGAGGAGTTTATTCCCAAGAAGGTCTTGATATCCCTGCTTTGAAAGCTTATGCGACTGAGAACCACAGGAGTGTTATTGGTTTCCCAGATGCAGTACCAATTAGTAATGCTGAGTTACTAACTTTACCTTGTGATGTGTTGATTCCCGCAGCTTTGGAAAATCAGATTACAGAGGAAAATGTAAATCAGGTGCAAGCCAAGATAGTTGCAGAGGCGGCTAATGGACCAGTGACTCTGATGGCAAGCCAAGCACTAGAAGCCCGGGGTGTAACGGTATTACCAGACATCTTAGCGAACGCTGGTGGTGTGGTAGTAAGTTATCTGGAGTGGGTACAAGGTCTTTCTTACGTATTTTGGGATGAGGAACGCGTTAACCGTGAAATGGAACACTTAATGGTGCAAGCATATCGCCAAGTGATTAAGCACTCAAGGACAAGGCAAATTTCTCTAAGGTTAGCAGCTTATACTTTGGGGGTGGGTCGGGTTGCCCAAGCTCTCACTGATCGGGGCTTGTATCCTTGAACTTAGCAGATAATATTTAAGTATATCGACCACCGATGCACACGGATGAACACAGATAGATTATCGGTGTTTATCTGTGTGTATCTGTGTTTGTTTCTCCCAAAAACCCTGGGCGATCGCTTAAACAAGCAAATTTAGTTTGTCTTTTAAAACTAAAATACGACAAACACAACTTGCATTTGTAAGGGAGTATTTATGCCGTGCAACCGGATTTACTAGGCTTGGAAATAACTAAGGGAGAACTAAAACGTTTAACTGGTGTCAAACTAGAAGATTTTCTCCTACCTTCTATGATGGCAAATCGTGAGCAGCGATTTGCATTTTTGATGAAGGAAGTGCGAGAAACACTGTTGCTAGTTTTATTAATTGGCGGATTGATGTATGCGTTAATTACTCTGACGATTGGTTCCAACATTGACTTAGGAATCGTTTTACTAATCGCTGTCGCAATTGCAGTTATCGTTGGGCGTTGGTTGTGGCGACGTTTTCGCTATCCCAAGTCATTGATCATTCTTTTAAATGAAGTTGATAAATTTCATACAGCTGTGCAAGCGTTAGATAATCTCGATCAGTTAGCAGTTTCTGAAAATTCCGAAAATAATTTCAATGAAAGACAAACTGTTATCACTGCACTGGAATTGGTAAGAGAAGATTTAGTTCGGGCTTTGAAAATCGAGCGAATATTAAGAGATAATAAAAAACTGCTTCCTGAGCAAGAAGAACTGTTTGTCAATAATTTAGCTAATCTCCAATCATTACGAATTAGCAGTTCAATAGGAGAATATGTTCAAATTCTCAATCAGTCATTGCAGATTGACTTGGATGTACAAAGCCAGATAAGAAAATTACAACAGTCGCTCCCTTGATATAAAAATGACCATAAAACCAAAAATAATCGTCCTTGATGATGATCCAACTGGTTCGCAAACAGTCCACAGTTGTTTGCTGCTAATGCGTTGGGATGTGGACACTCTACGTCTGGGATTGCAAGACGATGCACCAATTTTCTTTGTATTAACAAATACAAGAGCCTTACCACCTGAGTCGGCTGCATCTGTCACCAGGGAAGTTTGTCAGAATTTGCAAGCAGCTTTAGCAACTACCCTCCCACCCTCGCAAGCAGGGGATAGGGAGGGATTTCTCATTGTCAGTCGTTCTGACTCGACTTTGCGGGGACACTACCCGATAGAAACCGATGTTATTGCCCAAGAACTCGGTCCTTTTGATGCTCACTTTCTTGTACCAGCATTTTTTGAAGGTGGACGTATCACCCGCGACAGCATACATTATCTAATTGTTGATGGTGTTCCTAAACCTGTTCATGAAACAGAATTCGCTCGTGATTCTGTGTTTGGCTACCATCACAGTTACTTACCTAAGTATGTGGAAGAAAAAACACAAGGGCGGATCAAGGCAGACTCTGTGAAAAGATTTTTACTTGCAGATATCCGTAATGGATGCTTAGAAGCCTTGATGAGTCTGAGTGGTAATCAGTGCTGTGTTGTCGATGGAGAAACTCAAGCGGATTTAGATCGTTTTGCCCAAGATGTGTTATTGGCAGTCAGTCAAGGAAAACGCTTTTTATTTCGCAGTGCTGCTAGTATCTTAACAGCTTTGGCTGCCTTACCTGGGCAAGCGATCGCTCCAGAAAATATGGCTGAGTATGTACGCAATGGTAAGCCAGGAGCAGTGATTGTGGGTTCTCATGTCAAAAAGACTACTCAGCAGTTAGAAGCACTGCTACAAGTAGAAGGTACATTCGGAGTTGAAGTTGATGTGGCGCGTTTGTTAGATGATGTGGATCAATGTGACACATTGTTAACCGAAGTCCTCGAAAGTGTTCGCACTGCTCATGTAGCTGGCAAAACACCAGTAGTTTACACCAGTCGCCAAGAACTTACTTTTAAAGATGTGAATACACGCTTACAATTTGGGGCTAAGGTTTCCCGTTTATTGATGGACGTTGTACGAGGTTTGCCAGCAGATTTAGGATTTTTAATCAGTAAAGGTGGTATAACTTCTAATGATGTCTTGAGTACAGGGTTAGCCTTGACTTCTGCCCGGTTGCTTGGTCAAATCCTACCAGGTTGTTCAATGGTGCGGACTCCAGCTGACCATCCGCAATTTCCGAATTTACCAGTGGTACTATTTCCAGGTAACGTCGGTGATGCTCATGGCTTGGCGACTGTATATCAACGGCTGAGTCATAAAATTAAGTAAGGAACAAGGGAAGGAAGATAAAGGAGACAAGGGGAAAATGCCCAATTTCCGATCCCCGGTCCCTCTTTTCAGAGACGGATACGCGATTTTTGGATACCATTTCTAGGATCAGTTACAGGGATGCCTGTGTTTTGAAAATTTGCAAGAGTGTCCGCAACGCTAGCTGATGGGTTCCTCTGTTTAAAAATAGCCCAAGCTCCTGTGACATGGGGAGCTGCCATTGAAGTTCCGTAGAAGTTAGCGTAATTACCACCAGGAATTGAGGAGTAGATTACCTCTCCTGGAGCGAGAAGAGATAGAAATGAAGCACTGTTAGAAAAACTCGATACTTCATCAGCATTACCGCCAGAACTACCGTCTTTGGTAGAACCGACACTAATTGCTGACGAGATGCACGCAGGGAAACTCAGTCCGTTAATGCTGCTCTCATTTCCAGCAGCAATCACAGTAGCTATACCAACAGAGCGGAGGTTATCGATGATTGCCTTGAGGTTTCCATAGCTAGCATCACAATTAGTCGTATAGTTACCCCCTCCCAAACTCATATTAGCTGCTGCAATGGGAAAACTGGAACGGAGGTTATAAACCTGTTCTAGAGCTCGTATTTGATCACTGGCGTAACTCAAAATACAGGGCGCTGGAAGTGGATAGCACTGGTTAGTAGAATTAAATCTAGAGAAGATTTGAATCGCAATGATCTTAGCGTCTCTGGCAACCCCAGAAAAGTTAGGACCATTACCCGCAGCGATCCCAGCCACATGGGTGCCATGATTGCAATCAGCAATGGTAGTGGTACAATTAACTGCGGAGCCAGTACCCACCTGTTGAAGCGATCCATTCGGGCATAAGCTTGTACTTTGGTAGGTTGAATCAGTTGTAGAATAACAGGCCTCTGAAACTACCTTGCCTGCTAAAAAAGGATGGCTAGAGTCTACACCTGTATCTAAGATGGCAACTGTTTGCCCTGCACCCGTAAACCCACTTTCCCAAGAGCCATTAGCTTTAACCACAGGAATACTTTCTGTCAGCGTCGCTGGTACAGCTATGTCCTCTTGAATACTGATGATATTTGGGTCGGATTGAAGAGCCGTCAAAGCTCGAGCGTTGAGCTTAGCAGCAAAGTAGGGAATCGTCTGAAACTTGGTGATTACAGTGGGTTTGTAAGTTGAAAGCTTGCTCAAGATGACATTTTGTGTTTGGGTGATCGCTGTTCTTTGACTCTGAACTAAACCAGTTGCTAGCCTGCCCTCAGGTATAAAATTTGTTCTTAAACCAATGATGACTCTGACAGTACCGTATTTGTTTGCTTTAGAAATTAGGTTATCAAAGTCTGGAGTTTTGGTTTGTTCAAAACCATTAGCAGAAGGGCTAATCTGAGCATGAGCAGGAGCTATCAACGTTTTAGAGCTGACAAGGGGTATAGATAAATATGAAAAACAGAAAAAGTATAATAAACACGAATGGATTGTTAAACCTAATTTCATTACTTATGATCCTTGCTGGACAAAAAATCCTTCTAAACGAGGAACTTATATTATTGGAATTTGGATGAAAAGAGAACTGCTAGTGCAACTCACAAAATAAAAATTACCATCATAATTTGTCTAAGTTCGTATTTCATCGGAGAAACAAGAGGCTATTGTTAAATAAATTTACACAGTATATTGGAATAAATGTATAATTTTATACTTTGTTGTTTAAAAATAAGTGATTTCGGAAGTTTGATTGCAAACTGACTGAAGAAAAGCAGCAATACTGAAGGTTTTATAAAAAATTTATACTAAAAAAATTCAGTCATCTGCATTCTACCCAAAAGGTTTGTTGTTAATATAGCTGCCAACATTTGGGAATAATTTGTGCTAAATTCTTATACCAAGCCAGGGTAAACATCCATTACTAACGTGAGTTTTCCAAGAAAAGAATTCGTTCTGCCTCACGTCAGTTTCATAATGTGAACTTTCGAGAAGGCAGTATCAAAGACAAATAATTTAATATTGGTAATTGCTCAGTTTCTCTCTTTAGGCTAATGCTGCATGACTTCTGATTCTGCTATCCCCAATCTCAAGTCAAATTCTGCTGTTGATGATACAGAATCAATCTCCAGCCTTTGTGATGTAGAGGTAAAGTTTACTGTTGCTGATACAGAGACAAAATCTGTTGTCGCTGCTGATACGGAGTCAACTTCTATACTTCCAGAAGCGGAGATCAATTCTGTTCTACTGTATTTAAAGTCCAATTCTGTTCTTACTGAATCAGAATCAAATTCTGCTGTTGCTAATGTAGAGTCTGATACGGTTGTGGATGCAGAATTGCCTGTTGACCTTGTGGGTCAAGAACCCCCTAAATCACCTCCACCGGAAAATGGGGTCAGTAAAAATATCCAAGTTCAAATGAAAACAGAGGAGGGAAGATTTTTATTAATTCTGCCCACAGAGTCGCAGCTATCTGCTTCGGAACGCAATTGGAATGAAATTTGGCAACAGCTAAAGCTCAGACTCAATGGTAGCGATCGCTTCACTGCACCTAATACTCCTGTGCATTTGGTAGCAGGCGATCGCCTTTTAGATGCAAGACAGCTGCAACAGCTTGCGGAAACTTTGAGCGAAGTGCAAATGCAACTGAAATCGGTTGCTACTAGTCGTCGCCAAACTGCGATCGCCGCAGCTACGGCTGGTTACTCTGTTGAACAAATACAACGAGAAAATATCCTAGCTTCTAAATCCAAAGTCAGCGAAAAATCCTCGAAAGAAGCCCTCTATTTAGAAATGACGGTGCGTTCTGGTGTAGAAATTCGCCATCCTGGTAGCGTAATTATTTTAGGAGATGTAAATCCAGGTGGTATCGTAGTTGCAGATGGTGATATTCTCGTTTGGGGTCGTCTCCGAGGAGTTGCTCATGCTGGTGCTGGAGGTAATCGTGAGTGTCTGATTATGGCCTTGCAAATGGAACCAACCCAGTTGCGGATCGCAGATGCTGTTGCTAGAGCGCCAGAAAAATTACCGATGCAATTTTATCCTGAGGTAGCATATGTCACACCCCAAGGAATTCGCATCGGTAGGGCTAGTGATTTTTCTAAGACCCAATTTAATAGGATGAACCAAGAGCCATAAAGCTCTATTGTTATATATTTACAGAAACATCATCGAGCGCGTTTTTGTCATGACTCGCATTATTGTGATTAGCTCCGGTAAAGGAGGCGTGGGTAAAACCACTTGTACAGCCAATTTAGGCATGGCTTTAGCAAAAATCGGGCGTCAAGTAGCATTAGTTGATGCAGATTTTGGCTTGAGAAATTTAGATTTGTTGCTAGGACTAGAAAATCGCATCGTTTATACGGCGGTGGAAGTTTTAGCTAGGGAGTGTCGCCTGGAACAAGCATTGGTCAAAGACAAGCGCCAACCAAATTTGGTCTTGTTACCAGCAGCGCAGAACCGTAGCAAAGATGCAGTCACCCCTGACCAGATGAAGTTACTGGTGAATGCACTGGCACAGAAGTATCAATATGTGATTATTGATAGCCCCGCAGGTATTGAAATGGGGTTTAAAAATGCGATCGCCCCAGCCAAAGAAGCATTAATTGTTACCACACCAGAAATTGCTTCTGTCCGAGACGCGGATCGCGTCGTCGGGTTATTAGAAGCACAAGGTGTCAAGCGTATTCATTTAATAATTAATCGGATCAAACCCGCAATGGTACGGGCAAATGATATGATGTCTGTGCAGGATGTTCAGGAACTTCTGGCAATTCCTCTGATTGGGGTCATTCCGGATGATGAGCGCGTTATCGTCTCTACCAATCGCGGCGAACCTTTAGTATTAGCAGAAACTCCCTCTTTAGCGGCTACAGCCTTTGATAACATTGCTCGCAGATTGGAAGGTGAAACGGTCGATTTTCTTGAACTCG
>Ga0073934_10010906_pt1 | contig 11150 bp, 13 predicted proteins | sample LarsenN4metaG_FD_76834 | JGI IMG/M metagenome (GOLD analysis project Ga0073934, IMG submission 76834) | Hot spring sediment bacterial and archeal communities from British Columbia, Canada, to study Microbial Dark Matter (Phase II) - Larsen... ...
ACTACAACGAATCATAATTCATCGTGCCTGGGGAAGATTGCGCATCAGATTTTTAGAATCCTGAGCAATCCAATTAATTTTTTGGAGTGGGAGCTCATTCGACGAGGGAAGAGGTGTCTATCTTCATCGAAGTCAGTGTCTCAGAATAATACAATTGAAGACAATTTCATACAATCGAACCACTCCTCGTTTTCAAAATATTCTGCAACACATTATCAAATAAAAATATTGTGTCTCGGGCACTTGAATTGCTTTACCCCTCAGAACCATTCAGTGTGCAGTACGAAGCGGGATGGGGAAATTGTGGATAAGTTAAGTCAGAACGAACGAGTTTTTAATCTGCATCAACCGGCAGCATCAAGGCATGATCAATATAGGATCGAACATAGCTCTATGACCGAGCCTATGGGTGGACCGGAGTCTTCCATGAGATACTCACGAGATGAGACGACACCAGGTTGGTGGTTTCATCATTTTGAACCAATCTGGAGCCCCTTTATTCAACGGCTCTGCCGTCAGAAGAAAGTGACGTTGTTTGAATTCGAACGAGCCGCTTCTCAAGTGACCGGTCTTACACACATCGAGAAGACAATCGCCATATCTGCGTTTCGTCAACAACAAGAACAGGGATTGGTATCTCCACACAACACCACGGCGTTTCGCGCCCAACATAGCCTGTCCGACATTTGACCAACTCCCTACATCGATTGACTGGCCGTGCGACAGATGGGTCCACGCGTCGTTTCAACCACGTGGCCGACCGCTCGATTCTCCATAGCGAAAGGACAATACGGTGGCGTCTTGATCCGTAGGCTTACGAACTGGGTGTGAGCGCAAAGATAGTCCGAGCCGCGAGATGCCTTGCGAGACGTGATGGAGCTCTTATGGAACTTTGTTTTCGGCGAGATTGTAGTACTGAATCTGGCGTTCTTGCACGAGAGGAACGGCGGATGCTGGAACTTTGCCCGAAGTGGGTGATTGTTCTGCTGTCAGTTCTTTGATCCAGTTGCCCATGTCATCATATTCATAAGTGGTGATCCACTTCCGTTGCTGATTGTCGCCAAACGTTTCGGTCGTTGCCCGCACACGCCTTCCCCTATCGTCGTAGTCGTTTGCCACCCGACCGGTCACGATCCCTTGCGCATTATAAATGACGAGCTCCTGTACCCGTCCCTGTGCGTCATACTGGTGCTTCAATTCACTCAACAACTCGCCCTTGCTGTACCGGGCGGAATAAATACGCCGTCCGAGTCTATCGAACAGGCTCTTGTATGCCATCGAATGATTGACCCACAGTCGTTCCCAGAGGTGACCCCGCTGATCATACTGAAAAAACTCTGCATGGTGAAAATCGCCCTCCTCTGAGGTCGTCACCGATGCGGTATCTCGGCCCTCTGAGTCTCGCGCGTAGATAACCCGTTTCCGGAACATCAGCTTCCCGTTGGAATCGAGGGTGAGTTCTTCTTGGAGGTGTCCGTTCTTGTCGTACCGGAACAGGGAATACGTGGCCGTGTCGGCGTGTGGGATGTCGATGGCGGTTTCTATGAGGTGGCCGGCACGATCATAGGTCTCGGTCGCAGAGTAGCCAAGTTTCTTGATCGTCACGGTGCGAACGGGCCCGATGAGCTCGTTCGTGGCTATGGTTGTTTCGGCAAAACTCGCCGTATCCCAGTAGCTCCCCATAATAGCTGCCAGCAGGATCGAAACCAAGCGAAGAAGCATGCACACCTCCGCAAAACATTCTACGACCGGGCTTCCAAAATATGAAGCAAGGGAAGATATTTGGACGGGAACATGTGGAGCCTGTCAGTTCCTGCTTCTTGGCGGCCAATAATCGCAGCGTTAGGGTACCTCCCGATGTACCGTCAGGATCTTGTCTATATCCATGATCAAGGGTATTCCGCTGGAGCCGCCCACGCAGCAACCGTCATCGTCCAAATGTTGCGAGCTAAGCATCTACGTCGTGGCCGGCTTCTCGACTCGGGGTGTGGTAGAGCCATTCAACAGTTCCTTTCAACTTGGAGGGGGCGGCCAGATTTTGGCCGATGGGGCGCAGGCCATTCACCGCCTGTAAGCGGTGTGTACGACAATGACGGTCGAAGCGAGAAGAGAGTGAGTACGTTAACTGCCGAATACTGTCGCTAATTCTTCAGTTTCTCTTCGGCTGCTCGGGCGGTGGTGCTAGGCTGTGTTTCAGCCTATGCCTCTTTCATCTCTTCAGTCTCAGCTCTCCGAAATCCCGACAGCTCCTCCGCTGAACCCTACACTTCCACAACCTGCGGTGGCCGCATTGTGGCAAGGTCGCATAGTCGAGGCTATCAGGCTGGTTCGTCTGGAACAGAACATCGGTTTGAATGAAGCCAGAGATTTGATCGATACGTATCTCCAGTCACAGCCGACACTCAAGAATCGAATCGATACAACTCAAGCTGATGCACGAGAGGGATTGCTCCGGTGGCTGATTTTCCTGCTGACCGGTGGTGTAGGGCTTGCGTATTTGTTGATATAAGTAGGGGGCTCGCTGGAACAATGGATACCGATCAAATTCTGCTGGCACTGGTGGGGATCGGGACATCATTCGTGACATTTTGTCTCATGCGATTCCCGCAGACCCGGCGGCCTCAGTTTCAACAGTACGGTGCGTTCTCACTCATAGCCTCCTTCTTTGGTGCCTTGGCGATCCTCCTCATCTCCGCCTTAACGGTCTACGCACAAGCCGTCTGGCACTGAGATTTTCTTCCTTCTCCGACAGGGTGTACAATTTTTAACATACCTGGTATCCCTCGAGGAGCAGTTATGTTCTCCGTGTCCGATAGTTGGCTCGGCTTTGGAGTGGTCGTGATTATGGGTTTGATCATTGTGGGACTGTCTACGTTTCTAGGTAAGTTGATCATTTGGCTTTTTGGTCCAGAGTCGGTGGGGGAAAAGCCACTGATCTCCAAAAATCGAGGATGGAGTCCCCGTATCATGAAGCGGCATGATGATCAGTCACAATTCTCTACTTCTCCGGGCTCGGATCATGAAAGCCTTTCAAAGGCCGTACCCTCAGAACCGTAACGCCTCGGCATGGCAACCTAGGGCATTGGGGAGTTGGCAGTTCGTCCGAAGTCCGCCATGATCGACGATAATTCTACCCAACGCTCAAGGAGGTGATGGAGCTGGACGGTGGTTGGCGTTGGTGGAAGGAAGACGGCTTCGACGTGGAAAAGTGACCGACAGACACCGGGCGGCTCATACTTCGTCCTTCGTAACAGATCGTTGAATCCTGAAGTGATCAATCTGACCGATACTTGACCATCCCTTGTGTTTTTCGTCCGAATCGGCCATGGATATCGCGGATGCCTCGTCCAAGAGGATTCTCAGAGTGGTACAACATCGATCGGAGGTAGGTCAATGCAGCCCCAGACCCGTGAATTAGCGGGGTCGGTCACGCGCTTTCTTGCAATGGATCACCGGCGATTGGAGAAACTGCTTCAATCGGCTCTTGCTTCTACAGAAGGAGTGGAGCAGGGTGCGTATGATCAATTCCGAGCCGGTTTGCTCCGTCATATCGGGATGGAGGAAAAGATTCTTTTACCGGCGGCCCAGCGGCTCAACGGCGGAGAGCCGTTGTCGATTGCCGCGAAACTCCGGCTCGACCACGGCGCGATAGCGGCTCTACTCATGCCGACTCCCACCGCTGCCATCATCGCCACGCTGCGCAAGATCCTGGACGAGCACAATATCCTTGAAGAAGGTCCTGGAGGCTTGTACGAAACATGCGATAAATTGGCAGGCACAGAGACCCAGCAGCTGATGGCCAAGCTCCATGCTGCTCCGGTGGTGGCCGTGCTTCCGCATTCCGATACACCGGCTGTCCTGGGCGCCGTCCACCGTGCGCTGGCTCGGGCTGGGTATCAGTTACTCCCGAATCCCTCTTGACCGACAATTTGAGGACAATGATTTAAGACTCATCATGCGGCAGTAGCCGAACAGCTTTTATGGAACCCATCGCTGAAAAACGCAAGCACCGACGGCATTCCGTGAATATCCAGGGCATTTTCTCTTCTGACCGGGTACGAGGCGAAGAAGGAACCGTGCTGGACCTCTCCATCGGTGGTTGTCGTATGTTGAGTCCAAGTTCCTCGTCCTTTTCTCTGGATACCATGATCGAGCTTCAAATCAGACCGCGACAAAGCTCCTCTATCTTCATTCCCAATGCGGTCGTACGTTGGACCAGCCAGTCATCCTTCGGCGTGCAATTCCTCACCATGTCCGCTTACGAATCGGACAGGCTGGCTCAACTGCTGGGTGCGCTGACCACGTGAGAATTCCCCTCTTCCAAATACGATATGGTATGCTGCTGCCCGTACCATGACGACTGAGACGACTCTCCTAGGGGAATTGGCTGCTGCTACGGCTCGACGGCGGACCTTTGCCATCATCAGCCACCCGGATGCCGGCAAAACCACGCTGACCGAAAAACTGCTGCTGTACTCCGGGCTGATCCGCACGGCCGGGATGGTGCGTGGTCGCAAGGGAGGCAAGACGACCGCCTCGGATTGGATGGGGATGGAACAGGAGCGCGGCATCTCCATCACTGCTTCCGCCATGCAGTTTCCTTACAAAGGAGCCGTCATCAACCTCCTCGATACTCCAGGCCACCAGGATTTTTCTGAAGATACCTATCGCACCCTGACGGCTGCGGACAGCGCCATCATGGTGATCGATGCGGCGAAGGGGGTGGAGGCCCAGACCCGCAAACTCTTTGCCGTGTGCCGCATGCGACGCATCCCCGTGCTGACGTTGATCAATAAGATGGATCTACCGGGACGTCCGCCGCTCGATCTGATGACGGAAGTGGAACAGGCGCTCAACATCCATGCGAGCGCGATCAATTGGCCCATTGGGTCGGGCAGCGACTTTGTCGGCATCGTGACCCGTGCCGACAGCCGAGTGCAGCTGTTCAGCAAGACCATGCACGGCGGGGCCACCAAAGTCGAGACTGATACATTGCCGCTGGGTGAGCTCGGCTCGAACGGCCGTGTGTCGCATGATGTGATGGCACAGGTGCAGCATGATTTGGAGCTCTTGGAGATTGCCGGCAATCCGTTTACACGTGAGCAGTTTCTGACAGGTGAAGTCACGCCGGTCTTTTTCGCGTCGGCGCTCACCAACTTCGGCATTGAAAGTTTCCTGGATGCGTTTGTCGAGCTGGCACCGAGCCCCGGTTCTCGTCCGGCGGACCGTGAAGATGGGTCTGAGCTGTGTGTAGACCCGATCGAAATGCCGTTCAGTGCCTATGTGTTCAAGCTGCAAGCCAATATGAACCTCAAGCATCGCGACAGTACGGCCTTCCTACGGGTCTGTTCCGGCCGGTTCGAACGCGACATGGTGGTCAAACATCATCGGTTGGGGCGCGACATTCGCCTGTCGAGACCCCACAGTCTGGTCGCCCAGGAACGCAGCACGGTCGAAGAGGCCTATCCGGGGGATATCATCGGCATCATCAATCCCGGAGTCTTTGCTATCGGCGATACCGTTTCGTTGACTGGCGGCTTCAACTTCAAACCCCTGCCGCAATTTCAGGCGGAGATTTTCGCCCGTATCCGACCGACCGATGTCATCAAACGCAAAGCGTTCGACAAAGGGCTGTCCCAAATGGCCCAAGAAGGGACGGTTCAAATCATGCGCAGTCTCAACGATCAGGACTTGTTGATTGCGGCGGTCGGTCGTCTTCAGTTTGATGTACTCCAGTACCGGCTGCGTCACGAATATCGTGTGGAGACCATCTTGGACTCCTTACCGTTTACCTGCAGTGCTTGGCTGGAAGGCGACCCTGCTTCTTTCAAGCAGCCGTCGGCTTCGATGATCGTCAAAGACCAGCGCGGACGAGTCGTGGTGCTGTTCGGAGATCAGCTCATGAAAACGATCGCGCGCGACCGGAACCCCGATCACGAGTTGCGGGACATGGGATAGGCTCTGTTCAGGCAGGCGGCGGTCTTGGCCGGCACGGGGTGGATGGGTGAGAAGGTTGAATAGCTGATGGCTTATGGCTGACACAAGACTTAAGAACCCTCCGTCCTCATCTCAGTTCAGTCTGCCATTGACACCATAAGTCACCAGCTCGGCTAGTTTTCTTCGCTACTGCTTCTTGCCATTCCTCGTTCCTTCCTGCTCGACATCGATGATTTCGCCCGACATGGCATCCACATGCACTTCCATAATTTTGTTGTCTGCCGAAGACTCTTTCCGTGTTCACCTTCAGAAGGAGACCCCTTGTTTCTTTCAGCACCGCTTGTCTCCGTAGTGATAAGCGCCATGGAGAACGGTGTGTTATAAAGAAATAGATGGTAGGAGAGAGAACAGTGGATGCGCAAATCAGAAATGAGCTGGCCCGGCAAAGAACCGAATTGGCCAATGAGCGGACGTTGCTGGCCTATATCAGAACTGCGTTAGGTTTTGTGATTGTCGGGATACCGGCCATGTGGTGGTTGGATCACCCGTACATGCAGAAGCTGGGTGCGTTATCGCTGGTAGCTGGCATACTATGCCTCGCACTCGGCATACGGCGCTTCCTGGCGGTCAGGAGCATGATCGCACAAGAATTCACCTTACAGAAAGGCACTGCGCAGGGCGACCACAGTAGGGTAGCTTAACGTCCCGTAGAAGATTTCATAAGGCTGTCGGCCTGAGGTGGAAGAAAACCTTGGTAACCACGGTGCCGTTCGGCCAATTCCAATACCGTAAAAGGTTGCCCATCGACGGTTTGCGGTGCCGAAAAAATTTGTCTGAGAGGTCCGCCCGGAGCACCGACGATATTACCGGCAAACACCACGCCTTTGTGTTGCAGCCGAGCGACGGCCTGCTCGATATCTTCCACCCGAACGGCGACATGGTGAAAGACCTTGTCACCGAACTTCTTGACCCAGCCCGGGATGATGCTCGTCGTACCCCGTGCATCCGGATAGGCCTGGTCGACGAAGAGGGCAGGATAGCCGACCTTGCGGTAGACCTTCGCGTACCAATCGTCGTACTGTAAGGTCTCATCATAGGTATAGCCCAGCTTCACGAACGGCTCGGCTCCACGATCGATGTCGAGCGTTCGAATCGTGACATGGTCAATGACCGGTGAGAACCCCACGCCGGTTTCGTCCAGCATCGCCTTCAGGACGCCGGCCGCCCGATTGTGCGCTACATAGTCCGCTACCATTTTCTCCATCAAGCCATCGAGTTCCTGAGCGTCATCCATGCCGCACCCCGTTCACGCACCAAACTTTATCCCTTGAGCCAAAGGTAAGTCCGTGCCCCAGTTGACGGTGTTGGTCTGACGGCGCATATAGGCTTTCCAAGAGTCAGACCCTGCTTCACGGCCTCCTCCTGTGTCCTTCTCGCCACCGAACGCTCCGCCGATCTCGGCCCCGGAGGTTCCAATATTGATGTTCGCAATCCCACAATCGCTTCCCGCCGCCGACAGAAACCGCTCGCTATGGCGCACATCGTTCGAAAACATCGCCGACGACAGGCCCTGCGGGACGTCGTTTTGCATCCGAATGGCCTCGTCGATCGTTTGGAAGGTCATGACATACAGAATAGGCGCGAAGGTCTCACGCTGCACGATGGGCCAGTGGTTTTGCGCTCGGACGATCGTCGGTTCCACAAAATAACCGGGCCTATTCAACACATGTCCGCCGCAGAGAATCTCTCCGCCTTCTTTTTTGATTTCATCGAGTGCGGCGCGATAGCCTTCCACAGCCACATGGTCGATGAGCGGTCCCATGAGCACGTTCGGCTCCAACGGATTGCCGATCGGCACTTGGGCATAGGCCTTCACGAGTCGGCCGACCAATTCTTCACAGCGGGACTCGTGAACAAAGAGTCGTCTGGTCGTTGTGCACCGTTGCCCGGCGGTCCCAACCGCTCCGAATAAAATTGCGCGCACGGCCATATCCAAGTCGGCGGTCTCATCGACGATTACGGCATTGTTCCCGCTGAGTTCAAGGAGGCTTCGCCCCAATCGCTGGCCGACCATGGCAGCCACCCGCCGACCGACCGGCACCGATCCTGTAAACGAAATGAGCGGCAATCGTTCATCCTGCACCATCTGTTCCGCAAGAGCGGGTTGCTCGGTGATGAAGAGTGAGAAAATTCCCGAATAGCCCAGTTGCTGCATCACACGGTTGCAAATCTGTTGCACGGCGACGGCGCAGAGCGGTGCTTTCGGCGACGGTTTCCAGATAACCGTATCGCCGGCGATGGCCGCGATGAAGGCATTCCAGGCCCACACGGCAACAGGAAAATTGAACGCGGTGATGACGCCGACCGGTCCCAAGGGATGCCACTGTTCGCTCATGCGGTGAGCCGGCCGTTCGGATTGCATCGTGATCCCGTAGAGCATCCGCGATTGGCCGACGGCGAAATCCGCCATGTCGATCATCTCTTGCACTTCCCCGTCGCCCTCGGCCTTGATCTTGCCGACCTCTAGTGAGACGAGGGTGCCCAATTGGTCTTTCTTTTCACGGAGGGCTTGGCCGATCAGCCGGACCATCTCGCCACGTTTCGGCGCCGGAACCATCCGCCAGGCGCGGAAAGCCTCCACTGATTCTTTCACGATCCGCTGGTAATCATCGGACGAACAAGGATAGACGCCGGCGATTTGTTCCCCGGTTGAAGGATTGATCGAGGGAAGAAGAGATCCGTCATTACGACCGGACCACCAGCCATTGCCGGTACTCCCACCAGAATTCACGGCTTGGATACCCAGGTTTCGTAGCGCAGTGTGTATGGTGCTCATCGGAAGCAGGCTCCAAATTCATTGTCCAAAAAATCTTTCAACAATATGGATTCCTGAGTGACAAATCCATGGTACGCCGATGGATTCTTCAACACAAGATCCATGACACAGCAGGCACTGGACGCCGTCGTGACTTGAATGGCCGACCAGAGTTTCCCTTTGATACATTGTGGGTACACCTTCTTCACGTAATTTTCTTCGAAGAATCCGTCCTTGTTCGTCCCGGTCACCGAAGCATAAATTAAGACGACGTCTTGAAGGGTTTGCGGGACGGCACGCTCAAGGATACGCTTCAGTGTCTCGCGATCTTCATTCAGCTTGAGATCCTTCATGAGTAAATGAATTTTTTCACAGTGGCCGGGGTAACGGAGTGTCTTGTAGTTCATCGTCCGCACGTTTCCCGCATAACTGTCGGCCAAGGTCCCCAGTCCTCCCGACGTATTGAACGCTTCGTACAGTAGCCCGTCCAGTTCGATCGTTTCGTACCCTTCGAGCGGTTGCAGCGGGATTTTTTCACCTTGTTCAATCCCGTAACAGACATTGCCGTATTCATTGATCAGTCCATCGGTGGACCACGTAAGCGAATACTTGAGGGCATTACTGGGATGCACAGGCAGCGCCCCTACACGCATCTTGACCGTATCCAACGTTTCAAAGTGGGTCATCAGTTCGTGCGCGACAATACTGATAAACCCTGGCGCAAGACCACATTGCGGCATAAAGGCATGCATAGCGCCTGTACTCAACACCTTGATCTGGTTTGTCACCTCGACGTCTTCCGTCAGGTCGAAGTAATGCAGCTTGTGGGTCAAGGCCAGACCGGCGACGGTCGGATTGCAGAAATAGGGGAGGCTCGACAGGATTGCATCAAACTGATGGGCTGAAAGATAGGTGCTCACGGCATCGGGATGCCGCACATCGAGCAGGCAAGGAGTCACCCGTTCCAAACCGAGATCTTCAACGAGATGCTTGGAGGCATCCAGGGTCATGTCCCCCAGATGGACTTCGTACTGACCGCGTTGATTGAGCAGGCAGGCGATCAAAGAACCGATTTTCCCGGCGCCGAGGACGAGCACACGATACATAATGAGGCATTATACTCCTCCGGAGAATTCTGACCACTCGCTTTGGAAAATGGTGCACCCAACTCGAGTCGTCAGACCTGCTCGGGAGAATCGATGACATACTGTAAAGAGGTGGTTGACGCTGCGGAGGTCTGACTGTACCGGCAGGGAGGGATATCGGCTTGCAGCCTTCGTAAGAGCGTCGTCATCTTCATCGTGCCTGGCACTTCGCAGATCCAGACATGCATACCGGATTCCAGCTCATCAAAATGGCGCAGGACGCGAAAACCCGGCCGCTCCATGAAATAGGCGGAGAGAAACCCGTTCACGGCCGTCACGACCCAAGGATGTTCCTTGATATAACGATAACTCAATCGCAACTCGGTCATCGTGGTCTGCGCTTCAGGCTCCATCGCCGCACTCTACCAATTCTGCCGTTGAGGACGCCACTGCTGAATGGAATGTCCGCTCATGATCGAGTTGGACCTGGGAATGCAGCGGATGGTTTTGACAGACTGCGGCTCATCGGTTCCTCGCCTCATCGGGCGCTCGTCTGCGGCGTGAGTCTCTTCCATTGATAGGTCCCGCCATGCTCGCGCGGGGGAATGTTTTTGTGGCTGCCCACCCTGGTATACCACCACACTCCGTCGGCCTGCGTACCGTCCTCCGAGAGGAGCACTTCAAAACCTCCTTCACGGTCATTACCAGGCTGTTGCCACGTCCCCTGCCAGAGGCGATTTTCGACCTTCGTGGTGGTGAAGCGTCCGCCGTGCTGTGTGTACGGTCCGTTCCCGTTCTTATCCAACGTCGCCTTATACCGTTTATCGTCTTCGACCTCGAGAATCTCCCATTCTCCACTGAGATCAAGCGTGGCGGAGGTTTCCGGGCTGCTGACCAGACGTTGCGAAGACGCGGCGGACGGTACCGTGAGTGGCCCACCGAGTTGAGCGGACCGAAACGACTCATGCCACGATAACAACTGCCAGTTGCCGTTGCGACGTTCGAGCACTCCGGTTTCCCGCATCGGCAGCACCGTCCGTTTCAATTCAGGTCCGTCGGCCACATAGCGGATATAATCCAGCTCCATCGCATACCAAGCCAAGTTTCCCTTTGTCCATACCTTGAGCTCATGAATCGGAATCTCAAGTTTCTGGGAATTGGCGAATTCGGCTCGCATGCCTTCCTCAAGCTCGGTCCAGCCGACGTACTTTCGGCCGGCGACCCCATAACTAATGATGTCGGCATCGTGCGCCATCAGTCGTGACAGCGTCGGTAAGTCTTTTTGGGCGTTGGCGCGCACCATCCGGCGGATA
>Ga0073934_10010907_pt1 | contig 11150 bp, 11 predicted proteins | sample LarsenN4metaG_FD_76834 | JGI IMG/M metagenome (GOLD analysis project Ga0073934, IMG submission 76834) | Hot spring sediment bacterial and archeal communities from British Columbia, Canada, to study Microbial Dark Matter (Phase II) - Larsen... ...
AATACGTCCTCGGCCTTGGCGCCTCCGATTTCGGCTGCAATGCGGCGCGCCACGCTCTCCGCCTGCGCGGGGGCGAACACTCCCGCCTTCGGAAGCATCAGGGGCACGTCAGGCCTCCACCGGCCGGGGAGAGGGATGGCCGTCACGTCGCCCACCGCATAAACACCCTCGCGCCTGGTCTTTAGCGTGGCACGATCGACCGGGACCCAGCCCGCTTCGTTTGCCAGTCCTGCCTCGTCCAAAAGGCGCGGGGCACGGTGGGGAGGCACAGCTACCAACATGTCGTAGCTGACCGCTTCCTTTCCCTCGAAGTGGATTAATCGAGTGTCAGGATCAACCCTCGTCATTTTGTGGAGGGGATGAAATACGATGCCCTTGGCCTCCAGCATCTGCCGAACGCTCGCCCCCAGTTCCGGACCGGCGACGGGCATGGGTTGCCCCTCGGGGGTGAAAAGATGGATCTCTACTTTGCCTCTCAGTCCCCGCTTCTCGAAGAAATGAGCCATCAGCATCGCGGCCTCAGGAGGCGCTCCGGGACACTTGTACGGCAGACCCGCGATTGCGATAGCTACCTTCCCTTGCTTGACATCTCGCAAGCGGTCGCGGAGCGCCACGCTGCCTTCGAAGCTATAGAAGGTATGAGCAGCCGCAGCCAAGCCGGGAACAACCTCCGGTGCCAGTTCCGCTCCCAGGGCGACAATGAGGTAGTCATAGGCAAGGGTTCCGGCCGAGGTTTCCACTTTGCGAAGGTTCAGATCCACTCCCAGCGCTTCGCCCTGAACCAGTTCCACCCCTGGCCGCACGAGCTGATAGAGAGGGCGGCGGATACCCTCGGGTTCTCGGTCTCCCACCATGAGCCAGAGAAACGAAGGGGCGAAGGCGTGTTGAGCGCTCTTCTCGACCAGCAACACACGGTGATTGCCGGAAAGACGGCGACGCAACTGGTTAGCGGCTACCAGCCCGCCCACCCCTCCGCCCAGAATGACTACAGTCTTTCCATGCATCGGATCAGTCCTCCTCATCCCGCGGGTCATAATTCGAACTGCCAGCGCGATAAAACCAATCACACGCTGGCTACAACTAGAACGTGACCACCGAGTCGCTCTCTTTCGTCCAGTGTGCCAGATCCAGCATGCGACCCATCTCGACACCTTCAACTAATTCCGCTTGGCCAAGGCCCCTGGCCGCACAGCAGGACCCTCAGGTCTTCACCTTGACGCCTTTGGCGATGAGTTCGCGCAACATATTGGCCGTGTTGTAGTAGCCCGTCGGGGTCTTCTGCCCGCCCTTGGCGACGGCCGTACCGTCGGCGAGCAAGAACAGGTTCACTCCCACATGACTGGCCACCAGGGCAGAAGCGTACCGTAGGGCGTTGTAAGCCTTCTCCGTCCCGTAAGGTGGATCATTCACGATGATGGTTATCTTTTCCATTGGTCCTCTTCACTTCCAATTCTCCCGATATCCAAGCTTGACCCCGCGGAATCCGCAGCTTAGCGGCCAGCCCGCGTCGTGCGGTCCCACTGGCGGGTAAGCCGAGCCCTGTCATTGAGTTGTTCAGCCAGAACCTCCCGCATCAGCATGCACGCCTTGATGATTTTGGGATTGGCCACCCGGTAGTACACACTGAGGCCCTGGCGGCGGGCATTCACGACTCCGCGCAAGCGGAGGATCGCCAGGTGTTGTGAGATATTGGCCTTGGATAGGCTCAGCTTGCGGACAAGCTCCGTCACCGACCGCTCGCCCCCTCGCAACACGTCAAGAATCTCGAGTCGCTTCGGGTTGGCGAGAGTCTGGCAGATTTCGGCGTGGAGGGTGTAGAGCTCCTTCATGGGCGGTCCCTTGGTTGCGAAATATCGCAACTATTATACAAGAGAGCGAGTGGTTGTCAAGCCTCTTGTGAGCCAGCGCCCAGGGCAGAAACGAGACTCGCCCTTTCAGAAGCTCGTCGTCACTCCCAGGTTAACGTGGTTATTCGTCTTCCTGCCGCTCAACAGGTACTGCGTCATCAGGCGGCGGAACTCGATTCCCCACGCGAACTGACCAGACAGCTTGTGAAGGAAGCTGAACGTGTAAGCTTGATTCCGCTCACGGAAATCGGCCAGCGGGGTGCCCATCAAATCCTCATCGCGCGGGTCATCGATGCCGAAACTCGTGTAAAGCGTCAGCTTGTCCTGGCCCGGCGGAGTAAAGCCCAGTTGCCCCCACGCCCCGCGAGTCGTGATTGCACGGCCACTTCTCGGTACAAGCCCCCCATTCTGAGGCGCGAAACCCGCGTCGATCCCCTGAAAGACGCCGCCCTGGAACCCGGCCATGTTGCGGCCGAAGAAGCCCTCGCCCATCAGCGTGAGGCGGGGAGCTAGCGGGAAGTTCCAATCGAGCGCCGCGCCGACCGTGTCCCGCTCGCGCTCGCCGCTCGGAGTGAGGACGCGTGCGCGACCGTAGTGGCCGGAAGCACCAACCGTCGCGGTCTGCTTCAGGCCCAGCCAATCGGCGCGGCTAGCGGAGATGCGGGCCTGGAAGTGCGGCACGCGAGAGCGTGCTCCCGCCCCCGGTTGAAGGAGAAACGCGGAGATGTTGGAGGTTGGGAAGTCGCCCGTTCCGGGGATCACCACGGCCACCTGCCCGAGCCACTTGACCGTGGAGCCGCCGCGCCGCTCGAGCCGAATCTGTGGCAGCCGTTGCCAGAGATTCCCCGCACTGACCAACTGCGGAATGGCCGCGCTGGCAATCGACACGGGATTGTTCGGCGAGAAAATCATCCAGTCCTGGCCGACGATGAAGCTCGTCTTTTCCCAATCCAACTTCCCGTAGGCAAGGCGCAAGCGTAGCAGCGGGAAGGTCTCACCCAGCCCAATCCCCGGCAGGCCACCGAAGAAGTCCGCCTCGAAGGTTCCCGTTAGCTTGCCCTTGGCGACCTGCGGGCCGTCCAATCGCAATCCCAGTCGCGTCTGACGCACGCTGACGCTCACGTTGCCGTGTCCGGAGGCGGCAAACAACGGCACGTCCGCGTTGTTGCTGCCGCCGCTGTTGCTGAACATGTTGAAGTAGACCGTGCCATAGGGCACCGCGCGCCAGGGTCCGAGCTCGAAGCCCGGCAGCCGCTTCTCGGGACTGCTACCGGGCGCGGCCGCCTGGGCCGCCGCGACAGCGGCAGGGTTTGCAGCCATCGCCGGATTGGCCTTCGCGGCTTGGACCGCCACGTACGGCGCCACAGACGCCACCTCGACTCGAGCCTCCGCCGAAGCGGACGTGGCGTGCTCCACGCGCGCACGCAACTCGCGGTTCTCACGCTCGAGGAGTTCGACACGACGCTCTAGTGCCGCGAGACGGTCCTCGATACTCGGCGCGAGGGTCTGCGGCAGCGCCAACGCCGATCCCCCTGCCATGCAGACGCACACACCGATGCTGATGAGTCTCCCGCGCATCTTGATCCTCCCACGGTCTATTGCTTATAGCGTTGCTGATAGAACTCGAGAATCTGCTTCATCTCCTCGGGTTTGAGCCCTGCTTTCCAGCGGTGCCAGTCCTCGGCGAGCACAGCTTTCGAAATTCCGGGCTGGAGGTGGTCGGCCTCGGGAAGGAATTCGTTATAGAAGTGCTTGGCCACCTCGTAGAAGCCGTGCCACTGTGTGAAGTCCGGCCCCATCATCGCCGTGCCCATGCGGGCGCGCCGGCCCTCGTGATGCCACAGCTCATAGAATGTCCACTCGATCTTCTCGTCGAAGGGCGTGGCGGAGAGTTTTCCATCGGCGCGCAGCTTGTCGATAGTCGCTTTGGCCGGCTTGGCGAATTTCTCGTTATAAAGGTCAACGGTCAGATCGTACTGCTTGTAGAAATTCTCGACCCATCCGGTGGCGTGGCAATTGGAGCAGACGTCCTTCATCGCCGCGCGCTTCTTCTCCCAGTTCTCGAGCTTGATCGAGATCACCGGCCGCAGCGTCCAACTGATGCGCTCGCCGACGTCGTGGGTAATGGGCTGGGTGGAAGTGGCGCTCATATGACATGTGGAGCAGGTTGGCGCCGAGTAGTAATCCTTCCCCACGATCCAGCGTTTCGATTCCAGGTTCATCTGGCGGATATGGGCGCGGAACTGGATGCCGTGCTTCGACTCCGCGTAGATTTCCGCCTGGGGATGGTCGGGGCCCATGTGGCACTTGCCACAATTTTCCGGCTGGCGGGCCTGCGCGGATGAAAACGCGTGGCGGCCGTGGCAGGCGGCGCAGGTACCTTTCGACCCGTCCGGGTTGACGCGCCCGATGCCGCTGTTGGGCCAGGTGGCGGGATCGAACTTTCCTTCGCCCAGATATTTCACCGTACTGCCGTGGCACTGCATGCAGCCGTTGATGGCGGCGGGACTGCCTTCGACCACTTCACCCAGCACGTTGTCGAGCGACCCGATAAACTTCGCTGCCTGCGCGTGGTGGCTCGCCTCGAACTGGTCCACTTCCTTCTGGTGGCAGCGTCCACAGTAGTTGGGCGAGACGATGACCGCAATCTTCTTCCCGTAGTGATCGAACGTCGCCGGGTCGGTCGGATTCGCCTTGTGACACGCGTAGCAATCCACGCTCGCCGTGGCGTGGCGGCTGCGACGCCATTGCTCGACGGCCGCCGGCGTGGTGGACTCATGGCATGCCAGACATTCCTTGCCTTCGGCGGAGACCCGCTGTGAGGCTCGCATCGCAAGCGCGGGCAGGGCCAGCAGGCCTGGAAGCAGACTCGTCAAGATGGACATTCTGAGGGGTACGCGCATGGATAACCTCCGGAAACTGTTCGTCCGGCCAAGGAAAACCCATACATAGGCCTATCGGCCTGTTTCAGGCCGGACTTCACATCGAAGCGAGGGACAGCGGTAGGCCAACCGCCGCCGAAGCGTCGAGATCCCCCGCTCGGCGGCAGCCGCATTGTAGCTCCAAATGGTCGGCGCCATGTGACCAAAGTCACGCTCTCAAGCTACCCTGTGCTAGTATCAGTAACTGCAAGGTGGGCAGATTTCTCGCGCGTCCTTGCGGCCTGGCCACCGATGAACGCACAGGTTGAACAAGCACTGGACATTCTCAAGAGAGGAGATCCCGCCGCGCTCGATCGCGCCATCGAGGCATTACAGACCGCAGTGTATTCTTTCGGGATGAAAGTCTGCGGGAATGCGCACGACGCGGAAGAGACGGCGCAGGAAACACTGATCCGCCTGGCCCGCTCGCTCAAGCAGTTCCCCAACGCCCGCGCGCTGGCGGTCTGGCTCTACAAGGTAGCCAAGACGCAGTGCCTGATGAGCCGCCGGCAAAGCAAGTTCGCTCCCGCGCAGATGCTTTCCCTGGACGAGTTGATGCCGCCGCATGAAGAAGGTGGCCCTGCGGCGGCGAATCCCTGGGGTGTCACGCCGGAAGAAATTGTCCTCAGCCGCGAGTCGCGCGAACGGCTGGAAAAAGCCGTGCTCGCCCTGCCTGAGCACTACCGACTCGTCTTGATCCTCCGCGACATGGAAGGGCTGAACACCAAAGAAGTCGCGAAGGTCCTGGACATCAGCAAGGACACGGTCAAGATGCGGCTACATCGTGCGCGCGTCTTCCTACGGAACGAACTGGAGAAGTACTTCCGACGAGAGCCCCCCGCCGCACGCCAGGGCAGAACGACAACCTCGGTGAACTATGCCTGATCCGCGGTGCAAAAAGATCTTCGCCGCGCTGTCCGAATATGTTGACGGTGAGCTGCCCGTCAAGAATTGCCGCGAACTCGAGCGGCACCTGCAGGGCTGCAAGCCTTGTCTGGCTTTCATTGCGAACCTTCAGACCACCATCCAAGCCTGCCGCCAGTATCGCGTCGCGCGCATTCCCAAACCCTCTCCCACGGTGCGGGCCGCATTACTCAAAGCCTTGGGGAAGCTGTGAATGCGCCCGGCTCCTGCTCCACTTTAGTTCTCTGGGGCCGGCCGGGTTCACTGTGCCCCGCCACCTGGCAGGGTATGATTCGCGAGGCTGGGGGGAATCGAGAGATCTCCAGGTCGTCACCGGGATCACTGTGCCGGAGTATTCCTACTACGTCGTGGAAAACACCTGGCTCGCCCGCGTCCCAGGCAAGTAGGGAGAAACCACGGAGAGATTGAGCGAGGAGAAGCCTCTGGTTCTCCGCCCTCAACCTGTGTATGAATAAGCCGACGGACGACGGGTCAAGACTGTAGGCGAGGACCACGATTCTTCCCCATCTCGAATCTTTAAACCTCCAGATCAACGAAATCAACTCGCCGGGCAGGCGCCTCCTTCTCGAACTGCCCGCCTGGCTGGAGTTGCAGCGATATTAGCCTGAGGCGGCTGGCCCAAAGAAATCTGACGGCGCGGCGCTCCGTGGTCACGGTGCTTCGTGCGCGCCGATGTCGAAGCCACGGCCCTGGGGGATCGGGATGCGCCACAAATCGTTCGCGCCCACGCTCACCCCGAACAACCTCCTCAGGTCAAGCCCGGCGTCGATCATCGGCGAAGCCGGCAGCAAACGATAGGAACGCAACGTAGGGAGCAACAGCGCGTCGCCGAGCGTCGCGCCCTCGCCCACGTCAGTCAGCAGCGGGTCAACGCTCCAACCGGTGGCGATCCCACCCACGTTCTCCTGGCCCGTCGCTGCGCGCCAGGCCTCCAGGCTCTCGTAGGTCTTCCCCGCCCACTTGATCAGCAGCTTGCCATCGGTGGACCAATAGTTATTCCCCTGGAAGAGCAGGCCCGGCTGGTCCTTCGGCACTTCGACGAGCGGCACACCGCCGGAGCTTACGATGAGGTTGTTGCGGAAACGGACATGGCTGGTATCGCGGACAAACACGCCCTTGGGCGTGGCCCCAGGCACCGCCGAGACGAGGACGGTGTTGTTGTATATCTCGAGGTCGCTGACCCCGCCGCCGTCGTTGCCGACCCAGATGCCGCCGTAGTAGTTCTTGCGGCCATCGTTGGCGCTGATGTTATAGCGGCAGATGTTATTCCGGAAGGTGTATGGCGCGCCCCAATAAACGTAGAGCAGATAGCCGGCCCCGTCGTTGTCGTGGCTGTAGTTGTACTGCATGATGGAGTTCGAGACGCCGCCGTCAAAGTCGAATCCCCCGCCGTCCACGCTCTTGCCCGTCCGGTTGTTATACGATTCGTTGTACTGGATCAGGATATTATTCGACGCGTGCGTCCATAGCCCCACTGGCCCACCCTTCTTCGAGTCACAGAGATAGCCATTGTTGAAGGCAGTGCACCACTCCATCACCCCGCCGTCGATGTAGTCCATCAAGATGCCGCTGCCGGAATGGTTCTCCAAATAGGTTGGATCGCCGGGATTGTCGTAGACCTTCGAGTAGCCGATGTAGACGTTGGTATGCGCGTAGGTGGTGGGCTTGGTGTCCCACACGCCCGTGACGTAGATGCCGTAATAGGCGTTGCCGTGCGCCACGCAGCGCGTGATGCGGACGTCGTTGTACCCACTCTGGGTCTTGTCGGCCGCGTCGCCCTGCACCATGATGCCGGCGTAGCCGAAGTCCGCCGCCTCGACGTTGTCGATGCGGATGTATTCGAGCTTGGCATCGCGAGGAAGGCGATTGACGACGTGTATCCCGCTCGACTTGTTCTTCGTGCGGTCGGCGCCGCGCACCACCAGATCGCGAATCACCAAGCCCCCGGCGTTCTCAACCGAAATGGCCACGCCGTTCCCCGCTTCGATCGTCGCCCGGCCCTTGCCGTAGGAACCGACGACCACGGGACGCGCGGCTGTTCCCGCATCCTCCGCGGTGAATACGGCATTGCCCTGAAAAACCTGTCCACCCTCGAAGAGCACGCGGTCGCCCGGCTCAAACTTTGTGGCGTTGATCTTGGCGATGGTTTTCCAGGGCTTCGCGCGGGACCCCGGATGGGTGTCGTCGCCCGAAGGGCTGAGGTAGTAGTCCCGGGCAGGCACAGACGTCGCCCCGGCAATGCTCGTAAGAACCAGACTTAATAGCCACGATGACGTTCTCATCCTCCCCTCCTTGCCCGCCCGAGCGGCCCAGCTACTTGCCGATGGGCGGCTCGCGGTCCTTCTGGGTCTTTACGCGGATCAGGCTGTAGGGCTGGCGCTTGATCTGGTCGGTGAACTCCTTGAGGTTCTGTGTGCTGGTGCGGATGTTCTCGAGAGTCTCATCCAAATTGGAGCGGTTGTTGTCGAGCATATCCTGCATGTCGGCCATCAGTCCGCGGGCCTGGACGAGCGCGATGCGCAGATTGATCAAGGCGTCGTTGATCCCTTTGCGATTCTCCTCGAGGGTGGCGTCCAGACGGGCGGCGAGCTTCCTGGTCTCGGTAATGGTCTGGTTGGCGTTGTCAATGGTGGGGCCGAGTTTTTCCGTGGTTGAATCGATATTCCTGATCGCCGTCTTCAGCGGAGCGCGGTTTTCCTCCAGGAGGCCGTCTATGTTCGCGATCACGGAATCGATGCGCTTGAGATTCTCCTCTCTCAAGACAGAGTTGAAATTGGCAACCAGCTCTTCGGCTTTGTCGGCGATCGTCACCAGCCGCTCGTCCACGTGCCGGATGAGCGTGTTGGCGTTGGCCGTGGTGATGTTCAGGTTGTTAAGGATGTCGGCCATCTGGACAATTTCGTCGGCGGCGATCTCGCCGCCGGGGGCGAGCCGGGGAGCCTCGCGAGTGCCCGGCGAGATTTCGAGGTAGTTCTCGCCGAGGAAGCCGAGCGTGGAGATTCTGGCGCGCGAGTCCTTGCGGATGGGCGTCTCCTCGTTGACCGCGATCTTTACGCGCACGCGCGTCGAATCCTGCGAATCGATCTCGGCCGACTGGACGACGCCCACCTTCAGCCCGCCAAACCGCACAAAGGCTCCGGGCTCTAGGCCGCCCGCGAATCGGAAATAGGTCGTGTACGTGACTCTCTTCCTGCGGAGGAGGTTGACCCCGCCGACCGAGACCAGCGCGGTGAGGAATAGCGCAATCGCGATGACCACCACCAGGCCGACTTTGACTTCCTCTTCTCTTTTCGCCATAGCCCCAACCTCACTCCCCTTATGCCGGGTGGGCCACAACAAGGCCGCGGCCCTACGACCTCATTCACTCCGCCGGTTCCGTCAGGTTTCGCAGATACGCTTGCACATCCCAGGTCTCCTCTTCCGGCACGCGGTTCAGGAAGCGTTGCACGTGCGGGTTCTCATTACTGCGGATTTCCTCCGGCCTGCCCGTGGCGAGGATTTCCCCGCCCTGCATCACCGTTATGCGGTCCGCAATCGTGAAGGCGCTTGCCAGTTCGTGCGTCACCACCACGATCGTCATGCGGAAAGCGTGTTTGAGCTTCACGATCAGGGAGTCGATGCCCGCCGCCGTGATGGGATCGAGTCCCGCCGACGGCTCGTCGAAGAGCAGGATTTCCGGGTCCATGGCCAGGGCGCGCGCTAGGCCCGCCCGCTTCTTCATGCCGCCGCTCAACTGGGAAGGCATGAAACGCTCGAACCCGCTCAGGCCCACCAGCTCGAGCTTGATGCGGGTCATAATGCGGATCGTCGGCTCTTCCAGTTCGGTCAGCTCACGCAGCGGAAGCGAGACGTTTTCCTCGATGGTCATGGAATTGAAAAGGGCGGCGCTTTGGAAGAGCATTCCCATCTTGCGCCGGATCAGATTGAAGTCCTCTTCCGGCATGTGGCACACATCGTTCCCTTTGATATAGACGTGGCCAGAGGTGGGAATCTCCAGGCGCACAAGGTGGCGCAGCAAGGTGGATTTGCCCGTGCCGCTGCCCCCCAGGATCACCATCGTCTCCCCGGGCTGAATTTCCAGGCTGACGTGGTTCAGGATGCGGCGTTCGCCGTAATGTGTGACGAGGTCGTCCACCCGGATAATCGGTCCTTCGTCGTCACCCCGCATGCTCAGCTCGTGTAGTAGAAAATCGCCGTGAAGACAAGGTCGGCCGCGATCACAAAAAAAATCGAAACCACCACCGAGGAGGTCGTTGCCTTACCCACGCCCTCGGCGCCGCCGCGCACCGAAAAACCCTCGAAACAACCGATCGTGGTGATAAGCGCGCCGAACACGATGCTCTTCACCAGGCCCGTCGAGATGTCCCGCATGACCAGCGCGTCGCGTGTGGCGAGGATATACATGGAGAACGTCTGATCCAGCTGCGCGATGCCAAAGGCCGCACCCCCCAGGATGCCGGCGAGATCCGAGAGCAATGTCAGGCAGGGCATCATAATGACCATCGCCAGGTACTTGGGCACCACGAGGTACTTGATGCTGTTGAGCCCCATCACCTCCAGGGCATCGATCTCCTCGGAGACTCGCATCGTCCCGATTTCCGCGGCAAACGCCGAGCCCGACCGGCCCGCCACGATTACGGCGGTAATCAGCGAGCCGAGTTCACGCGTCATCGAGACGCCCACCAGGGCCGCGACGAAATACGTGGCGCCCAGCTTCTCCAGTTGGTACGCCCCCTGGAAGGCCATCACCATCCCGAGGAAGAAGGAAATGACGCAAACAATGGGGACGGCCGAATAGCCCACCAGGACCGCCTGGTGCATGGCGCTGCCCCATTTGAGGCCTTGGCCTTTGAAGGGCGCGATGACCGTCCAATACGCGGTCTTGGCCGAGAGTTCCGAGAGCCCCGTCGCGTACCGCAGCAGCCCCAGGGTGGTGCGCCCGATGAGGGTCAGGGGACCGGTCATGATCTGGGTGATGGAATTGACGATGGCCTACGCGAGACCGCTGGAGGGCGGCGTCGCACCGATCTTCGCCAGCGCTTCCTGCTCGGTCTCGAAAATGCGAAACACGTTGGTCAGCCGCGCCAGCCCCAGGACCGAGCGGGCATTGGAGCGCAACCCGAACAAACCGAAGCGCTTCTTCGTCCGCTGCGAAAGCTGCAGGCCCTCGACGAGCGTGGCAATGCCGGAGCTGTCGATATAACTCACGCCGGTCATGTTCACCAAAACGTTGGCGTGCACTCCGTCCATCTGCCGCAGCAACACCTCCCGCAGCACCGGGGAGGAGTAAAGATCAACCTCGCCCGTGCAATCGATGATGGTGACGTTATTCTCGCTTCTGACCTGCACCTTCATCGCGGGTCGAACCTTTGGGTGAGAGGTACTTGACCAGCCTGAGACGATTCCCCTCCGGGAAATCCTCGTCGTACGTAATCGTGTCCATGAAGCACTTGATGAA
>Ga0073934_10010908_pt1 | contig 11150 bp, 12 predicted proteins | sample LarsenN4metaG_FD_76834 | JGI IMG/M metagenome (GOLD analysis project Ga0073934, IMG submission 76834) | Hot spring sediment bacterial and archeal communities from British Columbia, Canada, to study Microbial Dark Matter (Phase II) - Larsen... ...
CGGCTTCGCGCTGGGCACGGCGGCGCACGGCATCGGCGCCGCCCGCGCGCTGCAGGTGCACCCCGACGCCGGCGCCTACGCCGGGCTGGCGCTGGGCGTGCAGGTGGTGCTGGCCGCATTGCTGATGCCGCTGCTGGCGCGGCTGTTCTGAACACCACGCAAACCCGAGACGCTTCATGCAGACGACACTCGCTCCCGAATTCCAGGGCACCCGCGAAGGAACCGAGGCCGAGGCCATCCTGCGCAAGTGCGTGCACTGCGGCTTCTGCACCGCCACCTGCCCGACCTACCAGCTGCTCGGCGACGAACTCGACGGACCGCGCGGCCGCATCTACCTGATCAAGCAGGTGATGGAGGGCAGGCCGGTCACGCGCGCCACGCAGCAGCACCTCGACCGCTGCCTGACCTGCCGCAACTGCGAGAGCACCTGCCCCTCGGGCGTGCAGTACGGCCACCTGGTCGAGATCGGCCGCAAGGTGGTGGAAGAGCGCGTCGAGCGCCCGGCCGGCGAGAAGGCGGTGCGCTGGCTGCTCAAGGAAGGACTGACCTCGCCCCTCTTCGCCCCGGCCATGAAGCTCGGCCAGCTGGCCCGGCCGCTGCTGCCGCAGGCGCTGAAGAACAAGGTGCCGGGCAGGATTCCGGTGCAGGCGCACCGCTGGCCGAACCGCGAGCACGAGCGCAAGGTGCTGATGCTGATGGGCTGCGTGCAGCCGGCGATGATGCCCAACGTGAACAGCGCCACCGCGCGCGTGCTCGACGCTGCCGGCATCCAGACCCTGGTGGCCGACGAGGCCGGCTGCTGCGGCGCGCTGCGCACGCACCTCGGCGACGTCGACGGTGGTCTGGACGACATGCGCCGCAACGTCGACGCCTGGTGGCCGCTGGTCTCGGCGGGCAAGGTCGAGGCGATCGTGATGAACGCATCCGCCTGCGGCGCGCAAGTGAAGGACTACGCCCACGCGCTGGCGCACGACCCGGCCTATGCCGAGCGGGCGCGGCGCATCGTCTCGCTGACCCGGGACGTCAGCGAGCTGCTGCCCGACCTGGTGCCGCGCCTGAAGCCAAGGATGCGCGCGCGAGGCCCGCGCAAGCTCGCCTACCACCCGCCGTGCACGCTGCAGCACGGCCAGCAGCTGCGCGGCGGCGTCGAGACGCACCTGGCCGCGCTCGGCTTCGACGTGCAGCTGGCCCGCAGCGAATCGCACCTGTGCTGCGGCTCGGCCGGCACCTACTCGGTGCTGCAGCCGGAGCTGTCGACCCAGCTGCGCGACCGCAAGCTCGGCCACCTCGCGCCGCTGCAGCCGGAGGTGATCGTCTCGGCCAACATCGGCTGCATCCAGCATCTGGGCACCGGCACCGCCACGCCGGTGAAGCACTGGATCGAAGTGCTCGACGAAGCGCTGGCCTGACGCAATCCGTCACGCTTCGCGCGGGCTGCTTGAGGGGAAGCTAATCAGGGTTACCGAGCATCGGCTCCATCACTGTCGGCGCCTTCACGGGCGCCACCTGGAGTCCGAATGCCACCTGCCCTGTCGTGCGCCGCCGCGCGCACGCCCGACAGCCCCGCGATGCTGCACCTGCACGGCGCGGACGACCCCGGCCGCGCCGAGGTCGAGCACTTCATCCGCGCCGTCTACGCCGAGCGCTTCGGCGCCACGGTGCGCCGCTTCGCGCCGTGCCTGGTCAGCCTGCGTGACGGCGACGGCCGCATCGTCGCCGCCGCGGGCTACCGCTTCGCCGGCACGCAGGCGCTGTTTCTCGAACGCTATCTCGCCGAGCCGGTCGATGCGGCGCTGCACCGCAGTGCCGGCACCCTGCCGGCGCGCGAGGGCATCGTCGAGGTCGGCCACCTCGCCGCCGCACGCGCGGGCGAAGGCCGCCGCCTGATCCTGCTGCTCGGGCCGCACCTGGCCGCGCGCGGCGCGCAGTGGGTGGTCAGCACGCTGACCGAGGAACTGCGCCACCTGTTCGTTCGCATCGGCGTGACGCCGCTGGCGCTCGGTGCTGCCGATCCGGCGCGGCTCGGCGACGAAGCGGCCGACTGGGGCGACTACTACGCCCATCATCCGGTGGTGCTCGCCGGCCACCTGCCCCTGGCGCTGCGCACGCTGGCGCGCCGGCTGCGTGGAGCCCCCGCATGAGCGCCGACCTGCTCGACGTCTGGCGCAGCCACGAGGGCGTGGCCATCGAGGACGGCCTGCGCGCCTGGCGCTACGACGAGCTGCGAGCCGCGGTCGATGCGCTGGCCGCGTCGTGGCAGGCGCAGGGCGTGCGCGTGCTGGCCACGCTGATGGACAACGGCGCCGCCTGGATCGCCGCCGACCTCGCCGCGCTGCAGGCCGGCATCGTGCACCTGCCGCTGCCGGGCTTCTTCACGCCGGCGCAGATCAGCCATGCACTGCGCACGGCGGGCGCCGATGCGCTGCTGACCGCAGCACACGCGTCCGCCGCCTTCGCGCCGCTGCCCGCATCGGCGGTCGAGGTGATGGGCCAGCCACTGGCCTGGCTGCGTCTGCCGGCGCAGCCCGTCGCGATGCCCGCGGACACGGTCAAGATCACCTTCACCTCGGGCACCACCGGCACACCCAAGGGCGTGTGCCTCGGCCGCGCCGGGCTGGCGGCGGTGGCCGGCGGCGTGGCCGAGGCGCTCGGCCCGCTGGCCATCGCCCGGCACCTGAGCGCGCTGCCGCTGGCGGTGCTGCTGGAACACGTGGCCGGCACGCTGGCGGCGCTGTCGCAAGGCGCCACCTGCGTCGTGCCGCCGCTGCAGCACGTCGGGCTGCAGGGATCGTCGCAATTCGATCCGGCGCGGCTGAACGCCACGGTGCTCGGCACCCAGGCGCACAGCGTGATCCTGCTGCCGCAGATGCTGCGCGCCTGGACGGGCTGGCTGCAGGCCACCGGCCAGCGTGCATCGGCGTCGTTGAAGATCGTCGCCGTCGGCGGTGCTGCCGTCGGCGCGCCGCTGATCGCCGCGGCGCAGGCGGCGGGCATCCCGGCCTGCGAGGGCTACGGCCTGTCCGAAGGCGGCTCGGTGCAGACGCTCAACCTGCCCGGCGCGCAGCGCCCCGGCTCGGCCGGCCGCGCGCTGCCGCATGCGCGGCTGCGCGTCGCCGACGACGGCGAGATCGAGATCGCCGGCAGCCTGTTCCTCGGCTACCTTGGCGACGGCACCGCGCCGCCGCAATGGTGGCGCAGCGGCGACCTCGGCGAGATCGACGCCGACGGCTTCGTTCACGTGCGCGGCCGCCGCAAACAGGTGCTGATCACCGCCTTCGGCCGCAACGTCAGCCCCGAGTGGGTGGAGACCGCGCTGCGCAGCGAGCCCGCCATCGCGCAGGCGGTGGTGTTCGGCGAGGCGCAACCGGCGCTGTCGGCGGTGCTCTGGCCGATGCGGCCCGAACTCGACGACGCCGCGCTGGAGGCCGCCGTGCAGCGCGCCAACGCCACGCTGCCCGACTACGCGCGCATCGGCCGCTGGTGCCGCGCCAGCGCGGCATTCAGCGCCGAGACCGGAATGGCCACCGCCAACGGCCGGCCGCAGCGCGCCGCCATCGAACAACGGCACGCCCGGGCCCTGGGCCTGGCCGAGCCTGCATTGGAGAACCCATGACCGCAGAACGTTTCTTCGCCCAGCTGGTGCGCGAGACCGCCGACGCCCGCGCCGGCCTGGTCAGCGCGCCCATCATCCAGGGCTGCCTGGCCGGCCGCGTCTCGCTGCCGAGCTACGTGGCCTTCCTCACCGAGGCCTACCACCACGTGCGCCACACCGTGCCGCTGCTGCGCTCCTGCAAGGCCGCGCTGCCGCCGCACCACGCCGCCTGGCTGGACGACGCGATGGACGAATACATCGAGGAAGAGGCCGGCCACGACGAGTGGATCCTCGACGACATCGCCGCCTGCGGCGCCGATGCGCAGGCGGTGCGGCACGGCCGGCCCGCCCACGCCACCGAGGTGATGGTGGCCTATGCCTACGACCAGATCGCGCGGCGCAACCCGCTGGGCTTCTTCGGCATGGTGCACGTGCTGGAGGGCACCAGCGTCGCGCTGGCGCTGCAGGCCGCCGACCAGATCCAGGCCCACCTGCGCCTGCCCGACCGCGCCTTCAGCTACCTGCGCTCGCACGGCACGCTCGACCAGCAGCACACCGCGCACTTCGCGCAGCTGATGGACCGCATCGAGGCGCCGGAAGACCGCGCCGCCATCGTGCACGCGGCACGCGCCTTCTACCGGCTCTACGGCGACGTGTTCCGCGGCCTGCCGCTGCCCGAAGTCGAGGAGGCCCTGGCATGAAGGCCGACCACGCCCGCGTGCTGCTGACCGGCGCCAGCGGCGGCATCGGCCAGGCCATCGCGAAGGAACTGCTCGCGCGTGGCGCCTCGGTGATGCTGTCCGGCCGCTCGCCGGGCAAGCTGGCCGCGCTGGCCCGCCAGCTCGGCGGCCATGGCGACGCCACCGCGCGCGTGCAGTGGCACGCCGCCGACCTCGACGACCCGGCCAGCCTGCCGGCACTGCGCGAAGCCGCGGCCTCCTGGCGTGCCAACGTGCTCGTCAACGCGGCCGGCACGCCGAGCTTCGGCCGCTTCGAATCGTTCGGCGCCGAGCACTTCGAGCAGGTGCTGCACACCAACCTGGTCGCGCCGATGCGGTTGACGCAGGCGCTGCTGCCGGTGCTGCGCCGACAGCGCAAGGCCCAGGTGATCCACGTCGGCTCGGCGCTCGGCCGGCTCGGCCTGCCGGGATATGCGGTCTACAGCGCGAGCAAGTTCGGCCTGCGCGGCTTCTGCGAGGCGCTGCGCCGCGAGCTGCACGGCAGCCCGGTGCGCGTGCAGTACCTCGGCCCGCGCAGCACCCGCACGGGCTTCAACGATGCGCGCGTCGAGGCCTACAACCGCGCCACCGGCACCGCCGTCGATGCCCCCGAGACGGTGGCGCTGGCCCTGGTGGCGCTGCTCGAGAGCGAGGCCGCCGAGCGCTTCCTCGGCCTGCCCGAGAAACTGGCCGTGCGCCTGAACGGCGCCGTGCCGCAGTGGCTGGACGGCGCCTTCGACAAGCACCGTGCCAGCCTGAACCCCACTCCCGCGGAGACACCGACATGAACAAGATGCCCCTGGCCTTGCTGGCCACCCTCGCCCTCGCCTCCTTCGCCCACGCCGGCACGGTGGAGGAAGACGTCGTGCAGTTGCAGCACGACTGGGAGGTGATCCGCTACCAGACGCCGGCCAGCGAACGCGAGAAGCGCTTCGAGGCGCTGGCCGCGCGCGCCCACCAGATCGTCGAGGCCCAGCCGCAGCGCGCCGAACCGCTGGTGTGGGAAGGCATCATCGTCAGCTCGTGGGCGGGCGAGAAGGGCGGCCTGGGTGCGCTCGGCCTGGTCAAGCGCGCCAAGGCGATCTACGAGTCGGCGATCCAGCTCGACGGCAAGGCGCTCGACGGCTCGGCCTACAACAGCCTGGGCGTGCTGTACTACAAGGTGCCCGGCTGGCCGGTCGGCTTCGGTGACAAGAAGCGCGCCAAGGAACTGCTCGAGCAGGCGCTGGCGCTGAACCCCAGGGGCATCGACCCGAACTTCTTCTACGGCGAATACCTGCTGGAGACCGGCCACGCCGCCGAGGCCGTGACCTACCTCGAGCGTGCGCTGCAGGCGCCGGCGCGCCCGGGTCGCCAGGTGGCCGATACCGGCCGCCGCGAGGAAGCGCGCGCGCTGCTCGAGAAGGCCCGGTCAGCGCGCTGAGCGCAGATCAGAAGCCGACGGTGACGCGCAGGCCGCGGCCGTCGGCGCGGCGCGCGAAACGCACCGACATGCCATGCAGCGCGGCGACGCGTTGCACGATCGACAGGCCCAGGCCGCTGCCGACCTCGTCCTGCCCGTCGGGGCGATAGAAGCGCTCGCCGAGGCGCGCGAGCTGCGCGTCGGACAGCGGCTCGGCGTCGTTCTCGACCTCCAGCGACTGCTCGCCGAAGCGCAGCAGCACGGTGCTGCCCGCCGGGGCGTAGCGCACCGCGTTGTCGATCAGGTTGCGCAGCAGCACGGTGAGCAGCGCCATGTCGCCGCGCAGCGGCAGTGGCGGTCGGGCGCCGCCTTCGAGGCCGTCGCAGGCCAACTCGATGCGGCGCCGCTCGGCCAGCGGCAGGCAGGCGTTCATCGCCTGCTCGACGACGGCCGGCCAGGCCACCTCCTCGTTCGCCGGCGCCGCGCTGCCGGCCTCCAGGCGCGACAGCGCGAGCATCTGCGTGACCAGCCGGTCCAGCCGCTCCATGCCCTGCCCGAGCTTGGCTTCGGCCGCGTCGCGCGCGGCACCCGGCTCGGCGCGGCGCACCACGTCCCACTGCGCGCGCAGCACGGCCAGCGGCGTGCGCAGTTCGTGCGCGGCGTCGGCCATGAAGCGGCGCTCGCGCGCCAGCGTGGCCTCGATGCGCGAGAACAGGCCGTTCATCGCCGCCACCAGCGGCTGGAGTTCGGCCGGCGTCTGCGCGACCGCCACCGGCTGCAGGTCGTCCGCTCCGCGCGAGGCGATCTCCTCGCTGAGCTGGCGCACCGGCGACAGCGCCCGGCGCACGCCCCAGGCCATGGCGACGAGCAGCAGCGGCAGCATGGCCAGCCAGGGCAGCACCTGGCCGAGCGTGACGTCGAAGGCCAGCTCCTCGCGCTCGTAGACCTTCTGCCCGGCCGCCACCAGCCAGGCGCCGTCGAAGGACTGCAGGTAGTAGACGCGCCAGTCCTCGCCGGCGATGGGCAGGTCGACGAAGCCGGCGGCCTCGGGCCGGTAGGGCAGGCGCACGCCCTCGCGGTCGGCCAGCAGCAGGCGGCCGTCGCGCGCCCACACCGCGATGGCCAGGTCGCCGAGGTCGGCCTCGCCGCTGGTGGCGCTGGCGCCCGCTGACGGCAGCAGCGCCTCCCGGCCCTGGGTCGGGATGGCCAGCGTGACCTGGACCTGCCGTGCCAGGCGGATCAGCTCGGTGTCGAACAGCTCGTCGACCTCGTGCCTGGCAAAGCGCATCGAGGCGAAGCCGGCGGCCAGCCAGACCAGCGGCGCACCGATCAGCAGGTAGATCAGCAGGCGCCGCTGGAGACTCACGAGCCCTGCCCCTCGCCGTCCGCGGCGCCCAGGGCATAGCCCACGCCGCGCACGGTGCGGATGACGTCGCGGCCGAGCTTGCGCCGCAGGTGGTGCACGTGCACCTCCAGCGTGTTGCTCTCCAGCGTTTCGCCCCAGTCGTAGAGCTTCTCCTGCAGCTGGGTCTTGGACAGGATGCGCCCCGGGTGGGCCATCAGCGCCTCCAGCAGCATCAGCTCGCGCGCGGTCAGCTCCACCGGCGCGCCGGCCCACTGAACGGTGCGGCCCGCCGGGTCGTAGCTGAGCAGGCCGTGCGTCCAGATGCTCTGGGCGCGGCCGGCGCTGCGGCGGGTCATCGCCCGCAGCCGCGCGGCCAGCTCATCGATCGTGATCGGCTTGACAAGGTAGTCGTCGGCGCCGGCATCCAGGCCGGCGATGCGGTCGCCCACGCCGTCGCGCGCGGTGAGGATGAGCACCGGCAGTTCGCGCCCCTCGGCGCGCCAGCGGCGCAGCCAGCGCATGCCGTCGCCGCCGGGCAGGCCGAGGTCGAGCACCACGGCGTCGTAGGGCACGCTCGCGAGCGCGGCATGTGCCTGCTCGCCGTCGCGGAACCAGTCGACCACGTGCTTCAGCTGGCGCAGGCCGGTGGCCAGCGCATCGCCGAGCTGCGGGTCGTCCTCGACGACCAGCACCTTCATCCGGCCTCCGCGGCGATCTCGCGCAGCGACTGCTCGAAGATCTCGGGCGGCTGGCCGCCCTGGATCAGGTAGCGGTCGTTGACGATCACCGACGGCACCGAGGTGATGCCGGCCTGCGCGAACAGGCGCTCCTGGTCGCGCACGGCCTGCGCGTACTGGTCGCTGTCGATCACCGCGGCGGCGCGCCGCGCATCCAGCCCGGCGCGTCCGGCGCAGCGCAGCAGCACCTCGCGCGCGCCGGGGTTCTCGCCCTCGGTGAAGTGCGCCGCCAGCAGCGCATGCTTGAGCGCGCGCTGCCGCGCCGCACCCACCTCGCCGGCCCAGTGCAGCAGGCGATGGGCGTCGAAGGTGTTCCAGGTGCGGCCGCGGCGGTCCATGCGGAACTCGAAGCCGACCGCCGCGCCGCGCTCGGCAATGGCCTGCTGGTTGCGCGCGACCTGCTCGGCCGTCATGCCGTACTTCTTCGACAGGTACGGCACCACCTCGGCGCCTTCCGGCCCCATGTCCGGATGCAGCTCGAAGGGCTGGAAGTGCAGCTCGGCCGCGACCTCGCCGTCGAGTTTCGAGAGCGCGATCTCCAGCGACGACAGGCCGATGGCGCACCAGGGGCAGACGACGTCGGAGACGAAGTCGATCTTCAGGGTCCGGGGGGCGGGCGTGTTCATGGCATCAGTCTATCGGCCCGGGCCAACCCATGGGCACGGCCCTTGCAGAAGACCGGCTTCACGCACCAAGTTGGAGACTCTCCATGCAACGCCGCCTCCTGATCGCCGGCCTCGCCACCGCGCTGGCCCTGTCCGCCGGACTGGCCCGTGCGCAGTCCGCACTCGACGACATCCTCGCCAAGAAGCAGATCACCATCGCCATCCCGACCGATTTCCCTCCCTATGGCTTCGTCGGCACCGACCTCAAGCCTCAGGGGCTGGACATCGACATGGCCAACCTGATCGCCGCGAAGCTGGGCGTCAAGGCCGAGCTGGTGCCGGTGACCAGCGCCAACCGCATCCCCTACCTGCAGACGAAGAAGGCCGACCTGGTGATCTCCACGCTCGGCAAGAACCCGGAGCGCGAGAAGGTGATCGACTTCACCTCGGCCTACTCGCCCTTCTTCCAGGCGGTGTTCGCCGCCAAGCCGGTGGCGATCAGCGGCGCGGCCGACCTGGCCGGCAAGACGGTGGGCGTGACGCGCGGCGCGATCGAGGACATGGAGCTCACCAAGATCGCGCCGGCCTCGGCCGACATCAAGCGCTTCGAGGACAACAACGCCACCGTGTCGGCCTTCGTCTCCGGGCAGGTGCAGGTGATCGCCACCGGCGCCTCGGTGGCGGGCAACCTGATGGCGCGCAATCCGCAGCTCGGCACCGAGTTCAAGTTCGTGCTGAAGGACTCACCCAACTTCATCGGCGTGGCCAAGGGCGAGGACAAGCTGCGCGCCAAGGTCAACGAGATCATCGCCGCGGCCAAGGCGGCCGGCGAGCTCGACGCGATGGCGAAGAAGTGGCTCGGCCGGCCGGCTGGCAACCTGCCGGAGTGACGTGGTCGCGCTCGACTTCGGGGCCGTCCTGGCCGAGTGGCCGCTGCTGGCCAGGGGCGCGGCCTTCACGCTCGGGCTGACCGCGCTCTCCGCCGTGCTCGGCGTGGCGCTCGGCGTCGCCTGCGGCTGGGCGCGCGCCTGGGGCCCGGCCTGGCTGCGCGCGCTCGTCGGCGTGTATGTCGAGCTGATCCGCAACACGCCGTTCATCGTGCAGCTGTTCTTCATCTTCTTCGGGTTGCCCAGCCTGGGCGTGAAGCTCACGCCCGAGCTCGCCTCGGTGATCGCGATGGTGGTCAACCTCGGCGCCTACGCCGCCGAGATCGCGCGCGCCGGCATCGAAGGCACGCCGAGAGGCCAGCTGGAGGCCGCGCGCAGCCTGGCGATGACGGAGTGGCAGGTGTTCACCCGCGTGGTGCTGCCGCCGTCGCTGGCGCGCGTGTGGCCGGCGATGACCAGCCAGATCGTGATCGTGATGCTCGGCTCGGCGGTGTGCGGTCAGATCGCCGCTCAGGAACTCAGCTACGCGGCCAACCTGATCCAGAGTCGCAACTTCCGCGCCTTCGAGGCCTTCATCGTCGCCACGCTGATCTACCTCGCGCTGGCCATCCTGCTGCGCCAGGTGCTGAACTGGATCGGCCCGAAGTGGATCTTCGGCCGCGTGCCACTGGGCCGCTGAGATGGTCGACTTCAGCCTCTGGGACATCTTCCGCAACCTGCTGCTGGCCGCGCGCTGGACGGTGCTGCTGTCGCTGGTCGCCTTCGCCGGCGGCGGGCTGGTGGCGCTGGCCCTGCTGCTGGCCCGGCTGGCGAAGTGGCGCGGCGCCGAGACCGGCGTGGCCGCCTACGTGCAGCTGTTCCAGGGCACGCCGCTGCTGATGCAGCTCTTCCTCGCCTACTTCGGCCTGGCGCTGTTCGGCCTGAACGTGCCGGCCTGGGTGGCGGCCGCGCTGGCGCTCACGCTGTACACCAGCGCGTTCCTCGCCGAGATCTGGCGCGGCTGCGTCAACGCCGTGCCGCGCGGCCAGTGGGAAGCCGCGGCCAGCCTGGCGATGAGCTTCGGCGAGACGATGCGCCACGTGATCGGCCCGCAGGCGCTGCGCATCGCGCTGCCGCCGACGGTGGGCTTCCTGGTGCAGGTGATCAAGGGCACGGCGCTGGCGTCGGTGATCGGCTTCATCGAGCTGACCAAGGCCGGCACGATGATCGTCAACGCCACCTTCCAGCCCTTCACCGTCTACGCCTGCGTGGCCTTGGTGTACTTCGCGCTGTGCTGGCCGATCTCGGCCTGGAGCCGGCGCCTCGAAAGGAAACTGCGTCGTGAGCGCTGAACAACCCATCGTCAAGGTGTCGGCGCTGCGCAAGCGCTTCGGCGACAACGAGGTGCTCAAGGGCATCGACCTCGAGGTGCGGCGCGGCGAGGTGGTCGCCATCATCGGCAAGAGCGGCTCGGGCAAGAGCACGCTGCTGCGCTGCGTCAACGGGCTGGAGGCGTTCCAGGACGGCGCGCTCGAGGTGGACGGCCAGCCGCTGCGGCACGGCGACGCCAAGGCGATGCGCGCGCTGCGCCAGCACGTGGGCATGATCTTCCAGGGCTTCAACCTGTTCCCGCACCTGAGCGTGGGCCGCAACGTGATGCTCGCGCCTTCGCTGGTCAGGAAGGAGGCCGCCGCCGAGGCCGAGCAGCGCGCCCGCGCGCTGCTGGCGCGCGTGGGCCTGGCGGAGAAGTTCGACGCCTGGCCCGACCAGCTCTCCGGCGGCCAGCAGCAGCGCGTGGCGATCGCCCGCGCGCTGGCGATGGCGCCTTCGGTGCTGCTGTGCGACGAGATCACCTCGGCGCTCGACCCCGAGCTGGTCGGCGAG
>Ga0073934_10010909_pt1 | contig 11149 bp, 9 predicted proteins | sample LarsenN4metaG_FD_76834 | JGI IMG/M metagenome (GOLD analysis project Ga0073934, IMG submission 76834) | Hot spring sediment bacterial and archeal communities from British Columbia, Canada, to study Microbial Dark Matter (Phase II) - Larsen... ...
CCTCGCCATGCGGTGTGCGCAGGAGGCCGCAGCGAGCCGCACCATCCGATGCCTTGATTTCGAAGTCGAGCTTAGCTGACACGGACGTTTACTGGACGGGTTCGCGTATGGCGGTCTTTGCTCCGCGAAAGAACGCCGATTGCCCCCTGCGGAAGCAACACATTAAGCTAGATTTGCCTTGGTAACGGAAGGGAAAATTTGCCTTGGTAACGGAAGGGAAAAAAGAAAGGAAGGAGAGAAGAAAGCCACAAGCCTTGGCTGCTTTGAAGTCTCAATCTCAGATCTCAGATCCCGAATCTCAAATCTCAGATCTGGGAATCCCGAATCTCAAATCCCAAATCTCAAATCTCAATCGCGCATGCCACGCTCTCCCTCTAACGAACGGAAAGTTTCGATCGTTTTCGTAGACGACGATCCGCTGGTCGATTCCTCGCCGCCTGGCAAAACTGAGTCGCCCAAGAAAGGCCAGGCGCCATTCGAACCGCCAGCCTTGTCGCCCACTCATCGCCTGGCGTCGCTGGATGCCTATCGGGGGTTCGTGATGCTGGCCATGGCGTCCGGCGCCCTGGGCTTTGCCACAATCGTCAACCAGCACGGCACGCCCCCTGCGCCGGCGGCGCTGGCGGCCGAGGGGACGGACCCCTCGTGGTGGAGCACACTTTGGACCGCCCTGGCGTACCAGTTCGAGCACGTGCAGTGGGTGGGCTGCTCCTTCTGGGACCTGATTCAGCCGTCGTTCATGTTCATTGTCGGCGCCGCAATGCCCTTTTCGTTCGCCAAGCGGGCCTCCCAAGGGCAGAGCCCGCTGCGGCGATTCGCGCACGTCGTGTTCCGGGCACTGATCCTGGTCGCCTTGGGTGTGTTCCTCTTATCCAATGGCTCGCGGTACACCCACACCAACTTCACGTTCATCAACGTGCTGTCGCAGATTGGCCTGGGCTACGTATTCGTGTATTTGCTGCTTAACCGGCCGGCGTGGCTGCAAGCGACTGCGGCGGCCGTGATCTTGGTCGGCTATTGGCTGGCGTTCTTCTTGTATGTTGCACCGCCCGCCGAACAGGCGCACGTCGCCAAATACCTGGCCGAGCATGAGGCCAAGGTCGCCCGCGGCCAACGCGATATCGGTCCCTGGGAGGCCGATAGCCTGGCCGGGCGTTGGAACAAGCACACGAACTTCGCCGCGGCGGCGGATCGATGGCTCCTCAATCAACTGCCGCGCCAAGAGGAGCCGTGGTCTCCGGATGGCAAGCCTGAGAATGCGCGGCGCTTCTGGGTCAACGAGGGGGGCTACCAGACGCTCAACTTCATCCCCTCCATGGCCACGATGCTTTTTGGGGTGATGGCCGGGCAGTTGCTCCTTTCCGGACGCCGCCGAAAGGTGATGATCCTCCTGGCGGCCGGCGCGGCGTGCTTCGTGGTCGCCATGTCACTGGATACGACGATCTGGCCGGTGAAATGGGATGGCAGTTCCCTCGTCTTGTGCGCCAGCGGGCTCGGCGATCCGTCGATCAACGCCGCCGAATTGTGGCCCAACTGGACCGTCTGCCCCACGGTGAAGCGCATCTGGACGCCGACCTGGGCCATCTTCAGCGCCGGCTGGACACTGTGGCTGTTGGCCGCGTTTTATCTCGTCATGGACGTATGGGGATGGAAGTGGTGGGCCTTCCCGCTGAAGGTCGTGGGCATGAACTCGATTGCCATGTACGTCATGGCGCAGCTCATGAAGCCCTGGGTCAGCCAGACGCTGCGCACGCACACGGGCACGGTGAGCGCCGTTGCGGAAACCGACCTTTGGAGCAGTATCTTCGGCGCGGGAACGGTCTACTCGCCGCTGTGGCATTCGCTGGCGGTGCTGACGGTGTTATGGCTCATCTGCCTGTGGATGTACCGGCAGAGGATCTTTGTGAGGATCTGAGGCCGGTCGCCATAACCGAAAGCACACTAGCCCGACGCGCAAGCGAGGGAGAAGCGCGTTGATGACTCGGCGCTGGTTAGCGCATCTCCCTCGCTTGCGCGTCGGGCTAGTGTCCCGGCGTGTCCTGGCCGGCTCACGTTCGGTTGACGCACTCTTTTGCGTGAACCTAGAATCAGGGTGTCCCCCCGACTTTGACTCATCCAGGTCGCGTGCTCTGGCAGGGGCGGGTTCGTGCCGCCGGCGCGCCGTGACCGAGAGGACTCCTCCGCTTGCAGGACGCCGCTATGGCCATACTGCTTCGCGCGACCGCCGGCGCCCCCTTTCCTGGGCACATTTTTCCCCTGGAAAAGGAACGGGTGATCATCGGCCGGCTGCCTACCTGCGACATCGTAATGGAGATGGGTTCGGTCAGCCGCCAGCACGCGCAGATCCTCCGCGTGGGGGATGAGTTCTTCGTCGAAGACCTGGGCAGCCGCAACGGCACCTTGGTGAACGGCCATCGCATCGAGGGCCGCCGTAAGCTCTCGGAGAACGACGAGCTGAAGGTCGGCGACGCCGTGTTTAGCTTCCATCTGGCCGCGCCGCCGACCGGCGGCACCGCGACGCGCCCGCCCGGCACGGCCTCGGCCAGCTCCTGGGCTGAGCTGATCGATGAGAAGGTCGATACGCCTTCTTCCACGATCATGAGCAAGATCGACGCCGGCTCGAACCTGACGCTGCGCGTCTCGCTCAACCCCGAGGCCAAGCTCAAAGCGCTCATCGAAATCATCAAGAGCCTGGCCAGCTCGCTGGGAGAAGAGGAGGTCCTCCAGAAAATCCTGGACAGCCTTTTCCGAGTCTTTCCCCAGGCCGACCGGGGTTTCATCATCCTCCGCGACTCGCCCGGCGGGCCGCTGATCCCCAAGGCGGTCAAATACCGCCGCAGCGATCAGGACGACACCGTCCGCGTCAGCCGCACGGTCGTCAACCAGGTGCTGGAAACGAAGGAAGCGGTTCTTTCGGCCGACGCGGCCAATGATGCTCGCTTCGCCATGAGCGAGAGCATCGCCGACTTCCGCATCCGCTCGATGATGTGCGTGCCGCTTATCAACAGCGAAGGGCAGGCTTTTGGCATCCTCCAGATCGACACGCTGGATCAGCGGAGCCGCTTCCAGGAGGATGACCTGGAGGTGCTGGTGAGCGTGGCCTCGCAAGCGGCGTTTGCCATCGAAAACGCCCAGTTGCATCAGCAGGCGATCTGGCAGGAATCGCTGAAGCGCGACCTGTCGCTGGCGCGGCAGGTTCAGCAGGGCTTCTTGCCCCGGCAGTCGCCGAGCATTCCCGGCTACGAGTTCTTCCATTTCTATGAGCCGGCCAGCCAGGTCGGCGGCGACTTCTACGATTACATCCTTTTGCCGGGCAACCGCCTGGCCGTGATCGTAGCCGACGTCTCCGGCAAGGGGGTTTCGGCGGCACTGCTGATGGCCAAAGTGACCTCGGAAGCCCGCTATCACCTGGTCAGCACGAGCCGGCCTAGCGAGGCCGTCAACGGCCTGAGCCAGGCATTTGGGAGCTACGGCTGGAGTGAGCGCTTCGTCACGTTCGTGATGGCCGTGATCGATTACAAGCGTCACGAAGTCACTCTGGTGAATGCCGGGCACATGGCCCCGCTGCTGCGCCGACGCGACGGCACCGTGGCAGCCGTGGCCGAACACATCAGCGGCGTTCCGCTAGGCGTGGACGCCGACTGGCAGTACGAAGAATTCCGCTTCACGCTCGAGCCGGGGGAAATCCTCACCGCCTTCACCGATGGCTTCAGTGAGGCCGAAAACGTGAACCGCGAATTGTACGGCCTCGAACGGCTGGCCAAGCAAGTCTCCGGGCCGGTCAAAAGCGTCACCGAGTTAGGCCAGCGCATCCTCTCGGATATCAAGCAGCACGCCGCCGGCCACCGGCAGTCGGACGACATGTGCCTCCTGTGCTTCGGGCGGGTGTCGTAGGTGCGTTGATAATGCCCGCTTCGGAGGTCGATGCCGCGACTTCTCTCTTTGAGGCCGTCGCATATGGAGCGACCTGATAAGCAGGCCCCCTACTTGCTCTTCATGCTGGCGGTGGGGATTCTGGCGCTTGGGCTGCTTGCTGCCCAAACGAGCGCCTCATGGGATCAGGAAACGCTGACCATTCTCGAATATGCAGACGCCGCGATCTGCGTGTTATTCCTGCTCGACTTTTTGGTGACGTTGGCCCGATCGCAAGACAAACGGCGATATCTTCTCACGTGGGGATGGCTCGACCTGGTGTCGAGCATCCCTGCAATTGATGTATTGCGATGGGGACGCGCCGCGCGTGTCTTGCGAATCTTGCGAGTGCTGCGGGCGGTTCGATCCGCGAAGATCCTCGCCGAGTTTATTCTTCGAAAGCGAGCGCAGAGCGGCCTGCTCGCAGCTCTGCTTCTAGCCATCGTGCTCGTGACTTTTTGCAGCATCGCCATTCTGGAAGTTGAAAGGGACAACGCCAATATTCGGGGCGCAGACGATGCCGTTTGGTGGGCGATCGTGACCATCACTACCGTGGGATACGGCGATAAATATCCGGTGACGCCCGAGGGCCGCGCGATCGCAGTCGTCCTCATGATAGCCGGCATCGGCGTGTTCGCGACGGTCTCAGGCTTCGTCGCCTCGTGGTTTCTTGCGCCGGAGGAGGAGAAGCTAGAAAACCAGTTGGCGGCGTTGAGGACGGAGATCCGCGCACTGCACGATTCCTTGGAGCAAAAGGCAAACGGCGCGGTCGCCGGCGATGCCTCGCTCGCTCGATCAAGCACGCAGCTCCATGACGAGCGGACTGCCCAGAGCAAGCCGCCGCTTCCGTAAAACCCTTCGGAATGGAACTAGCGGCGCGGTGGTTAAATCTTCGACAGCAGCTCTTTCCACCGCTTCCAGGCCGCCTCGCGGCCTTTCTTGTTGGCTTCCATGGCGTCGGCCGCTTCGCCGGCGCGCATGAAGCCGTGGCCGGCCCCTTCGTAGGTCACCGGCTGATAGGTTTTGCCGGCGTCCTTCATCAGCTCGGTGGCTTTGGGAATTCCGGCATTGATCCGCGCGTCGTTGCCGCCATAGAAGCCGTACACGGGGCAAGCGATGCGCTCGATCTCGTCGGCGCTAGTCGGGGCTGGGCCGTAAAAGACGAAGGCGGCCTTGATGTCCTTGTTGTTCGTGGCGAAGCGAAACGCCTGGCCGCCTCCCCAGCAGAAGCCGGCGACCGTGACCTTGCCGTTGCAGGCCGGGAGCTTGGCGACGTGCTCGACCACGGCATTGAGGTCGGCCGTGACCTGGTCCGGCGGCAGGGCGAAGATCGCCTTGCGAACGGCGTCGCCGCCGCCGAACGACTCGGTGCCGCCGCCCCCCTTTCCGGCCCCGGAGAGCAGATCGGGGGCAATGGCGATGTAGCCGGCCTCAGCGAGCTGGTCCGTAACGCCGCGGACCCAGTCGGTAAGCCCGAAGATTTCGTGAATCACGACGACGGCCGTGGCCTTGTCCTTGACTTCGGGGAAGGCGATGAAGCATTTCAGCTCGCGTTTGCCCTGCTTGACTTTGATGAATTCCAGGTGCCGCGGCGACTTTTCCAGCCGTTCCTTGGCGTCCTGGGAATAAGTCACGGCCGGCGCGAGCAGCAGCGAGAGACCAAAGACCGAAGCGAGAATGAACGTGAGGCGGCGCATAAAATCTCCTCCGGAACGAGTTCAGGGCCTTCGACTCGGCCGCTATTTTGACCCTGAATAAGTCACGCAAACAAGTAGGTTGAGCGCGAGACCCAGCCCCCGCGGCTTTGTGTCGAACAGAAGGCAACGAAGCTCCATGTTCGAACGTCTCTTCGTTGCCTTCGTTGACTTGTGTTCAAACTCGCCATCAAGGCTGCGGACTGAGCGGCATTGATTCGTCGAAGGCCTTTCGCGCCGCGGCGATGAAGCGGCGGAGTTTAGCCAGGTCTTTGCGGCCCGGGGCACTTTCGACCCCGGTGGCCACGTCCACGGCGGCCGGACGGACAGCGGCGATCGCCTCGGCGACATTGTCGGCTGAAAGCCCCCCGGCCAGCACGAGTGGCGGAGCAGCGTTAAGCCGATGATAAGCCGCGGCCGTGGTCCAATCGCAGGTCATGCCCGTGCCGCCGGGGTGCCCTGCCGCCGCGGCGTCTAGCATGACCCACCGCGGTAAACAATCGAGCTGGCGGCAGCGGTCCAGATATTCGGCCACGTGGGTGAGCGAATCGCCGCAGGCCAATGCGCGCAGGACTGGCACATCGGCCAATGCCGACTTGCGCACGTCGCGGAGGAACTCCGGCGACTCGTGCCCATGCAATTGCAGCGCATCAAAACGAACGGCGGCATGGGCGGCTTCGATCGCACCCAAATCGGCATCGACGAATACACCGACGCGCATGACTTCCTTGGGCAGTGCAGCGGAGATCTCCGCCGCCTGCTCCACACTGATGTGGCGCTTGCTGCGGGGATAGAAATTCAGCCCAACCGCGTCGGCCCCGGCCTCGCCGGCCGCCCGGGCGTCTTCGGCCGTGGTGACCCCGCAGACTTTAATGCGAAACATGCGTCGGCTCATGAAATCGAAGCGGCCACGGCTTTTATTCTACAAGATCGGGTCGCTTCGCTGAGGCGAAACCTGTCGGGCTCGCGCCCGAGGTTTACCCCGCTCAGCGGCGCGCCAAGCGCGATCCGATTGTTTCTTCCCGAAAGGGATCGTAAGATGGACGCTGCTCGCGGCGGTCGGCAGGGCAGGGGCGGATGCGGGCCGTAGGGCGCAGAAGTCTGAACGCCGCGGCCATGTCTCGATTCGACGAGCAGGATACCCTCGCCGCGCACTTCACGGATCGCCAGGTCAGCACGATGGCCGCGCCGCAGGTCGCTCTGGAATTCCTCGAGCTGCTCGAAAAGAGCAAGCTGCTCAGCCCAGAGGAAATCGCCGCCGCCATCTCCCGCCACGGCTTGCGGCCTGACCAGGATCCGCGCTCGGTCGCGCAGGCGCTGCTCAAAGACCGGCTGCTCACGCGCTTTCAAGCCTCGCAACTGCTCAAGGGCCGTTACCGCGGCTTCGTGATCGACGGCTACAAGCTGCTGGAGATTCTGGGGGCCGGCGGCATGGGCAGGGTGTACGTGGCGATGGACACCCAGTCCGAGCGCCGCGTGGCCATCAAGCTCTTGACCGAGAGCGGCCAGAATGACCCCGGCGTGCGGGCGCGCTTCGAGATGGAAGCCCGTGCCGGCATGCTGCTCGAGCACCCGCACATTGTCCGCACGTTCGCTTTCGGCCGCAGCCAGGACGTCGATTACATCGTCATGGAGCTGGTCGAGGCCATCAGCCTGGAGGAGTACATCCGCCAGGAGCGGCGCGTCGCGTACGCCGAGGCCTGCAGCTTCATGTGCCAGGCCACGCTGGGTTTGGAGCACGCTCACAGCCAGGGCATGATCCACCGCGACGTCAAGCCGGCCAACCTGCTCGTGGACCGCAGCGGCGGGGTGAAGATCCTCGATTTCGGCCTGGCGCTGGTGGATGACCACGAAGGAAGCGAGTTCTCGCTCGCCCGCATCTTCGGCCAGGACCGTGTCGGCACGGCGGACTTCACTTCGCCGGAACAGACGCTGGACAGCTTCAGCATCGACTTGAGAGCCGACATTTATAGCCTGGGCTGCACGCTCTACACGACGCTTGGCGGCCAGGTGCCCTTCCCGTACGACTCGCGCAAAAAGAAGCTGGAAGCCCATCGCACGGTAGAGCCCCTGGCGATCCAGGAGCTGGCGCCGGACGTGCCCGATCGCCTGGCCCGGATACTCGAGCGGATGATGGCCAAGCGTCCCGACGACCGCTATCCCAGCATGGCAGCGGTACGGCAGGCGCTCGAGCCGATGGCCCAGCGGCGGCCCGTCTCCTTTGATCTCACGCGCATCCTGGCCGATCGCATCGCCATCGCCAGGCGGCGGGTGCAACTTGAACACGAACGCCGGCAGCGGTCCGAGTCGTCGCTCTCATGGGCTAACCGCGGCCTGAGCTCGGGCAACACGCCTTCGGGGCTTTCAGCGGTCAGCTCGGCGTCGCTGCCCCCCGGAGTCTCGCTGGCGCAGACCAATGGCCGAGCCAAGCCGGGCCACGTCGTCATCCTCCATGCTCAAACCGGCGAGGTGCTGTGCGAGGTCAAGGGGGACACGCTGGCCGGCGTCGATCTGACCGCCGCGCAGTTGGCAGGCGCAAACCTTCAGGCCTTTGACCTGAGTAAGACGACGCTGGCCCATGCCAACCTTCGCGACGCCGACCTGCGGCGAGCGAACCTGTCGGGCGCCCGGCTGAGCGGCTGTATCCTCAACGGCGCGAATCTCGAGGAAGCGGTGCTGTCGCGCGCCGATCTCACGGAAGCCAGCTTGACGAACTGTAGGCTGCACGGCGCGAACCTGCGGCAAGCCGACTTGCGGCGGGCGACGATCACCGAGGCCGACTTCTCGTCCGCCGACCTCACCGGCGCGGACCTCAGCATGTGTGAAATCCGCGCCAACTTCCGGCATGCCAGCTTGTCGTGCGCCAATCTCCGCGGCTCGACGCTCGCCGGGTCCGACCTCACGGGGGCCAGCGTGGATGGGGCCATTCTGGTTGGCACAAACTTCCGCGGCTGCGTCGGCCCCTCAGGCCAGCCGGTGTTTACCGTGGCGCTCAAGTAAAGCGCGCTTCGCCGTCCCCGCTTCCTGGCCGGCCTCTCACGTGGGAGGCGCGTTGTCCGCGGGTTGCCCAGGAGCCTTGTCCTGTAGCAATTGGGGGGAGGGAGCGCCCTTCATGACGCCGCGAATCACGAACGCCAGAAAGGCAAACAGCACCGTGCCGGCGGCCAGGCAGGCCGTGACGACGGCCGGAAAGTGATCTCGCAGAAGCACCAACGTCGGCGGTTCGGCGCTTGCCGGGGGGCGCCGCTCGACGGGGGCCTTGCCTTCGATGGCCCGGGCTTCTTCCTGCCGCTTCCAGTCCTCCCAGTGGGCACGCTGCTCGGGCTCATCGAGCCGGTCGAGCATGCTCTCGCGCGCCGACCAGAGCAGCCAGGCCGCGATCCCCATCGTGGCCAGATAGGCGACGATACAGCCCACGATCCAGCGCAGTGTTCCGGGCTCGATGCGCCTCATGAGGCAAAAACCGCGGTGAAAGGGATACGCAGAGGTCGGGCGGGGCAGGCAACTGTTCACTATCTTTGTTTTGCCTTTCGCACCGACCGTCAGCCAGCTTAGCAAGCATTGCCGGCGCGAGCCAAGCCGGGCGGCCGACGACAAACTGTCACAACCGGCATTCGTGACGCCGCATGAGCCGATTACGATGCCGCCGGCCAATTCACCGCTGCCATGAACCGGCGGCCGGACTTATCCCAGACTTCACATTGCAGGTCACATCATGAATCGCAAAGCCGTGAACGGACTCGCGCTCATCCTCGCGGCGCTAGCCGCCGGCTGCACGGATGCCCAGCCCGATGCGGGTGGCCCAGCCCCTCCGCAAGGTTCGCCGGCCGTGCGCCCTGCCTCGAGCGTGGCTCCGGTTCACGAGCTTCCGCCGGCCCCGGTCACGAACAAGAAACTCTATGCCAGGTCGTTCCTCAATCGCGCGGCCCCGGAGCTGGTCGTCGAAACCTGGCTGACTCCGCAGCCCAGCACCCAAGGCAAAATGGTCCTGATCGACTTTTGGGCGACCTGGTGCGGCCCGTGTCTGCGGGCGATTCCGGAACTGAATGAGCTGCATCGGCGCTTTGGCGACCGGCTGATCGTCATCGGCCTGTCGGAAGAGACGGCCGAAGAGGTGCGAGCGATGAGCGAGCCGCGCATCGCCTACTATCAGGCCGTCGATCCTCAGCAGCGCACCAAACAGGCCTTCGGCGTGATGGGGATTCCGCACGTGGTCATCATCGACCCGACGGGCGTCGTTCGCTGGGAAGGGTTTCCGTTCCTTCCGGGACACGAGCTGACCGAGGAGGTTGTGGCTCGCTTGCTGGATACCTACGTGAGGTGACGCGGGATGATCCGGCGCAACGTTGGGGTAACTGAACTCGCCAGATTCTAGGTCGCCGCACCCTCTGGCTTGCGGCCCTTCGCTTTCTTTATCGCACGGCCGCAGGCGCTTGAGTGCCATTTGGGCCGCGAAAACCCGCGGTAGCTGACCATTGGCTGCGGTGATACGATGGAATTGCCCCTTGTTCCTTCACCGCGGCTTTGCCCAAAAAGGGGACAGTCCCCTTCAGGGTCGTGGGGGGTGTGCTATTGCGGGCGCCGTATACAGGGGGACTGTCCCCCTTTTTGGGCAAGGCCCTTCGTCGCATTGCCGCTGAAGATGACGATCCGTTTGCGATGCCCGCGCGGCCATAAGCTGACCGTGCCGGATGATCTGGCTGGCAAGAAGGGGCGCTGCCCCGTTTGCCAAGAGCGGGTGCGCATTCCCCGGTCGGACGGAAGCGAATCGATCGGCGGCTCTAGCGAGCAGGCCGACTCAAATGACGACGACGATCCAGCCGCGCCTTCCATCCCGCCACCCGTCCCCGGTTCGGCTAAAACGCTCCGCGAGCAGGGCTATCGGGCCGATCCCGGCAAGGTGCAGACGACTTACTTACTGGCCGTGGCGCTCGGCGCTTTGACCCTTCTCTGCGCGGCGCCGGCCGTGCGGCATATCAATCTGCTTGAGGCCCCCAATTGGGCTCGCGTCGTGCTGGTGGCGTCGGCGCTCCAGTTGATCTTCATTTGCTGGATGGTCTCGCTGCCCGATTGGAGCACGGTCTGGGTCGGCATGGTCGTGTTCGCCCTGGTGGCGTCGCTCTATGGCATCGCCTGGGCGGTCATCACGTTCACCCCGGACTACATGCCGGTGAACTTCCTGGACCTCGACGAGCCGCCGGACGATCCCATCCGCCGCCGCGCCGGGCCGTGGTGCTTCGTGATGCTGATGCTGGCCACGCTGCTCACCTATGCCTGCGGCCGATTCAGCGGCCGCTGGCGCAAGCAGTACGAGATGGCCAAGGCGTTGCGGGAGTAGTCAGTTGTCGGTAGTCAGTTGTCAGTGGTCAGTTGTCTGTGGTAAGCAGCTTCCACGCTATGGGGTTGACAACCAGAGGGGCTGATTCGACAACTGACATCCCACCACTCACCACTCACCACTCACCACTCACCACTCACCAAGCGTGCCTTCCCCCCTCCGCTCGCTCATCGACTGCGGCACCAAGTTGTGGCTCGATTCGGTC
>Ga0073934_10010912_pt1 | contig 11142 bp, 9 predicted proteins | sample LarsenN4metaG_FD_76834 | JGI IMG/M metagenome (GOLD analysis project Ga0073934, IMG submission 76834) | Hot spring sediment bacterial and archeal communities from British Columbia, Canada, to study Microbial Dark Matter (Phase II) - Larsen... ...
CCATCTTGAGCGGTGCCGGCGCCTTCACGGCCGGCTTTTCCGCGACCGGCGTCTTCGCGGGCTTAGCCGTCGCGAGCTTTGCGGGCGCGGCTTTCTGCGCCGGCGGCTTGGCGGGCGAACGCTGCGCCTTTGCGACCGGCTTCGGCGTCGCCTTCGTCGGCGTCTTGGCGGCGGGTTTCATCGCCGCCTTGCGCTCGCGAGGCTTCGCCTTTGCGGTCTTTGTCGTCTTCACAGCCGGGCGTTTCTGCGCGGCGGCCTTCCTTGCGGTCATTCTCGGTCTCCCTCGCGATCCCGCTCGCAGATTATAAGGCGCGGCGACCGCGACCGGCGGAATTAAGGTTAACACCCGGTCGGTCAGCGCACTTTACAGCGGGGGCGAGCCATCTCCAAAGGGATTGGCATTTTCGGGCAATACATGCGCCCGAAAGCCCGAAAACGCAAGGGGGGGGTTGTCGCGCGGTCATCAAAAACGCTTGTTTTTCCGTTAGTTAAGCTAAAAATGTAAATAGTGTTTGACACGCCGGCAATAGGTTCAATATGTAAAAGACATTGGACATTGCCGGCGTTTCTGGAGATCAAGATGAGTCGTGCGGAGCAATATTCATGGACGTCGCTCCTGGGTCTTGCGGCGATCTATTGGTGGTTCCAGATGCGGATGCTGGACGGCTGGAGCGTGGTCGACCAGTCGCCATCCCGCCTCCTCTGGGTCTATTTCGCCGTGATCGGCGCCTCGACGCTCCTGGAGGTTCTGATCGCGGGCGTCATTGGCGGCGCCGCGCGCGGCAAGGCGGTCGTGAAAGACGAGCGCGATCATGCAATCGCCGCGCGCGCCGGTCAGTTCGAGCGCGTCTTCATCATCGCCGCCATTAATATCGTCATCTGGCAGGCGCTGTGGGAGGGGGCGATGGCCGGTCACGATCTGCCGCGAATCGACCTCGCGCATTTGCCGACGCTGTTTTTCGTCCTATTCACGATCCTCTTCGCTGGGGAGTTCATGAAGCGAATAACCACGATCGCGCTCTATCGCGTCCATTCGGCGCGCGGCTGAAAGGGCGGACCAGGTCATCGGCAAGGGACGCGTCCACAACGCCATCCGCGAGCACCGGCTGCGCGCCGGGCTGACCCAGGCCGAGCTTGCCGAGCGGGTCGGCGCGACGCGCCAGACAATCATCGCCGTCGAGGCGGGCAGGTACGCCCCATCGCTCGAGCTCGCGTTTCGCATCGCGCGCGCGTTTGACGCGCCGTTTGAGGCGGTGTGGACGTTCGACGGCCAAGGTTAGCCGGCAATCGGCCCGCCCTCCGCGAGCCAGCGCGCGCACGCCTCGCCGAGTTCGGCGGCGGCGCGCGATTCGTAGCGGCTTATGTCGTCGGCGGTGAGGACATCGCGCCAACGGCCGTTCGTCCCCTTGTTGATAAACGTTGCCCCGCCGCCTTCCCAGACGGCGCCGCCGAGCGGCGCGGCGTTTGCGGCGTGCTTCTTCATGTAGGCGAACGAGGAATGCTCGACCGCCTTGGCGAACGCCGCGTCGTCAAGATCGATTTCAAGGAAGCTGGCGATCCTCCTGACCGTCCCCTCAAGGTCGCGCTTCATGTCGGCGTAATGCAGCATGAGGACGCTCGGATGGCGGCGCAGCGTCCACCAGGTCCTGACATTGTCCCACATCGACCAGAAGGGGGCGCCGTCGTTCTCCAGCCAGGTGAGGAAATAGCGGCGGATGTCGGGATCGCAAGGCGGGATCGGCGGGCCGACGCGCCCCGGCGTGTCGTTGATGAGTTCGTAAAAGAGCGCGTTGGCGTTCAAATGGTGGTTGTGGAGGCTCCATACGACGTCGCGTCCGTCGCGCGCGATGTAGAGGTGCTTGAGCTCCGGCCGGAACACGAAGGCGTCGAGCGGCAGATGCGTTTTCAGGAATCGCCGGTGCGTCTGCGCCTCGAGCGCGGCGAGCTTTCCTTCCTCGGCCGGGATGCGCATGTCGACCCAGGGCGAGATCTCTGGGACGTTGACGCCTTCTGCGGCCTTGAAAATCAGCTGGCTGACGATCTGCTGGGTCCAAGTCGTCCCGGATTTGGCGTAGGTTGAGATGATGATGTCGTCGGGGCGGAACTTGAACCGGTTCCAGATCGTCGAATCCATGTGGTGATTTTGAAGTTCGCGCGTCTTCAACGGCTTTAGGTTCGGTGTCCGCATGCGTGCTCTTTCCTGTTTCTTCCTCGTGCGGCCCGGCTGTCGCGCAATCTATCCGCTTGCGCGATCGAGCCGGCAGCCGCAAGCCGCGGCGCGGCGAAGCGAAGCGCGCGCGGCGCGCCGAACGGCGGGGGCCGTTCAGCCGAACAGCGGCTCGTACTTCGCGACGACGTCCTTGAGGCTGATTTCGTTCAGAAACGTCGAATAGGCAAGATAGGAGAGGAGGTAGCGCAGGTCCGTCGCCCAGGGCGGCAGGATTTTCGGCGCGCCGACAAGGCCCGCGTCGCGAAGCAGCTTCATCGCCCCGAGATCCTGAAGATCGATCTTGCCGACAAAGAGCAGTCGGATGAGGCCGGCGTCGCCGCTTTTGACCGCGGCGCGAAGGAAATTATGAACCTCAAGTAGGCCGCCGAGATAGATCGAATCCTTGGTGAACGGCGCGCCGCCCTCAATGACGCCGCCGCGAAAAACCCGGCGCGCGCTCTCGAACGCTTCGAACGGCGCATCGGCGCGATTTCGCTCACGGAAGAACTCGAAGACCTCGATGAAGTCGGCGCCGTTCGCCGCCATGTCGATGGCGATGACGCGGTCGGCGAGACGGCGGAACCGGCGCGGGTCGAGCGCGCCGGAAATGAACTCGGCGAAGACGGCGAGCCCTTCCTGCGTCTTCGCGTTGCCGGGATAGCTTTCCGCCAGAAGCGGGAAATTCTCCTGCGCGAGACCGTTCTTGCCGGTCGCGATATGAACGAAGGCTTCGTGCTGCAGGAGCTGCGTCGCGTCGAGGTCCGAAAACAGCGCGTCCTCGCGAAGCTTTATGTAGTCGCGCCCGGCGGCGGCCTTGCCCGAAACATTGCGGGTCACCTCGACCCGCGGCGCCGCGTTCCCGAAATGCGCCGGCAGCGTCTCGTCGAGCCGGCGCTTAATTTCCGCCGCCGAGAGGATTTCGGGCGGCTCAAGCTGCGCGCCGGTCCCGAAATCGGCGAGCAGCGCGTCAAGGCGCCGCGCAAGGTCGAGCGCGGTGCGCTTTCCGTCGGCGATCGGCGTCGCGGGACTGCCATAAAGCGCCGCCGACCGCGCATGAAAAGCTTTCGTTCCGACGTCGGCGAGGAGCGCCGCCGTCTCCTCGGTTACGTCGGCGAAGCGCGTCAGCCAGCGATGCACCGGAGACGAACCGTTGACCAGAGCGCGCGCCTTGGCGACGCGTTCGAGCGACGGCGCGGGATCGATTTTCGGATAGCGCGGCCGCGGCAATTCGCGCGCGCCGCCCTGAAGAAAGACGTCGCCAAGCGTCCGGTCCCAGGTGAGGATCCGAAGGACCGGCAGGCGCTCCTCCGCCTCCAACAGGAGACGGGCGGCGCTCTTCAGCCGTCTGACCTCTTGGCCTGCAAATTCGGCCATCCCGTCTCCACGACTATCCGCCCGCCGCCGGGCCGGATTTCGTCCGCGACCGAGCTTAACATCTAAATGCCGCGCGCCGCGCGCCTTTTTGAAGGGGAGGGAAGGCGCGCCCCTCCCCGGCTGAAAATTCGTCGCCCGCTCGGTCAGGGTTCGCCTCCTTTGGAAGGGGGGCGGACAGCCGCTGCAGCCGATATCGGAGGGATCGGCGCCGCCCGCCGGTTGATCGTCCGTAGACGGAGGGCCAGATCGGAGTTGCAAAATTTGGACTCTTCTGCTCACGGAGAAAAGGGTTAAAATCCATTAACCGAACTTTTTTCGTTAACTTTGTAACGCTCTGATTCGCGGCGATAAAAAAAAGTTATCCGACACTTTATCCCCCAGCTTATCCCCCACCTTATCCCCCAGGTTATCCCCCGCTTTATCCCCCTCCCTCCGAAGGGCCTTAGGATCGTCGCCGGTCGAGGCAAGGTGCGGCGTCGGCGAAGCGACGAGGGATGAGGGATCTGGGATTTGGGATCTGGGATTTGGGATTTGGAATTTGGGAATTCAGATTTGGGACCGGCGATTGATATGAGGCCGGCCGGCTGCTGCGGCCTGCGCGCGGCGCCGCGCAAGCGTCGCCGCATATCGCCGGCGACGATCGGCGGGCGCCGGAAGGGCGCCTTTCAGCCGCGGACGACCGGCGCCGATTGCGCCTTCGACCCGCATGAACGGCCGGAATTTGACGCCCGCGCCGGCGCGAAAAGGCGCCCCGGCGCCGGAAGCTGGTCGTCTGAAGTCCGGAAACGCGAAGCGTCACGCTCCCCAGGCGATGAAATGCGGATTGTCGAAACCGCGATCGCGCTTGCCGTAGGAAAGCGGGGCATCGCTCCCAAAAACGACGACGCGGCCGCCGGCCGCCTCCAGGACCGCCTGGCCGGCGCCGGTATCCCACTCCATGGTTCGGCCAAGGCGCGGATAAACGTCGGCGAGGCCTTCGGCGATAAGGCAGAATTTCAAGGACGAGCCCGCCGCGGCGAAATCCGCGACATCGAGCGTTTCAAGATAGGCGTCGGTCTCGGGTCCGCGGTGACTGCGGCTCGCGACGGCGATGAGCCCGCGTTCGGGCGCCCGCCTCGCGCGGATCGAAGCCGGCGCGCCGGCGACGCCGTCTTTGACGATCGCGAGCGCAGCGCCCATTCCGGCGCCGCCCCGATAAAGCTTTCCAATCGCCGGCGCGTAAACGACGCCGAGGGCCGGGGCGCCATTGCGCACGAGGGCGATATTGACCGTGAATTCTCCGGTCTTCGTCACGAATTCCTTCGTGCCGTCGAGCGGGTCGACCAGAAAGAACGTATCCCCGAGCGCCGGAATCCGGCCGCCGCTCGCCGCTTCTTCGGCGAGCACGGGAATTTCCGGGGCAAGGCGATTAAGACCCGCAAGAATGACCTCTTCGCCGAGACGATCGGCCTCGGTGACCGGCGAGGCGTCGCCTTTCGCTTCGACCGCGAAGTCGCTGTCATAGACCGTCATCGCAAGGCGCCCCGCTTCAAGCGCGAGCGCGACCATGCCGTCGAGGAGGCGAGCGTCATCCGGGCGAGACAGATCGAGGGTCATGAGCGGCGATTACTTGAATGCGATGATGGTAAAGGCGGCGCTCTGGCGCGGGGTCAAGCCAGACGCTGGTATCACCTTGTCGATGATCCAGCCTTCTTCGGCGAGCTCATTGAGCTTCAATTCAAGCGCGTCGGCGGCGGCGCGGCCAAGCGCCTCATCGCCTTCAAAAAGGATCGGCCGCTTTTTCGAGTCGCGCCACGAAACATGAAACGCGGCATATTGTTTCGCCATGGCACACCTGCGCGCCGGACAATCCGCCCGGCCCTTGGAGCATCGCCGCTCGCACAAGGCTTGCAGCAAGCCCGAGGCCATAGACGACCGGATGGGCCTTGCCTATCGTGCTGCATTGCGAAAATATTAGCCCGCAAGCCGTTAGAGTTACTGATTGTTTGCCCGGCCCGTGATAGGTCCTCGCGGGCTCAAGTGCCGGTTGTAGAGGAGCGGCGTTCCGGCGCCGGTTATGGGGTGAGTGAAGCTCCGGGCTACGTCGATGAGTTGACGGCGACGGAAATCAGCCGCCGCTCCCCCTTTTCAAGGGCGGTATACGGCGATCTCGTCCAATTCTCCGATTTCGTGATGGTGACGGTCGCATCGGTCCTCGTCGCCTATGTTTATCACCATTACGTTCTCGTCATTCCGACTGACGTTCAGCGTTTCGGCGCGGCCGGCATCGTCGGCGCGACCGGCCTTACCGCGCTCTTGCGGCGCGACGGCTTTTACGAGTTCGACGCGCTGCTTTCGTCGAGCCGGGCGATGCGCGCCGTCATCGCGCGCTGGGCGCTGATCGTTCTCGGCCTCATCGCTTTCGGCTTCGCGCTGAAAGTCTCCGAGCATTTTTCGCGGTTCTGGCTGTTTGCGTGGACGGCCGTCGTCGCCGTCTCCTTGGTGCTGGCGCGCGTCGTCGCGGCTGCGGTGCTGCGCCGCGCGGTGCGCGAAGGCGGCGTGTTCTCTCGCCGGATCGCCATTGTCGGCGCCAATGAGATCGGCAGCCGCTTCGCCGAGCACGCCGCAAAGCCCGAGCGCGCGATCTCGATCGTCGGCGTTTTCTCGGCGGGACCTGAAGACGCTTCGAGCGGGTTCGGCTACCCGGCGGTCGGCGACCTCAGAGCGCTCGAACGCGCCGCGCGCGCCGGAGAAATCGACGACGTCGTGATCGCCATGCCGAAGCTTTCGAAGGAGGCGATGGCCTCGCTCGTCAATCGCCTGTCGACGCTTCCGGTCGGCCTTGCGATCTGTCCGAACGCGCACTGGCTCGATCACACCGGCGGCGAAGTGATCAGGATCGGCGGCGCTCCATTGCTGACGCTCTATCGGCGCCCGCTTGAGGGGTGGGGCGGCGTCTTGAAGACGATCGAGGATTACGCTGTCGGCGTTCCGGCGTTCCTCGCGCTGTCGCCGCTGCTTCTCGCGATCGCGATCGCGATCAGGCTCGAGGGCAAGGGGCCGATCCTCTTCACGCAGCAACGCCACGGATTCAACCACAAGGTGTTCCGCATCTACAAATTCCGCACCATGACGGTCCAGGAGGACGGCGCGACGATCGAGCAGGCGAAGCGCGAAGACCCCCGCGTCACGCGTCTCGGCGCCTTTTTGAGGCGTTACAGCCTCGACGAATTGCCGCAGATCTTCAACGTCCTAAAAGGCGACATGTCGCTCGTCGGTCCGCGTCCGCACGCGCTCGCGCACAATCATCAGTACGCGCAGATGATCGAGAACTATTCGGGCCGCCACAAGGTGAAGCCCGGAATGACCGGCTGGGCGCAGGTGAACGGCTTCCGCGGCGAAACGTCCGAAACGGAAAAAATGGCCGACCGGGTGAAGTTCGATCTTGAATATATCGACAACTGGTCCTTGTGGTTCGATTTCAAGATCATGGTCTTGACCTTCGCCGCCGTGCTCTTCCCAAAGAACGCTTATTGAGGGTAAAGGGCGCCTCGCGGCGCGGGCGTTGCATCGTCATTGCGCCGTTTCGAGCGGCCGTCGTTAACCAGAGGGGAAGTTCATGCGCGTCGCCATCGTCGGAACCGGTTATGTCGGTCTCGTGTCGGGCGCCTGTTTTGCGCATTTCGGCCACAACGTCATGTGCGTCGACAAGGACGCCGGCAAGATCAAGCGCCTCGAGCACGGCGAGATCCCGATTTTCGAGCCCGGTCTTGACGCGCTTGTAGCGGAGAACGTCGCGGCGGGCCGGCTCGCCTTCACCACCGACCTCAAGGCGGCGACGCCGGACGCCGAAGCGGTCTTCATCGCCGTCGGCACGCCCTCGCGGCGCGGCGACGGTTTTGCGGATCTCACCTATGTCTACGCGGCCGCGGAGGAGATCGCCGCCGCCATGAACGGCTTCACCGTCGTCGTGACGAAGTCGACGGTGCCGGTCGGAACCGGCGCGGAGGTCGAGACTATCATCCGCCGCGTTCGTCCGGATGCGGATTTTTCCGTCGTGTCGAACCCGGAGTTCCTGCGCGAAGGCGCGGCGATCGAGGACTTCAAGCGCCCCGACCGGATTGTCGTCGGCGCCGAGGATGAGCGCGCCCGCGAGGTGATGCGCGAGCTTTATCGCCCGCTCTTCATCAATGAAACGCCGATCGTTTTCACCAACCGCGCGACGTCAGAGCTCATCAAATACGCAGCGAACGCGTTCCTCGCGACGAAGATCACCTTCATCAACGAGATGGCGGATCTTTGCGAACGGGTCGGGGCGAACGTTCAGGAGGTCGCGCGCGGCATCGGCCTTGACGGACGGATTGGCTCGAAGTTCCTGCATGCGGGCCCCGGCTACGGCGGCTCGTGCTTCCCGAAGGATACGTTGGCGCTCGTAAGGACGGCGCAGGCCGCCGGCGCGCCGACGAAGATCGTCGAGGCCGTCGTCGAGATCAATGCGCGGCGCAAGCGCCAGATGGCCGAGCGCGTCATCGCGGCCTGCGGCGGGTCGGTCAAGGGCAAGTCGATCGCCATTCTCGGCCTCACCTTCAAGCCGAACACCGACGACATGCGCGACAGCCCTTCGATCGACATCATCCCTGCTTTGCAGGCGGCGGGCGCGAAGATTCGGGCCTTCGACCCGGCCGGCATGGAGGAGGCGAAGAAGCACCTCAAGGACGTTTTCTATTGCGACGGCCCTTATCACGCGATGGACGGCGCCGACGCGGTGGCGCTGCTGACCGAATGGGACGAGTTCAGAGCGCTTGATCTGCGTCGCGCGAAGGACCTCCTCAAGGCGCCGATCTTCGTCGATCTCCGCAACGTTTATCGGCCGGCCCAGATGACCGAACTCGGCTTTCAGTATCATTCGATCGGCCGCGGACCGGAGGCCGGCGATCCGAGAAAAAATCCGCGCTGAGCGCGCATTGCTATCGGCGACGGCGGCGGGGAAGCGGACCCCTGATCTCGCCAATCAGGCGGCAACCCGTTCAAGGACGCCGACCCGAACGCCGTCGAACACGTATTGCGTCGACAACGCCATCAGCAGCATGCCGAGAATGCGCGTGATCGCGTTCATGCCGGTGCGTCCGAGCGCGTCGCCGATCCGGCTTGCGAACGCCATCATCAAGACGCCGACGGCGAGAACGATGACGGAAGCGGTAAGCGCCGAAGACTTCTCGATGACGCTGGCGCCGGGCCCCATCAGAAGCATGATCGTCGCAATTGCGCCGGGTCCTGCAAGCATCGGTATGGCGAGCGGAAAGAAGGCGATGTTCTCGCGCGCCGAGGCTTTAGGGCCCGGCGTCTTCGCCTGCGTTTCGCTGTCCGGGTCGAAGAACATGCGAAAGCCCATGATGAAAAGGATTATGCCCATGGCGGCGCGAAACGCCGGCAAAGTGACGCCCATGTGATGCAGCACCGCGTTTCCGGCGAATCCGAAGATTGAAAGGATGACGATCGAATAGACCGCCGCCATGAACGCGATGCGAAGGCGCGCGCGCGGCGTCTCGTCCTTCGTCAGCGAAGCGAAGATCGGCGTGACGAGGATCGGGTCGATGACGATAAAGAGCGTCACGAACGCCGTCAGGAAAGTCTGAAGAACCGGCTCCATCAGCGTCTTTCCTGCGCCAAGTCGGGAAGCGCGCGCAAGGCGCGGCGTACCTATTCGGCGACGCCGATTGCGGCCTTCATGGCGGCCTTTTCGTCAGCGTCGAGACCTTCGGCCGCATCGATGAATTTCAGGGCCTCGCGCCGGTCAGTCCCGAGAATCCGGATGTCCCGGCGCGCGCTTTCGCCGTCTTCGGCGAGCAAATGACCGCCGTCCGGCGCAAAGCCGCCGCCGCCGGGAAGCTCGCCCTCTTCCCCGTCATCGCGAGCATGGCGACTGACGAGGCGCACCTCGTTTTCGGAGAGGGGATCGCTCTTGTCCTCATCGTAATCCATTTTGTGAACGACGATCCCGCGGCTCCGGTCAGACGGCGCTTGATCAAGGGCGTCGCCGCCAAGAAGGGTCCTGAGTGCTTCCGTCGCCGCGTCGCCGGCAAGCAGGTCGAGATCCGCCTGACCCGAGGCGACAGCGAAAGCGCCGGTGGCGCGGTTCAAGACGGCGATCGTCGTCACGCCGCCCGCGCGTTCCTCTCGCAGATCGAAACGCGGGCCCGGCTCGCCGGTTTCAGCCGCCGCCGGACAAGAAAGCGCCAGAAGGATGAAAAGCGCGCGCATGGGGAGCTAGCGTTCCGCCTCGCGTCCCTTTTTCCACGCGTTGGCGCCGCCAGAACGGCGGCAAAACATTACATGTTGGTAATATTTATGGATGACGAAACGACCCAAGGGCGGGATGCGCCCGCGCTGGAAAATGGTTAATATGAGCCATGCAACGCCCAGAAACGGTCTCAGGGGAGCGCCAGATGTCAGTTAAAACCCTCGTCGTCGCCGGCGGCTCCATCGCCGCCCTGATGATCGCCGGCTGCGCTTACAGTCCGGAGCGGCAGGCCGCGGGCGACCCTTACGCCGCGGCGCTTTATACTGGCGCGCCGCAGCCCGATCGCGCCGATCATTTCTCGCACCTTTATGCGCCGGAACAGACGTCGCAGAACGGGACCCCGTACGAAATCGTGTCCTACGCCGGCATCGAAGGCGCCCGCCGCGCCCATGCGCGGTATACGGAAGAAGAAGCTGAAAAGCTTGACGGCCGCTGCGAGCGCTATGTCGAGGCGTCCGCCAGCGAGTCGCTGATTGACGTCGCCAATCTGTGCGACATCCCGCTCGAAATGCTCGTCGACTACAATCCGGACATCAAGAATGTGAGCTATTCGGCGCCGGGCGCCGTCATCGAAATTCCAGGCGGAACGCTCTCGCCGAGCGGAACCCTAGCGATGAAAGATGCGCTCGCGGATATCTACATCGTCGAGGACGGCGATACGCTCGAAACGATCGCACAAAAGCTGAACATCTCGGAATCGTCGCTGACGACGCTCAACCCCGAAGTCTACTGGTCTGACCCGACGCCGGGCATGGCGATCAAGAAGCCCGTGGTCGCTCCGGTCGCCTCGATCGAGCCGCGCTATGCGCCGCCGACGCCGGCGCCCGTTTGGGAAGGTTACGCCGCCGGACAAGGGATCGGCGCGTCGGAGGCGGGAAGCGCAATCGGAACCGCGCACGCGCCCTATCAGCTAAAGCCTTCGAAAACCTATGCGCGCCCGGTCGGCGCGTATCCGGAAGCGCGGCTCGTCGTCGACCGTGAGTTTGTGAAGGAAGGCGACAGCGTCAAGGTGACGGCGAAGGCCAAGCCTGGGGCGGAAGTGACCTTTTATTCCGGCGCCGAGCCCGGCGCGCTGAAGAAGTCGAAAACGGTTCGCGCCGATGAGAACGGCGATGCAACGGCGTCAATCGACGTGAAAGAAGGCTCCACCATGGGCGGCGTCATATTCGGCGCGCGTCCGAAAGGCTCAAGCGAGACGCAATACAGCGATCGCGTCGGCGTCGTGAAGCTGAAGCCGGAGCGTCCGCGCGACAGCGCCGACGAAGAAGCGGAAGACGCC
>Ga0073934_10010913_pt1 | contig 11142 bp, 8 predicted proteins | sample LarsenN4metaG_FD_76834 | JGI IMG/M metagenome (GOLD analysis project Ga0073934, IMG submission 76834) | Hot spring sediment bacterial and archeal communities from British Columbia, Canada, to study Microbial Dark Matter (Phase II) - Larsen... ...
CGGATTACAACTTTTCCGAGCGGGACCAGATCCGCGCGAGCTATACGTATTCCAAACAGGACAGCATTGATGCCACGCCGAACCTGCCGGCCTTCTACACGCCAGTGTTGTTCCGCGCGATGTTGGGCAACCTGACCTGGCTGCACACGTTCTCGCCGCGCTACACCAATGAGTTCCGTCTCGGCTATGCGCGCAGGGTTGAAGACCGCCCGATTGGGGAGTATTCTTTCCCCGGGCTGGACGCATTTCCGAACCTGAACTTCACCGACCTGGCGCTGAACGTCGGTCCTAACCAGAACTATCCTCAGGGCAGCCGCAACAACACATTCCAAGTGGTGAACAACCAAAGCCTGATGGTGGGACGGCACACGTTGAAGTGGGGATATGACGGACGAAAGGTGAACAGTTCGAACTTCTTTGTGCAGCGTGTACGCGGCGATTATCGCTATACGACCTTTGAACGCTACCTGCGCGACATCACGCCTGAGTTCGGCCAGCGTTCTGTGGGCGGGTTCCCGTTTGTAGGGAATCTGCTGTCGCACTACGCGTTCATCAACGATGAATGGCGCATCCGGCAGAACGTGACGTTGACGCTTGGATTGCGTTACGAGTATGTCGGTGTGCCGACGGGCGCGAAGCAGCAGGTGTTGAACGCAATCTCAAACACGCCATTACTGCAATTCAACGAGCCGCAGGCAACCAAGGCCGACTTTGCGCCGCGCCTCGGTTTGGCCTGGTCGCCGGGCGCTTCGGGGCGAACTTCAATTCGCGCCGGGTTCGGCATGGCGTACGATCAGATTTATCAGAATCTGGGTGGCAACTCGCTTCCGCCGCAATTTTTCACCACGATCGACGCGCACGTCGATAATCCGGGCGCGGCGAACTTTCTTGCCGGCGGTGGTATCCCAGGAACTGCGGTTCCGATCACCGATCCGGTGCGGGCGCGCCGACTGACATCGTCTTTCATTCCGGACCAGACGCGGCCTTATTCGTTGCAGTGGAACGCAGGTATCCAACACGTGTTCTGGAACGATTACACGGCGGAAATCCGCTACCTGGGCAGCCGCGGCATTCACCTGCCGTTTCAGGTGCAATTGAATCGTCCGGCCGGCGTCACGCCGGACCGCAGCTTACCGACGTTCTTGAGCCAACCGTCTCAGGCTGAATTGGACCGCCTGACACTCACGCTCAACAACTTCCAGGTTGGAGCGTTGAGCGACCCACTGCACCTGGCGGGCTACACTACCGGTATCACGGCGTTCATGCCGCTGGGCAACTCCTCGTATCACGGCCTGGCGAGCCAATTGACCAAGCGGTTCTCCAAGAACTTTCAGTTCGTGGGCGCTTACACATGGTCGAAGTTGATCGATGACTCGACCGCCGCTCTCAACAGCACTGCTCTGACTCCGCGTCGCCCGCAGGACTTCAACAACCTGCGGATCGACCGCTCGAACTCAGCGCTGGACCGCCGTCATCGCCTGACTGCTTCCTGGATCTACGAGGTGCCGTGGTTGAAGGGCAGTGACAACTGGTTCGTGAAGAATCTGATTGGCAACTGGACCTATTCCGGAACCTACATCTTCGAGACGGGCGCGTGGGCAACCCCGCAAAGCGGCGTCGATTCGAACCTGAACGGCGACCCGGCCGCGGACCGAACCGTGATCAATCTTGCCGGCGATCCTAATCAAGGCAGCACAGTTACTGCCTTGAGGAACTCCGCGGGCGCGATAGTTGGTTACCTTGCCAACAACCCGAACGCGCGCTACATTCAGGCGGGTCAGGGTGTGTTCCCGAACGCCGGCCGCAATACCTGGCGCATGCCAAACATCAACAACTGGGACATGTCTGCCGGCAAACGGATCTCGATCACGGAAGGTTCGTTCGTTGAGTTCCGCGCCGAGTTCTACAACGTCTTCAACACGGCGCAGTTCACGGCGGGGTATCCGAACTTTGCCAATCTGCGCGCGCGCAACGGCGCTAATGTCACCAGCATGCTGACGCCGAACAACGTGACGTTCCTTCGCCCGGATCTAGCATTACAGAGCAATTCGCGCGGTGGACAGCTGGTGTTGCGCGTTCAGTTCTAAGGGCGCAGCGCAAGGTGCAGTGTACAAGGGCCGGGCTCCAAACGCCCGGCTCTTTTCATGGGCGGATGGCTCCGCGCGCCCGGAGAATCTCGAGTGTCCGGTCGAGCGGCAGCGCCTGGACAGTGCGGCCGTTGCCAGTGACTGTCGTGGCCTTGAAAAGCGAATTGTACACGGCCTCCTCAGTCGCCTCGACAACCGCTTGGAAGAACGGCGACATCGCGTCGTTGCCGGTCAACGCTGTGGCATTGCGCGCGGTGGAGAACGCAATTACATAATCGCCGCTGCCGTTCGACGCGTATGAGCCTGTGCGCCCCAGTCCCATCATCGCGCGAGAGGCAAGCCGGCCCAGATTTCGATGTTCCATTGGAGCGTCGGTCGCGACAATGATCATTACGGAACCGTCGGCTCCGCGACCCGCCGAATCGCTGCGTCCAAGTTCCCGGCCGACGGGTACGCCGGCGATGGTCAGGTCGCCGCCGAAGTTTGACTGGACCAGGACGCCGACCGTGTGACCCGAACTCAACTTGCGTGACGATGTGCCGATTCCACCCTTAAAGCCGAAGCAGATCGTGCCGGTTCCTGCCCCGACCGACCCTTCCTCAACGACACCGGACTTTGCGTTTTGGATTGCCGCGAAGACTTCGTCACGACCTACCGGACGGCTACGGATGTCGTTCAACACTCCATCGTTCGTCTCACCAACGACGGGGTTGATACTGCGCACGCGTTCGTTTCCGGGCAAGCCGAGCATGTAGTCGAGCAATGCGTCGGCGACACGCGGGACGTTCAGTGTGGCTGAAAGAAGTATTGGTGTTTCGATCTCGCCGAGCTCGTTCACTTGCGTTGAGCCCGCCAGTTTGCCGAAACCGTTCCCGACATGGATGGCGGCAGCTACCTTTTCGCGGAACAAGTTTCCGCTGTGAGGGAGCACTGCCGTCACCCCGGTTCTGATGTTGTCCCCGCGAACAAGCGTGACATGGCCGACGCGCACACCGGGAACGTCCGTGATCGAGTTCAGGAGTCCAGGGGTAAGCACTCCTGTTACGATTCCGGCTTCGCGGGCGCGGGGGCGATTTGTCGATTGAGCATTCACCAAAGCCGATGCGAGGGCGAAACCGAGTGTCCAAAATCGCATGGAGCTCAAGACCGCTTCCAAGACGGCTCCACTGGTGAATTTTACGACAGTGCGGGACTACGCACGATTCACGTTTTCGGCTTGAAGTCCCTTGGGTCCAGTCTTGACCTCAAATTCGACCTCAGAACCTTCTTCGAGGGTCCGGTAGCCGCTCATCTGGATAGCCGTGTGATGAACGAACACATCCTCTCCAGTTTGCCGCTGAATGAAGCCGTAGCCCTTTGCAGCATTGAACCACTTCACAACGCCTTTCTCTCTCACTGCGCTTTCTCCTGAATAGCAACCAGCTAAACGTTACACGCACCTGCGAAGAACCGGGTCAGAAGTTTGTCTGGGGGATTCGATACGCAAGATGAGTGGAGTAGCTGTACGGAAGTCACAATGGACTTTCAAGCCAGTATCGCAGAAGTTTACGTGCCGCGCAATTGAATTTTTCCGGCTTTAGTACTACTAAACCTTGGCCTTTGAGCAGGTTACAAATTCAAGTCAAGGCTGCGAACGATCAGACATGCGCACATAAACGGCTTGTAAAGCGGCAATGATGGGCACAGAAAGGAACATGCCCCACACGCCGCCGAGCTGTTGACCGGCGAAAACGCCGAACATGACAGCAAGAGGCGAGATCTTCACGCCTGAGCTGTAGAGGTAGGGAGAAACCACGTAATCGAGGAACAACCGGTAAGCGGTGAGGAAGATGATCAGCGCGATCATGTGCGGATAGCCGCTGAAGAAGGAGACGCCCAGGACGGCGCCGATCGCAAGCCATGTTCCGACAAGTGGAATCGCCTCGCAGACCGCCGCGATAGTGGCCAGCAGAATGCCGTAGGGCACCCGGGCGATGAGGAAGTAGGCTGCATAGAAGAGCAGCGTCACCAAACTCATCAGCGCAATAGCCCGGACGAAGCCGGCGAGCATGTGGTGGATGTCGCGCAGAATATCGTCGACTGTCACGCGCTGCGCGGAGTCCGTCACGTTGCGTAGGATCCCGACGCGAATTCGATCGGCATCTTTCAGCAGGAAGAACGCGATGATGGGAACGATGATCGCGTAGGGCAATCCGCGCAGCAAACCCAGCAATCCGGATCCGGCGCGCTGCACCAAGCCCAACAGATCACCGGAGTGGGTTTTGAACCAGTTGTCCATCCACTCCGCGATCTCCTGGCGATAGGGATAGAGGAATTCCGGCAGCGGCATTGTGGTGCGGTCCTGAATGCGCTGAATCAGGTCAGGCAGGTTGCTGAGCAACGTGGCGCCCTGCTGGATGGCGCTGGAGATCACCACCGAAACAAGCATCACCAAAAGACTCACCAGCGCGAGATAGACCACCGCGAGTGAAATACCCTTGGAAATGCGCCGTGGTGTAAAGCGCTCCACCCAATCGACCAGTGGCGCCAGCAAATAAGCGAACAGGACGGAGATGACGAACAGCAGGATCGTCTCTCTGACCAGATACGCGATTACGAATAGACCCACGATCAAGAGGACGGTCCAGGTGTACCGGGCAGCCTTCAAGTCGATACCGAGCATTGCCCGTTATCTTAACCGGTTGGGGCGCTGATCCGTTTGCTTCAGCGTGCCGCGGCGGCTGTCGGCGAACCTGCTGCGTCCAGGAACTCGAGCCTGACGGATTGTCCTTCCCGTTTGAAGCGCACCGTTGCCGGTTGTCCGGTGGGGATCTGAACCGTTGAGAACTCGTCCTGACCCGTAGGCAAGAAGACCCGGCTCGGGGGACGGTTTGCCACACGTACTCCGAGCAAGGGACCGTCCTCTTCCCACACGTGCGCCGTGATGACTGAGCCGTTCTCAAACACCAGGCGGCTGTAACTGACGAAGTCTCCGCGTTCCATGGCGGTGCCAAGGCTCACCGCTTCCTTGAAGTCTCCGAATCGCGAGCGCTGCTCGTTCCAGAACGATGTGCGGCGTTTGCGGATTTCTTCGACCGGTGCGTTGCGGCCCCATGCGCGCAGTACTTCTTCGGAGACTCCGGATGCTTCCACGCGCAGCAGTGCCAGCGTGCGTTTGGTGATCTCCTCCGCCACGGGCATGGGACGGATGCGCCCGAACAACAACAGCGACACTGGTTGCTGGCCTTCGGCGCTCAAACGCAGCCCATCGCCTTCGGCTGCAACATGCAGTTTTTCGCCGCCCGCAAGCGAGTAAGTACCGCTGTATGACTGCAAACGTTCTTTGGGGATCGAAATGACTGCCGGGGGAGCGGGCAGCTTCTCTCCGAACAAGCGGTCAGCGACAGTTTCGGTGAAGGGAATTGCAGGCCATTCCGACACGTTTGAGGCGATAAACAACGCGACATCGCGGTCCACGTAGCGACAGAAGTTCGCGGCGAAAATACCGTTTCCGCCGTTGTGTTCCACCAGTTTTCCGTAGCGCGACTGCGATGTGCTCCAGCCGTAGGCGTACTTCATCAGGCCCCTGGGACCTTCAGCGACATAGCCGGTTTCGAACTTTTCGCGCGCGGAGGCGGTGAGGACCGTGTTCGCCATGAGCGCAATGTGCCAGCGCAGCATGTCGCCGGCGGTTGAGTGAATGCCGCCGTTGCCCCGCAGGTTCCAATATGGCCCGTCGGCGGCCATCGGCCGTTCCAGGATAGTGCCCCAGCGGTTGCCCTCGCGGTAGCCGGTGGCGAGCCGTCCCGGAGCGAACTTAGGAAGCAGGTAGCCCGTGTCGCGCATGCCGGCGGGCAGGAACAGATGCTCGCGGCAGAATTGTTCGTATCCAACGCCGCCCGTACGCTCCACGATCGCGGCGGCCAGGCTATAACCGGCGTTGGAATAGCGGAAGCGGGCTCCGGGAGCAGAATCCAGCGGCGCCGCCATGACGCGGGCGACATACTCGTCGCGTTGCACGGTTTCGAAATCCGTATCGCCGTAATCCGGCCGGAGCCCGGCGGTGTGGGTGAGCAGGTGGTGAATCGTGATGGCGGACTTGTCCGCGGGAATACCCGGCAGATGTTTCGATATCGGGTCGGCCGTAGAAAGCTTTCCCTGAGCTTCGAGTTTCAAGATCGCTGCGGCAGTGAACTGTTTCGTGATGGAGCCTACCGAATAGACTTGGTCCGGCTGAACTTTCAGCCCTTTCTCACGATCGGCAAATCCGAAGCCGCGTTCCAGAAGGATCTTGCCTTTCTCCGCGACACCGAGAATCCCGGAGAAACCATAACCGGCAAGGCGGTCGAGGAACAGTGCCGCCTCGCTCACTGCCGCCTGCATCTGGCCCTGGGTCTGAGCCGAAGCTGACACAAGAGTGGCCGCCGCAGGCAACATACGGATGACATCGCGCCTATTTACGTGCATATGCTCCAGAGCATAGGGCCTAGTTGTGAAGAACCTGTGAAGAAGCTTGCTCCACCGGAAGGACAAGTTTCAGGCACGCGCCTCTTCCGGGCGTATTTTCAGCCCACACGCGGCCGCCATGCAACTCGACCAGGCGGCGCACGATCGCCAGCCCAAGCCCCGTGCCGCCCGTTTCGCGCGAGCGCGACGGATCGGTGCGGTAGAAACGGTCAAAGACACGTTCGAGGTGTTCGGGCGCGATGCCCGGTCCGGTATCGCGAACCTCGACCTCGAACTCAGCGCCGGTGAAACGCCCGGCGAGCGCCACTTCGCCGCCGCGAGGGGTGTAGGCCAGAGCGTTCGAAAGAAGATTGTTCAATATCTGGCGCAGGCGCGTCACGTCGGCGTTAACGGTTGCCGCGCTCTGTGCGGCATCGACACGTATCCGGATTTGTTTCGCCGAGGCCTGCCGTTCTACAAGTTGCGCGGCTCGCCGCAGCTCAGCAATTGGATCGACACTAGTTTTGGCCAGGCGCAGTTGGCCCGCATCGGCTTGCGCCAGGTCCTGCAGGTCGTCGACGAGTTGCGACAACGTTTGAATTTCTTCGAGAGCTGAGGCGATGCCGAGCGCGTCGGGCTTGATCAACCCATCCTGCATAGCTTCAAGCTGGCAGCGAATATTGGTGACCGGCGTGCGCAATTCATGCGCGACATCGTGGACCATATCGCGCCGCAGTTGTTCGGCGCGGGCCAGATTGGACGCCATCTTGTTGAAGGCGGCTCCGAGAGCGGCGATCTCGTCGCCGCTTTCCGATTCGGGAACACGGCGGCTGAGGTCGCCCGCGGCGATAGCGGCGGACGCTGCTTTCAGTTCGCGAATCGGACGCGTGATGCTGCGCGCAACCAGCAGCGAAAGGATGACTGCCGCCGCCAGGGCAATACCACCGGCCCAAAGCAACGAACGGTTGATGGATTGAACGAACACGGTCTCACGGTCCGCGCCTGCACCGGCGGCGCGCGCTCGAGCAGCGGCATACAGCACAGCGTCCTGGGGCAGTTCGCGAGAAGGAAGGTTACTAAGCACGCGCCGGTCCACCGTCACCTCGACCCCGCTTTCGCGGCGGATTTCGAGTTCCATCACGGCGCCTTCGAAGCGCAGAAGCCGCAGTCCGCGCGGGCTCGCCGCGAGTTGGCGTCCGCCGCTATCCAGGATCAGCAGGTCGCAGCCGGCCATGGCGGCAGCCCGGTGGAGCGTATCGTCCACGCCATTCCAGGTCTGTTGGCTGGAATAGTACGTTCGCAGCAGCTCGGCGGCCCGATCCAGGCTCTGTTGGCTGGTTACTGCCAGGTAACGGTCGAACTGAACTCGAGTGTTGCCACTGGCGAGCAGCGCCAGGATGGCCACAGCCGTCAGGGCCACGGCGGCCATGGCGATCAATAGGCGTGAGTGAAGCTTGCTCATTCAGAATATAGACCGGCCTGGCGATTCAACTTGTATCCAGATCCGTAGACTGTCGTGATCATATCCGGATTCCCACCCGCTGCCCTGATTTTGCGCCTCAGCTTGACGATGTGTGCGTCGACGGTGCGCTCCTGGCCGTCGTAGTCATTGCCCATAGCGAGTTCAACCAGGCGGTCCCGTGAGAATACCCGATCGGGCGCGGCCATCAGCACTTCGAGCAGCTTCGATTCTGTGGGAGTCAACGCTAACAGCGCGTCTCCGTAGCGCGCTTCACGGCTGGAGCGGTCGAACGAGAGGTTGCCGGCACGGAGAATACCCGGAGCGCGGGAGCGCCGCAACACCGCTCGCAAGCGGGCCACGAGCTCGCGCGGACTGAACGGTTTCGTGATGTAGTCGTCGGCGCCCAGTTGGAGACCTTTGAGCTTGGAGTCTTCCTGGGAACGCGCGGTGAGCATCAGCACAGGGACGTCAGACTCTCGGCGGAGCAACTCCAGGACGTCGTAACCGTCGAGTCCGGGGAGCATGCCATCGAGAATCAGCGCGTCGAAGCGCCGGGTGCGGGCGGCGGCGAGGCCTTGGCTGCCGCTGGCAGAAACCGATACCTCGAATCCACCGTCTTCGAGGTACAGCCGCAGAGCCGCCGCGGTCTTGGCATCGTCCTCAATCACAAGTACAGCCAGGCGTTCCGCCGAATCCATCGATTGCGTACCTACTTGGGCGCCCCTTCCTGCCGGCGCAGGGCCAATGCTTGATCCAGGTACATGATTAGACCGGACACGAGCTTGTAGGTATCGTAGAAATCGCTCCACGAGAGCGCGTTCCAGACGTCGGTTCTGGCGTTGATGATCGTGTAGTTCTCCTGGGTCAGGGAGTGTAGGCTGAGGACGGGAATCTCCTGTTCTACGAGTTCCGCTTGCCCGCAGCCTGCCTGTGCAAACAGCGACTTGAGGCGGATCATCCTTTGGGCGGCTTTAGGAGTGGCTAGCTTGAGACGGGCTTCGAGCGTACCCGGCTCGAGATATCCGAATTCGATATTGAGCTTCTGCGCCTGACCGCACAGCGCGGCCGCAGAGAGGCACAGCAGCGGCAGCAGGTGTGTGGTCACGCCAAAATCATATACTGGACGCGCGACGCGACGGGCTTGTTAGTAAGCCTTGGCGATAACCACGCGTTGCGGGACAGTTTCGCCTGTGATGATGCACCTGCCCGGACCATCATAGGCATCGACCACCGGAATGTTGCGTACGGTGGCTTTGAATTCCTTGATGCGGGCGTCGCAGGCTGGATCGTCCTTGAGGTGCGCCATGACGAACTTGCCACCACCTTTTTCCGCCGTGACATTCTCGTTGAGAATGCTTTCGACTTCTTCGAGTGAGTTCGCCACAACCGTGTTGTCGGTTAACTTCTGCTTTGCGCGGCGGAACAAGTCGGCTTGCATTGAGTCGAGAGTCTTGGATAGGACTTCGGCGGCGCTGGCCTGCGAGACGACTTCCTTTGCGCCCGTGTCACGCCGCTTGAGGACTACGTTGCCTGCGGCGACGTCGCGCGGTCCGAGTTCGAGCACCACCGGAACGCCGCGGCGTTCCCAGTGGAAGAACTTCGCGCCCGGGCTTTGGCCGTCGCGAGTGTCGATGTGCGCTCCAACCTCCGCTGCGAGCTTGGAAGCCACCTCCATCACTGCGGCGCGCTCCTCGTCCTTGCGGTAGATCGGGACGATGACGCACTTCCGCGGCGCCACCTTGGGCGGCAACACCAGTCCTTTGTCATCGGAATGCGTCATGATCAGGCCGCCGATCAGGCGCGTGCTGACGCCCCAACTGGTCTGCCAGACGTAATCGAGTTTGCCTTCCCTGGTTTGGAACTGTACGTCGAAGGCCTTGCCGAAATTCTGGCCCAGGTCGTGGCTGGTGCCCGCCTGAAGCGCCAGCCCGTTCTGCATCATCGCCTCGATGGAATAGGACTTCAATGCGCCGGCGAACTTTTCGGCTTGCGTCTTGACGCCCTTGATTACGGGCATCGCCATGATGTCTTCGGCCACTTCCGCGTAGATATCGAGGATCTTCAGCACCTCTTCCAGGCAGTCTTCGTGTGTGGCGTGCGCGGTGTGTCCTTCTTGCCAGAGGAACTCAGTGGTGCGCAGGAACATGCGCGTGCGCAGTTCCCAGCGCATCACGTTAGCCCATTGATTCACGAGGACAGGCAGATCGCGGTAGCTCTGGATCCACTTGGAGAAGAAGTGTCCGACGATGGTCTCCGAGGTAGGGCGGATGACGTAGGGCTCTTCCAGTTCTTTGCCGCCGGCAATGGTGACTACCGCAAGTTCCGGCGAGAAACCCTCGACGTGCTGGGCTTCTTTGTGCAGGAAGCTCTCCGGGATCAGCAGCGGCAGGTAAATGTTCTGGTGGCCGGTTGCCTTAAAGCGCGTGTCGAACTCGCGCTGGAGGATCTCCCACACGGCGTAGCCGTTGGGTTTGATCACCATGCATCCTTTTACGATTTCGGCCGGTTCGGCCATATCGCCCTGGAGCACAACGTCTTGATACCAGGACGCAAAGTCCTTCTCACGAGGAGTAATTGGGGATTCTGCCATTGGGAATACGCGAGATCTTTCATGATAGCAACCAGCGCGCCAGACTCATCCGCGTCCTACAATGGGCGGCATATGGTCACGCGGCGGATTCCGGCGGGCGTTCTTCTGGTGATTGCTCTCTCTGCCCAGCAGAGGGCTGTCGATCCGGCTAAAAGTGGACGTTACAACCCCGACCGGCGGGCTGACTTCCTCCACATGCGTTTGGACCTGCGCTTCACACCCGAAGCGTTGCGCGAGCAAACCTGCGAAGGCCGGGTGGAGTACGAAATCCGGCCCGCGTCGGGAGAATTGACCGAGATTGTCCTGGACGCCGAGCGGATGAAGATCGTAAATGTTGAGATCCCTGGCGTTGCCGCCAAGCCAAGCTACTCCTATGACGATCATCAACTGACGGTTGCGCTGCCGAAGGCGGTACGCGGGAACGAGACTGTCCGGCTGGCGGTGAGCTATCAATTGCAGCAGCCCCAGCGCGGCATGTACTTTGTCACCCCGAGCGCGGCCAGCCATAAAAGCGCGACGGTTTACACCATGGGCGAAGGGCTAGAGGCGCGCCACTGGTTGCCTTCGCACGACTGGCC
>Ga0073934_10010914_pt1 | contig 11140 bp, 8 predicted proteins | sample LarsenN4metaG_FD_76834 | JGI IMG/M metagenome (GOLD analysis project Ga0073934, IMG submission 76834) | Hot spring sediment bacterial and archeal communities from British Columbia, Canada, to study Microbial Dark Matter (Phase II) - Larsen... ...
CGCGAGAACGAGAAAGTCGCCGAGCGCGTGATGGACAGCAACGACCTCGAGCGCGAGCGCGGCATCACCATCCTCGCGAAGAACTGCGCGGTGGAGTGGAAGGGCACGCACATCAACATCGTCGACACACCGGGCCACGCCGACTTCGGCGGCGAGGTGGAGCGTGTGCTGTCGATGGTCGACTCCGTGCTGCTGCTGGTGGACGCCGTCGAGGGCCCGATGCCGCAGACGCGCTTCGTCACCAAGAAGGCGCTGGCGCTGGGCCTCAAGCCGATCGTCGTGGTCAACAAGGTGGACCGGCCCGGGGCGCGCTGCGACTACGTCATCAACGCCACCTTCGAGCTGTTCGACAAGCTGCACGCCACCGAGGAGCAGCTCGACTTCCCGGTGATCTTCGCCTCCGGGCTGAACGGCTGGGCCTCGCTGACGCAGGGCGAGACCGGCACCAGCATGGCGCCGCTGTTCGACGCCATCCTGCAGCACGTGCCGGCGCACGAAGGTCTCGCCTCCGACCCGCTGCAGCTGCAGATCTGCTCGCTGGACTACTCCAGCTACGTCGGCCGCATCGGCATCGGGCGTGTCAACCAGGGCACGCTCAAGCCGATGCAGACGGTGGCGGTGTACGCCGGGCCGCAGAGCCAGCCCTTCACCGCGCGCGTGAACCAGGTGTTGAAGTTCGAGGGCCTGGAGCGCAAGCAGGCCGCCGAGGCCGGCCCGGGCGACATCGTGCTGGTCAACGGCATCGAGAACATCGGCATCGGCGTCACGCTCACCGACACCGAGAACCCGGTGCCGCTGCCCATGCTGAAGGTGGACGAGCCGACGCTGACGATGAACTTCTGCGTCAACACCTCGCCGCTGGCGGGCCGCGAGGGCAAGTTCGTCACCAGCCGCCAGATCAAGGACCGGCTCGAGCGCGAGCTGCAGAGCAACGTGGCGCTGCGCGTGAAGGACACCGACGAGGACGGCGTGTTCGAGGTCTCGGGCCGCGGCGAGCTGCACCTGACCATCCTGCTGGAGAACATGCGCCGCGAGGGCTACGAGCTGGCCGTGAGCAAGCCGCGCGTGGTGTTCAAGGAGATCGACGGGCAGAAGTGCGAGCCGATCGAGCTCGTCACCGCCGACGTGGAGGACCAGCACCAGGGCGCGGTGATGCAGGCGCTCGGCGAGCGCAAGGGCGAGCTCGTCAACATGGAGCCCGACGGCATGGGCCGCGTGCGGCTGGAGTACCGCATCCCGGCGCGCGGCCTGATCGGCTTTCAGAACGAGTTCCTCAACCTGACGCGCGGCACCGGCCTGATCAGCAACATCTTCGACGGCTACGAGCCCTTCAAGGGCGAGATCGAGGGCCGCAAGAACGGCGTGCTGATCAGCCAGGACGACGGCGAGGCGGTGACCTACGCGCTGGGCAAGCTCGACGACCGCGGCCGCATGTTCGTGAAGGCAGGCGATCCGCTCTACGAGGGCATGGTGATCGGCATCCACAGCCGCGACAACGACCTGGTCGTCAACCCCGTCCGCGCCAAGCAGCTCACCAACTTCCGCGTCTCCGGCAAGGAGGACGCGATCAAGATCACGCCGCCCATCCTGCTGACGCTGGAGTACGCCGTCGAGTTCATCGCCGACGACGAGCTGGTGGAGATCACGCCCAAGTCGATCCGCATCCGCAAGCGGCACTTGAAGGAACACGAGCGCAAGCGCGCGAGCCGCGAAGCCGCATGACGCACCGCAAGGCGGTGTTCACCATGATCGCGGTGACGCTCATGTGGAGCATCGCCGGCGTGGTGTCGCGCCACTTCGAGGCGGCGCGAGGCTTCGAGGTGACGTTCTGGCGCAGCTTCTTCAACGCCGTCGCGCTGGTCGTGATGCTGGCGTGGTTGCGCGGGGCCGCGCCGCTCGCGCAGGCGATCCGCACCGGCGGCCGCACGCTGTGGCTCTCCGGACTGTGCTGGGCGGTGATGTACACCGCCTTCATGATGGCGCTGACGCTGACCACGGTGGCCAACGTGCTGGTCACGATGGCGCTGGGGCCGCTGTTCACCGCGCTGATGGCGCGCTTCGCGCTCGGCCACCGGCTCGCCACGCGCACCTGGGCGGCCATCGTCGTCGCGGGTGCCGGCATCGCCTGGATGTACGCACGCGAGCTGAGCGCGAGCGACCCGGCGCACCTGCTGGGCATGCTGGTGGCGCTGGGCGTGCCCGTCGCGGCGGCGATCAACTGGACGCTGATCCAGCACAACCGCGGCGCGGCGGGGCAGGACATGCTGCCGGCCGTGCTGATCGGCGCCGCGCTGTCGGCGCTTGGCACCCTCGCGGCCTCGTTGCCGTTCCAGGCCACGGCGCGCGACCTGCTCCTGCTGGCCCTGCTCGGCACGGTGCAGCTCGCGATCCCCTGCCTGCTCGCGGTGACGGTGGCGCGCTCGCTCTCGGCGCCGGAGATCTCGCTGCTCGGCCTGCTCGAGGTGATCTTCGGCGTGCTGTGGGCCTGGCTGGGCGCCGACGAGGCGCCGAGCACCAGCGTGCTCAGCGGCGGCCTGCTCGTGCTCGGGGCGCTGGCCGGCAACGAGCTGCTGGCCCTGCGCGAGCGCCGGCCCTGACCGGGCTTTCCCTCGCCGTCGCCGCGCATCCGGCGGCTTAGCATCCGGCGCGACCATGCGCGGGAGGCGTCGATGAAGCAGTTGTCCGGTCTGGACGCGAGTTTCCTCTACCTGGAGACCGCGGAGATGCCGATGCACGTCGGCGCGCTGCACCTGTTCGAGCTGCCGCGCCAGTACCGTGGCAATTTCCTCGCCGACATGCGCGCCCACGTCGCCTCGCGCCTGCCGCTCGCCCCCGCGCTGCGGCGCAAGCTGGCGTGGATGCCGCTGAACCTGGCCGCGCCGGCGTGGGTGGACGCCGACCCCGACCTGGAGGAGCACATCGTCGGCATCACCTTGCCGAGCGGCAGCGGCATCGCCGAGCTGGAGGCGCAGGTCGGTGCGCTGCATCCGGTGCTGCTCGACCGCAGCCGCCCGCTGTGGAAGTTCCACGTCTTCGACGGCCTGGCCCCCGGTCCGGACGGCGAGAAGCGCTTCGCGCTGTACACGCAGCTCCACCACGCCGCCGTGGACGGCCAGGCGGCGGTGGCGCTGGCGCAGGCCATCCTCGATCTCGGTCCCAAGCCCCGCGAGATCGCCGCACGGCCCGTGCGGCGGCGCATGGGTCCGCTGGCGATGACCACGATGCTGCGCGGCGCGCTGTCGCACCAGCTCGACCAGGTGGGCAGCCTGGTGAAGGCCCTGCCTGCCGCGGTGGGCGCGATCTCGCAGGTGGCCGCGCGGACCGCCGGCAGCGCGATCGGCGAGACCGTCGCCACGATGTGGGCGCGTGTGAAGGGCGAGGGTGCGCTGGCGAAGAAGAGCGTGAGCAACCTCGGCCTCGCGCCGCGAACTCGGTTGAACGCGACCATCTCCGACACCCGGGCCTTCGCCACGGTGAGCCTGCCCCTGGCCGAGCTCAATGCGGTGCGGCGCCGGCATGGCGCGAGCCTCAACGATGCGGTGATGTTCGTCGTCGGCGGGGCGCTGCGGCGCCACTTCGCCAAGCACGGACCGCTGCCGCGCAAGTCGCTGGTGGCGGCGGTACCGATCTCGCTGCGCGCGCAAGGCGACACCTCGGCCAACAACCAGGCCTCGATGACGCTGATGAGCCTGGGCACGCAGCTGGCCGACCCGGGCAAGCGGCTGGCCCACGTGATGGCGGCCAGCGCGGCGATGAAAGCGACGATCGGCAGCGTGAAGAACCTCCTGCCCACCGACTTCCCGTCGATGGGCGTACCCTGGCTGATGGAGGCGCTGACCGCGGTGTACGGGCGCGCCGGCATGGCCGACCGCATCCCGCCGGTGGCCAACCTGGTGATCTCCAACGTGCCGGGGCCGATGGTGCCGCTGTACATGGCCGGCGCGAGGATGCTGACCAACTACCCGGCCTCGATCGTGGTGCACGGGGTGGCGCTGAACGTGACGGTGCAGACCTACAACGAGTCGCTGGACATTGGTGTCATGGCCTGCGCTCGGGCCATGCCCGAGGTGGCCGAGTTCGCCGCGCAGATCGAGACCGCGTTCGAGGAGTTCAAGTCGCTGCCGGCGGCAGCTCCCGTCGAGAAGAAGGTGGTCGCGAAGAAGGCCCCGGCGAAGAAGGCTCCGGCAAAGAAATCTGTCGCGAAGAAGGCTGTCGCGAAGAAGGCTGTCGCGAAGGCGACAGGGCGCACTAGGGCCAGTGCTCCACCGGCGAAGAGGCCCAGTCGCTAACATGCCTGCAACGCTGCTCGAGCCCCTCGCATGCGCCGACGCCCTACCGACCTGAACGACCACCAGCGCTTCCACATCGAGGATCTGCGCGCGCCCAACGCACTGCTGCTGGCCCTCGAGGGCCGAGCGCCATGGGAGTACGCGGCGCTGGTGGCGGCCACGCCCTGGTTGCGCAAGCTGCCGCGCGGCGACGGGCATCCGGTGCTGGTGTTTCCGGGCCTGGGCGCGAACGACTTCACCACCGGGGCGCTGCGTCGCTTCCTCGACGACCTCGGCTACGTCACGCACCCCTGGGGGCAGGGCTTCAACTTCGGCCCGCGCCAGGGCGTGCTGGAGCGCTGCAACCACGATGTGCGCCGCCTCTTCAATGCCCACGCCCGCAAGGTCAGCCTGATCGGCTGGAGCCTCGGCGGCATCTATGCGCGCGAGCTGGCCAAGGAGCTTCCCGACCACGTGCGCTGCGTGATCACGCTGGGCACGCCGTTCACCGGGCATCCGCGCGCCACCAACGCGTGGCGCTTCTTCGAACTGGTCAGCGGCCAGTCGGTGCACGATCCGCACGTGCTGGCGCAGATCCGCAAGGAACCGCCGGTGCCCACCACCTCGATCTGGTCGCGCAGCGACGGCATCGTCTCGTGGCGCTGCAGCGTCGTCGCACCCGGCCCGCTGGCCGAGAACATCGAGGTGCATGCGAGCCATGTCGGGATGGGCATAAACCCGCTGGCGCTGTATGCCGTGGCCGACCGCCTCGCTCAGCCGGCCGGCCACTGGAAGCCCTTCGAGCCGCACGGTGCGCGGCGCTGGTTCTTCCGCACGTCGCACCCCGAGACGCGGCACGCTGCCTGATGCAGGTCAGCGCCAACGGCATCAGCCTCGAGGTCGACGACCGCGGCCCGCCCGACGGGACGCCGCTGGTGATGATCATGGGGCTGGGCATGCAGCTCGTGGCCTGGCCCGATGGACTGGTCGACCTGCTGGTGGAGCGCGGCTTTCGCGTCATCCGCTTCGACAACCGCGACATCGGCCTGTCGCAGCGCTTCGACCACCTCGGCGTGCCCAACCTCGCGCTCAGCGGCATCCGGCACACGCTCGGCCTGCCGGTGACGAGCCCGTACCGCCTGGCCGACCTGGCCGACGACACCGCGGCGCTGATCGAGGCGATGGGCCTGCGCAGCGCTCACGTGTGCGGTGCCTCGATGGGCGGCATGATCGCGCAGCACCTGGCTGCGCGCCATCCGCAGCGGGTGAAGAGCCTGACACTGATGATGACCACGAGCGGAGCACGCCACTTGCCGCAGCCGAGCATGAAGGTGCGCCTGGCGCTGATGTCGCGCCCGGCCGACCCGCGCAGCATCGACAGCGTCGTCGACCACTTCGTGAAGCTGTACGGCGTGATCGGCAGCCCCGCCTATCCCTCGCCGCCGGCCCTGCTGCGCGAGCGCATCGCGGCCTCGGTCCGCCGTTCCTACCGTCCCGCCGCCACCGTGCGCCAGCTGGCGGCCATATTGGCCGATGGAGACCGCACGCCGTTGCTCGGCTGCATCGCGGCGCCCACGCTGGTCCTGCATGGCGCGGCCGATCCGCTGGTGCCCGTGGCCTGCGGCCACGACCTGTCACGCTGCATCACCGGTGCGAAGCTCGACGTCATCGAGGGCATGGGGCACGATCTGCCGCAGCCGCTGTGGACTCGCTTTCGTGATGGAATCGTGGAGATCGCTGCGCTCGCCTGAGCCGCATCAGGTGGCGGACGTTGAACGTCCGAAGAATCTCCGGCATGGTCGGGTCTCGGAGCCCCTGAATGTCTGCCGATGTGTTTCGCCGCTTCAACGTGCAGGTGCGCGGCACCGGGCCCGACACCTTGGTGTTCGCCCATGGTTTCGGCTGCGACCAGCGGCTGTGGCGCTTCGTGGCACCGCGTTTCGAGGCCACGCACCGGGTGGTGCTGTTCGACCCGGTGGGCAGCGGCGGCTCCGATCTGGCGGCCTACGACCCGCAGCGCCACGCCAGCCTGCAGGGCTACGCCGACGACCTGATCGAGCTCGTCGAGGCACTGGGCACCGACCGGGTCGATTACGTCGGCCATTCGGCGAGCTCGGTGATCGGCATCCTGGCCAGCATTGCCAGGCCCGAACTGTTCCGTTGGCTGCTGCTCGTCGCTCCATCGCCGCGATTCCTCAACGATCCGCCGCACTACCACGGCGGTTTCGAGCGTGCCGACCTGGAAGGCCTGTTCGACCTGATGGAGGCCAACCACTTCGGCTGGGCGAACTTCCTCGCGCCGCTGGCGATGGGGCCGCACAGCCCTGAAGGCGCCACCGAGGAACTGCAGGCCAGCATGTGCGCGCTGGAGCCGAGCGTGGCCCGGCAGTTCGCGCGGCTGGTGTTCCTCGTCGACATCCGCGACCGGCTGTCGCTGGTACCGGTGCCGTCGCTGATCATCCAGTGTCTGCACGACGCCATCGCCCCGCGCGATGTCGGCCAGTTCATGCAGCGCGAGATGCCGCGCAGCACCCTGGTGGAACTCGACGCGGCGGGCCACCTGCCGCACATGACGCACCCGGAGCTCACCGCCCGTGCCATCGCCGACTACCTGCGGAGCACGGCCGCGGATGTCTGAGGCGGACCGGTTCCCGTTCGGGCTGCTGTCCGTCGCACTCGACGGCACGGTGGTCGAGGCCAACCGGCAGGCGCAGGTGCTGGCCGGCGGCGGCGAAGCGCCAGTCGTCGGACTCAGGATCGACCAGTTGCTCACCGGGGGGAGCCGGCTGCTCTACCACACCTACCTGCTGCCGCTGCTGCAATTGCACGGGCAGGTGCAGGAGTTCGCCATGTCTCTGGCTGCCGGTGGCGGACGTGTGTCGGAGGTGCTGGTCTTCGCGTCGCTGATGCGCGATCGCGAGCCGGCGGTCATCCAGCTCTCCCTGTTCCCGACCCGCGAGCGCGCACGCATCGAGCGCGAACTGCTGCGCGTGCAGCGCGTGGCCGACGCCGTGCCGGGCATGCTGTTCGAGTACGCCGTGGATGCCGAAGGGCGGGGGCAGTTTCCCTATGCGAGCGCAGGTGCTTTCGAGCTCTACGGGCTGCGACCGGAGCAGCTGGCGCAAAGCGACGAGCCCTTGCTGGCGCTCGTTCACCCGGACGACCGCGCCGCGCTGGCGCAGACGCGGCGCCAGGCGAGCCCGCGCGAGAATGCCTGGTCGGGCACCTACCGGGCGCGCCGTCGCCATGGCGGCGAAGGCTGGGCCTGGCATGCCGTGCGCGCGATGCCCAGGGTGCAGGCCGATGGTTCGGTGGTCTGGCACGGCGTCGTCACCGACATCACGCGCCAGCGCGAGATGGAACTGGCCGACGAGGCGCGCAAGGCCGCCGAGCAGGCCAGCCGCGCCAAGACCGAGTTCCTGGCGCGCATGAGTCACGAACTGCGCACGCCGCTGAACGGCATGATCGGCTTTGCCCATCTGCTGGCCGGCGACGCCGGCGCGGCGCTCGACGACGAACAGCGCCGCCGCCTGGGCATCATCGAGAGCTGCGGGCAGCGGCTGGTCACGCTGGTCGACGAGGTGCTGGACATCTCGCGCATCGAGGCCGGGCGCGTCGAGCTGCAGGCGGTCGACGTGCCGCTGCTGCCGCTGCTCGGCGAGGTGCTGCAGGTGGTCGAGCCGATGGCCCGCGTGCGCGGCGTGGCGCTCGAGCTCGACACCAGCACGCCGCTGGTGGCGCGGGCCGATGCCGACCGGTTGGCCCAGGTGATGACCAACCTGCTGTCCAACGCGGTGAAGTACAACCGGCCGCAAGGCCGCGTCGACGTGAGCGTGCAGGCGCTGAACGGCGAGGTGCGCATCGAGGTTCGTGACACCGGTCTGGGCATGAACGAGACGCAGCTGTCGCAGCTGTTCCAGCCCTTCAACCGCCTCGGCGCCGAGCGCACGCGCACCGAGGGCACCGGGCTGGGCCTGGTCATCACGCGCAACCTCGTCGAGCTGATGGGCGGCCGGCTGCAGGTGGACAGCGAGCCCGGTCGCGGCACGGTGATGAGCGTGGTGCTGCCGCAGGGTGCGCCGGCCGGCGTGGCTGCCGAATCCGACGCCGGGCCCGCCATCGAATCGGGCGCCGAGAGCCTGGGGCCGCGCCACGTGCTCTACGTGGAAGACAACGCGGTCAACGTGATGCTTCTCGAGGCCATGCTGGAGAGCATGCCGCAGGTGGTGCTGCACGTGGCCGAGGACGGCGCCTCGGCCCTCGCCGCGGCGCAGGCCGAGCGGCCGGACCTGCTGCTGCTCGACATGAACCTGCCCGACACCGACGGCTGCACGCTGCTGGCCCGGCTGCGCGGCATCGAGGGCATGGCCACGGTGCCGGCGGTGGTCGTGTCGGCCGACGCCATGCCGCACCAGGTCGAACAGGCGCGGCGCGCCGGCTTCCATTCGTACTGGACCAAGCCGCTGGACGTGGAGCGCGTGCGGCGCGATGTCCAGCGCCTGCTCGCCGCACCCGGTGCGGGCGGCGACGCCGATACGACTGTATCCGCCAGGTAAAGCCGCGGGCCGCCCGTGCACCGGCGGCGGATGGCCGGCGTTGGCGACCCATGTCCTTCCAGGAGGCGACCATGGCTGCACCCCGTTCGAAGCGAATCCTGCTCGGCGTCGCGATCGCACTCGCGCTGCCGCTGGCCGGCTGCGTGGTCGCGCCGGCGCCCTACGGCTACTACGGCGAACCGGTGTACGCCGCGCCGCCGCCGCCCCAGGTGGAGTACGCGCCACCGCCCCCGGCGGTCGGCTGGCTGTGGATCGGCGGCTACTGGACGTGGCGCGCCAACCGGCATGTGTGGATAGGCGGGCACTGGGAGGCTCCTCGCCCTGGGCACCGGTACGTCCCGCACCAGTGGGAGCGCGACGGCCGCGGCTGGCGCGAGCGGCCGGGCTACTGGGACCGCCGCTGAACCCGGCTCGAGCAGGCTGAGAGAATGCGGGCTTCGCCTTCCCGCATGCTCACGAGATGAACTCGCCCTGGCGCCTTTCCGTGGCGCCGATGATGGACTGGACGGACCGGCACTGCCGCTTCTTCCATCGCCTGCTGACCCACCGCACGCGCCTGTACACCGAGATGGTGACCTCCGGCGCGCTGCTGCATGGCGACGTGCCGCGCCACCTCGACTACAACGAGGAGGAGCATCCGCTCGCGCTGCAACTCGGCGGCAGCGAACCGGACGACCTGGCGCACTGCGCCAAGCTGGCCGTGCAGTGGGGCTATGACGAGGTCAACCTCAACTGCGGCTGCCCGAGCGAGCGGGTGCAGCGCGGTGCCTTCGGTGCCTGCCTCATGGCCGAGCCGCAGCTGGTGGCCGACTGCGTGAAGGCCATGCGCGACGCGGTGACGATCCCCGTGACCGTGAAGCACCGCATCGGCATCGACCGCATCGAGAGCTACGACTTCGTGCGCGACTTCGTCGGCACGGTGGCGATGGCCGGCTGCGAGGTGTTCATCGTGCACGCGCGCAATGCCTGGCTGCAGGGGCTCAGCCCGAAGGAAAACCGCGAGGTGCCGCCCCTGCGCTACGGGTTCGTGACGCGGCTGCAGGCCGACTTCCCGCAGCTGCGCTTCGCGCTCAACGGCGGAGTCACCACGAATGCACAGATCGACACGCTGTTCGCGCAGGGCATGCAGGGTGTCATGGTCGGGCGCGAGGCCTACCACCACCCCTGGCTGATGGCGGAGTGGGATGCGCGCTTTCTCGGCGCCGAGCCGGTGGAACGCAGCCGCGAGCAGGTCGAGGCCGCGATGGTCGAGTACATGGAGCGCGAGGCGCGCGAAGGCGAGCCCTGGCCGCGCATCGCACGCCACATGCTGGGCCTGTGGAACGGCCAGCCCGGCGCGCGCCGCTGGCGGCAGGTGTGGTCGGACCACAGGCTGAAGACGCTGCCGCCTGCGGCCGTGGCTGGCCTGGCTGCGCAGGCACGGCGTCATCCGGCCGCGGCCGCCGCGGCCTGAACCTCAGGCGCGCCGCGACGGCCAGGTCGCCAGCACCACCCCGGCCAGGGCCAGCGCGAAGGCGCCGGCCTGCGCGGCCGTGAAGCGCTCGCCGAGAAAGACCACGCCCACTGCCGCCGCAGCCACGGGCAGCATCACCGTGAAGACGCCAGCCTGCGAGGCCGGCACGTTCTTCAGGCCCGTCATCCACAGCCACACCGTGACCATGCTGGCGGCCAGCGAATAGAACAGCAGCAGCCACCAATGCCCCGCGCTGACGCTTCCGAAGTCGAAGCTCAGCGCCTGCCACAGGCCCAGCGGCGTGACCAGCAGCAGCCCCCACAGGTTGATCAGCGCGCTGATGCGCTTGGGCGAGACGTTGCCGGTGAGCTTCTTGCCGATCACCACGTAGATCGCCTCGCAGGTCACCGCGCCGAGCAGCAGCAGGTTGCCGACGAGGCTGCCCAGGTCGCCGCTGGCGTGCTTGCCGAACGACACCAGCGCGATGCCGCCCACCGCGCAGGCGATGCCCAGGCCGACGCGCAGCGAGATGCGCTCCTTCAGCAGGATCCACGACAGGATCGCCACCACCGCCGGGATGGCCGCCATGATCACGCCGGCCGCCAGCGCCGAGGTACGCGCCACGCCGAACAGCATGCACACCGAGAAGAGGAAATTGCCGAAGAAGGACTCGAGGAAGAGCAGCCAGCGGTCGTGCGGGCTCAGCCGCGCCTCGCCGGGCTGACGCTTCACCCAGCCGGCCATCGCGACGGCGGCGATCCCGAAGCGCAGCCAGGCGAGCAGGAAGATCGGCAGCACCAGCACCAGGATCTTCGACAGGCCCACGTAGCTGCCCACCAGCGCCATGCCGGAGGCCAGGCACA
>Ga0073934_10010915_pt1 | contig 11138 bp, 12 predicted proteins | sample LarsenN4metaG_FD_76834 | JGI IMG/M metagenome (GOLD analysis project Ga0073934, IMG submission 76834) | Hot spring sediment bacterial and archeal communities from British Columbia, Canada, to study Microbial Dark Matter (Phase II) - Larsen... ...
GCCGAGGAAAAACAGGCTCGAGCCGTGCGCCTGCGAATGCGTGACCGCCATCTCGACGAGGTCGGGGCCGGTGATGCGCTCGGGCAAGCGGCCGCCGAGGTAGCGCGCGAACCACAGCACCGGCGTGCCGTCGGCGACGACGAGGTCGGCCTGGTTCACGAGCTGGCGGAACGCCGCGTTGCGCGAACCGTGGTGGATGAAGTCCAGATTCACGGTGACGGCCTGGTGCGGCCCACCCTCGCGCACCATCTCCGCCATGCGGCGCTCGACGGCCGCGCGGTCGACGCAATCGATGCCCATGCCCAGCAGTCGCACACGCGGCCGCGCAGCGTCGTCGAGCGGCCGCCCGCGTTCGATCGCGATCGTCATCCGGCAACCTCCCGCACGAGGGCGCGTACGCTCGCCAGGTGCGTCGAGCGCGTGATCGTGTCCTGGAGCACTTCCACCTCCGAGGTGGCCAGATTTGCGGCGATGACGATGACGCCCGGCGCAGCGCCGGCCGCGCGACGGAAGAGGTCAAGCACGGCTTCCCTCGGCACCGCCCCGTCTCCGGATTCAACGATCAGCGTGTCGAGCTGTTGCGTTGCAACGCAGGCCAGCGCATCCTCCGGGTCCGTCGTGTCGATCGCGATCTCGGCCGGTGCGAGGTCGCACAGCTCGTGGGCGATGAGGTCCCGGAAGAGCGCGTGCTTGTGGAGGATGGCCGCGCGCCGGCCGCGTCGCCCTAGTGCGGCGCCGGACAACGCCGGGGCACTGAGATCGGGCATCGGTGACCGTCCTGCGATGGTTGGAGTTGGAGTGGATGTTACGTCGCCTCAACCCGCCCGACATCGCCGCGGGCGCGATTCTGTCACGTGCCGCAACGACACATCCCCGCATCATCCGATCGGCGCGATAGCGCGATCGGCCGACCACTGATGCATCGCCGATCGGACGAGCGCGTGTCGTCCGATCGGCTAGCCACCGACGAAGGGCCGACCGTGACGGCCGCCTGTGCAATGCCGGGCTGCCTGTGCGCGTTATGGTTGGCGAGCTTCTTGACGGGAATCGAGGTCGGGCTGCGCGGTCAGATTCGCGCGACCCGACCTACTTGACATGCTGAGGAAGAAGGCCATTGACCCGCCTCATGCGCCTATGTTAATTAACCTGCACGTAGTCCGATCGGTGCGGCAAGGAACGCCGCAGCCGCGCGATGCGGTAGCCCGGCACCGACCGCCGCAGTGGCGACTTCGGCGACCGATCGCACAACTGGCCGACTGCCTGGGGGAGTGGAGCTGTACGACGCGGTCAGCTTCGCTCGCGCGTCTGTTGACGCACTGGCGCCAACCCGGCGCCGGTACTCGTCAGCGGAGGATCGCTGCACCGCCCCTGGCAAAGACCGCAAACATGCCATCACCCGGTCCTTAGCGAAGGCGGCTCGGACGTTGCCTCATACCATCTTCATCGCCTGCGACCACGTTCTCGTCCGCCATGCGCTCGGCTCTCTGCTCCGCCGCCAGCCAGGCGTCGAGGTGGCCGCGGAGGAGTCGGTGACGGCGGACCTGCCGGCGGCGGCACGCCGCATCGGGGTCGACGTCGTCGTCATCGTCGTAGATGGCGCCCAGGTGGCCGTCTCCCAGCCATACGCCGCCATCTACCGCCAGCTGGGGACGATCCCGACCCTGTTGCTGAACCTCGCCGACGACGACGAGAGCTTGCTCGATGCACTCGCGCTTGGCGTGCGGGGCATCATCGACAAGAACGCCGATGGCGCGCGCCTCGTGAAGTGCATCCGCGAGGTGCTGAACGGCGAGATCACGATCTCGAAGCGCCTCGCCAGCCGCCTCGTCGTCGAGTACGTCACCTCCTACGGCGAGCGCGCGCGACGGCAGTCGGCGAACGGCAAGCGTGGCGCGGAGCTCAGCGACCGCGAGCTCGAGGTGCTCTCCCGCCTCGCGCGCGGCGAGTCCAACAAGGCGATTGCCGACCACATGTTCATCTCGGTCCACACCGTCCGTGCGCACGTCCGCAGCCTGATGCAGAAGCTGCACGTCCAGAATCGCGTCCAGGCGGCGACGTACGCGCTCAAACACGGGCTGATTCAGGCACCGGCACACGATGGGGCGCCTCGCACGGACGCGGCCGGCGCAAGCGCTGGAGGTCGCAGATAATGGGGATCTTGCTGGTAGAGGACGACCAAGACCTGGCCGATATCATCGGCTACACGCTCAAGCGCGGCGGCTACGACGTGATCACGACCTACGATGGCGTCGCCGCCCTCCGCCTCGTCAAGACGAAGCAGCCGAGCCTCGTCATGCTGGACGTGAACCTGCCGAAGCTCGATGGCTGGCAGGTGCTCCAGCAGCTCCGCACGACCTCCGCCATCCCCGTGATCATGCTCACGGCCTGCGACGCCGACGACGACATCGTCAAGGGCCTGCGGCTCGGCGCCGACGACTACGTCACGAAGCCGTTTTCGCCGACCCAGCTCGTCGCCCGCGTTGAGGCGGTGCTGCGCCGGTCAGCGCTTGAGATGTCGAAGGCGCGGGCGCGCGTCCTCGAGGTCGGCGATATCTCGCTGGATCTCGGCCTGCATCGCGTCAGCGTCCGCGGCCGCTCGCTGAATCTGACCAAGATCGAGTTTCGGCTGCTCCAGGAGCTAGCGCTTCACGAGGGCGAAGTCGTCTCGCACCAGGAGCTCGCCCGCCGCGTCTGGGGCTACCACGAGGTCGACAGCGGCGCGATCACCAAGAGCCACATCCGCAACCTGCGTCGCAAGATCGAGCCCGACCCGGCGAACCCGCGCTATCTGGAGACGGTCGCCGGCCTCGGGTACCGGCTGCGCGGCGCGAGCATCCCCGCCAGCAAACCCGCGTGAGGCGCCCGATTCCTGTCCGCGGCGCGGAATCGACCGCTTCTTCACACACTCTTCACCGCGATCTTGACGCGCGTCCGTACACTCCCCGTATTCAGGCGCGGAGGGCCTTCGCGTGAAGGTACTGTTAGCAGAAGACGACATCGACCTGAGCGACGTCACGGCGTTCGCCCTGCGGCGCCAGGGCTTCACCGTTGTACGCTCATACTCCGGGGCGCAAGCGCTGGAGCACTTTGAGGCGGAGCAGCCCGACGTCGTCGTCCTCGACATCTGCTTGCCCGAGCCCGATGGCATCGACGTGCTGCGCCAGATCCGCGCGCAGTCCGAGGTGCCGGTCATCATGCTCACGGGCCGCAGCGATGAGGGCGCGATGGTGCAGGCGTTCAACGCCGGCGCTGACGACTACATCACGAAGCCGTTCTCATTCCGCCAGCTGATGCTGCGCCTGCAGGCGGTCACGCGCCGCGCGCGCAGCCAGAAGAGCACCGGGCAGCTCGCCGTCGGCCGTCTCACGATCGACCGCGACACCTGGAGCGTGCTCGCGGGCGACGAACCGGTTAAGCTCACCCGTCTCGAGTTCAAGATCCTCTACTGCCTTGCCTCCCACTTCGGACGTGTGACGCCAACGGACCGCCTTCTGCGGTTCGTCTGGCGGGACGACGGCGGCGACGGCAATGTGCTGAAGACGCACATTTCGCACATCCGGCAGAAGCTGTCGGCGGCCGAGAGCGGGCTGGCGATCAATGCGATCCCGAACGTCGGGTACATCCTGAACCAGCATCACGCCAGCGGGGCGCCAACGCTCGTCCGATCCAACGCCTCCTGAACGGCGGCTCAACGCCCACTCAACGGCACTGCCCTACAACGACATAAGGCGCCCGTGATGGGGCGGGCGCGCGACCGTCGCATACGCGACGCGGGAGCTCTTCGCCGTGGCCACCCTCCGCTCCGAACTCGAGTCCGAGGTGCTGCTCCGTGAGCGGCTTGCGGCCGTCCGCGCCCGCGAGAAGACGCTGCAGCTCGCCGCCAAGCGTGCGCTCGACATCGCCGGGTCGCTTCTGCTGCTGACCTTGCTGCTTGTCCCCGGGCTCCTCGTCGCGCTGATCATCCGGCTCGACTCGCCTGGTGCGCCGCTCCTCCGCCAGGAACGGGTCGGCCGCGACGGAAAGCGCTTCCGCATGTGGAAGTTCCGGACGATGTGCGACCGCGCGCATGAGATGCTCCACGCGCTCACCGACCAGAACGAGCACGACGGGCGTGTCTTCAAGATCCGCAACGACCCGCGCCGCACCCGCGTCGGCAGCTTCCTGCGCAAGATGTCGATCGACGAGTTCCCGCAGCTGCTGAACGTGCTCGCGGGCGATATGAGCCTCGTCGGCCCGCGGCCGCCGTTCCCGAGCGAGGTCGGCCGCTACAGCGAGCGGCACCTCGGCCGGCTGGCGATGAAGCCAGGCATGACGGGCCTGTGGCAGGTCAGCGGCCGCAGCAACCTCCCGTTCGAGCAGATGGTCGAGCTCGACCTGCGGTACATCCGCGACTGGTCGCTCCTGGCCGACCTCTCGATCCTCGCCCGGACGCTGCCGGCCGTCATCAGCGCCCGTGGCGCATTCTGAGGGGGCCAAGCTTCACCGGCCCTCCACGGGCGCTCAACAGGGCCTCAATACCGTCTGGATAGCTTGCTCAGACCGGGGGTGGCTAGCCGGACCGGAGACGACCTCCGGTGAGGAGACGATAGGTAGATGGGCATCAAACCGCTCGTCGTCGCCGCGCGCTACAAGTTCCTGCTCCTCGTGCCGTTCCTCGTGATCGTGCCCGCGGCGGTGATCTTGAGCGTCCTCAACATGAAGACGACGTACACATCATCGGCGACGGTCTTCGTGAACGAGTCCGCCGTGCTCGACAACCTCGTCGACGGTAACCCGTACGCGTCGCCGGCGCAGAACCGCGCGAACGACCTCAACGAGCTGCTGCAGACACGCCGCTTCCGCTTCGATGTCGCCCGGCGCGTCGACCCGTCGCTGCAGAACGAGGACGACGCGGCGGGCCTGATCTATGAGATCGGCAAGGGCATCTCGGTGTACGCCAACGGACGCCGCGCGCTGGTCATCGCGTTCACGTCACCCGATGCCTCACGCCCGCGCATCATCACGCAAGCGGTGCTCGACACGTTCAAATCGGAATTTACCGGCAGCATCGCCCAGAAGGCGCAGATCATCAAAGACACCCAGCAAGCGCAACAGGCGGAGGACAAGCAGGCGCGCGACGACCTGAACAAGAAGATGCAGGACTACATCGCGCAGTATCGCGGCACGAGCATCACGACGGACGCCCAGTATCAGTCGTACCAGCAGCAACTCGATCGACTCGATGCCTCGATCCGCGCTGCCGACACGGCCATCCGGAACGCCGACGCGAGCCTGAACGCCGCACGCCAGAACCAGGACGACTACTTCCTCAGCACGCAGGATCCGCCGCTGGACCCGTCCGGCAAAGACCCGATCAGCAAGAAGAACCTGATCGCACTGCCGCTTGCGGGTATGCTTGTCGCACTCAGCCTGAGCGCGGCGCTCTACGCGTTCCTCTTCCGCACGGACAACCGCATCCGCACGGTCGAGGACCTCAAGGCCCTGCCCGGCGTGCTCGTGCTGGGCACGGTGCCCGACGCGTCGCCCGTGCGAAAGCGGAGCTGGCCGCGGAACTTCTTCCGGATCGCCGTCGCCGGCCTCGGTGTAACCGGACAACGGTAGGGGGCGTTAGGGGGCATAGGGGATATGGCAACGATGCAAGACGCCCGTACCATCGGCGGCAAGAAGCGCGATGACATCCTCAGCGGCCAGCGGCTCGCGACGCTGGTCGCCGAGATCGAAGACGTCTCCGCGAGCAGCGAGGCCTTCGCTGAGATCGAAGAGCGCTTCCGCCAGATCGCGGCACGCTGCCTCGACACGACGCGCCCCGCGCGCAGCCAGATGCTGGCCGTCTCTAGCCCGACGCTCGGCGACGGCTCGTCGAGCATCGCTATCGGCCTCGCCGTCGCCGCCGCCCGCAACCTCGGCTCCGACGTGCTCGTCATCGAGACCGACATGCAGCGCCCGACGCTTGCGCACGACTTCGGCACGGAGGCGATGCTCGGCCTGACCGACTACCTGACGACGGACATCGACCTGAAGTCCGTGCTGCACGAGACGCGCGCGCCGAAGGTGCGCCTGCTGCCCGCCGGCCGGAAGATCTCGAACCCCGGCCCGCTGCTGCGCTCGCCGCGCTTCGAGGCGCTGATGAAGGATCTGCGCACGCAGTTCCGGACCGTCATCATCGATGCGCCGCCGATGCTGACCTCGCCGCACGCCAGCGTCATCGCCGCGCAGGCCGACGGCCTCGTGCTCGTGCTGCGCGCCGGCGAGACGCATCTCCACGAGGCGAAGGGCGCGATCAAGGCCGCCGGCACGACGCCGCTCCGCGGCATCGTCCTGAACGGGACGCGCGCCTGGCTGCCGGGCTGGCTCAGCCGCGCGTTCGGCGTCTCGCGCTTCGACATCGAGTAGCCGGAGGGCCGGCGTTATGCGGCTGCTCATTGGCTTCCTGCTCGCCGCCGTCGTCGCCGGGATGTTCGCCCGCTCCATGGACTGGCGCGCCTTCGTCGCCTTCATGTGGAGCGCCGCCGTCGTCGCCGCCGTCTACCAGTACAGCGTCGGGGCGTGGTGATGGCGCAGGCGACCGCATACCTCCCGAGACGCGAGCCGGCGGACGCGCGGCCGTTGGTCCCCGTCCTGGTCACGGGCGTCGCCGTGATCTTTGCGCTGCTGCTCGCCGCGGGCACCTCGGTCGCCCTCGTCGCCGTGCTCGGAGCCCTCGCGGTCATCGTCGCGCTCGTCTGGCCACGCGCCGGCCTGCACATGATTATCGCGGCCGCCGTCTTCGCCGATACGCGCATCACCGACCGCAATCAGCCGGTGCTCGCGGACGCCTTCACGTCGTTCCAGGGGATGAGCATCACGCCGTTCGAGGTGCTGATCATCGTCACCTTCGCGGGCGTCGTCGCTCGCCTGCTGTTCGATGAACAGGAGCGCTTCGAGACGGGCGGGCTGATGATGCCGCTCGCCGCGTTCCTGGCCGCTGTCGCCATCGGCGCCGGCTACGGCCTCGCGCAGGGCGCCGACATGTTCGCCTGGCGTGCCGAGGTGCGCGGCTTCCTGTACCTGCCGGCGCTGTACCTCATCGTCGTCCACACCGTGCGAACGCCGCGCCATCTCGCCGAACTCTTCTGGGGCTTCGCCATCGTCGTGAACCTCGCCTCGGTCGAATACCTCAACCGCTATTTCAAGTACATCCGGCCGGGCTTCGCCCTTGACTCCAGCGTCGACGGCGCGTTCGCGCACGAGAACGCGCTCCTCTGCGCGGCGGCCATCGTCATGCTCTTCGCGCGCATCACCTGGACGCGCAACATCTTCGCCGAATGGCCGGCGCTCGCCCTCATGGCGCTGCCGATGGCGGCGTTGCTGGTGATGAAGCGCCGGGCCGGCATCGTCGCACTCGACGGCGGCCTGATCCTCCTCTGCGTGATCCTGTTGCGCGATAACATCAAGCTCTTCCTGTGCGTCGTCCCAGTCGCGGCCGTCATGGTGGGACTGCTGCTCGCGGTGACGTGGAACGAACCGGGCGGCAAGGGCCAGTTCGCCCGCTCCTTCCGCACCGTCACCGGCTACGGCGAGACGAGCGCGCGCGACCAGGCATCGGACCAGTACCGGGACAACGAGACGGCGAACGTGCGCCTGAATGTGCACAACCATCCTCTGACCGGCCTGGGCTTCGGTGTGCCGTATCCGAAGCCGATCCCGATGATCGACCTGAGCGGGCACTGGCCGCTCTGGGACTACACGTCGCACAACTCGGTGATGTGGGTATGGATGAAGGGGGGCATCCTCGCCTTCATGACGATGCTCGCGCTCTGGGCACTGGCGACCCAGCGCGCGGTCATGACCTGCACGCAGCTCCGTGCGGGCCCGCTCAAGGCCGCGGCCTTCAGCATGGCCGCGTTCATCCTGATGTTCGTGCTCTTTTCCTGGGTTGATGTCGGCCTTGCCGCCGCCCGTACCGTCGCCTTCTTCGGCGTCACGCTCGGCCTGATCGCCGCGATCGCCGGCGTCGCCACGCGCGAGCAGCAGGAGGCACGCACGTGAGCACGCCGCAGGTGTCCTGCGTCATCTGCACCGTCGACCGCAGCGAGAGCATCGCCGCGGCCGTCGCCAGTGTGTTGCGCGGCGACCTGCGCGACATCGAGCTCGTCGTCATCGACCAGAGCGCCGACGACCGCACGCGCGACGCCTGCGCGCCGTTCGCTGCGGACCCACGCTTCCGCTATGTGCACAACCTGCGCCGTGGCCTCTCCCGCGCCTACAACCGCGGCATCGCGGAGACGCGCGCGCCGATCCTGGCCTTCACGGATGACGACTGCGTCGCACCCACCGACTGGGCGGCGAGCATCCTTGCCGTGTTCGAGCGCGAGCCGGACATTGACATGGTCTACGGTCAGGTCATCGCGCCGCAGGCGTGGCCCGCAGGCACGCATATCCCGACGCTGCTCTATGACCGGCCGGAGCGTATCTCCCGCGGGACCGGCGTCCGCATCATCGGCATGGGCGCGAACTTCGCCGCCCGACGGGCGCTGTTCGAGCGCGTCGGCCTCTTCGACGAGGCGCTCGGTGGCGGCGGCCCGCTGCGGTCGTCGCAGGACTTCGACTTCCAGTACCGCGTCTTCCGGGCGGGCGGTGTCATCCGCCTGTCGCCCGAGGTCAACGTCGAGCACCACGGCGCCCGCACCATTGGCGAGCAGTGGTCGCGGACGCTGCAGGCATACGGCATCGGCGATGGCGCCTTCTACTGGAAGCACGTGCGCTGTGGCGACCTGACGGCGCTGCGCCTCACGCTCGGCCGCCTCCTGAAGCTCTCCGTACGCGAGGCGCTCAACCCTATCCGGCGCCGCAGCTCCCACGCGACGTATCTGCGCTACTTCCTCGCCGGCATCCGCGAGAGCATGCGCTTCCCGGTCGACCGCGAACGCCGCCTCTACGTGGTGGGCGAGCAATGACAGCGGCCGCGACGATGCCCGAGCGACGCACCATCGCCCGCAACCTGCGCGCCATCCGCTCGCCGTCGAACATCGTCCAGGTGCTCCGGGCCCGCCTCGCCCTCCGCCGGTGTGACCGGGTCCCCTGGTCGGTCCGGCTGCGCGGCCGAGTCCGTGTGGGCAACGACGGCCGCATCGAGCTCGGCGAGCGCGTGCAGATCGAGGGCCGCACCGTGCCGGTCGAGCTCGTCGCCTGGGGTGGCGTGCTGACAGTGGGCGATGGCACCTACATCAACTACGGCGTCTCGATCTCCGCGCACGAGCGCGTCGCCATCGGCGCGCATTGCATGATCGGCAACTACGCGCTGATCATGGACAGCGACTACCACGACGCCCAGGACCGCACGCGCCCCGGTGCCAGCGCGCCGATCGTCATCGAGGACAACGTCTGGATCGGCGCGCGCGCGATCGTCCTCAAGGGCGTGCGCATCGGCGAAGGCGCCATCGTGGCCGCCGGCGCCGTCGTCACGCGCGATGTGCCCGCGCGGACGGTCGTCGCCAGCCCGCCAGCGCAGGTGGTGCGCGAGCTATGAGCATGCGCGCCACCCTCGTCATCCCAACCTACAACCGCGCGCGCTACCTCGAGCGCGCGTTGCATGCGCTCGAAGCGCAGGATGCGTCGGGCCGCTTCGACGTCATCGTGGTCGACGACGGCTCGGCCGACGACACCGGCGCCGTCCTCTCCCGCCCCTGGGCGCTGCAATTGACAGCGCTGCGCCAGGAGAACGCCGGCCCCGCCGCGGCCCGCAATGCTGCCATTCGCTCAGCGACCGGCGAGGTGGTCGTGTTCGTCGACGACGACGTCATCGCGGCGCCCGACCTCGTCCGCCGCCACCTGGAGGCGCAGGCCGAGGGCCCCGCCGTCGTCATCGGCCGCATCGCGATGCCCGAGGGGCGCCGCCAGCCGGCATGGGCCGAGTGGGAAGGGCGGAGCCTCCAGCGGCAGTACGACCTGATGACCCGGGGCGTGTTCACGCCCACGCCGCGCCAGTTCTACACCGCCAACGCGTCCGTCCCGCGCGAGGCGGCCCTGCGCGCGGGGCTCTTCGACCCGGCGTTCCGCCGCGCCGAGGACGTCGAGTTCGCCTACCGCCTCGCCGACTTCGGGCTGCCGTTCCGGTTCGAACCCGAAGCCGTGGTCGTGCATGACACGCCGCGCTCGCTCGATGCGTGGCTGCGCGTGGCGCGCCAGTACGGTGAATACGACATCGTGATGTGGCGCGACAAGGGGCGGGCCCACATCCTCCGCAACATCGCCGAGGAGCGGCGGTTCTACCGCCCGCTGCCCGTCCGCGCGCTCACCCGCGTCGTCGCCGGGCGTGCCTCGCTCGCCGCCGTCGTCGCGGGCGCCGGCTCCACCGCGATCCGTGCCCTCGGCGCCGTCGGCGCGCGGAGCGGCGCGCTCGCCGCCTGCAGCGCCGTCTTCAACGCGCTCTACATGGACGCCGCCTGCCGCACATTCGGGGAGCGGCGCGCCTTCTGGCGCGCGATCGACGCCGAGGCCGACGCGGCCGCCGCGCTGGAGGCGTCCGCGGAGGCGGTATGATCGCCACCGAGCCGTCCATGCCTGCGAGCGACCCGGCCATCGCACCCCCGCGGGCGCTGCGCGCGCTCTTCCTCGGCGTCACCTACGCCGGCCACCGCACGCGCTTCCAGAACTTGCGCCTGCACACCGAGCACGACCCGCGCCTCCTGCCCGACTACCGCGAGGTGGACGGCTGGAAGCCCAGCGGCCTGGTGGAGCGCCTGCGGGTGCTCCCCGCGCCGGTTCGCGGCCGCGCGCGCGCCATCGCGCAGTCCGCCACCTTCGCGCGGCTGCCACGCCCCGACGTCATCTGGAGCAGCGTCGTCGAGGTGCTGACGCCGCACCTCTGGTCGCAGCTCGGCCCGCTGCGCCGGCCCGTCGTCCTCGACCTCGACTGGACGTTCGACCAGGGCGAGGTCTTCGCGCCCGTCTACTTCGGTCGCCCGCCGCGTACCGGCCTGCGCCGGGCCGTCGGCCGCTGGCAGGAGCACGCGCTCTGGGGCGGCGTCGCCATGTTCCTCCCGTGGTCGCGCTGGGCAGCCGAGTCGCTCCGCGCGCAGGGCATCCCCGACGGCCGCATCCGCGTCCTGCCGCCGGGCGTCGACCTCGGTGTCTGGCGCCCGCGTCCCGAGCTGCGC
>Ga0073934_10010916_pt1 | contig 11138 bp, 12 predicted proteins | sample LarsenN4metaG_FD_76834 | JGI IMG/M metagenome (GOLD analysis project Ga0073934, IMG submission 76834) | Hot spring sediment bacterial and archeal communities from British Columbia, Canada, to study Microbial Dark Matter (Phase II) - Larsen... ...
AGCTCGTTCCGCAGGTTTCGCGCGGCTCCGCCGCGCACAACCTGCCGAGCACCCCGCGCCACAACTCTCCACGCGGGCTTTGCATCTTCAATCCGCTGCAAATGCAATCCTCATGCCGCACGCGGCGAGGACGTCGCCCCGGCCGCGCCGCCACTCGCCAGCGCGATCGCCGTCACCCGCGACAGCTTCAGCGACTTGCCGTTATCCAGCTCCAGGAACACTTCGTCATTCTGCACGCGCACCGCGGTCACCAGGCCTTGCACCTGCGTTCCGTCCTCCTCGAGTCCCTGCACCAGTTTGCCGATCAGATTCCCCGCCGCCCCCAGGCTGTTCTGAAGCACCAGCCCCTTCAGGCTCGCCTGGAGAGACTCGGTGGTCTGAAGCTGCCCGATCTGGCTCATCTGAGCCAGCAGTTCCTGATTCTTGGCCGGCTCCAGGGGGTCCTGATTCTGGAGCTGTGTGATCATCATCTGGATGAAGTCTTCCGTCTTGAGCGCAAACTTCCTGGATTGGATCGTGTTTCGCGTCGGTTCAGAACTGATCGATGCGGTTGTCATGTGGAATTCCCTTTGTTGGCGACGCGACGATCAGGCGACCAGATCGAGCGGATCGGTACCGGCCAGTCCCAGCCGCCGCCACATCCGCCGCAACATCTCGCGTCGTTGCTGTTCCTGCCTGGCCCACTGCCGGTCCTCATGGCTCGACTGCTGATGCTGTGGATCATCGCTGCTTCCGGAGCCGCTCTGTTCCCGCGGCGACTGCTGCACGTGCAGCTTCTCCACGCTCAGCCCCTGCGACTCCAGCACCTGCTTGAGCTGTCCGAGGCTGTGGCTGAGCAGCTTCGTCGCCTGATCGTTGGACGTCTCGAACGATGCACTCATCACTCCGTCGAGCATCCGCACGGTGACCTGAAGCGTGCCCAGTTCCGGGGGATCGAGGCGCAACCGCATCGTCCCGCCGTTGGGCATCAGCTCGCCGCGAATCGAGGTCACGATCCGCTCGTGATTCGCCGCAACCATCTCCGCCTCCGGTCGTGCCGGCGCCGGCGGAGCCGTCGAAGGCAACGCCCGCGGCTGAACCGGCTGCGAACTGTGCCCCGTCGAAGATGCTTCAACCACGCTTGCCGGCAATGAACGATCCGCCGCCTCCAGCGTCCGGCTGGCGTTCATCGCCGCCTCCATCCTGACGGTGTTTTGGTTGCCCTCGGTTGGTGACTGCAAGTCAGCATCTGCCGCAGGCTGCGGCCCGGTGCCCTTGTCCTGTGGCGACTGTACATTCACCGGCGACCGCTGCGGAACGCCGCCAGCCTGCTGTGCATCCGGCGACTCGTCCGACGCAGCCGCATCTGATGCCAACACCACACTCTGCCTCGGAAGTTTCATCGCTGCGCGCGGCGGCGGAGAATCGGACTCGGATTCCCCGTCGGCCTCAGCCTCCTGTGGTTCTGTCATCGCGACCGCCACGACCTGGGCGTCAGATGCCGCACTGGCGACGATCCGATCTGGCGGTAACGGGCCGGTGATCTCCGCCAACGCATCGCCCTGTTGCGGCACATGTGCCTGTTCTCCGATTGATGTGGCAGGCGGCGCGATCGGCGCGGGCCACATCACTGCTGCCAATGCCTCTATCTGCTGTGTCGCAGACGCGTTGGCATCGGTCACAACATGCTCATGCCCCGCCTGCGGATCCGTCGGCGGCGATGCCAACGCTGCCTCGGTCTGAGCCTGTGCCTGGACCAGTGGTTCTGCCTCTTGCGACGTCGTCTCGGAGTTCTCAGATGGCTGTTGATCCGCCAGGGCCGGCGAATCGCTGGCGCTGTTTCGGATGTCCGCGCTACCATCGCGCTTCGGCTCAGCCGGCTTCCCGCCGGACACGTTCGCAGATTCCCGGTCGGTCTGCGGCTGGGGTTTTGGCCGGTTCTGGCGCAGCACCTGCTCGAACGGCTCGGCCGCCTGGGGCTTGTCGCTGCGTCGCGCGCCCCGTGGCACCGGCGCGCCAATCTCCTTCACCACGTTGTCGTGGGCTACCTTCGGCATACTGGGTCATTCCTTGCCGGTCGTGGCTGACGCCTGCGCAGCTTCCGCGGTCTGCGCCAGACGCATGCGCTCCAGAATACTTTGAATCCGCGTTGTCTCCTCGGGTGATTTGAACTCCCGGATGATCTTGCCCGCCGTCCGCGACGGCATCGCTTGCAGATAATTCATCACCGTCTGGTCATCCAGCCCCATGAACACCGTCTTGACCTGACGGGCGGGCATCGTGCTGTACAACGCCAGGCTGTCCTGAAAACCCTTGTCGCTGGCCAGCCGATTGGCCTGCTGCTCCCTGGCCGCGAGCTGCTGCTGTCGCATCTGAAGCGATTCCAGGTCGCGCGCCAGTTGCTGCCTGGCCAGTTCCACCTGCCGCTGAAGGTCGTTCAGCTCCCGCTGTCTGCGATCCAGCAAAGCCATCTGCGCATCGAAGGCATGCTGAATGAACTCGACCTGTTCGGTGGCGGTTCGCCCGGCGGCTTTGGCCAGAAGCTCATCGAGCTTGAGCGTTGGCTGGCTGGTCGGCTCGGCCGAAGGCTGCGTCGCCGGCGACTGCTCCGGCGATGCGGGAAACAGGATCTGACGGATCGCCACGATGCGCTGGCGGTCCAGCCGGCCCTGTTGCCAGAGCCAGCCGACACCGCCGATGGCGGCCAGGAAGTTCACCGCCAACGTGAGCACGATCACGTCGATCAACTTCTTCATCGTGTCTCAGCCCGCCTAACGGCGTCTCGAGCGTCGCCCTCGTCCGTGAGATTCCGATAAGCAAGCTGCATGCCGGCTTCATCCAGCAGCAAAAGCTCCCGTTTGACCTGCTCCTCACGCCAGCGCAGCAACTGCCGCTCACGCAGCTTCTGGATGATCTTCCTCTGCCTGGCCGCCTCCGTCAGCGCGGCTCGGGCCTCGTCCACAGCGCGTTGTGCCAGTGCGATCCTTTGCACCAGACCGATCGCCTGACGCTGCATTCCCGCCAGAAATCTGCGGTGTGCCGCGAGAAACGCCATGTTCAGCCGCCCCACCAGATGGTGCTGTCTGACATCCTGATTGCAGCGGTTGACCGACTCCTGCACCTGCCGCAGGGCCTGCTGAAGCTCCAGCAGCTCCTTCTGCTTTACCGCCAGCTCGCGCTGCTTCTGCCGCTCGACGTGCAGCCGATGCCGAAGCACCGCCTGGAGCTTGAAGACGAACCTCGCCATCGCTCATCCCCGGCTGATCATCATCGCGCAACTCCTGCCGCCCGCGACGCCGTTCGTGCGCCCGGCGTCGCCCCGGATGCCCCAGACTGCTGCGACCGGATCGTCTTTTCCACCTGCTCGATGTACCCCACCAGCTCGAACAACTGTTTGCGGGCCTGTTCCAGATTGGACGGCGAGTTCGAATCCTGCTGGAGATACTGGATGATCCTCGGCCGCACCTGCACCGCCAGATCATTTTCGGGATTGATCCCCGGCACGTATGCGCCGATGCTGACCAGGTCTTCGATTTCCTGATAGATCCCCAGCAGCCCAAGCACGCGTCGCGCGGCGCGGACGTGCTGCTCATCCGTCACATCTCCGCGCACGCGGCTGATGCTCAGCAGCACATCGATCGCCGGATAGTGCCCCCGACTGGCCAGCGAGCGGCTCAGCCACAGGTGCCCGTCGCTGATCCCCTTGACCGCATCAGGAATCGGCTCGTTAAAATCGTCTCCCTCAACCAATACGGTGTAAAAGCCAGTGATCGAACCGACCGCGGTTTTGCCGGCACGCTCCAGAATCTCCGGCAGCAGCGCAAAGACGCTTGGCGGAAAACCCCTGGTCGCCGGCGGCTCGCGCGCGGCCAGACCGATCTGCCGCTGCGCCTGCGCCAGCCGCGTCAGCGAATCCATCATCAGCAGCACGTGCCTGCCGCGATCGCGGAAATACTCGGCGACAGTGCATGCCACCTTCGCGGCGCGCACCTTCAGCAGCGGCGTCTCGTCGCTTGTGCTCACGATCACCACGCATCGCTTCAGCCCCTGCTCTCCAAGCGTATTCTCGATGAATTCCAGCACCTCACGACTGCGCTCGCCGATCAGCGCGACCACCGACACGTCGGCGCTGGTGTGCTTCGCGATGCACGAGATCAGGGTGCTCTTGCCCACACCCGGACCCGAAAAAATCCCCATCCGCTGTCCAAGCCCGCACGTATGCAACCCGTCGATGGCGCGAATGCTCGTGGAGATGGGCTGGCGGATGTTCTGGCGGTCCAGCGGCTGCACCCCGCGACCATCAATCCGTCGCGATTCGCTCAGCAGCAGCGGCCCCTTGCCGTCGATCGGCTCGCCAAAGCCGTTCAACACGCGCCCGAGCAGTTCCTCCGAGCACCAGATCCGCGGCGACGACGAGACGGCGACGATCCGATCTCCCCTGGCCACTCCCCCGGTTGTCCCCAGCGGCATCAGCAGCGTCCGGTCCTCGGCGAAACCGATCGCCTCGGCCATGGTGGTTCTGCCTCCGAAGCTCTCGATCCGGCACAGCGAGCCGACCGGAACCGGCAGGTCCGACGCCTCGATGGTCAGCCCGCTGATTCCCTGCACGCGCCCGCTGATGCCCAGCGGCATCGACGTCGCGACCGTATCGAGTTGGGCCGAAAACAGGCTCACGTTTCGGGCGCCTCCGTGCCAGGCGACGCCCCCGGCAGCAGGTCGGCCGCCACCCGGTCGATCTGCCGGTCCAGATCGGCATCAATCTCCCCCGAGGCGGTGAAGATCCGACACCCGCCCGGCCAGAGCGTCGCATCCTCCACCAGCTCGACGTGCATCAGTTTCGGCCATTGCAGCTTCAGCGCCGGCAGCACCTCGACCAGCACCTGCTTCTGGCTGGGGTGGACGGCAATGCGGACATCGCCGGATTGAATGACCAGCCGTATCGCCTCGGTAACGTTCGCCGTCAGCACCGACGGATCCAGCGCCCCCTGAAGCTTGGTGACTCGCCTGGCGATCGCCACCGCCAGACGGATCAACTCCGCCGTCGCATCGGCCTGGAGGCGGCGGCGGGATCCCTCCAGCTCGCTTGCTGCCGCCGACAGCGCCTTGATCAACTGCTCGAGCCGGGCGCGATGTTCAGCCAAAGCCGCCTGCTGGCCGGCCTGACGCCCCTGTTGCTCGCCGCTCTTGAGCCCATCCTCCCGTCCAGCCGCAAAGCCCTGATCGTAAGCCCTCTGCCGGATCTGTCCCGCCTGCTGCTGCGCCTCGGCCAGCACCTGCTCGGCCTGCTGCTGGGCGCGCAGGATGATCTGCCGCGCCTGCGCTTCGATGTCACGCATCGAAAACGGCGACAATGCGGCCGGAGCATGGATGGACTTGATCAGACCCATGGGCAGAAAGGTTCAAGGATGAAGGATGAACAAAGACTCGATGCCCCGAGCCTTAGGCTTCATCCTTCAGCCTTGTGCCTTCATCCTTCTCCTCAAACGATCATCTCCTTCTCGCCGCCTCTTCCGGCGATGATGATTTCGCCGGCATCCTCCAGACGACGCACCACGTCCACGATCTTCTGCTGCGCCGCTTCCACGTCGCTGACGCGAACCGGACCCATGTACTGCATGTCCTCCTGAATGAGCTGCGCCGCACGCTCCGACATGTTCTTGAAAATCTTCTGTTTCAGCTCCTCGCTGGCCGTCTTCAGCGCCAAACTCAGCACCTCGTTGTCGATCTCCTTCAGGACCGCCTGAATGCCCTTGTCGTTAACCAGCAGAATGTCCTCGAAGACGAACATGAGTCGCCGGATCTGCTCGACCAGATCCGGGTCTTCGGCTTCCAGGCCTTCCATGATCCCCTTCTCTGTCGAGCGGTCGGCCAGGTTGAGCATCTCCGCCACCGTGTCCACGCCCCCGGCCTTCTCGAACGTCTGGCTGACGATGTCGCTCAGCCGGTGCTCCAGCCCGCGCTCCACCTCCTTGATCACCTCCGGATTGGTCTGCTCCATGTTCGCGATTCGCTTGACCACCTCGATCTGCTTCTGGCTGGGCAGGCCGACCAGAATTTCCGAAGCCTTCTGCGGCGGCAGATGCGCAAGAATCAGCGCAATCGTCTGCGGATGCTCGTCCTGAATGAACGTCAGCAGGTTTTCGGATTCGGCTTTCTGAAGAAACGAGAATGGCGTGGTCTGAACCTGCTGCGTCACCTGCTTGATGACCCGCTTGGCGTCCTCCTCGCTCAATGACTTGGTCAGCAGCGTCTTGGCGTACTCCAGCCCGCCCTCGTTCACATACGCATTCGCCAGCGCAATGTTGTAAAACTCCCCGAACACCTGCTTGCGGGTCTGAAGGGAGATTTCCCCCAGGGAGGCGATCTCGCGACTGACCTCCTCGACCGATTCCGGCGGCAGCCGCTTGAGAATCTCCGCCGCCTCGTCCTGCTCCAGCGTCACCAGCAGGATCGCTGCCTTGCGAACTCCAGTCAGTTCATTGCCCATGGCGTAGCACGCGTTTGCAGTACCTGATCTTCACAACTCAACGAGGCAATTCGGCAACGGCGACGACTTGCCGGATCTACGAGCGATTCAACCATCGTTTCACCAGGTTCGCCGCCGCCTCGGGATTCTCCTTGACCATGGTCGAAACCTGTTCGACCATCTGCTGGGCGTGAACGGCGTCCTCGTCCAGTTCCACCGCGTCCAGCGAGATCTTCCCGTCTCCGACGACGCCGGCGATTTCCTCTCCGGCCTGAAGTTGCGGCGGAAGATCGGGCTGGGGCGTGACGGTTATCGCGGGCGTTGGCGCGCCCTTCTTGACGATCATCGAGACCATGAACAGGCTGATGATGGCCAGCGCGCCCACGGCGATCTCCCTGGCATAGCTGTTGACCATCCTGCCGACCCCGCCCGACGACTGCGCCTGTTCCGTCGCCGCCAGCAGCGGAATCGTCGTGTCGTAGTACATGTCCACGGTGAGATTGGCATCCGACTGCATCCCCACCGCGTCCTGGATCGTCTTGCGCACGCTCGACAGTTCTGCCGTCACGATCGGCTGAAGGGCCGCATCATCCGGCTCTTTCTGCTGATTGGGATTGGCGGCCTTGTATTTGGCGACGAAATAGCTGCGTGGCAGTCGCACCGCCGCTGACGCCACTGTCGCCTTGCCCGCCGGCTTGTTGATCGTCTCGGTGGACTTGCTGGGGAAGATCGCGTTTTCGGTCCGCGTCTTTTCGCTGGTGCTGGTAGCGCCGCTCACGATCGCGGCGCCGGGCAGCGACAGCCCCATGTTGGACACGGCTCCCGGCTCGCTCACTGTGGGCGCCGGCTCGGTGGTCTCCTGCGTTTCGCTCTCCAGGGTCTGCTCTTTGGTGAAGGTGTTCTTTGCGTCATACGTCTCGCGCGTCTCCACGCTGCTGACGGTCTGCACATCCACCGTCACCGCCACCAGCGCCCCGGGCGTCAGCAGTGACGCGATCTTCTCGCTGATCCGCCTCTCCTGCTGCTCGATCTGCTCGAACAGCTCGGCGCCGGCGAAGCTGCTGCTGGCGTCCTGCGAGCGCATCGGCCGGCCATCCACCACCACCGACACCCGCGATTTGGCCAGCCCCGGAACGGCGCTGGCAACGGTGGCGGCGGCGGCATCGACCAGTCGCTTGAGGTTCTCCACATTACCCCGTGTCGTGATCTGCACCGACGCCGACGGTTCCAGCGAACCCCCGATCCGACGCTCGCTCACCGGATTGATGATCACGTTCGCCCGGGCCACTCCGGGGAAAAAGTCCGTGATCACCCCGGAGAGCATCCGCTCCTTCATCTGGTTGTGGATCAGCTCCGTCTTGGCGCGCGAGTCCCACGGGCTCATCTGTTTGACCATCTGGTCCCAGGCGGCGGTGATGTTCGACGGCAGCGCGTTGGAATACGCCAGCGCCGCCACCGCCTCCATCTTCCGCTCTGCCGACACCATCACCCGGTCTGCCACGATTCGCGCGTTGATTCCCCTGGACTGAAGGGCCTGCTGGATCTGCCCCATCTCCTGCGCCGGCAGCGGCTGATCAAGCACCGGTTCGAGCTCGGCAGTTCCCGCGTACCGCGCCCACCAGATCAGCGTCATCACCATGATCGCCACCAGCGAGGCGGTGAGCATCTTCTGGCTGGCCGACAACCCGCTGAGTTGTTGCTGAATCCGCAGCAGTTGTGTTCTGATCGTTTCCATCGCCCAGCCCTCCATGGCTTGAGCAGCAGCCTTCGCCAGCTCTCAGTGGCCAGTTGCCACTGAACGCCGGTTTCCAACCGGCAACCGGCAACTGCTTCAGATTTGCATGCTCTTGATCTCTTCGTACGCGTCCATCAGCTTGGCGCGGATCGCCAGCAGCGTCTTGAATGCCAGGTCGCTCTTCTCCATCGCCAGCATGACGCCGGTTACGTCCTCGCTGCGACCGGTGGCCAGGTCTTCCACCGCCTTGCTGGCTTCCTGCTGGAGCCGTGCCACCTCGTTGATGCTGTTCTTGAGCACCTCAGAGAAACTTGCGCCAGCGCTTCCCGCGGCCGGCTTCCCCTCGGACGCCGCTCCGCCGCCCGACACCTTGCCGAGACTCGAGTTGTTGTTGACTCCGTTCAGCATAGTGGTCCGTGGTCGGTGAGCAGCCCGCTTCGCAGCGGCAACTGACCACCGCCTACTGATCAGTTCCTCAGGCAATCAGTCTCAGCGTCGAATTGATCATCGCCTTCAGCGTCTCCATCATCGTGATGTTCGCCTCGTAGGCGCGCGACGCCTCCATCATGTTCACCTGCTCGATGGCCAGATCCACGTTCGGGTAACTGACGTACCCGTCCTTGTCGGCGTCGGGGTGTCCCGGATCGTACACGCGACGGAACGGCGACGGATCCAGCTCGATCGACTTCACGTGCACTCCCGGCTTTGCCGGCTCCCCGGCCCGGCCCGCCTGGAACACTACGAATCTCCTTCGATAGGGGATTTTCTCCCCTTTCTCGTTGCGCGTCGCGTCGATGTTGGCCACGTTCCCCGCGATCGTGTCCATTCGCGTGCGCTGCGCCACCAGCGCGCTGGCCGGTATGTCCAGGGCATCAAGCATCCGTCACCATCTCATGCTCGTTCAGGTCCGCCTTCGCTGCGACTGCTGCATCTTTCTGCCCTTGCTAGGCGATCCTCTCCTTCAACGCCGTTTCGATCGAGGCGACTTGCTTGCGCAACAGCTCGATCATGAGGTTGTGATACAGCGCGTTCTTCTGGCTGTCGGACTGCAACTGTTCGATCGAGCGGTTGTTGCGGTCGTGAAACAGGATGTTCCGGGTCGGCCGGTCCAGTTCTCCCAGGATATCATCGAACCGGACCGCCCCCGGCGGCGCATGCCGCCGCGCCTCCAGTCGCTCCCGCAACGCCCGCTGAAACCGCTGAACCGATAGGTCCTTCTGAACGTAGTCCGGCGTACTGATATTGGCCACGTTCTCCGCAATCAGCTTCTGTCTGGCCGCGCTGAAGCGCACCACCTGCTCAATCACAGGCAGATTCCCCTGGTTCAGCAGGCGTTCGATGAACATCGCCGATTTCTCCTATCAAAACCTGTGCCTGCGACTTGTGCGACGATTCTGCCGACGGAAGCGCCGGGGTGCCGCTCGCCGCTGACCGCAGCTTTTGCGCGGCGGGCGCAATTTATGCGCCGGCTTCCACGAACTCGCCGGTTTCCTTCCAGCGCTTCAGCTTCATTCCCAAAGTGCGCACGCCAATGCCCAGAGCCGCGGCGGTCTTGATCCGATGGCCCTGGAACTGCTGGAGCGTGCTGAGGATCACCTGTTTCTCGATGTCCGCCAGCGGCTTGCCCGCCAGGCTCTGTACCGCCGAGCTGACGGCCTGACCACCCTGAAGCCACGGCTCGATCGTCGCGGCGCGAATCACCCCGGGCGCAGACTCCAGTACCACCGCGCGCTCGATGATGTTTTGAAGCTCGCGCACGTTTCCGGGCCAGGTGTACCGCTGAAGCAGCCGCATCGCCTCCGGCTCGATGTGCCGGAAGGCGTCCTTGTCCCGCCTGGCTACCAGATGCAGGAAGTGCCGCGCCAGCTCGGGAACGTCCTCGATGCGGTTTCGCAGCGGCGGCAGCTCGATCGGCACCACGTTCAGCCGGTAGAACAGATCCTGACGGAACCTGCCCGAGCGAACATCCTCGTCAAGATTGCGATTGGTCGTGGCGATGACGCGAACATCCACCTGCTGGGTGAGTGAGCTGCCCACCCGCTCAAACTGGTTCTCCTGGAGCACCCGCAGCAGCTTGGCCTGCAACCCGGGCGCGATCTCGCTGATCTCATCCAGCAGCAGCGTACCTCCGTCGGCCAGCTCGAAACGCCCCCGCCGCAGACGATCGGCCCCGGTAAACGCCCCCTTCTCGTGTCCGAACAGCTCCGACTCCAGCAGGTTTTCCGACAGCGCCGCGCAGTTCACCGCCAGCATCGGGCGATCCCTCCGTTCGCTGGCAGCATGGATCGCCCGCGCCACCACTTCCTTGCCCGTGCCGCTCTCGCCGCGGATCAGCACCGTCGCGTTGCTCCTGGCCACCTGCTCGATCCGCCGGCGGACCTCCTGCATCACCGCGCTGGAGCCGATCAGCGGACGCGGCGCGTTCACTTCCGCCATGCTCCGAAATGCCGCGTTCTCAAGCTTTAACCGGCTATGCTCCAGCGTACGCTCCACCAGCAGGCGGATCTCCTCCCCGTCGAAAGGCTTCTGGATGTAGTCGTATGCCCCGAGCTTCATCGCCTCCACCGCTGTCTGCACCGTCGCGAACGCCGTCATCAGCACCACCGGCATATCGGGGCGAAGCTTTTTGGCCTCGGCCAGAAGCTCGATCCCCGTCATCCGCGGCATCTTCAGATCGGTGATCAGCAGATCGAATCGCGACGTCTGGAGCTTGTTGACGGCAACGGGTCCGTCGCCTGCGGCGACGACCTCGTGCCCCTCGCGCGCCAGCGTTGCCGCAAGCGAATCCCGCATCATCTCCTGGTCATCGACGATCAGAATGCGTGCCATAGCCTTCCATTTCAGATGGCCGATCGTGGATCGCCGACCGCAGCACGAGCCGGCCCCGCGCCGCGAATCGGCCATCCCAAATCCGCAATCCGAAATCTCCTAAATCCTCACTTCGAACCTCGCTCCGCC